>ERZ1034763.371-NODE-371-length-21471-cov-13.418612_pt1 | contig 21471 bp, 15 predicted proteins | sample MGYA00520701_ERZ1034763 | MGnify/ENA primary metagenome ERZ1034763 (study PRJEB33766, sample SAMN09781707) | gut metagenome | biome: gut microbiome | host: Homo sapiens | place: Madagascar | study: EMG produced TPA metagenomics assembly of the PRJNA485056 data...
ATGGATGAACAAGGACATGTAAAGCAGGCCCACCGAAAACGGTGCGTCTGCTTTAGTTTCTGTTGATACAGATAAAGGCTAATGTACGCATACATTAGCCTTTATCCCCCTGCCACACAGAAATACACATCTTTCCACCTGTCCGGTGGTTCTGTTTCCCGCGATAAACGCCAGTGAACGCCGGGCAGGACATGTAAATTTCCCCTTATTCGCCCCGGAGCGGCTCAACGGGACGGGGGATTAAAAATCCCCGTGCACAGGCAATTTTATTCATGTTTCCGGCCCCCCCTTCATGCCCGGATCTGGCCCGGATTCAGATATGAAATCCGCTCCTTCTCTGACCTGCTATTACCACACAGGCCAGCAGATGGCAGTTCCAAGCCTGATGAACCTCAAGAAAAGGAAGATGTACCCGCCATGAAAACCTTCAACTTCAACAGAGAAGGAAACCCCAAATGCTGAACCATCAAATTTCGCACATGGTACGCCCTCCTGGCCTGAGTAACGCCTGTTTCAGAAGACGGTGAAATCAACATTATCTCTGAAGCCTGTTCAAGAAAGACTGACCACATTGCCTTCTGATTACCCTCCTTATCCCCTTTCTGAAAATGATTCAGTACAGTCTGTGTTACTACCTGAACTAATCGAAAAAGTTTACTCTCTCCGTTCACTGCCACCATATTTCTTCCGTTGACCACACCAGATCGATACACCACCTCAGGACATAGCACAATCAACCGGACATCATAACGCCCGGCCACCCATCGAATTGTTTTCAGGTACCGACACCATCCCAACAATGGCGCGCTACTAAGACAGAGTATCAGAGTATCTCCGGCACAAATCCGACTTCCTGCACGAAAATCTCGGGCCACAATCCCCCGGTCATTCAGCATAGCCATTACCCCTGTCGTTTCATAACGACTGCACCCACTTGTCCATACAACCATCAATATTACCGGGATTATTTATTCATTCATCAATGAGATAACTTTTCACCACACTCCCCTGCTTCGACGACAGTAATGGTTTTCCAGTCAAATTCAGCTAGCCATTTCATCTGCGTCCGAAAAGTTCATGAGGGTAATTTTACCAACATAGGCTTATTTCTGACGTGGTGGCTCATAAATACATGTAAATACAATATATGTAATATCCATTACCATTCGAATTAAGAGAAAACCTTCAACAAAAATAAACATGCCCGACAAAATAAATAAAACACTAAACACTCTGATCGCCAATAAAATACCCAACAGATAAACTGGTAAAACAACAAACATTTAAAACCAAAACCACATTACTACTTTCCCTCTGACCGCAAATGAACTGTCAACAACATCGAAAATGAAAAAGTTCATCAAGTGCGCTCTGGCATGATATATTTGAAGTTACATTGCATTTGTTATATCACGGATAAAAAGGGAGTGTTAGAAATTCTTTGTCATTCCAGTAATATACAATCAAAAAGGAATGACACATGTCCCAGCCCTTCGATTTTGACAAAGCTCTTAAGCACGCAGTTTAATCCTGTTTTTGTATAGTTCATGCCATCCGTGGCCGCCCCCTTCTTCATTGTATTGGTGTAATCACATTGACATACTGTTCTACTTACCCATGCAGGGGGGCCACATCAGTACGAACCTGCCTTGCAAACAGTCACCTCAGTGAAACACCTATAATCATCATCCCCTCCAATACACCTACCGTCGGGTAGTTGTTGGTGCATGTCACGACGGTTCCTGCCTTAATTACATCTCCATCCCCCCGACCTGATTTCGATTTACACCTAAAGCCTTCCGGTAAAGTCCCGTAGCTGTATACAGCATCTGCGATTCCCTTTCCTGTTATTTGGTTAATTAGCGTAGCCGTTTCACCATATTTAAGATGCATGTTATCAGCCACTTCAAAACGAATTCCCTCATCACTCCGGGTGCGCAAATCTTTTCGGTTTGTTGGATACCAGAGACCTGGTAGTCTAGTCGCACCATCTACACCACCAGGGGTTGTGGTTAATTCTACGTATACAGTCCCATCCATCATATTTAACGCCGCTCCTCCAAACCAAGGGCGATTAGCATCATATATATAACTAACATTTTTTAGTATTTCGATTTCCCCTGGTCCGTTAAACGTAATTAGCTCAGCCGAATTATCATAGGCCACAGGTCCCTTAATTCGTGACACTGTAGCCCACCCTTCCGAATAGCTCGACCTTATTTCACAATCATCTCCATATTCAGTAGCACACCACGCTCGGGTCACTTGCACTGTTCCCGCACGAGGGCTCTTTACTACCCATCTATGTATTGTACTCCCAGCCTTAGGCAGGGGTATTAATTCGACGCTTGTAGCGTACACGCGACCAGTCACAACCAATAACATCAGTAGCGCTGCCGCGTATTTTGTTAAGCATTGCATAGCAGATCCCATCCGATAAATAACCAGCCAGTTCAGACATCCCATACTCAACATGGAGCTGACTGTCGACTTATATACTCCACCGTATCCATGCTGTTGCACCAGAGCGGATTACCTTTTCTGGTAATTTTGCCTGCTTTTCTGGCCACAGACAGCCAGAATGGTGGCTTTCCATTGCCCGTAGGCACCATGCCGACGCCCCCTTTCATCGAACCAGATCCCCAACCAGTCAAAGCCTTTTTCGCCCCGACTAGATCCTCAGGCCCTCATCTTGTCCGAGTGCGTCCCGATGATAACCACAGGTGCCAAATATCGATACCAAACAGAGCCTTCCACCGGTGCTGGCACAGCCAGTCCTCATTCCGCCGGAAGTCCATCACACGTACCTCACATCAAACACCACCGTGGCTGAGACCTGCCCCCCCGGAGCCCTATTCGGCACCAGTGTGAATGGCGTCAGCGTACACTCATTGCGATCCAGCCCGTTCCCCTGGCAGAACGGAGTACCGTTCAGTGGCACTGGCTGTCCATGTCCACCAACCTCCAGCCACAGTTCAGGACCAGCAATATTCTCCTGACCATCAACCAACATTCGAATACGGTTGTTCGTCACGCTTCCCTGCCGTACGGAGGCGCTCAGAGCAGTACTGACCCTCTCGTTCCCCTGTACGTCCCGACAGTTAATCACCGCTTTAAAGGAAGGATGCTGCTGCTGCCCCGGACTGAGCGAACCAAGTGTGTAGCTATAATTACCCGCCCCCCCGTCCAGTCCGGTGAAGGTCAGGTCACAAGTGGCCTGGATATTTATCAAAGTCACCGGGATAGTGATAGCAGCGTAGTTCTTCGATGCCTGCTCAACAGTTGCAGCCCGAACAGAGGGGGAAAGTAGCCAGCCGGACAACAGCCCTCCTATTAACCCTGCAACGCCAAACACTACTGCCCGTAACCGGTACGGGGTTGATACATATCGTTTCATATCAGCCTCTCTCTTTCAGAACATAGTTACCCACTCCCCCCCAATCGTTGATGGCATCTACACTGATATTCTTCATACTTGATGACAGTTTGCTGATCGCAACCTCACCAAACGGCTCCATCATGGACAGGTTCTGCTCCTCCTTTTTCATCAGCGTAAGCTCCTGACCGTTCACTTTCACCTTCGTAATGGCAAACCAGTACGGAGTGGGATTCTTCAGGTACGTGGTGCCACCCCGGTGAACCACCTCAATTTTTTTCTCAGCGTCCTTACGTCCATCCAGAAGATTTTTCGGACGATAAAACACCTTCACGCGGATGTTCATGGCAATAGCCAGTACGCTGCCTTCACCATCCTTCACTTCCGGTTTGGGTGGCACTTCCTGCACGTTCAGCCAGAACAGAGATTCACGGTCCTTCGGCAGATTGCTGTCCGTATTCATGACACGGATAATCTGCTTCTGCTTAGCCCCTACTTTAAAGAACGGGGGCTGTGGCACCATGTAGACGTTGCTCCCCTGGTCTGTATTATCAATCCAGACCTGACCACCGTAGGTCTTCTCAGCTTTATTCGTTACTTCAAAAGAAATATTCTTCTTACCCTCTTCATAAATGAAACGGGTCCCGTTCAGCGTAAATGCAGCCATGGCCTGGCTACAGAAAGAGAACGAAAGGAGGGCAGCCAGCGCAGCCTTACCAAAATTATTCACAACGAATCTCCTGAACTTTATTCGTGTTAGCCTTCAGTCCTGCCATAGAGAAACGGCACTGTTTTCCGTTTCCTGTATTCACGCTAACCATCTTCGGCTCAGCCAGCATATTCATCAGCAGAACACCATTATTTGAAATAAATCCGGCATTCAGCCCCTGTTCCGTTTTCGCATCACCGCCTGTCAGGTAGTTGCCCTGAGCATCCTTCACACGCAGGATATAACGCAGCACACTCTCGAAGCCAAATTTACGGTAAACCATCGCCTTTTCGGTCGGCACCACGTTGTATGATGTGGTCTCAAACTCCATATCGTCAGGCACGTTATCCATGTTGATGTTGATGCTGTTCTCTGAATACTCAGACAGCCACACCACCGTGTTACCGTCGCTATTCGTAGGCATGGAGCCGTTAACAGAAACCCCCTTGACACCCGGAATACTGACAATACCCACCGTATCAGACGACTCTTTGGTAAAGAGCGGACCAGTTTCTGTCGTACCCAGCACAGAGCCGGAAACGCTGCCGGAGAAACTGGTCTGGCTGCTTCCGTGCTTGTTGTAGGAGCGGGACACGCCCATGTTGGTCTGAATGGCATCAAACGCATAGCTGGCCGATGCAGACGCACCACGGTCACCTTTCGAGCCGGCATTTGCGCTCAGGCTGTAGTTAAAACGGTCAGTCGGCATTGCTGACACACTGGTATTGAATGTCGTGCCACCGGTGCGGGTGTACCCCACGCTGTTGCTGCTGTAATGACGGGTTCCTTTCAGGTCAAACGGCACACTCAGACTCAGTGAAACAGAGTAATCCGCCTTATCCGACCAGGTATACTTTGAGTACGATCCGTTCAGAAAGACTGAGACAGAATCAAAAACAGATGTACTGAGTGACAGCGTGCTGCCGGTATCTGAGCCCTCGCGCATCCAGTAATCCTGACGCCAGTAAGAGCCGCTCAGGTATGTGCCGTCAAAACGGTGCGACAGACGAGCTTCATAACGCGATTTCTGGTTGCCATAGCGCCAGATATCTTTCGGATTAAATTCAGCAAACTCCACATACCCTTTACTCTGGTAGCGGTACGTCAGCAGCTGCAGGTCAGTCCTGTCCGTGAAGCTCTTGGCATATTTCACACTGAAACTTTGACCGCTTTTTTCTTCCCCGTTGTCATAACTGGCCTTTGACACGTTCGCACTGAGTGACAATGCCCCCAGACCACCCAGCATCTGCGTGACACCCAGACCGCCAGCCTGATAGTCATCATTCAGAATAAATGCCGAGTTCAGCGTGGTGGTGGAGAAGCCATAGTCCAGGCTGCCCAGCCAGAACAACCCGGTGTCAGAATGGAACGCCTTGTCCAGTTCATTACTGTTGTTCTTCTTACCCATCGCCACGTTGTACTGGAACTCACCCGGACGCAGCAGCGTCGGTAGTGTGGTCACCGGATAGACCTGTTCGGTTTTGTTTCCGCTTTCATCTTCAACGGTCACCACCAGGTCGCCGTTACCCATCGGACGTAGGTCATCCAGACGGTAAGGCCCCGCCGGCACCATTTTTGAATAGACCGTATATCCGTTCTGTTTCACGGTAATACGGGAAGGCGTGGAGGCAATCCCGGAGATATCTGGTGCATATCCCCGAGATTCCCACGGGCGCATATTGCTGTTGGAGCGTAGTGCCGCACCATAAAAATTAAAATCAGAAAACAGTTCAGTACGTGTCTGGGATTTACCCAGTAACAAATCGCCCTGCACCTGACTGATGGCTGTTGAAAGCGTCAGGTCACTGGAAGTGAATTCTGTTTTATCCTTGTCATGAGACACGTTCATATTGCTGGATAACACCCAGCGCCCCAAGTTAATGGCGGCATCCAAGTTTCCAAAAGCATTCATGTCGTCATGAACAGTTTTATTAAAGTTACCGTAATATTTCAGGCGCCCACCATTCACGCCGTAATCCCAGCGTGCAGGGTCTGTTTTACTCAGCAAATACGCCTGAGGAATATTAAATTTTAATGTCTGTGCACCGTAATCAAAATCCACTTTAGTATGGGGATTACGGGTCAGAACATAGCACTGTTTTTCCTTGTCAAAGACATCATCATAAGCGTCCTGTTTCATCATCACCCCGGCGTTATCCAGCCATTCAGGGGAGAGACAAAGACGGTTATTTTTTTCATCCGCTTCCGTAATGACAAGATTTGCACGCCCGGTTCGCTCATTGTTGACGAGTACATCAACAACGTACTGACCCGCAGGCAGGGCGGAGTCCGTTTTCAGAATGGAAGGGATTACACTGGTTCCCTGAATAAAATCCAGGTTTAATTCTGTCGCGACACTAAAATGAGAATATATACTCAGTGCCAACAGAGATAATTTAAAAAGACGACGCTGTTTCATCTCTGAATATATCCTCGTGCTCAGCAAGGAGCATATACTCCGGAAATGGTGCAATTTATCCGGGAGCGGCCCCCCGGATAAAAGAAATATATAAAAGTTGAGGATTACTGATAAGTAACCGCGTAAGCCAGCGCAGACTCAAAAGTACCAGCACCACCAGTAGCTGCATCAGATTTCAGCTGTGCTGTGAGCTTGTAACCGTCGCCGTTAACATCGCTAGCCGTGAAGTCGATGCTGCTCTGATCTTTAGTAATGGGCTGGTTTTGTTTTTTAGCATTTTCCGCAATCAGTGCAACAGTGGCATTCACAGCAGTACCGTTGGCGTTTTCCAGCCCATTGGTGCCCAGCGGACCACGGAATGCGATGGTTGCTGTTTTACCATCAAGATTTGCACAGTTAGTGCCCGCCTTCGCTTTCAGAACAATGTTTTTCACCTGACCGGTTTGACCTTTTTCAACCGTTCCCAGCTGTACGAGGTTGTTAACAGCACCGTCAACAACAGCATCGATGTCACAGGTTACTTCAGTCACAACACCCAGGAACCGAATTTCATTCTGTTGGTTACCCGCAGCCATAGCAGAACCCGCAACCATAGTCATTGCAATTGCAGAAGCAATCATTAATTTTTTCATCGCTTATATTCTCCAATTTATTTATCTAACCCGAAAAAACCGACACACAATTGATGCGTCATATCCATCCCTCTTTATTTTTATAAAGGAGGGATATGCCGCCCCCTCTGGACAACAGCCCATAAGCATACGAACAGATATTCAGCTGATGTATTGATTCATTAATAAAAAATCGCGATATGAATTACGCCCTTCGTGAAGCACGATGCGCGTTGTTGTAATATAAAACCAACGATGAAACAACATTATTTACATGTGATATTCGCCCCAAGGAAATAGAAAAATAACTGCGAGACACATTATATATCTCGCAAACTTCTCTTCTGGTATACCCAAAAACCAGGAAATCACGGAGCGCCCATATAACTTTCTCGCTGTGCAGCGGTGATATTTCAATGAGCATCCAGAACAGTTCTTCTGTTAATGAGGCAGAAGACAATTTGTGCTTATTAGATTTTAAGTAAAAACTGCTGCGCTCTTGAGCGAATAAAGTATCTTCTGAAGTCACTTTGTTTTCAGAGTTTTCAGAAATCACAACACGCCTCGCATACACACCTAGCTGCAAATATCAAAACAAAAACGAGAAAACTTCACCTACTGCGCCACAAATATTAACACGATCTTTTATATCGAAAACACATAAAATAACGATCTTTAATACCACAAAACACAACAAATGTAGCGTTTTACACCAAAGAGCAACAAAAATTCAGTTGATTATCACGCAGCAACATATTAATACAGTTAAAAAGATCGATTTTTTTATAAAATACAAAACATTTACCCAAAGAAAAAATCATAAAAAAACAGATGTAAGTCAAAATAATGTTTCTAAAAAATAGAAACAAAAAGGCATAATCATCATATATAACGATGAATTAATTTCTATTGTTACAATATGAGAGAAGTGGTAGAAGCGACTTGGGTAAATATTTATCGGAGCCATACTATTTGTCGAAGTTTAAGGAAAAAAGAAGTTTTCCCTGTGACCCACCTGTAAGGACTTCGGATGTATCTGTGCTACAACAGTTGGTCTGTCAGAACTTCCCCAGACCTGAAATCGCAGGACCTTTTTGAATTCGTATTGAATGAAATGTATACTTATATCTATAATAATCAGATGATACACCCAAACTACGAATAAATACGCTGGAATAGCGACCCGATTTCAACAACGTTTATCGGGTCAACAATCAACGAAGTGATCGCCAGGCAAATGGTAAAAAAACAAATGCTGTGGCGTAGAAAAACTGCGCATTATTTGTTACAGACCAAAACTGCAGCCCATCATCAGTTCATCAGATGAGGACTTCTTCAGCACGGACAACCGTGATATGTAACGCACTGACTGATGGTCAGATAACTAAGCTCATAAATCTAGCACCCACTTCGTTGATTTTGTTAAATCCGGTAAGGAGCAGACCATTCGCGATCCGCTCCTGCCTGTTCAGATGTTTAACGGATTCAGAAAGTGTACTTCACACCCAGCATGGCTGAGGTATCACTGTATCCCTTGTCACCAGCCTGCACCCCCACATTACCCCACAGATTCAGGCGGTTATTCATCTGTCCTTCAACACCGGCTTTCACTTCCCCGATATTGCGGGCACCGTCCTGATGTACCGTCACGCCGTTCATGCGGGTACCAAAATCACGGGTGTTGTGCAGCCAGTTCACCTCCACGAACGGACGGAACTCACGGGATTTACCGTCGTCCATTCTGTTGTGTCCCTTAATCCAGGTTTTCACTCCCAGACGGGTACGGACGTTACCGTCACCAGTGCTCTCAACACGGGTACCGTTGCTTTCACGGTGTTCATCTGCTTTTACACCCATCCAGACAACCTGTGCCTGAGGCTGAACATACCATTCATTCAGGCTGCCATGACTGCCGCTGAACTCACCTGCTTTCCAGGTATAACCAGTTTCCAGCGAAGCAGTCAGGCCTTTTGACTTCCAGGACTCGCCCGGCAGTCCGTCACCTTTCACATGGTTGTCAAACCAGCCGTACTGTGCCCACGTATCAAGATAAGCCCCGTTATGTGTTTCATCGTTGGCAAACCAGGTGGCATACAGACCTGTGCTGTATCCGTTCACACTGCCTTTTGAGCGATATCCGGTGCGCACAGAGTCCGTATTGTTATGGTCGTTACCGTAACCGGCCATAACGCCAAGGTGCCAGCGGTCAGTTTCTCCCCAGCCCCACTGTGCAATGTCTCCCCCCAGTTGAACAACATAACGGTTACCCTGTGTTTTCAGCTGACCTGTACCATCACGCCAGCGGTTATGTCCTCCTTCGTGGCGCATCCACATGCTGGTATTTTTCGTCTCACCGGTCATGACATCGGTGTACTGCACCGGCCCCAGACGTTCATGAAGACGGGTCACGAACATGGTGTTCGCTGCAGCCATATTTGCCGTGTAGGAGCCAGCTTCCGGACGCAGGTCATTATCATAACCGCCCGGCACAGCTTCAGGTTTAGAGTCCGGGTCAGGCGTCGGTGTTGGTTCCGGATTGGGCTGCGGGTCCGGCGTATTTTTGCCGCTGGTCAGATACCAGTTACCGCTGTTGTTTCCCTGACCACGTCCCAGCGTGTAGTCATAAGCACCTGCAGCTATACGACCGGCCTGAACAAATTCAGCACTGTCGGCGTTACCGTCAACATGAATCAGTTCAATACCATTAAGTGTCTGTGCACCTGTACCGCCGGCATTAGTAACTGCCACACGGGTCTGACCGGATGCATCACCTTTAATCACCAGTTTATCCGTTGCGGCGCTGTCATCTCCCAAAACGGTGTTCATGAGCAGCGTGCCGTTATTACCGGTGTAGTTGCCGCCAACAGTCAGCACATTCCCCGGAGCATCAGCTCTCAGGTCAAGAGTACCGCTGTTGGTCACATTCCCGCTGACACCACCAAAGCCAGTAAGAATACCGTCTTTTGCAATATTGACCTGGCTGCTGGCGAGCATGACAGGGGCATCCGCCTTACCCAGAATCAGTGTGCCTGCATCAATATCAGTCTGCCCGGTCCAGGCAGCACTGTTACCAACAGTCAGTGAACCGATACCAATTTTACGGACATTACCGCCACCACTGACATCATTCGTAAGTTGCCAGTCTGTTGTAGTATCAATGGTTAACAAGCCATTATCAGTAACAACTGAGGTACCCAGGTTTTTCTGTTCAGATACAACAATACCAGCTCCATTTTCTATATTAATGGAACCATTATATTTTTCATTATTGCCGGAAAGAATAGTAGTCCCGGCGACGGCCTGAACAAGCCCATAATCTCCTGAAAATACTCCTGTTGTAATTGATTCTCCACTACTTGATAAATCTGACGTCAGATTAAAATCATTATTGGTGTGATTGAGTGTTAAAATTCCCTTATTACGGAATTTTATTTCATTTGCATTAATAATACCGGCTTCAGAGGCAGGTTCTGATACGCCAGAACCAATGATGAGTTCTCCTGAATGATTATTGAAATCATTACCTACAACAATGTATGGTGTTGTAACGGTAGCATTATTATTAACAGTTAGTCTGCCATTGGCATCGTAAAAACCAAGACGAATTGGGTCTGAACCAGAACTTACAGTCAGAGATGTTCCTTTCCCTGATACCAGAACATCGCCATCTGCCTTATATCCCACTTTCAGGGTATTCAGAGTAACAGCAGCACCATCACTGATGGACATATTACCTTTGGCCGTGTTACCTACTACTATATATGGTACAGTCAGATAGCTTTCCGTTCCTGAAACTATAACGCTGCCTTCAGAACCTACGCCTACCTGCATTCTTGGGTCAGTACCAAATGCATTAAAACCGCCCCCATTGGTAATATTTAGTTTACCAGCAATAAGCATATCACCCTGTCCTTTGACACCACTATTATCAAAGGTTAACAGGCTGTTTTTTCCATCAATATTCAGGATTCCACTGCCACTTATAGATAGTTTTGCTGTGCTCACATTTGGTTGAGCAGTGAATTTAATGGTATCTCCATCAGTAAGATTATACTCGCTATTAAATGTATACTGTGTTGTATTCATTTCTCCAGCAGCAATGGAACAAAGTGGAAAAAACATCCCAGACAGAATCATTGTTGAATATAAAGTTGAAAATCTTTTCATTTGAATATTGTGATGTTTCATCAGTACTTTCCATGAAAATATTAAACTTATGATAATTATAACATGTATAAACAATATTAAATTGTTTTACATATTGGCATTATAGCAGAAAAACGCCATCGATCGACAGAAACGATCGATACAAGTTTAATTAATTGATAAAACCAATCAAAACAATTAAGATCGATCGTTTTAGCCGATCTATAAATACTACCCTGAATTCAATGGAGGTCTTTCAGATGACCTTAAATACCTCTCAAGTTTTTTTAATCAGAGCTAACCTGTCGGTCAGAAATTCTTTGTGCGGACGACAAAATGGAACAGATATAATTTATTTTATAACAGCGTAATTATACCCATAGTTATTATTTTGCAAAACTGAAAAATCACATATTTGGAGTTATCTCATGTCCCTAAAGATCTGCCAAACGCCATATAGGAGAGTATGAAAAACCTTGGGGCAGTAGCTATGCTGCCATCGCGGATAACGTCCCTCTACTCTGAGCGTCTGTCATTCAACCGGGATACCAACTGGCGAATTTGTCCTGTAGTTCGTTATTCAGGACGGCAGTTCTGGTCTGTAACAAATAATGCGCCCCCTTTCTACTCCACTGCATATGCTGCTTTTTGGCCATTCGTCGGGCGATCACTTCGTTGATTGTTGACTCTACAAACGCTGTTGAAACTGGCTCACCATACCGACGCATTTCTCCGTAGTTTGGGATCATCATCTGATTATTACGGATGTAGGTATACTGATCCTACCCACGTAATGTGGACACGGCCCTAAGCGAGATTATGGTTTTCAAATTGTTCCGGGCTGAGACCGCCACAGGCACTGTGACGGCGCCAGCGATTGTAATCACACTCGATATAATTAAACACCGTTGCCCGCATTATTTCCCGGCAGCTAAAGCGTTCCCCGTGGATACATTCCACCTTCAGCGAATGAAAGAAGCTTTCCACACAGGCATTGTCATAACAGTAGCCTTTCGCACTCATACTGCCACGCAGGTTGTGTCGCTTCAGCAGCGCCTGATAATCCCCTGAACAGTATTGACCACCACGGTCCGTATGAACAATGACGCTTTCCGGGCGTCTTCTCCGCCACAACGCCATTTGCAGTGCATCACAGGCCAGTTGTGCTGTCATTCGCGGTGGCATCGACCAGACAATGACGGCGCGTGACCACTGGTCGATGACTACTGCGAGATACAACCAGCCCTCATCGGTACGCAAGTACGTGATGTCACCCGCCCACTTCTGGTTCGGGCCGCTGGCGCTGAAGTCCTGCTCCAGCAGATTCTCCAATACGGGCAGGCCATGTGCACCAGAGGGTGGCCAGCAGCATCTTACGGTGCAGATCGGGCACATAGTGGAGCAGGGCGCTCACTTCCGGCGCCAACAGGTATTTCGGTAGTTCGTCCTGAACGAGCGCCATCTGCCGCAAAGCCAGTGCTGCGGGATAGTCGATGGTCACTGGCAGGGCGGTCATTGAGCCCTGAGAAGTAGCTGAAGGTATGAGGCCAGTCATGATCGGTATCTCAGTATCATTAGTTGTTCAGGTAAGTCTGATGGATTTTTCGCGCCATTTCTGGCTGTCAGAAGCTGTCCAGAATTTGATTCCATTCGGCTTTACAGTCCAGCAGGTACCGGAGGCCGTTGTCGACCCCGTCAAGTAAATCGGAAGCCTCTCCCATTTTTTCCCCAAAGCGGCGGGTGTTGACGTAATGAATTCCTTCAAGGCTCCGGATGCCGTCATTTCTCCTGGCATATCGGAAATCTGTCGCCCGTTCATCCGCTTGGTGAAGAGCTTTAACCACCTCTTTGACGATTTTAAAATCGGAAGGCCGGTAGCTGTCATCAACTTCCAGGATCAGCTTTTGTGCCAGCGGCCATAGATTATTCAGGTTATGGTCATCTTTTTTGTACTGGTGTTTATCCGGGTCTTCTGCCAGTGCAAGGGCCAGTCCGATAATTTGTTTGATAAGGAGCTCCAAGTGATGTCGGTAGAGAAACAACACCGGATAAACCAGAAAATCCTGGTCCCGCCCGGATTCATCAATGTGGTTAATCAGAATATCAGCAGCTCGCCTGTAACCTTCGGTGTAAGCTGTACCATGATCCGGCATGTAATTCAGGCAGGCATTATTGTGCCAGTCGCTGTCGCTGGCCAGCAGCCCCGGTTCTAACGTTTTTCCCTTTTTCATTTCAGCTCCAGAATCTTTTAACAGCCCCGGTTCGGTACCTTATCCGGAAATCCTACCTTCTGTATGTATTCAGCGGTCGACAGTCAGTTCTTCAGCCAGCCATGTTTATTCCTTATTGGGAAATCCCGCCACACAATGATTCATTGCTTTGATTGATCTATTTAAAAAAAATTTCCAACTGACCACGCGCCTCATCCACATTCAATGCGTCCTCTGGTTCTGGCATACGAGGATCATTAGCTTCGTGGTAACCCTCAACGGTCCACCATGAACCATTAGCATGGCGTTCCGCTATTAATCTTGAGTCCGCAGCCTGAAGTGCTTCCGGGATGCCAAGGTCATTACAATAAAACCATATCTGATCATCAGGATGGCCAGCCCGGTTTAATTCCATGAGGAGAGCATCAAGGCTGCCAAATTTTTGAGGCACCGGTGTTTCTTCATCCATTACATTCATCCTCAAATAGTCACTCAGAGTAATTACACCCCGCAACGGCGGTGACTGTAGTAACAATGATTTTCCTCTGCCGTAATCATCACCTGTCAGATAATAAGCAGGCATATAACCACGCCATTAAATTATCGGATGCCCATTTCCGGCAGATCCGATTTTCCTGCGTATCACAACTTTCCGGAAGTGTACCACGGTAAGGGAACATGAAAAGCGGCGTTTTCCGGTGGTGATCGGGCGGTCACGGGGCAGGGGAGAGACACAACATATAGCGTCATATTCACCTAATAACACCGCTACATCTTGTGTCGCCGGGCCGCTGCGCGCCGGCGGGGCTGAAGCAGATCCGGAACCAGGAGTTTTCGGATCTCTGCGAGAAGTGAAAGAAACTAATACAAATAAAGCAATAATTACCAATTATTATTGCTTTTATTTCAACATTGCATGATAGGCAACAATCATCACACTCTGTTGCTGCAATCAGCACACCGGAAAGAAAGCCCACCTCTCATGCGTAACCGTTACATGTGCTTCGGGTTCAGATCAAATATTGATTAACCCTTGACGGAAATAAAATGAAGCCGGAACGAAATCACCTTAATATGAATAAAATTATTCAAAGCCTTCGGGCATTTATCAGCAACTGAATAAAGGTATCAAGGAATGTATCCTGTATTTGAGAATGGCTCCTGCTGGGTCAAGGTAGATTTTCATCTTCATACCCGTGCAGATAAAGAATTTCGCTATGCCGGTGAATCCGACAGATATATTCGCGACTACGTCAGTGCCCTGAAAGCGGCTGAAGTGGGCGTCGGCGTGATCACCAATCACAATAAATTCGATCCCGGTGAGTTTAAGGCACTGCGCAAAGCTGCGCGCCATGAAGGCATAGAACTGCTTCCCGGCGTGGAGCTATCCGTTAATGATGGCCAGGCCGGTGTACACACACTAGTAGTGTTTGCTGATGAATGGTTTATCAATCCGCAGCAGACAAACCATATTGAAAGTTTCCTGACTTCCACGTTTGCGGGCATTGATAATTTTGAGAACGAAAATGCCCGTTCAACAGAAAATATAACACAGACTATCCAGCGCCTTGACCGGTACGAACGGGATTACTTTATTGTGTTTGCCCACGTGGAGGCCCCTAACGGATTATGGGGCGGGCTGAGCCCTGGCAGGATCAGAGAGCTTTTTGATAACGAGCTTATCCGCCGGCGCGTAACGGGATTTCAGAAGGTGATGACCCACGACCTGCGGGTCAAAATTAAGGACGTGCTCGGTGAACGCTACCCTGCCGAAGTCCAGGGATGCGATGCCAAAACGCTGGATCACATTGGTGCCAGAAAAGTCGCCAGCTATCTGAAACTGGGGGATTACAGTTTTGAGGCTGTCCGCTTTGCGCTACAGGATTTCCCGCACCGCGTCAGCAGGGAGAAACCAGCACTGAGGCACAGCCATATCCGCCAGATAGCATTCGAGGGAGCCGGTTCGCTTGGCGGAACCGTGGTGAAATTATCTCCGGAGCTGAACACCCTGATAGGAATCCGTGGCAGCGGCAAATCCTCCATCCTTGAAGGGCTCCGGTATGCCCTGGACATTCCGTTTGGCGAGAAGGCTTCTGACCGCGATTACAAAGAAAATCTGGTCAGTAATTTACTCAAAAGCGGGGGGAAGATTACCGTTGAGGCCGTATGCCGTCACGGGCGGCCCTATCGGATAGTCCGTATCTTCGGTCAGGAGCCGCAGATCATTTTTGACGGACAGGTCCAGCACGGGGTGACGCTGAGGGAAACGGTGCTGCACAAGCCGGTGTATTTTGGCCAGAAAGATCTGTCCAATACCGGGGCCGGATTTGAACACGACCTGATTGAAAAACTGGTTGGAGAACGCCTGGCTGCCGTGCGAAACAAAATCCGCCAGCAGGAAGAGGTCGTCCTTGACAAGTTACGCGAGTATCGTCGTCTGAAAACATCAGGAGAAACACTCGGTGAATGGCAGGCGAAAGAGAAGGATGCGCAGTTCCGCCTGCGCTTTTATGCCCAGCACGGTATGGAAGAAAAACTGGCGCGTCAGACCACCTTCGGACGGGATGAGCGCTACCTCAGCAGTACTACTGCACGAGCAACTCGGGCGCTGGACAGTATGCAGGACGTGATCAGGGAAACACTCGATGAGCTGAAGCAGGATCAGAAACATGAGTCCCCCCATAACCAAGCGGATATTGATGATTATCGTGAGGGATATGACCGCTTTACCGCTCATCTCAACTCCCTGAGCACGATTGTGGACGGCGCCCGCCAGCTTCTCACAGAACTCGATACAAAGCAGCAGGCTTTTCTGGAGAAAAAGCTGGCGCTGACGGAAGAATTTGCCGAAATAGAGCGTGGCCTAGCTGAAGAGCTACGGCAGGCAGGCGTGGAAAAAGCCGATCCGGCTGACTTTCTGAAGCTGAAGGCCGGGCTGGAACTTGCGCAACAGAAAATTGCCGAGCTGACCCGGGCTGAAAGCAGTCAGGCGTTACTGGAGAAAAATCTGACAGAAGCGCTGAGCCGATTGCATGAACTGTGGGTGGAAGAGTATCAGGAAATTGAAGCCGTGCTGACCGGCATCAGCCAGGCCGATTCGCCTCTGAAGATCGTGCCATCCTTTGCAAACGACAAAAAGGCCATGCAGGCCGTTCTGAAAGAGGCCTTCACCGGCAGCCGGCTGCGGGAAAGCACTTACCAGACCGTGGCTGACAGCTTCAGAGATTTTGGCGAGCTCTGGCTGAACAGGGATAAACTGCCGGGGATTATCAGCGGTTCTGCAGAGACATTCAGCGTGTATCTGGAACAACAGATAGAATCGCTGATTGTCTGGCAGATCCCGAATACCTACACCATTGAATTCCGGGGCAAGCCCCTGGAACAACATTCGCTGGGTCAGCGCGCCTCCGCTTTAATGCTGTTTGTTCTGAATCAGCAGGATAATGATGTGGTGATCATCGATCAGCCCGAAGATGACCTGGACAATCAGACTATTTATGACGACGTGATTAAAATCATCCGGACAATGAAACCCCGTACCCAGTTTATCTTTGCCACTCATAATGCCAACATACCGGTGCTGGGAGATGCAGAGAATGTCTGTACCTGTAAATATGCGGGCGGAAAGATCCAGACATCCGCTGGCGGTGTGGATGCCCCGCCAGTACAACAACATATCATTTCTGTGATGGAGGGCGGGCGGGAGGCCTTTGAGCGGCGCAGGGAAGTTTACGGCTCATGGCTCAGTAAAACCTGATTTCCTCAGGCATGCAGAACATGCAGAAAAAGCCGCTTTGCGGCTTTTTCAATTTTCCGATTAAACCAGAAACAGGATCTTCAGATGGGAAAGAGCAATTAATGTAACAACAGCAATAATACATTATGATTTATGTCTAAAAATCATTATTACTGTCAGTGATATAAAAACTTTTATATATACCTCGGAGATATAAATACAGGATTGCACAGCGCAGCTCCCGTCTCAGGACAGGAAGTGTCAGAATACTGACGGCCTGCAAAAACTGCTGTCACTCTTCTGTTATAATCCCCCAACGTTACAACTCTGAGATCCCATTATGAAACCTGATGAGAACACCGTCGATAACAACGATCTGCTGCACAAAATGATTACCCGCACGGACAGTTATCTGAATTATGCCAATACAAAATCAACAATCATCATTACCTTTATTACGGCTCTTATTGCTTTTGTTGGTGCGCATGCAGGTAACGCCATTCATTATCTTAATGAGCGAAACTACCCTGAACTGATCATTATTTTTAAAATACTGCTTCTGATAAATGCTGTAATGCTAATCATCGGATTTTACCACGCAGGTAAATCAGTTATGCCTTATACACGCCCCAGCGCTAAAAATAACATTTTCTCCTTCATCGATATCATCCATCATTACCCTGATGAAATTACTTATACACAGAATATTATGTCCATGGACAAGGAAAAAGTTGCAGAGTCCATGATTTCATTACAGTACAATTTATCCGCTGGTCTGGTGAAGAAGTATGAAATGCACCGGAAAGCTATTTATTTTGTCCTGTTATCACTGGTTCCATTATTTATCTGTCTCCTTATCCTGCTATTTGTTTAGGTAATTCTATGAGAAATGATTTCAAGGATCTTTTTGGCAAAGCCATATTGGATGTAAATCGCGAACTGATGAAAAGCGATTTACGGAAATCGTCAGTATATGCCGGCACACAGAACCGAATTCTCAACGAGAGTATGCGTGAAGGATACATTGCCCTCGCCCATGAATCCACAGCTCCGGATGAAATGCCGGTTCTTATTAATGACGTAAAACGAGAAATTAGACAAATATTTGGGAAATATGGTAAAGTAAATGAAACTATTGGTTGCCATCCTGATTTCTCCCATCTGAAAAATACTCATAACCTGAGCGATGGTTATACCATTACTATGTTTTTTGATATTGCTGGCTCAACAAAACTTGGAAAAACCCATGATCCAAGAACGGTATTCAATATCAAAAATACGGTAATAAAATACGTAATCGAGATTATTCAAGCATTTGACGGGCATGTCCATCGTATTATGGGAGATGCTGTAATGGCTTTCTTTCGTAGCGACGAAAAAGCACAGTCTGGCAGAGAAATTGATAGTGCTATCGACGCCATAAATGCTGGTATTTATATACTGGAATTTATGGAACAGGTTGTCAGGCCTGTGCTGGGGGATGCCAAAGCCGAGCATCCCATCGGTGTCAGAATAGGCATCGACTATGCAAAAAAGAAAGAGATCGTCTGGGGAAATTATGGCGTCTCCGGAGCATTTGAAGTCACTGCAACCTCTTATAATGTGGACGTTGCCGCAAAACTGCAACAAGCTGCCGAAACTGATAATATTATGATTGGTGAAAATATGAAGGAGCTTCTTGGCTTAGGTGATGAATATCTGTCCGTTCCCTTCCGTTATATTAAAGATGAAAACGGTAATGAATTCAGACGCCCCTATCCCTATGTCCGCCCCAATTACCGGGTCAAAGGACAACAAATAAATTACAAACAATATGTTCTAGATAACAAGGCATATTTCAAGTTCCTGCCCTATGGCCTCAATAACAGTAATATCTGCGTTAGCCTGACAGCAGAACGTGGTGATGTCTACAACCAATATTCTTGCCCCTGCTCCGAAAGTCTGGATAAAGGAATGTCTCTGACATTTCATATTACCTACACCGGATCACTACAAAGCCGCCTGACTGTTAAATCCGTCAAGCAAAACACCGGCCCCGATGCCCGAGCACATAACGCAACTTCGCCGGTCACCCGTATCAAAGAAATGCAGTATTATAATGGTGCCTGGCATGCGGATGTCAGTGAATCGACAAGGTATCATGGACTTCACCATATGAAACTGATCATTCTTGATGAAAAAAATAATGAACTGGATGAAACAGTATTCAGTCTCTATATCAGATAATACTGTTGCCAGTTAATCTGAAACCCGACTCCGAAAGAGTTGGGTTTCAGTACAGCACAGGTACAGTTCCTGTGATTTGTAAGCGCCTCATATCTCCACTTCTTTGTCGGCATCTTCATACCCTTTGACAGCTTCTGGAGTATTAAGCAGTTTTTGCTTTACCTGGGTGGAGATTTTCATGCAGGTATCCAAGCATGGTAGTAAGCGTCAACGGAGCACCGTATTGACGCTTATTTATTGGTGAGTACTACGTTCCATGGCAGGAGTTCATCAACTCGGTTGGAAGGCCATTCCGGCAGTACGCTCAGGATATGGCGCAGATACGCTTCCGGATCGATACCGTTCAGACGGCAGGTGCCGATCAGCCCGTACAACAGTGCTCCACGCTCGCCGCCGTGATCGCTGCCAAAGAACATAAAGTTTTTCTTTCCGAGACAGACTGCACGAAGCGCTCTTTCCGCAGCATTATTATCCGCCTCCGCCAGACCGTCATCACTGTAATAACAGAGGGCATCCCACTGATTCAGTACATAGCTGAACGCTTCGCCCAGTCTGGATTTTTTCGACAGCGTACCATTCTTCTCCACCATCCATTCATGCAGCGACGTCAGTAACACTTTGCTTCGCTGCTGCCTGACGGCAAGACGCTCTGACTCCGGTAATCCCCGTATTTCATCCTCGATGGCGTACAGTTCACTGATTCGCTTCAGGGCTTCTTCTGCCGTCGCACTTTTGCTGCTGATGTATACATCGTGGATTTTTCGCCGGGCATGGGCCCAGCACGCAACTTCTGTCAGTGCACCACCTTCACGTTCTGCACTGAACAACCTGTCGTAACCTGTGAACGCATCCGCCTGCAGGATACCCCGGAAGGGGCGGAGGTGTTGCTCCGGGTGTTTCCCCTGCCGGTTCGGCGAGTACGCGAACCAGACCGCTGGAGGAGGTGACGAACCCACATTGCGATCATCCCGGACATACGTCCAGATACGCCCTGTTTTCGCCTTTTTCTGACCCGGTGCCAGTACCTTTACCGGTGTGTCATCAGTGTGAACCTTGCGGGTGTTCATTACATAACGGTACAGGGCATCATTCACCGGTGTCATTAACTGGCAGCACGCGTCAACCCAGTTGGAGAGTAAGGCCCGGCTCAGTTCGACACCCTGGCGGGCAAAGATTTCACTCTGACGATACAGTGGCAGATGTTCGCAGTATTTTCCCGTTAACACGCGGGCAAGTAATCCGGGGCCCGCGATACCACGCTCTATCGGGCTGGACGGCGCCGGTGCTTCAACAATACAGTCACATTTTGTACAGGCTTTTTTTACCCGTTCTGTGCGGATCACTTTCAGGGCACTGCTCACCAGTTCCAGCTGTTCAGCGCTGACTTCCCCCAGATAATCCAGCTCACCGCCACACTCCGGGCAACAGCTTTCTTCTGGCTCCAGGCGGTGTATTTCACGGGGAAGGTGTGCCGGTAACGGACGACGATGGCGCGACTGTCGCAACTGGCGGGGAACCTGAGGATCGTCTTCCCGCCCACTGTAACGATCGCTGTCCTGTTCACGTTGTTTCAGCAGGGCCTCAGCCAGTTCAACTTCACGACGCAGTTTTTCAGAACGGGTACCGAACAGCATCCGGCGCAGTTTTTCTATCTGAGCCCGCAGATGTTCTATTTCCCGTTCATCTTCTTCGATCTTTTCTTCGGCGCGGGCCAGCGCAGAGCGCAGGAAGGCCTCCGTCTCTTCAACCAGACTCAGTTGCTGGTCTTTCTGACGGAGGGCTTCAGCCTGCTCAGAGAGCAACCTTTCCAGCTCTGCGATGCGAATGAGGTATTTCTGACTCATGACCGTTTTTATAATGCGGTCAGGAGTTTTTTACAACATTGTCAGTGAGTTACGGCGGGATGTTTTTGGCTGACGCCAGTCCAGCTTATCGAAGAGCATTGCCAGTTGCGAGCGGGTAATGGATACCTTGCCGTCACGTACCGCAGGCCAGATAAACTGGCCTTCCTCCAGGCGTTTGGTGAACAGGCACAGAC
>ERZ1034763.381-NODE-381-length-20945-cov-23.723696_pt1 | contig 20945 bp, 35 predicted proteins | sample MGYA00520701_ERZ1034763 | MGnify/ENA primary metagenome ERZ1034763 (study PRJEB33766, sample SAMN09781707) | gut metagenome | biome: gut microbiome | host: Homo sapiens | place: Madagascar | study: EMG produced TPA metagenomics assembly of the PRJNA485056 data...
CGACGGTGGCGCGGTACAGGCTCCACGCCTGCCGCATGATCTGTGATTTACTCATTGTGTTGATCTCCTTTTTCGTTTTATTTGATGGGGCGGGGCCGCTTTGGTGCCCGGTGCGGCTCTGCTAGGGTATCCGGGGCAGCTGGTAGTGCGTCAGCCTGCCGGGGTTGCGTCGATTACTGCGGGGCCGTCAAACGTCAGCTGCACGCGGTCGCCGCTGCGGTAGTCTCCGGCGTCGGTGTACCATGTCCAGCACTCGCCGCGCGTGTCCTCGCCGGTTACTGCGTCCACGTCGGCGCTGACGCGCTCCACGGCTACGATTTGGGCCGGGGTGGTGTCTGCGGTCGGCTGTCCCTGCTTGGGGCTTGTGCAGGCGGTCAGGACGGCCAGAAGGGCCGCCGCGCCTGTGATGATCTGTATCCGTTTCATGTGTTGTTCTCCTCCCCGGCTACGGTGAATTCTCCGGCCCATGCCTGCAAGATGCTGCCGTGCTCCATCACGGCAGTGATCCAGCCGCTGACGTTCGCGGCCTTGCGGCAGCGGATGACCTGCCCGCGTCCGGCGTTGTAGTCGATTCGCAGGCCCTCGGCGGCTGCGGCGCGGATCTCGGCGGGCGTGTGCCACTGCGGGCGGTCCGTCGGGCTGATGTTGATTTTCAGGTTCTGCATGGTGTAGGCTCCTTTCAGTTCTCGGTGAAGTACCGGCGCAAGGTGGAATCTTCCGGGCTTTCTGAATCCAGCCACGCATTAAACGCGCTGGGGTTGCGCTTTTCGAGTTCGTCCATGATCCAGCCGCGCGTGATCGCGGTTTCCGGTGATGTGCTGAGAAATTCCGTTGTTTCCCACGCTTTTAAAAGCTGTTCATTCGTCAGTTTGGCGATGATTGCCGGAGCTGGTGCGGTTTCGTGTTTCACGGTGTAAACTCCTTTCAGGTTGTCCCGGCGGCGTGTGCCGCCATGTAGGCCGCTTCCGCGCGTTTTGCGTCCATCCATGCGGCCCAGATGGTCGCGGTGTCCTGTCCGATTTCCAAGCGCACGGCGCAGAATTCCAAGAAGCGCTTAAACAGCGCCTTGTCTTTCGCCTGCTGGTACAGTTTCAAAAATTCCGTTGTCTGGTTCATGCTCTTTTATCTCCCTTCGGTTTGTTCTTGCTTCCCTTTGGCCGTCCTTTTCGTGGTAGCGGTTTATCTAGTGGCCAGCTTCGCGCCGCTCGTCTGCATATTGCTTCGTGGGATGTTTTCAATTCTTCCGCCCACTCTGTCACGGTCTGCGTCTTCCCGTTAAATGTGATTCTGTGGTTGTTTCGTTTGTTGCTGTTCTGTGTTCTTTGGTCTGTCCAGCGGCAGTTATCGGGGCAATAGTTCCCGTTATTGTCGATTCTATCGATTGATAGCCCATCTTCGTAACCGTTCACAAGTGCCCATAACCGGAAAGCTGAGAAACTATAGCGCCATTCGTCGCAAATACAAATTCCACGCCCGCCGTATATGGGGAATCCTTCGTTTTTCGGGTTCGTGCATCGCTGTATTATTCCGCTCCATACCCAATAAAGATGTGTTGAGTGTTCGCCGTGCGTTTTCAGGCGCTTTGAATTTACATCGTTTTTCCAGCAGCCGCAGCTTTTTGTTTTTCCGCATTTAAGTTGGTGCGTTTCCACGTCCACGGCTGCGCCGCATTTGCAGCGGCACAGCCAATGGCCCTTGTGGTGCTTGTCCAGATGGGAAAATCTTTCGACTTTCAGCCGTCCGAACGTCTGCCCGGTTAAATCTTTAATTTCCGGCATCCTCTCGCCTCCTTAGATGATATACATTTTTTGATCAATCGTGATCGTCACGGCTTCCTGCTGCATTTCGGATTTGATCTGCTGGGCCAGCGTCAGCACGTCCGGCAGGCGGTCCCGGAGCTGGTCGGCGGTGCAGGCCGCGTATACGATTGTAACGGCTTCGCGGACCAGCCCGGCGTTATCGCTGATCCAGTATCCCGCGCTTTGCTGGGCCGTTGCGCCGCCGAACCAGCCGCAAAACTCGCGGGCGACGCGCTCGACCTGCGCGGCGTTGTCGGTGGCGGTGGCGGGTCCCTGCGTGCCGGGAACGTAGAGCGCGACGCGCTGCGGGAGTTCCACGGCGCCCGCCTGCTTCATGATCTCGGCGGTGTCCTGCGGCTTGGTGATCTCCTCGGCGTGGATATCGTACAGGTGCGCGGCTGCGTTCGTGAAGCTTACAAGGTCCGCGCCGGTCATTTCGCGCGTCTCCGCGTGCCCGTCGTCGTGGTCCGTGGCGGTGACTGTGTAGCGCGCGTTGCGGTTGATGTTGGCGATTTTGTAGTTTTTCATATTGGTTTCTCCTTTCCCTTGCGGGGCGTTCGTTGTTTCATTTGATGGCTCTATTATATATAGTTATTACATATATTTCAATAGGCATATTGTCTAAATATTAACTAGATTTTTGTGTAAATTATATAGTTATTACATAGATTCGTGTTGAATAGATATTACCTATATAATGTATAGTTGCGCTATAGATTTTTTTATGCTATATTACATATAGCGCGGGACAAAACGCCGCGCGGCGGTAGATTAAAAAACAGAACGGCATGGAGGGTTTGAAAATGGCGAAAACATCAGCCGCGCAAATTAAAGCGGCGCAAAAATGGCAAGCGGCAAATGTGGATAGATTATCTTTAGTAGTTCCCAAGGGGCAGCGGGACGAGATTAAGACGGCAGCGGCGGCGGCTGGTGAATCCGTCAACGCCTATATCATCGCGGCCATTCGGGCGCGGATGGGAGGCGCGGACGGCAGCGCAGCTCCTGCGGCCGAGATCTTCCAGGCGGCGCAGCCGGGGCAGGTGCTCGACGGGGCCGCGCTGGAGTCGGCCAAGGTGGCAGCGGCGGCAGCCGGTGAGACTTTGCCCGCATTCGTGGCGCGGGCCGTCCGGCAGGCGGCGGACGCGGACGCGCGGGGGCGCATTCTTGCGGTAGCGTACAAAAATGCAAGTTTGCCGTCGTCAGCAGATGCAAGCGCGGCGGCTGAATCCTGCGAGGCTCCCGCATATGATGTCGTGGACTGGGCCGCACGCACGGACCACCTGCGCGCGCTGCGAGAATCCGCCCGCGCGTCCGCTGGAATTCCAAGCCCTGAACAGACGGCTCCCGGAAATTCTGGGGACCTACCATCTGAACAGGAAGGCCCGAAAACTCCGGGAGACTGACAGCCTGAACACGGACGCCGAAAAACTCCGAGGCTGATGGACGGACACCGAAAAACTGAACAGAACGCCCGGAAAACTTCGGGGTATAGCAGCGCTTGGTGAAAGCCGGGCGCTGTTTTTTCTTTTGCGTTCTCCGAGAATTTTTTGCCGATGGCCGGGACAAATTGAAAAATCGCGTAGATATAAAGAAAGAAAAAGCCGCGCACGAAGCGCGGCCAGTGAAAAGGAGCGAACGAAATGATTATTGATTTGATTCTCGACCGAGTAAACGGCAAGCCCTACGTCCCCGCCGACTTCTACCGCAGCGTTGCGGAGTATGGGACGGTCTTCCCGGAGATTGTCTTCCCCGTCACGGCGGCGCTCGACGGTGGCGCAGAAGCCGACGTGCGGCGCGTCCTCTGCGAGTATATCAAGAAAAACGACTACAACCCGGAACTGTGCGGTTACGTCCGCAGCGTGAAGTGGCTGGAGCCTGACGCGCTGCCGTTGAATCCGATCTGCGTTGACTGCAAGGCGCGCGGCGTGACTTGCGACGGCACGACCTGCCAGACGTGGACCGGCTGCGTTTACCGCAAAATATGATACGCCCGGCGGCGCGGTTGTGATTCACTTCCGCGCCTTTTTATGCGCATAATTATTCACTAGTTTCGATGAACCAAGCAAACCAGAAGAACCGAGAAAACCAGAAAAACCAAAAAAACCAAGGAAAGCGCAGAATCCAGTGAAACCAGAAAAACCAACCGAACCGAAAAACCAAGAAAACCAACCGCAACTGGTTAACCAGATAAACCGAAAAACTAGCCGAATCGGTAAACCATATAAACCGAGAAAACTAGAGGCTTCCGGGGTTGAAAACTTTCGCAAAGATCTGCGATATTTCAGAAAACCGGTTGCCAATCTGGCAACCATGGCAACCATGGCAACCGAGGTTTAGATTTAGGTTTAGGTTTAGGTTTAGACTTAGAAAAGGTTTAGGAAGCATCTAGCGATGCTTCTAGCGCGGAGCCGGAAAAATCCGCCCCACGCCGCCGGTAATCTGGCCTGTCTTAACATGATAGCTCACATTTCCCTGCGGAAGGATTAACCGGAACGTAGCCTGACAAGCCGCCAGAGGCCGCAGGAGCGGCGAATAGGCGTTTCTGCGTATCTCTTCATGTTTTCACGCTATTCGCGGCCTGTAGAGCCTCTGAGGGCGTGAGAGCGCAAAAAGGGGCTTCTTCCCCTTTTCCTTTCCCCCATACCCCCTTTCTATTACCCTTTCTTTCCTAAAATATTCTTAGATACAGAAATAAGATAATAAAGAATAAGAGGGTAGATGTGTTGTAGATGTTCGTGTAGATTCTACAGTGGAGTCTACAGCAAACAGTGAATATACATCCGCGCATATACAAAAAGCCGCCCCATCCGGGACGGCTTTCTTTTTATGTTGATGGCACATATTTTATGTGCTTTTGCGGTACAAAGTACACGTTCTGTGTAGATATAAAGATACAAAGAAAATTTTCCTGAGATTGTGAAATTTAAGGTTGACTTTGTAGCTACATTCTGCTAATATGTTTGTAGCAACAAACGGAGGTGTTGAAAATCGTTGCTAAGAAAAACGGCTCGAAACTCGACGGAACCGCAAAGGACTATATGCTCCGCGTCCGCATGGACGTTGAAACCGTCCAGCAGCTTGACGAATGCTGCAAGCAGGAAAACGCGAGACGCTCTGAAATTGTCCGGAACCTGATCCGCGAGAAGTACGCCAAGATAAAGAAATAGAGTAGAACGTCCTCACCGACCAAAGTTTGCACGTCCTACCCTATCACCCAAAGCCGCAAGGGCTTCGTCTAATTTATTATAAGACGAAACCCGTGTGAAAGTCAACCGCTTTTTCACGGGGATTTTTATACCCTTTTTCAGGTAGACATAACAATGTAAAAAAACATTTGCACCGGTTGTTATGCTGAAAGTAGAGGGAAATCCCCAAGATACGATCAAAGGAGTGTAGAATTTGAACAAGTTACAGATCATCAGCAAAAACGGCGTAGAAGTCGTAGACAGTCGAGATGTTGCTGAAATGATTGGGAAAGATCATCGGCATCTCATCAGAGACATTCGAGGATATGCTGAAATTCTCGGAAAAACCATTGAGCCCAATTTTGGGCTCAATGACTTCTTCATTGAATCCAGTTACAAAGACAGCATTGGTCGAACGCTCCCGTGCTACCTCATCACGAAGAAAGGTTGCGACATGGTAGCCAACAAAATGACCGGCGAAAAGGGCGTGCTGTTCACTGCGGCCTATGTCACGGCGTTCGAGGAAATGCGCAAACATCTGACTGCACAGTCTCAGTTTTCAAATCTGTCTCCGCAACTGCAAACGCTAATCAACATTGAAATGCGTCAGAATGCACAGGACGCTCGAATGGATTCTATCGAAGCGCAGGCGGCTTCCACACGCGAGACCATGCAGGAGGCGTTTTCCACACTCTCCTACCCTACCATCAGCCGCGATCACTGGCAGGACGAAACGCGCCAGAAAATCCGCTGGGTCTGTTTTGAAAACGGCCTGAATTATCAGCGGTTCACCGCGCAGACCTATGACGAGCTTGAAGCGGACGCGCGTGTAAAGCTCGAAACCCGCGTGAATAACCAGCGGGAGCGGATGAAAGCAGGCGGTGCGAAGTCCGCCGAAATTCAGGCGGTAAACAAGCTGACCGTTATTGCAGCCGATCCGAAACTCCGGGCGATCTACTCAGCAATCATTCAGCGCCATTCGGCGCAGTTCTTAACCGAAAGACTTTCTAACATGTGAGAGGAGAAAATACCATGGAAAACGAATTCAGAAAACTTCTTGGAAAAGTCGATGACATGGACGAATTTGTCCGGTTCATGATGTTCTGTGTCAAGCGGCTGAATCTCGGCGAAGATGTGCCGGAGATTTGGGCAGCGTGGAAACTCGAAAATAGTTAAAAATCCGGCAAAAGGGCGGGACAAATCCCGCCCTATCGGTAGAGTAATAAATGTAAAGAAAACTACCGAAACGGAGGCAATTACACATGAAAAACTATTATAAATCTTCTGGCTTTCAGATATTCCTCACCGGCACGGCAATCGCCGTCATGTTCATCGTTATCCTGTGTGCGGACTCGCTCATCGAGTTCATTCTGTGAGAGGGGGCGACACCATGAAATTCATTGCAAACTACGACGCGAAAAATGTCTTCGGCTGTTTTGAAAACGTCGAGCAGCACGCCCTTGCATTTTCCGAAGAAACCGCCGCGAAACTGTTTGATTCAGGCATGAAGATCTTCCGGGGCGACGCAAGCACATTGAACGCACTAAAGATCTGTTTCACAGGGAGTTTGACGGTCTGCGTATACCGCGAAATTGCGGACATCGACAACGGCGTTTTTCGCGTCCGTATCTGGGACAGGCCGAACAGCTACGACGAAAAAACCATGAGAAGGCAAGCACTCAAAAAAATGGTGCTTTTCAAAATTTCGCAGGAATTTGCAGAGCCTGCCGAGCAGTCAGCATGAACAGAACAGGAGGAAATCCCATGAAGAAAGAACAGATCACCCGCGAAGTTTTCCGCACCAAAATGCGTGGCGTTGACGGCTACGCGATCATGTCCCCGGACGGAGAGCTTGACAAATTTTATCCGGCGCTTATCCGGGAACCGGAAACAATCGGATGTACCGACACCGCAGAGATCAGCACAGAATTTTTTCTGTATATCGCCATGCTGCAAAATCGCGGCGTGCGCGTCGTGTTCAAACACTAACGGAAGGTCGAAATCCGAACAGAACGCAAGTTTATCGTCTGGTATTACATCTGAACAGGAGGAACAGAACATGACCGTATATATTGCGCTTCACACCTGGGACACGCCCGACAACGAGGGTGCGGAGATTCTGGGCGTATTCTCGTCGATGGAAGCCGCACGCGAGGTCATCAAAGCATCTGCCGAAAAAATCCGCGCGGAGTATGAGCCGGATTTCTGGGATGAGGATATGACATGGGACGAACCATCGGAGATTCACTTAGGCAGAGACGAGCGGGGTTATTCAAACCCTGCCACGATTTACAGTTGGGAGATCGTCCAGCGAGAAGTCGAATAAAAAAATCACCGGCGCAGCGGGACAAATGCCACTGCGCCGGTAGATATATAGGTGTAGAGAAAAACAAGAAAACAGGAGGTTTCATACAATGACGCAACTCGAAATTTTCCAGAAAATCGCCGATGCCGTGAACGCAGCAGCCGGTTCCAAGAATCCAAAAATGACAATCGTAACCGAAAGTGAGTTCGGCGGTGTGTACTTTTTGCACATCAACGCACATTCCGCAGATATCAAGCCTTATGCGCAGTACAAAGACGCGCTGACGATCTACTTCAAAAAGCGCGGTGGCCGCTCAGTCTATGGAATGCGCTTCTATGGTACAAAGCCCGTGGCAATCTTATCCGGGTGGCAGGAAACAACATGGGAGCAGCCCAGAAGCTTCCTTTGCTTTGACAAGAATATGTTCTACGGACTGGTTGATGGCTTCCCGAAGGAACAGAAGATTTCCGAAGAATCCGAGCGCGTTCACCTGTCCGAGATTCAGCAGAAGGGTAAGGTCTACAAGGTCGTCAGCATGAACCCGGACGACACGCGTCCGCGCATGATCGTTGAGACATTTGAAACCGTCGAACATCTGAAAAAAGCATTCGAGACCGCCGGAGAATTCCACAGCGTGTCCTGCCGGGCCGAGCTGCAGGGCGCACCGAAGCTCAAGAACTTCTGCGGTCCCATGTACGACGGCGAGGACAGCCAGGGGCGCGCGGTCATCCGCTACGAAACGCAGGAGGTCTACGACATTCTCAGCGCCTGATTTTAAAAATGGCGGGACAATCCCGCCTTTTCCCGTAGATATAAAACCAGAACAGAAACCGGAGGTGCAACCATGAAATACAGCAAAAAAACGGAACGTAAGCTTCTGGAAATTGCCATGCAGCATATGCCGCCCGTTGCAGATCGTGGAGACTTGAAAACGCGCAACTCAGACAGCGAGGACTTTCTCAATGTTGCTGTTTGGGGACTTCGGGACGCCCTGATGGAAGCATACGAACTCGGCAAGGATGAGAAGGGAGAAAACCGCCATGAAAGATGACTACAGACTCGGCTTTGGGTATCTCGGAAATGGGCTGACGGTATGGAACAGGGTGAAAGAGGTAAATCACGACTATCAGACGGTCGCCCACATATCCTCTAGCGGAGAAATCACCTACTACAAACAGGATCTTCCGCAGTGTGTCCGGGCGCACATAGAACAAGTTGCACAAGAAGAACGTGACCATAGAAGACTTTGAATCGCACGATTTTAGATAAGAAGGGAGAAAAACCATGTATTACATCATCAACCGAGAAACCGAGAAGCTGGAGCTTCATTTTGATAAATCCGAATACCAGGCGCTTTCTGACGATCAAAAATCCACCATCAAAAGCAACTTCCTCTTTTCAAGATACGGCGGCTGTTGGGTCAGCCGCGCAAAAATCCCGAACCTCTGGCGTGCAGAACAGGTTGCAAAGAGCCTTGGTGCGGAGAATCATGGGAAGAGCGGAGAGCTTCTTTCCTTCGAGGAAAAAATGGAGCGAAAAGCAGCCCGCGCGGAAGAACGAGCCGAGCGCATGGACGCGCGCGCCGATGCAGCAGAGCAGCGCGGCGAACAGCTGCAAAAGCCCATCAACGCCAGGCGCGGCGATATTGCGTTCTTCACCCAGCCCAACATCAACACATCCTCCGGGCGTACCTTCACGCGCCAGCGCGAAAAAATGTTCGCCGCCTTTGAGCGCGGCATGGACGAGTTCAAAAAATCGGAATACTACGCCGAACGTGCCGAAGCCGCACGCAGAACAGCAAATCTGGAAAATTCCAAGGATAAGGCATTCTGCGACCGCCGCGTGAAAGACGCACAGAAGAACATCAAGGCCATCCAGAAAAATCTCGACCACTACCATGCCATGCTGGAATGCGACGGAATGGGAGAACAGCAGAAGCGCTTCGATGGTACGCCTATCGAGCGTGCAGAGATCGAGCGCTGGATTGAAGACGCAGAAGAACGTCTGGAATCCGAGATTTCCCGCCTCTGCTATTATCAGTCCTGTATCGACGAGCAGGGCGGCGTGCAGTTCAGCAAAGAGAACATCAAGCCAGGTTATGTCGTGAAGATCAAGCATTACAACGACTGCACTGTCCTGCGAACCGGCCCGAAAAACATTATCTTTCGCACCCCGAACGGATTCGACTTGACTGCCGCATACGCCGAGATTCTGGAAATCGTCAAAGCAGAGGAAACGATAAAGCCGACTCACCCATTCAAGGTTGGAGAAACATTTGAAGTCGGCGCATATGTTGATGGACATCGTGTCAAACAGGTATGGGAAATTATCAAATCGACCGCAACGACCGTCACGCTGAAAAACCAGACGACAGGCGAGAAAATCCGAAGAACACCGAAAATCCGCTGGACGTGTGAGGGCGACAAGTGGGCGCTCTGCATCGGTGACTACATCGACAGCATGTTCTATCGTTCCATTTGACAAAAAGTTTGCCGGAGGCGGGACAAAGTTCCCGCTTCCGGTAGATACAAAAGCAGAACAGGAAAACCAAGAAAACTGGGAGGTACATAAAATGGGCTGGACTTGGCAGTGTGCGAAATTCTACGATAGAAGGGGCAACATCGACCGCAAAGCAGAGTGCGACGATCTGTACACATGGAACAATGAAGAAACCGGGGACAAATGCCGCGTTCTGAAATCCGCAATGGTGGGCGCGACGTGGTATGGTGCTTGTGAGAGAAGCAGACCCGGACAGGAACCCTACGTTTTCGCTGGCGTATGCCTGACGAGCGTAGACAGCCGCGAATACTGCAACTTTGGTTACAAGGACATGGATGAATCCGAAGGGCCTTGTGAACGGGAATGCCCGATTTCCATCCTGAAACTGCTTTCTCCGCGCGACGATGAATGGGCGTTGGAATGGCGAGAGGATTGCCGGAACAATGCGGCGCAAAAGGCTGCTGATAGGAAAAACCCGAACAGTCTGCAAAATCTCCCGCTTGGTGTGAAAATCACAGTTCAGAAGCGTGGTCAAAACATCGTGCTCGAAAAAGGAAGAATCAGCAACCGCAAGAATCCGGTATGGATTTCGCGGGCTGAGAATCTGTACTATCCGCTTTCCCACATCAAGCGGTACGGTTATAAGCTCTGCGTTACCGCCTAAATTTCCAAGTCATGTAGAAATTTCAGAATCTATATGTTAGAATGGGATGAGATTGGAGGGATGCCGATGTTCTACAAACCCGGCGAGTACCGGATAAACCAAGAAAACGAGTTTATTTCCGCCTCGACTGGATTGCCGATGAAACCAGGCGATCTGGTGGCGCTGGAGGCTTTCTGTGACGCGAATGATATTTCGCCGATAAATTCCTATGGGAGGAAAATCGTTTCACAGAACCGCGAGGTAGTCGTTGTGAACGGTGTGAAGAAACTGTACAAGTCTGCCGTTGTTCAGATTTGAATCATCTTCGTGAGGTCACGAAATTGATTGCAAGCAGGTCGCAAGTTGGTCGCAACACTCCATTCAACTATGGGAAAATAGCACGCGAAACGCACGAAAAACACACGCAAGTTGTAAGCAAGTTGTAAGCAAGTTGTACGCAAGTTACCATTTCCGCGAGGCCACGAAAATGGTTGAAAACCAAGAAAACCAGAGCCATCCACGTTCGGACGGTTCTGGTTTTCATTGACACATTCAGTTTTTGCGGTATAATGAAGAAAAAGGGGCGCTGCCACAAGCGGTCAGCCAAGGATGCCTATGGGATTTGACCTAACCTTTATGCTGATGGCGGTCATTTCTTTTTGCAGATCTGAACAATCAAACCCGCAAATGCGATGAGTACGGTGGAGAACGAGAAGATCTCAGTCCATGTAGCCATGCGCAACACCTCCTTTATAGGAAGTGCCGACCGTCTGCCACCTCCATGCAGCGCCCCGCCCACCGGAAGGTGGGCTTTTTTATTTTAACGGTACAATAACATAATGTCAACAAACCAAGAAAATTTAAGAACGGGCGGGACAAATGCGAAATGCAGGTAGAAGGATAGTGGGGCGTTCCGTCAGAATTTACAAATTTCGACGGAAGCGCTTGAAAATATGGAATGGTATGGTAGGATAAACTAGGGAGAATTTAAGGAGGGATTTGCAATGGCCCTAATCAAATGCCCTGAATGTGGGCGAGAAGTAAGTGACAAGGCACTTTCATGCCCTAATTGTGGATATCCAATTTCGCAAGCTCCATTTGAAAGGGCTATGGATTTTGAAACTTCGCCATCGGCTCAAGCCAGCGAACCGAAAAAGGAACAACCATTAGGCGAAAGTATTCCTTCAAGTGGCAAAGCCGATTGTGGAGTAAACGAAAAGAAAAAAGATCGACGCGCTGTGTTGATTTTTGCCGCCATCATGAGCGCGTTGCTTGCGTTTGGCATTATGAGTGCCCCATCCAGAGGAATGTCACATCATTCACCTACTACGAATACGAGTTCAACGTCAGCAAGTACGTCCGCGAGCAGCGCTGGTTCGAGCAATAGTAGTTCGTCACAGTCTAGCTCGTCAAAGTATTCTTCCGATGAAATCATGGCAGGCGTGTATGCTCTTGCTGAGAAATGCGTGAAGAACCACCTGAAATCCCCTTCCAGTGCGAAGTTTTGCAGTATGTCTGACTGCGAATTCCAAAAAGGTGAAGACGGCGTATACATGATGGCAGGAACCGTTGAATCGGAAAACAGCTACGGAGCCATGCTGAAGGAAACTTGGGGAATCATGGCGCAGGTGGATGGAGATAAAGTGTCGCTGGTCATGGTTCAGATTGGCGATCAGGTTTATTTCGACTAACATAGAAGGGAGCAAATCAAATGAAAAACATCAGAGCTTTTGTTATGGGTTTTCTTTTTGCCGTACTTGTCATTGCTTTTTCCATCGGAGCCGTTGCTGTTTCAATGGGTGAAATAAGTATAGACTTCCCTGAATTTAGCGTAACAGGAAAGATTAGCTTTAAATCGCCAAACGTCGAAGTAGACGGGAAAACAATCGTTTGGCAGGGAGGGTCTTATCCTCTTGGGAATGGGTGTAATGCTCCTTCTGGTTTGGTTTATATTGACACCACTGGCGGAAGGACAACATATCTTCCGATTAGAAAGGTTAGCGAAGCACTTGGCGTTAGCATTGATTGGGACGGAGTGAACAACGTCGTTCTTATAACTAGCGGAAATTCTGACGTTCAATCAAATAATAATAATTTCCAAGCAGGAGAAGAGATCAGCGAAACTTATGACCTTTCAACTGTTGACGGACTGGCCTCTTACATAAATCAAGAGATGGGAACCATCTCTACCCCGTTTGGCGATTTTAAAGCTAAAGTCACAATTTCAGAAAACACTTCATCAATGTTCCCGCAGGATTATGAAGTGAGGACCGAATGCTACTTCCCGTGGTATGATCTCAAGTATTCAATCAAATACACAGATGAGCAAAAAGAAAAAGCAATTTCAACGCTGCGTGCTTATCAGGTAGATGTATATGACTTGGTTTCTCAGTACCTTCCGGGCAAAAAGTTAATGGGCGGATATTATCTTGGATATTACAAGTATCCGAATACACAGGTTGGGTATAAGTCAACAAGGGTATTCTATTGGAGAAACTTCACAGACGGAATCACGGTAGAATATCCAGATACGTCCATAACATATTTTCACTTCTACAATATTTTCGATGACTATGTGTTTGACTGAAAGAGAGCCGCCTATACGGGCGGCTTTTCTTTTGTACGATATATATAATTTTCGACGTTTTGCGACACGTTTCGACCGCACATGTGTGCTATTGTGGAAATACAGTAAATATTAAGCATTCCGGGACAAATCACATATTTCGTGTAGATAGAAAAATAGAAAGAAAATTTTCCTGAGATCGTGAAATTTAAGGTTGACTTTTGCCACTGCATAATGTACAATTAAGCCATGGCAAAAAGGAGTGATGAAATGTTGCCGACAAAAGGCCGTCCAATTAAAGGGCCAAGCAAGCGAGACAAAAGTTTGCAGCTTCGCATGAGTGCAGAAGAACTTGAAGCGCTCGATAGCTGCGCGAAAGAGTTGCAAATATCTAGGACTGACGTTGTGAACAAGGGAATATCTCTTGTTCGGGCTGAATTGGACAACAAAAAATAAAGACTCCCCCTTTGCGGTTAGTTTGGCGACCGAGCGCAAAGAAGGAGTTGCCACGACCTCACGGTCGAAGTGTAATTATTCTACTACACTTCCCGTGAATCGTCAACCACATTCACGGGGATTTTTATACCCTTTTTCAGGTAGACATAACAATGTAAAAAAACATTTGCACCGCTTGTTATGCTGGATGTAGAGGAAAATCCACAGGACAACAATCGAAGGAGTGTATAATTTGAACAAGTTACAGATCATCAACAACGCCGAAATCTCCATCAAGGAATACAGCGGTCAGCGCGTCGTGACCTTCAAGGACATCGACGCAGTCCACGGCAGACCAGACGGAACGGCAAGAAAGCGCTTCAATGACAACCGGGAGCGGTTCGTTGACGGAGAAGATTACTTCAAAATTTGCGCGTCCGAATTTCGGACGCACTGGAACGACCTTCCGGCAAAGGCTACGGAAGACGTGACGCTCATCACGGAATCCGGCTATCTCATGCTGGTAAAATCATTCACGGACGATCTGGCGTGGAAAGTTCAACGCGAACTCATTAAAGGATATTTCCGTGCAAAAGAGCAGGCAAAACCCATGAGCACGGCGCAGCTTTTCGCCATGCAGGTGCAGATCAACTTGGAGCAGGAGCAGCGTATGAAAGCACTGGAAGAAAAAACGCAGGCCACGCAGGAAACCGTGCAGGAAGCATTTTCTGCGCTATCCTACCCTACTGTCAGCCGCGACCATTGGCAGGATGAAACGCGCCAGAAAATCCGCCGGGTCTGTTTTGAAAACGGCCTGAATTATCAGCAGTTTACCGTGCAGACCTATGACGAGCTGGAAGCGGACGCGCGTGTAAAGCTCGAAACCCGCGTGAATAACCAGCGGGAGCGGATGAAAGCAGGCGGTGCGAAGTCCGCCGAAATTCAGGCGGTAAACAAGCTGACCGTTATTGCAGCCGATCCGAAACTCCGGGCGATCTACTCAGCAATCATTCAGCGCCATTCGGCGCAGTTCTTAACCGAAAGACTTTCTAACATGTGAGAGGAGAAAATACCATGGAAAACGAATTCAGAAAACTTCTTGGAGAAGTCGATGACATGGACGAATTTGTCCGGTTCATGATGTTCTGTTTCAAACGGCTGAATCTCGGCGAAGATGTGCCGGAGATTTGGGCGGCGTGGTGCAGTGAGAAGAATCAAGCAGTCTTTCCGAGAAACTGAACGAAAAAGTAGTTTCTCGGTGGCTTCACAAACATCAATCATCAGAAATAATTCAGGGGGGGAAATCAAAATGACAAAGACAGAATGTGCTGTTTATGATCTGTTTAAGGAACTTGGCATACCCGCACATCTAAGTGGATATGCGTACATGAGTGAAGCTGTCAAGAGCGCGTATGAGGGCGAATATGGAAGCGTCGCGACGGAAAGACCCGGCTGTATGTATCGAGATGTAGCTGAGAAGTTCAATACCACGGCCAGTAAGGTTGAGCGTTGTATGCGGCACTCCATTGAGTTCGCGTTCCTGAACGCAAATCCGCAGTATTTGTACAAGGTCTTCGGAAACGTCGTAGACAGGAATAAAGGAAGACCAACAAACGTCATGTTCGTCTATCAATGTGCGAAGGAGCTTGACCGGCGGATGTCGGCATAAAAAATCCCGCGTCAAGCGGGACAAACACAGATATTCGGTAGATAGCAAACTGTAGAAAAAACGCATAAATAGAAAGAGAAAGGACGTAAATTTCAATGAAAAGCAAAAAATCAACCGATCTGGTCTATGTGCCGGAACTCACCCCAGAAGATGTTTTCAGCCACCTGGTTAATCACCACGCAGACGTTGTGCGCGCCAGAAACGCACAGCGGACCTACAAACGGTATTTGGAACGCAAACACCGCTGCATTGCCTCTATCGTGATCATCGTATCCTCGCTTGCCGCAGCCGCCACGCTGCTCATCACGAGCGGTGTTCTTGCGACGGTTTGAATGGAGGTGTGCGGTTGTACACGTTGTACGACAACTATTCCGACTTCCCCGCTCTGATTGGCACATTTGAGAGTGTCGATCAGGCGCGGGAGGCCGCGCAGAAAATGGATGAGGCAACGGGCGGGAAGTTCTTTCCGAGGCTCGTCAAAGATGGAACGGTCATTCAAGATTGGGGGTACTAAAACGTGACATACGCAACGCTTTTGACTATCGCTTCTCTGCTTGAGAAAGAGAAGAACATCCGTGAAAAGGAATGCGAGCTCCTGCGAGAGAAGCTGAATTCTGCGCGTGACAAAGCGGAAGATGCGCCAGAAGATGAAGAACTCTCTCATGTAGCAGAGTTCACCCGAACATTGTATGAAAGGGCCAGAACGGGGCTTCTCAAACATGAACGCGCTTGTGAGGACTTCTTTGAGCATGATTTTCGATAGGAAATTTATTTGGAAGTGGGACAAATCCATTTTTTCGGTAGAAACATAGGTGTAAGACAAAACACCATACAGGAGGCCAAAAACAATGAAGAAAGTCAAGGAATTATGGAACGAGTTCGGCGATGTGCCGATGAACCCGGAAACAGAGTGCATTGAGGAAGCATGGCACGGGTTCCCGGCCGGAACAAATCGGGAGGAAATTTGGCACTGGTTCGAGGAAACGTTCGACGTTCGCGTCGCTGATCTGATGTACGGAGGTATCTGAAATGGGACAGCGTTCACAGATCTATGTCCGCGCGTCTGGGCAGCTCATCGTCGCAAACTACTATCAATGGAACTATGCCGAGCGAATGATTTCGCGTGCTAGATACGGCATTGAGTACATCGATTCGGTCAAGGACTACAGCAACTGGATTTTTCTCCGCGACGTGAACGTCGAACATTTGCGCCGCATCCTGGACGTAAACTTCGACCTCAAGGACTACCAGATTTCTAGCAAGATCATCGAAGAATGGAAGGACGTTTTTCCAGACAAGCCTTTCAATGATGTTGTGTTTGACTGGCAGGACAACAACGACGGCCAGCTGTTCATCGACTTCACGAAAGACGGAAAGATCTCTTATGCGTTCCGGAAGACGGAAGACATGGCGTGCGAAACTCCGATGTCTGCTGCCGAATACATGGAATGGGATCGTCGGAACTGGCTGGATTGCGAGTCCATGACGAAGGCTGAAAAAGCCACCTGCCGCCGCAACATTGCAGCTATCGATAAGATGGCCAGACTTATGACCGCAGAGGAATTGAAAGAGTTTGTCCATCACGACTACGGATATAAATCCGTTCAGGAGGCAGGCTGACATGGATAGCAGATGGAAACTCATTGAGCAGTACGGTGAACTGTTCTGTGCAAAATGTCACTCCAGTATCGTGTGCGACGAGTGCGGGGATATGCCGGAGCAGTGTCCCGTGTGCGGTGCAAAGTTCAACTGGTCCGAAGATATGCTGCAAGCATTTTGCCCAGCATTCGTAGCCACTTGTGAACAGGCGTGTGCTCCGCAAGATGTCTGTAACCCAGACTACAAATTCCCTTCTCAGTGTGAAGTGGGGGGCTATCCAAAACACTTGCGGAGCACAATCAGGTTGAGGAAGGAGACTGACATGACCTTTAGAGATTTCTGTACAGGCTTCCGCGATTACTGGCCGAACTTCGTTGCAAAGCACTGGAACTTCTCACAGTGCAGAAACGGATACAGTGCCGGGTACACGCCGAAATATCCAGAAAAGACAGCAGCGGATTTCGACGTATTTTATAACACTTGCGACGGCTCATGGACACTCTACGCCGAAACAGCGTGCGTCCCGATTATAAGAAGGTTTGAATCCTTCGACAAACTTGCGAAGCAGGCTTGTGAACCCGCAAAATGCCCGTAAGTTCCCGCAAGATACCCGCAAAAAAACGTAGATTTTCCGGGACAAATCTGGAATTCCGGTAGATTATAAAGTGTAAGGAAACCACACAACAACAATTATTTTATGGAGGTAATTCAAAATGGCAAAGGCAACTAAGGAAGCACAGGAGACCAAGGCGATCAGACGGTACATCAAGCTCACGTTCATTGAGCCGGTGCTGGGCACCTGGCCGAGCAACGAGAATGTGGCGCGTGACTTCATCGCGTCCAAGTCTCCGGACGCAAACACAATCGAAGATGAGGTTGCAGCGATTGGTGCGGAAGCTGTGGCTGATAAGGCAATGACGGTATTCCCTCGTGTTGATGGCAAGCCCGTATTCTGGGATTACCAGATTAAAGGCTTTTTCAAAGATACTTGCAGCGCACTCGCCCGTGCCAAGTACACAAAGTCCAGCGGCCTGAAAGCATTCAAGAAGGTCATCGACGGTATGATCTTCCCCTTCCCCCGCGCAATTTCCATCAACGTCAACGGAGAAATCGGCGAATGCCAGCGGCCGCTCCGTGCGCAGACTGCGCAGGGTGAGCGTGTGAGCCTCGCAAACTCCGAGGAAATCCCGGCTGGAAGCACGATTCAGTTCGGCGTAACACTCGCAGACCCGGCGCACGAAGCACTGCTGATGGAGTGGCTGGACAATGGATTCTTCCGTGGTCTCGGTCAGTGGCGTAACTCCGGCAAGGGCCGATTCGTCTACAAGATGCTCGACGAGGAAGGCAACAACCTCGGCGGCACGGCAGAGAAATTCGGTTACATGATGCAGGAGGCGAACTTCTTCCCGGAGGAAAAGGCGGGCTAATAGGCCCGCCGAGCGAAGCAGCGGCGCGGGTACGCGGTGCCCGGCGGCGCGCAGCAAAGGAAAAGCGAGGTAGCGCAAGGCGTAGCAACGGAGAGGTGGAGCGCCGCACAGTCAAGAACTGCATAGGGCAGGCTGAGTTCTGTTTTGGAACCAGAAGAACAGCAGAGGCTTTGCGGGGCGATGCGTATCTCGGCAACGCAATGGCTTAGTGGAGTGACGCAATGCGCAGCGGAGGCGAGGCAAAGTACCGTTGGGCTAGGTATAGCAAAGGAATGGCAAAGTAAAGAGTCGCCGCGTACAGAATCGCAAGGGCGAGGGACCGAGCGGCAAAGCATTGTTTGGCAATGGCATTGAGATGAATCGAAGCGCGATGGACTGGCATGGAGCCGCGCACAGAAACGCAAGGGCGAGGCGGGGGTTGGTGACGTGAAGCAAGGGCGATGCACCGAGAGGCTGAGGTATGCCAAGGAACGCAATGGTTCTGCACTGCTTTGAATCGCAACGGCGTCACATAGCATGGAAACACATGGCGAAGCAAAGGCAAGGTGGAGCGTAGCTACCTACTGCTGAGGAATGCAAAGGATTAGTTGAGAAGCGAGTAGCCACGCGAAGATAAGGCAAAGAAGAGTTAAGCGGTGCAACGCATCGGCACAGTGTATAGCGTGGCCTGGCGCTGCAAGGGAAAGGCGACGTGTCGAGGGGTGATGCATTGGAATGGAATGGAATGGCACTGCAACGGAAGTGTAGCGCCCTGATAATCATAGCGACGGCAAAGGATAGTTGAGAACACCGTTGAAAAGCAATGGAAGTGTATCGCGCAGTCAAGCAGAGCGACGGATTAGTTGAGCAACGGGTAGCCATGGAACAGCGGATCGGAGTTTAGTAGAGCTAGGGAAAGGCAAGGTGCGGTCTGGCCATGGAATGCAATGGCAAAGCGCGGTGACGGTGGGAACAGCAACGGTGAAGTACGTCAATGCTTCGAAAGGCCAGGGTATAGCATCGATTTGATCTGCAACGGCTGGGCGGTGATACGGATTGAGTCGCTACGCGGTGAAACGGCATGGCAAGTCATGGAAGTGTTTTGAGTTGTGCAGCATTGGAGTGGTGCAGGTTGGCTACGTCAAGCAGTGAAATGCAAAGGATATGCGTTGCGAATAAAAGCGGTGCAGAGCGGAGGACATGCGAGGCACAGGCATGCATGGCGGCGGCATGGAACCGAGAGGTGTCGCACGGTTTCGCGCTGAAAAGCAACGGCAAAGAGTAGCTAAGTGACGGATCGGGATGAGTTGCAACGGCGAGGCGTGGACTGTCAAGGAGATGCGCCGCACAGCTTTAGGCGGTTGACATAAGAATGTAAAAAAACATTTGCCCCTAGGAGTATAATGAAAAATGTAAGGAGGATTTCATATGGGATTTCCAAGCGCCTATGAAAAATTCCGGTCAGCAATGATCGCATACGAAGAAAACCTTCGAGCGATAGGCCGTTCTGAAACAACAATTCAAAACGAAGAGTTTGTGTTCAAAATGTTTTCCGATTTTATGTTGGAAAACAAATTGTGGGACAGACGCGAAGAAAGCTTCACGGACATTCAAGCATGGCGAGATCAGCTGCGCAGGGATGGCAAGAAGCCGACTACAATCAGGCAATACCTGACGGTTCTTTCCGCACTCTACAATTTTGCTTCTTCTGATGAATTGGGGGAAACCCGATGGTATGACAGAAACCCAGTTTCAAAACTCCTGATGCCAGACACAAGGAAATTGGAGAAACGCCCGTATGACCAGCTTCTGACCGACGAACAGGTTTTGCTGCTATGGAGGAATAATCCACCGAAAGGACTCAAGCGTCCACATCTCTGGCCGAGAAACTACGCCATTGTTATTTTGCTCCTGACAACAGAAATCAGGAACAGTGAACTTCTGGCGCTAACTCCGAACGATCTCGATTGGGAAAACGCAGAGTTGACCGTCGAACACGGAAAAGGAGATAAATTCCGTCAAGTGGACTTCCCTATCATCGCCCAGACTGCCATCCGTATGTATCTGAACAGCGGAATCCGACCAGTGACTGTCGATAGCACAGATCCGCTTTTTGGGACAGAAGCGACATTCAAATTCAAAGGTGACAACAAAGGCGAAGAATGGCACGCAGGGACTCGGCAATGGCTGTCAGACGTCGTTCGGAGGCATGTAAAGGCTGTAACTGGTGTAGACATGATTCGTTCCCACGATCTGCGGCATGTCGGAGCAAGGCTCGATTTGAACAGTGGAATGACCTTCGAGGAACTGCAAGCAAAGCTTGGACACGAGTCGGTGTCTACGACGCAAGTTTATTCTGGAAAACTGACGAGTCGAAAAAACAGACGCTTAACAAAAGTAGTGCAGGATGAAAAAGAACGTCAGGCGCGGAGAAACATTGACAAATTGGAGGCTGCCGGCGATGATTTTTTCGGAACACTCCGGTTGAAACAAATACCACAGCCGGGAATAGCGTGATAAAAACCAAGAAAACTAAAGACTCTGGGAGCAAGAATGTCGGGAAGAAAAACCAAGAAAACTAGAATTATCCGGGTTTGAAACAAGCCCGGATACATGGTGGAACAATGGCGCACTGATTGGTTCATAATCCAATCGGTATCGGTTCAAATCCGATTTCCACCACAATGCCGCAGTTTTTTTGATTTTCCTGCGGCACGGCATATGGCCTCCTTTCTGATAAAGAAAAGCGTCACCCATGTAAGCGCAGGCGCTCGCCGGAACATTTTAGAGATTCCGGTGCTCTGATTTGAGAAGATCAGCTGTGGGTTTCGGTCAAGAG
>ERZ1034763.382-NODE-382-length-20934-cov-8.641889_pt1 | contig 20934 bp, 20 predicted proteins | sample MGYA00520701_ERZ1034763 | MGnify/ENA primary metagenome ERZ1034763 (study PRJEB33766, sample SAMN09781707) | gut metagenome | biome: gut microbiome | host: Homo sapiens | place: Madagascar | study: EMG produced TPA metagenomics assembly of the PRJNA485056 data set...
ATATAAATATAAATACTAATAATCAACGCCATTGCTATCAATGACGTTTTTCTTTATTGATATTGTTCAAAAACCGTTATTGATATTTATTAAAAATATCAATAGAAATATCAATATTAAGGTGATAGAATAAGGACAGCAGATGAAAATAAATGCTAAAGAGAATTTAATGAAAGGCGGCTGTTTAATATGCTTGAAAGACAAAAGGAAATCGTAGTGGAGGTTGGTAAGTACTTATTTGAAAGAGGCTTTACACAGCTTTCGGGAGGAAATATAAGCGTCAGAGATCCGCAGACAAACCTTGTGGCGATAAAGCCGAGCGGCGTGGCTTACGGCGTTATGAAGCCCGAGGATATAATTATTGTCGATATTAACGGAAACGTGGTTGAGGGCTCTCTTAGTCCTTCCATCGAGACCGGTATGCATACTGGCGTATACAGAAACAGACCCGACGTAAATGCGGTTATTCATTGCCATACACCTTATGTAATTGCTTGGTCGCTGAAGAATGAACCGTATATTCCGACGGTGACAGTCAGTCAGTATGTGACGAACGGTGCCATTAAAGTCGCTCCGCTTGAGGGAGCGGGCTCACCGAATCTTGCGAAGGCGGCTGTCGAAACACTCGGCCCCGATTACGCAATCGGATTAAAGGGTCACGGCCTGCTTGCCTGCGGTCCTGATATGAAATGGGCGCTCGAGGCGGCGCTTGTAACCGAAGACGCGGCTAAAATCGCTTGCACCTGTAAGGCTATGGGCGGTGAAACCTGCTTCTTTGATAAAGAGCTCGGTGATATGGAGGGCTTTGACGCTCTCGCGAGAATCGCCGGTCTTTAAAGCTTGATTCTGTGTAAATTTTCAGAATAGATAAAAAGAGAGATTTCTCCTGTCAGCTTGATTTTGTATTTCGTTACCCCGATGCGCATAATAATTTCAGGAGAAGTCTCTTTTTTATTTTTATCGGCAGATTGTGATACTTTCGGAGGAGAAAAAATGATTAAAATAGGACTCGCTGCAACAAATGATGCTGCAGGTCTTGACAATAAAAATGTTTCGGCGTTTATCGAATTGGCTCAAAAAAACGACTGCGAGGTTATAAAAGGCGAGTCGGAGTTTTTTGAGCCTGAGGAAGCTAAAAGGGTTGCAAACGGGCTTAAAGATTGCGATTTGATTGTTGTAACGGTCAAGGGCTTTACATGGTTCGGTGAGTGTATAAACGAGTTTACAAAGCTCGGCGTGCCGGTTTGCTGCTGGGCTGTTCCTGAGCCGAAAAAAGAGGGCGTGCTGCTCTTTAATTCAATGACGGGACTCAATCTTTTCACAAGTGTGGCAAATTCGGGACGCGAAATACCCGCCGTGAAATGGCTGTACGGAAACGCGGACGATACCCTTTTTGTAAACAGATTTCTTACTACCGTCGGGGCGATAAGATGCCTCAAGGCAATTAAAGGTAAGAAGATTGCGATTGCCGGAGGCGTTGCCGAGGGATTTGTCAATCTTGAATACGATAAGAAAAAGGTCGAAAGCCGTTTCGGCATAACAATAGAAGAAACGGACATTGACAAAATCATTGACGCGGTTCTTGAAATGAATGATGAAGAAATAGCCGAGCTTGCCGCGGAGATAAAAAGCAGCGCTAGCTCGTTTACCGCAGACGAGGAAAGATTTATAAAATCATGCAAGCTTATCTGTGTTTTAAAAAGATATTTTGAAGAAAACAATTACGCGGGAATGGCTGTTGCGTGTTGGACGCGCTTCCAGGAGAGATTGGATATTTTCCCGTGTATGGCATACGGCTACCTTTGTGATCACGGGTACCCCGTTGCCTGCGAGGGCGACCTGCTCGGACTCATAAGTATGATTATGCTTTCGGGTGCAACGCAAAAAAGAGCCGCTCTTATGGATATGGTGCAGGTGGATCCCGAGTTTGGCGGCGTTGTTTGGTGGCATTGCGGAATAGGCTTGCCGAGCTATGCAAATGAAAACGGAATGAAAATAAAAGAATACCCGTGTGCTCCCGGTGCTCCGCAGGATCCCGGCACGGTAGGAGATTTGATATTCAACAAACAAAAAGCGAGTATTTTCCGTGTCGCGGACAACGGCGACCGCTTCTTCGCCTTGAGTGCCGAAATAGGAAAACAGCGTGACAAGGGTCACGACGGCGTCAGGGCGTGGTTTACGGAGCTGCAAATGGATGAAGAGCCCGTAAGCATTCCGGAGTTTTTAGAAACATTTACAAAAAATGCGCTTCCGCACCATTATGCAATGTCGGGCGGACGCGGAGAGGCAATGCTGATTGAAGCTTGTAAGCTGCTCGGGATGCAGGGAATAAAAAAAGAAAAATACCATGATTATTTATAAGTAAAGCAGGAGGCACGAAGTGAAAGCGATAGTGGCATACGGAGCAAAGGATTACAGATTTTGCGAGGTGGATACACCTAAGGTCGGAGAGGGAGAAATACTTATAAAAATTGAAGCCGCAGGAATCTGCGCTTCGGACAGAGCGGTTTATATGGGCGGCGACCCGTGGGGAGGCATTGAGTCTCCGAGAGTACCCGGACACGAATTCGTGGGAACAGTCGAAGAAATCGGCCCCGGGGCGGAGAAAAAAGGCTTTGTCCGCGGAGACCGGGTTACGGCGGAGTGCATAATGCCGTGCGGAAAGTGTTATTACTGCAAGAAGGGTCTTTATCATCTTTGCGATGATGAAAACGGATTCCTTGAGGGCGGCTTTGCCGAATATATGCTTCTTCCGAAAAACGCATTGATTCACAAGGTTTCAAAAGACATTCCGGCAGTCGAGGCCGCTCTTTGTGAGCCGTTGTCATGCTCCGCATATGCGGTCAACCAAACCGGAATGGGGATGGAAGACACTGTCGTTGTTTCGGGACTCGGAGCCATAGGTATGGGAATGCTTCAGTTTGCTCTTCTTCGAAATCCGAAGAGAGTAATAGGAATAGATACCAACGACGCTCTTTGCGAAATCGCCAAAAAGCTCGGAGCGGCAGAGGTCTTAAATCCAATGAAGGAAGACGTCACAAAAAGAATTATGGAGTTAACCGACGGAGTGGGCTGCGACATATATATGGAGGCGACCGGAAATCCCGCTTCGGTGGAAACGGGAATGAACTGTCTGAGAAAACAGGGAATGCTCTTTATTTACAGCGTGTTTAAGAAAAAAGCGGAAATCGACCTTAATCAGATAAGTGAATTTAAAGAGCTTCGTGTAATCGGAGGGCATTTGAGCCCCGGAGCTTTTCCGTACACAATAGATTGTCTGGAAAAAGGCAAGATAAATGCAAAGGTTATGGTAACCGATATCTTTGGTTTAAATGAAATTGATGAGGCCATGTCGGCGAAAAAGCCGGACAGAGTTTCAATTAAAACGGTTTTAGTGCCATAAGAAGGGATAGTCACAATGAAAATATGGATTACAGCACCGTTTCAGGAGCTTTATCTTGAAAAGCTGAAAAAAGACAACGAGGTTTGCTATGAAAACTGGTTCGATACGGGAATCGTAAGAGAGGGCAAAGAGCTGGCAAAGCTTTTAAACGAAAAAGGAACTGAAATATTCGTAACCGAGGAGGATGTTGTTCAAAAGGATGTTTTTGAACAATGCCCGATGCTCAAAATGCTTGTTGTCTGCAGAGCGGGTACCTCAAATATAGATCTCGACGCCGCAAAAAGGAACAATGTTATAGTTGTCAACACTCCGGGAAGAAATGCGGTAGGCGTTGCCGAAATGGTTGTCGGAATGATGATCAGCGTCTCAAGAAATTTCTATAAGGGTGAAAAAATGATACGCGACGGAGGCTGGACCGAGGATTATTATTTCAAATCCTTCGGAACGGAGCTTGACGGCAGCACAGTCGGCTTTGTGGGCTTCGGAAACGTTGCCAAGGAAACAGCAAAACGCCTTTCGGCATTCAATATGAGAATTTTAGCTTATGACCCATATGTTTCTGCAGAGACTATGAAGGAATACGGAGCGGAAAAGACGGAGGACCTGAAAAAGTTGGTTTCGGAGAGCGACTACGTATCAAACCACTTGCCGGTAACCCCCGATACAAGAGGGATGCTTGATAAGGAACTCCTGTCAAATATGAAGAAAACGGCATATTTCATCAATTCGGCAAGAACCGCTACGACAAACGAAGAGGACGTTCTTGATCTCCTTCGCGAAAAGAAAATAGCGGGAGCCGCATTTGACGTATACGGAAAAGAACCGCTCAGCGCGGACAGCCCGTATTTGGAGCTTGAAAACACGGAGCTTCTTCCGCATATCGGAGGCTCTACATACAACGCTATCGCAAAGCACTCAAAAATGTGCTTTGAGGCCGTGAGGGCATTTACCGAAAATACAAAAATCGATAACAGAGTTGTATAGACTTAGGAGAATAACGTGAAAAAGTACGCTATGGTTTTCGATGCAGGCACGGGAGCAGGCAGATGCAATCTCTTTGATATGTCAGGCCGTTTGGTTTCCTATGCTTACAGAGAATGGGAATACCTAAAGGACCTTTCCTCAAGCAACAAAGAGGCTATGCTTTTTGATGCGGAGCAATTTAAAAAAATCCTGTTTTCGCTTTGCCGCAAGGTAATAACGCAGGCAGGAATATCCGCCGATGAAATTGTTGCCGTGAGTGCTACCTCTCAAAGAGAGGGCATGGTTTGGCTTGACCGTTTCGGTAAAGAGATATATGCAGCTCCCAGCGTAGATTTAAGGGGAGAGGAAGCGGCAGATATTCTGTCGGGTAAGGAGTCGTTCATAAAAGAAATAACCGGCTTGCCTGTTTCCGGAATGTTCGGACTCGCAAGACTGCTGTGGTACAAAAAATTTAACGAAGCTGTTTATGACCGAATTGATACGGTTATGATGATAAGCGATTGGATATGTTATTTACTGTGCGGCAGCAAGGTCAGCGAGCCGTCTGTTGCCTCCTCGTCGCAATTATTTGATGTCAAAAACGGCAAGTGGTCATCTGAGCTGCTGAAATCTGTGGGACTCAGAACCGATATATTTCCGGATATATCCGATTTCGGAGAGCAAATCGGCACTGTCACAAAGGAAGCGGCTTGTGAAACAGGACTTAAGGAGGGTACGCCTGTAATTTGCGGAGCAGCAGATTCTCAGGCCGGCCTTGTAGGGATGAATGTGCTGAAAAGCGGAATGCTTGCAGCCGTTGCAGGGACGACAACTCCGGTAATGCGCGTTACGGACAGATACGAAATCGATGAATTTGCTTTTACAAACCGCCATGGTGTACCCGGTTTGTGGCTGCAAGAGGGAAACGCGGGAATTACCGGGCTCGCTTTGAGATGGGTAAGAGACTTATTCCGTACGGATTATGAAATAATGACGCAGGAAGCAATGTCGGTACCGCTCGGCTGTGACGGTATGCGGTGCTTTTCGGGACACGAAATTGCAGGACGAAGGTCTTCAACATGCCGCTCGGGATTTGTGTTCCCCACTCCATGGGTTCTGGACAGCTATAAGCGAGGCCATTTTTTCAGAGCGGTATACGAGGCAAACTGTTATGCCGTGCGTGCAAATCTCGAAGCGATAAAGGCCGATTCGGAAGCTCCGCTGTATGTATGCGGCGGACAGACCGCATCCGATTTTTATAACGGCATACTAGCGGATGTATGCGGCAGACAGGTAATTACGCAAAAGGAAAGAGAGATTACCGGCCTCGGTATTGCCATGGGTGCCTTTACAGGCGTCGGACTTTACAAGGACATCAGAGAAGCAGCGGCGGAAATGAGCTTCGCGGGGAAAATATACGAACCGAAGCACGACTGTCAAGCGTTCTATGAGGATTGGTTGGAAAAGTATTAAAAGGGAGATGAAACGATGATTAACTCATTTACACATTATTTAAAAACAACAATTGAATTCGGTAACGGAAAACGTTTCGAAATTAAGAATTTGATTGAAGAAAAAAACGCAAAAAAAGTATTGCTTGTATGCGACCCTACGGTATATAAGCTCGGAATTGCAAACGATATTATCGCTTCCGTCGAAGAGGCAGGCGCATCAGCCGTCGCGTTTACAGAGGTGGAGCCGGACCCGAGGGTTGCAACGGTTGATAAGTGCGGAGCTCTTTGCAAGGCGGAAAAATGCGACCTTGTTATCGTTGCAGGCGGCGGAAGCTCCATGGATATAGCGAAGGGTGCCGCAATTCTTGCCACAAACGAGGGCAGTATTCATGATTATCTCGCGGGACGCGGAGAAGAAATAAAGGAGCCGGTAAATCCCCCGATTCCTTTGATTGCGATTCCCACAACATCGGGCTCGGGCTCCGAGGTTTCGGAGTGTATCGTAATTGTCGATACTAACAATATTAAGGATATTATGTTCAGCCCGATGCTTGCGGCAACATATGCGGTTGTCGATCCGGAGCTTACATACAGTGTTCCGAAAAACACGACGATTCATACGGGACTCGACGTTTTATCACATGCGCTTGAGGCTTATTCTTCGGTTATGGACGATGCCGTGGCAGAGCTTATGGCGCTGGAGGCTTTGAGAATCGTCTTCAGGAGTCTCCCGCTTTGTGTGAACGAAAACGATAAAGCTGCACGCAATGAAATGGCTTACGCGTCACTTCTTGCAGGCGTGGCACAGAGCAAGTGCGGATGCGTTATTCCGCATGCGGCAAGCTGTCCATTGACGGTTTACCATAATGTGCCGCACGGACTCGGTTGCGGTGTGCTTCAAATTCCGACTATTGATTATAACCGTGACGTGTGCAAGGAGAAGTACAAAAGAGTGCTGGAGTATATCGGTGCAAAGCTCCCCGAACACGCGCAGCCTGCGGATGTACTGATAGAAAAAGTCAGGGAACTGTTCAGGGCTGTCGGAACAGAAGAAAAGCTTGATATAGGAGCCTTTACCGAGGATGAGCTTAAAAAATATGCAAAAGACGCTATGATGGATGACGGCGTTAACGTGAATCCGAGAGCAGTCGGCGAAGAAGATCTGATGAGGATCTATAAAATGATTTTGAAATAATTTTTTGTATTTTAAATACAATGAAAAACAAGGAGGAAAAACATGAATAATTGGACAAGTCCACGCCCGTCGATGATCGACTTGGGTAAAAAATCAAAGGTTGCCCTTCTCGCGGGATGCGGCGGCGGAGGAGACATCATGAACACGATTCCCGTTATGAATCTCCTCAAAAAGCTCGGTGTTGAAAAATTCGTTTTGGCAGACATCGGCTGCAAATGGTGGGAGTTTAACGGAGAAATGGCTCTCGGAGGAGAGGTTATCGATCTCGATTGGCTCCAGCCGTCCGAAAGGCTCAGCGAAAACGTGGCGATTATCAGCAAGGAAACAAAGGTTGTGGGAGGCCATGGAAAAGGCGAATATCTGCACGAATCTTTGATGAAAAATGTCCTTGAGGATACCGTTATTGCCACAATAAGCATTCGCAAGGGTGTTCCCGGCATTATGCAGGGCTTTAGGGACCTTATCGCGGAATACGGAGCGGATTTGTTTGTTACGGTGGATATCGGAGCTGACGCGTTTTTCACCGGAACGGAAACACAGGTACAGTCTCCGTTGATAGACGCTATCTCAATTCTTTGCGCTTCGGAGCTTGAAATTCCCGGTGTGTACGGTGTAAATGCAATCGGCGGCGACGCCGAAATGCCGATGGCTCATATTATAAGAAACATCGGAATGGCTATGCAAAAGGGCGCGTTTATCGGCGGTAACGGACTTACTCAGGAGGATATAAACACTTACGGTGAAATCCTCAAGTGGATTCCGGGCGAGGAAGTTGAAAAATGGCCGTATGAGGCGGCACAGGGACATTTCGGAACCTTCTACTGCAAACGTCTTTGGTCTGTTGAAATGACACCTGCGGCAGCGTTCACATTCTTCTTTGACCCCGATATTTTAAGAGAAGTAAATCCTATCGTTAATGCGATAAAGGATACAAAAACCTTACAGCAGGCTGAAGAAATAATTATGAAGGATTTCAACCTGTTCCCCGAAACAAGGCTTCCGGTAAACATAACGGCGCCGACCGCACCGCAAATTCCGGATTAACGCTTTAGCCGGCATATATTTGTTGGAGGAGATTCTAAAATGGAAAAGAATAATAAAAAGAGAGTTTTTACGGGCACAGTTGCTATGCTTGTTATACTGTTCGGATTGTTGCGAATAGCAATTTTCACGGGATACCATATGGTTACGCCGTTCCTTCCCGAAATCGCAAGAAATCTGGATACGACAATCGTTGTTATCGGTCTTGCCATCTCTATCAGATCGGCAATGGGATTTTTAGGACCCGTATGGGGCGGTATTATTGACTTGTTCGGAAAGAAGAATTCGCTTTTAATAGCATTGCTCACATTTGCGGTAAGCTATGCGGCTATATACTTCTTCCCAAGCTTCCCTTGCTTTGTTGTCGCGTTACCCATTTCCTATGCCGCGACACTCACTTTTGACTCGGCAATGTACTCTTACCTCAGCGAAATGATTCCTTACGAGGGCAGAGGCCGTATGACTGCGGTTCTTGAAGCCGCATATGCACTCGGCTTTATGATAGGCTCACCGGTTGCAGGTGTTCTTATGGAAAACTTCGGCTGGGCTGTACCGTTTGTCTTAATGGCAGGCATCGCCGTGGTTTTTGCAATCGCTTTAGGCTTTATTCTCCCGAAGGAAGGAGAAAAACGGTTCGGTATCGACGCAACCGTTTCTCACGAGATGCAAGAGAACAAGGCGGAAAAGGGCTCATATTTCCACAGACTCTCGCTCGTACTCAAGGATAAAAATGCCTTGGCAGCCCTTCTTACCGGCTCGCTTCTGATGGGCGGTAACTGGTTCTGCCAGACAATGTACGGCGGTTGGCTTGAAGATAATTTCGACCAGGGCTTATCGGAGATCGGCTTTATTTCCGCGGCATTCGGATTAGCGGTATTTGTTGGCTCGCTCCTTTGCCTTACTCTTACAGACAAGCTCGGAAAAACAAAAGCCATGAAGCTCGGTGCCATTGTGACTATATGCGGAGGCGTAATAGCCGCATTCACCAACCAAAAATCGCTTATTATCGGAAGCATCGGTCTTTTCCTTTACTTTGCATTCGTCGAATTTGCAACAGAGGCTTGTATTTCTCTGTGCACGGATGTAAGAGCTGAAATACGCGGAACCGTAATAGGTTCAAGCTTCGGCGCGCTTGCGATAGGCAGCACGATAGGAACCGGCGTGTCACCCGTTCTTTACACGAAGTTCGGATATACTCCGTGTATCATCGTCGGTACGGTTATTGTAGCCATAGCTTTGCTTGTTATTGCTAAGGTTCTGACTCCCGGCTTTGCCAATAAGGAGAAAAACTGATTATACATTTAGCGTTTCCCTGTGTTCGATGTCTGTCGGATATTTATTTGCCGTAACGGTTGACAGTAATTAAGAATCAATAATATAATACATATGGATAGTCTTATTAATAAAATGCATAGGGGAGTATAAATGTGAAGAAGAATATAACAATAACGATTGACGAAGAATTGATCAAAGTTGCAGAAAGGTATGAGGCCGAAACGGCAAAGAGCGTCTCACACTTTTTCGAACACGCGGGATATTTGATGCTTGCGAGATACAGTGTTGCATCAGGCGGTGGCCTGTCCTTTGAAAAGGGAAAAGAAGCTATGCAGTTTGATGCAATAACTGTTGAAAATCGTGTACTTTACGGCCAAGCGGAGACAGCCGCTCCGGCTAAAGAACCGATGTCAAACAAGAAAATTGTAAAGGCTTTTTCCGAATATCTTTACAAGTATCTTGAAGGTGTTGCCGATGAGTATCACTGGTCATACGAGGTGGACCCCGAAAGCCATGTGAGCTGGATGAGTCCGGAATTGTTCTCCGGTGAGACGAACGATGACAGTAACAGGTTCCTCGAATGCTGCGGAGAGGCACTTAACCGAGGAATAGATACCGATGACAGCAAGCTTGTTTTTGAAGCTGTCAGACTGTGTATGGATTGGGCGGGAGCTTTTTATGATTTCAGACACGGACCGCAAAAGGGAAACGAAACTGTTGTAAAAAAACTCTTTGACGACGGCACTATTGTTGAATTTATGCGGAAAAGCAGGGATTATATTTTATCCGGAAATATTGAGTCGCTTGAGTATTATACTTCCGGTTGGGCAATTGTATGGTACGTGCTTGATCCGGATAAAATGATAATTCTCGGCTCGCGAGAGGTCTGTGGGCTGAACAAAATTCTGATTGATTTTAAAAAAGAATATAACATTGAAAAGCTACCGAGAGAAATCAACTTCGGACAGTTGGTTTATCGGGACAATAAGAGGTTTATCGAGGGAATAAAATACGTTTACACTCCTAAGGGAAAGCTCAAGATGTATAAAAAAATACTGAAGATATTAAATACCGTGAAGGACCTTGGGGGATATGCTTGTTGCCATGAAATAGACAGAAAGTTGTTTATGATCGGCAGGTAGCAGCGTTTTTGTTCCGATCCGGTGAGATATCACGGGGGAGAAACATATGAAACAAAAAAAATCTATTTCAATTATTGTAATATCATTGATACCGATATGCTTGGCAATAAATGTTGTAGGCGGAAATCTGGCTTCTGCTTTGAAAATACCGCTCTATGTTGACAGCATCGGAACCATTCTTATCGGTATGCTGTGCGGACCTGCAATAGGTTGTCTTACGGGTGCCTTGACCGGTGTCGTGTCGGGAATATTTTCACCGATTATGTTTGCGTATATTCCCGTAACGGCCATTTACGGCTTGGCTGCCGGCTTATTGAGCAAGAAAAAAATGATGACCAGCATACCGAAACTCATTACCAGCGGAATTATTATTGCGCTGCTTGGCGTGGTATTGTCGTCTCCTATTACCGCACTGGTGTTCGGCGGAATAACTGAGACCGGGCAAGGAGTAATTATAACATTCCTTCGCGCAACCGGACTCGGAGTGCTCCCGGCAACATTGATTTCGTCGTTCTGTACAGAATTTTTGGACAAGCTGCTTTCGTGTGTCGTTTGCTACATCATCGTAAAGGGAATGTCAAACAGATATCTCAGCAAATTCCAATTAGGTCACATTTATCTTAAAAAGAGAAAAATGACCTTTTTGATGATGACGATATCGCAGACGAAAATACGGATAAAAATACGGATAAAAATACGGACAGCGGAGAGCCGCAATAAGAAAAATACATTGACCGGGGTGGAGATTTATGGATAGACAGGCCATAGAAGAACAATTGAAAAGACAAGGCGGCACAATTAAAGAGCTTAGTCCGATTACAAAATTTCTGTTTGTTATTTGTACGGCTGTTTTATCGATATTGTTCGGCGGACCCGTATATATTGCGGTGATCAGCGTGGTATACATAATACTGTCTCTTTTCGCTCACGTTTTTAAAGGATTTTTTAAATCGTATTTTAAGCTTTTTGTTTTCTTTGGACTTATGCTTATTTTGATAAGCTCATTGTTTCAAAATGCCGAAGCTGAAGTGCTTCTTTCAATCGGAAAAATCTCATTATATAAGGTCGGTTTTATACGAGGCTGCAGAATGTCTTCGGTAATTCTCTCCATTGCAGGAGGACTTTTGCTCTTTACCGAGACAACGCAGGTTCAGGACCTTATGGCGGTTCTCGGCAAAATGGGTCTGTCGTCCAATGTTGTTTATATGGTAGTTGCATCATTTCGCTCCATAAACGAATTATCGGACAAAATGGGGCAGATTCTTGAAGCTCAAAGCTCTCGAGGAATTGAAACGGAAGGCAATTTGTTTGTCAGATTAAAGGCTATTTTACCTATGCTTATCACATTGCTGCTCAGCTCTATGGTAAGCGCGGAGGAAAAAGCAATAGCTTTAGAGGCAAGATGCTTTAACTGCCATTGTAAACGCACGTCTTTAAGAGTAAACAACACAAGCAGGGCAGATGTTGTGACTATGATAGGAATAGCTTTTGTAACAGCTGCACTTATTGCCGTGAAATTCATTTTCATCAAATGATAAGGAGACAAGTATGGAAGCTGTTAAAATAAGTAATCTGTCATACAAATACCCATCTGCCGACGAATACTGCCTGAAGAACGTTTCTTTTTCCGTTTCGGAGGGAGAGGTATGTGCGATTGTCGGCCCGAACGGCTGCGGCAAAACAACGATTTGCAATATCATCCGCGGCCTTATTCCGTCTTTTCACGGCGGAGAGGTTGAAGGGTCGGTTGAAATATTCGGAAAAAGCACAAAAGAGATCAGCGAAGAAGAAAAGGCCAAAAGAATAGGCTTCGTTTTCCAAAACCCCTTTACTCAAAACAGCGGAATAAAAGAAACTGTTTTTGAAGAGATTGCCTTCGGCCTTGAAAATATGGGAGTTGACCGTGAAGAGATCATAACCAAAGTAATGGACATCATAAGCTTGCTCCAAATCGAAGCTTTTATGTTCAAGCATCCCTGTGAGCTGTCCGGCGGACAGAGACAGAGAGTTGCTTTGGCTTCCATCATTGTTCAGGATCCGGATATTATTGTTATAGACGAACCGACCTCTCAGCTCGACCCGAAGGGTACGGAGGATGTATTCGAAATAATCAAATATTTGAACAGGCAAAAGAAAACGATAGTTTTGGTTGAGCATAAGATGAATCTGATAGCCGAATATGCAGATCATATAGTATATCTCAATGACGGCTCGGTGCTGCTTGACGGATCTCCGGAGGACGTATTGTCAAGCGAACTCCTTTATGAAAAAAATCTTGATATGCCCTATGTTGCCGTTCTCGGATTTCAGGCAAGAAGCAGAGGACTTTTTATCGACAAAATCCCGACAACGGTGGATGAAGCTCTGAAAATATTTACCGAATGTGTGCAAAAATCCAAAGGAGGAAGTGACGGCTGTGGCTTATCTTGAATTGAGAGATGTCTATTTTGAATATCCAAGCGGGCATGTTGCCGTTGAAGGCGTAAGCATCTCTGCGGATTTAGGCGAAAAAATAGCGATTATAGGCGAAAACGGAGCCGGAAAAACAACAACCGCAAAGCTTATGAACGGTCTGCTTAAGCCCACAAAGGGTGAAGTGCTTATAAACGGTGTATCGACAAAAGGCAAAACGACCGCGACGATTGCGCGAAAAGTGGCTTACGTATTTCAAAACCCCGATGACCAAATTTTTAATCAGGAGGTACTGGCCGAAATTTCATACACGCCGAGATACTTTAAAGTGGATGAAGAAACGGTGAACAAGAGATTAAAAAAAGCGGTTAAATTGACGGGACTCAAGCCGTATATCAATGAAAATCCGTACAATCTTTCGTATTCATACAGAAAGTTTGTGACGATAGCCGCGGCAATAGCGGCCGACCCGGATGTATTTGTTTTTGATGAGCCGACCGCTTGTCAGGACAGACACGGCATAAGACTATTGTCCGGAATTATCAATGCACTGTCCTCCGAGGGAAAGCTTGTAATTACCATTACACATGATATGGAATTTGTTGCCGAAAACTTCGACAGAACCGTGTGTATGGCAGACAAGCATATACTTATGGACGATAAAACGAACAGAATCCTTACCGATGACTCGCTTATGGAGAAGGCCGCATTGAAAAAACCGAATGTGTCATATCTCGCATCCGAAATGGGATTTGAAGGTGTTATTACAAGTGAAGATTTTCTTGCGGCTCTTACCGAAAATTCAAAGCGACTTTGAGCGGAGATGATGAAGTGCCGAAAGCTTTGTCGGCGGCGACGCTTATGAATCGATTTTATTGCGATTGATTTTCGGAACAAGTCTCAAAAAAGCACTGTATGAATTTAATTCAGTTAATTAGCCCTTTGAGAAATAAATGTTTCTCAAAGGGTTGATTTTTGTGTGCTGGGTGAGATGACACTTCGTAAATTACTGTCGATTGACTTTGACCTACGATTTATATATAATTTATACTGAAAAATCTAATTGATAATCTCGTATGTGCATAAGCTTGCGTATGATTCGGAAGAGGCGGCGGATTTAATGTTAAGCTTATCACCTTGCCATGGCGGCTTGAGATACTTATGTTTATTAAAGGAGTGCTTGTCAAGTGAAACACCCCCGAAACATTCGATTTAAAAGAGCTTTTAAAAACATTTTGATGCTTACGATAGCCGGAATGATAAACGCTTTCGGCATTACGATTTTTATGACCCCGGTCAAGCTGTACGACAGCGGAATTTCGGGAACGTCAATGCTGCTTGAGCAGATTACGCCGCCGAATATGACTCTTTCTCTGTTTCTTTTAATCCTAAATGTGCCGCTTTTTTTGTTTGGACTTAAAAAGCAAGGCGCAGGCTTTACGTTTTATTCGATTTATGCGGTTGGCGTTTATTCGCTGTTTGCGTGGCTGATTACCGATGTGTTTCCGGTGGATGTGAGCATAGCATCGCCGCTCGCCGGAACCGATTTGTTGCTTTGCGCGCTGTTCGGCGGCGTCCTTTCCGGTATCGGAAGCGGTCTTGCTATCCGTTACGGAGGGGCAATGGACGGCATTGAGGTTATGGCGGTCATTTTTGCGAAGCGACTCGGAATTACCGTCGGCACATTCGTTATGATATATAATTTCCTTTTGTATGTCATTTGCGGAATCGTGCTTAAAAGCTGGGTGCTTCCGCTTTATTCCATAGTTACGTATTCGGCGGCGTTGAAAACGGTTGATTTTATAGTCGAGGGCATAGACCGCTCAAAGTGTGCCGTCATTATAACCGAACGACCCGAAGAGATATGTGAGGTCTTGAGCGAGGCGTTTGGCAGCGGCCTTACAAGGCTCAATGCAAAGGGCGGATATTCAAATCGTGATAAGGCGATGATTTATTTCGTAGTTAACAGGTATCAGGTAGGCAAAATGAAGGACTACGTTCACGGCGTAGACCCGACGGCGTATATCATAATGAGTGAGGTTGCCGATATTTTCTCAAATAACATTGATAAAGGCTGATATTTAACAAATAAAAACGAAACGAGCTGTAACGGTTTTAACCGTTACAGCTCGTTTTTGCTTAATGAGTGTTTTTTACAGTATGTCTATATGCTCGCCGGCGAGTGCCTTATTCATACTGCGGACGGCGCAGAACTTACCGCACATTGAGCAGGTGTCGTCGTGCTCGGGGGAGCGGTCGTCACGTATTGCTTTAGCCGTTTCGGGGTCAATGGCACATTTCCATTGGGCTTCCCAATCAAGTGCACGTCTTGCGTCGCCCATTTTGTCGTCAATGTCACGTGCTCCGCGGACGCCCTTGGCAATATCCGCCGCATGAGCCGCTATACGGCTTGCAATGATGCCCTGCTTAACGTCGTCGAGATTCGGGAGAGCAAGATGCTCGGCCGGAGTTACATAGCAGAGGAAAGCCGCGCCGCTCATTGCCGCCATGGCTCCGCCGATTGCTGCCGTTATGTGGTCATATCCGGGCGCTATATCGGTTACGAGCGGCCCGAGAACGTAGAAGGGAGCACCCATGCATATTGTCTGCTGAACCTTCATATTGGCAGCTATCTGGTCCATCGGAACGTGTCCGGGACCCTCAACCATAACCTGAACGTCCTTTTCCCAAGCTCTTTTTGTTAATTCACCGAGGCGTACAAGCTCTTCGATTTGACATACGTCGGTCGCATCGGCAAGACAGCCGGGGCGGCAGGCGTCACCGAGAGAGATTGTAACATCATATTCGCGGCATATATCAAGTATTTCATCATAGTATTCGTAAAACGGGTTTTCTTCACCTGTCATACACATCCATGCAAAAACGAGTGAGCCCCCGCGCGAAACTATGTTCATTTTCCTTTTGTGCTTACGTATCTGGTCAATTGTTTTTCTTGTGATTCCGCAGTGGAGCGTTACAAAGTCGACTCCGTCCTCTGCGTGAAGTCTTATGACGTCAATAAAGTCCTTTGCGGTCAGAGTGTCAAGGTCTCTCTGATAGTGAATTACGCTGTCGTAAACGGGCACCGTGCCTATCATAGCAGGACATTCGTGCGTAAGCTTCTGCCTGAACGGCTGTGTGTTGCCGTGGCTTGAGAGATCCATTATAGCTTCAGCACCCATATTAACTGCCGAGAGAACCTTTTGCATCTCAATGTCATAGTCCTTGCAATCTCTCGAAACGCCGAGATTTACATTTATTTTTGTGCGGAGCATTGAGCCGACGCCCTCGGGCGACAGGCACTTGTGACGCTTGTTGGCGGGTATTACGACCTTACCTGAGGCTACGAGGGGAAGCAGCTCATCTGTTGTCATGTGCTCTTTCTCGGCTACTGCCTTCAGCTCATCGGTAATAATGCCTTTTCTTGCGGCGTCCATCTGTGTTGCGTAAGCTTCTGTTTTCATTTTTGTTCTCCTTTGTATTAGGTTGATCGTCGAACGGCAGAGCCGCTCATCACTTTGACTTTTTATTCTTCGCTGCTTTTTGCGGCGTATTTGCCGGAAAGCATGAAAGCGTGATTCATAGGACCGTTTCCCTTGCCTAAATCGAGCATAAAGGCGAGTGCCTCCGAGATGTAATCCTTGGCAAGCTTTACGGAAGCTTTTAAATCGTATCCCTTGGCGAGGTTAGCGGCTATTGCGCTTGACAGCGTGCAGCCGGTGCCGTGGGTGTTGGGATTGGCAATGCGCTTTCCGTAGAACCAAAAGCTCTCGTTTTCGTTATAGAGAAGGTCGCTTGCGTCCTCAATGCTGTGTCCGCCCTTTAAAAGCACGGCGCAGCCGCATTCCGAATGAATTTTTGCCGCGGCCTTTTCCATATCGTCCTTGTCCTTAATTTCCATGCCGGACAGCACGGCGGCTTCGGGAATATTGGGCGTTACGAGTGTAGAAATCGGTAAAAGTTCCTTTTTCATCACGGCAACTGCCGGAGATTCCATGAGCCTTGAGCCGGAGGTCGCAACCATAACCGGATCCACTATGATGTTTTTAGCATCGTAGAATTTCAGCCTTTCGGCTGTCACGCGAATTAACGCTGCCGTAGGAATCATACCCGTCTTAACTGCATCGGGTCGTATATCCGTGAATACCGCGTCAATCTGTTCCTTGAGAAATTCCGGAGATACCTCCGAGATGTCTGTTACGCCGGTGGTGTTCTGTGCCGTCAGCGCCGCAATGGCGCTCATGGCATAAACTCCGTTCATAGTCATCGTTTTCAGATCGGCCTGAATACCGGCGCCTCCGCTGCAATCACTGCCTGCGATTGATAATGCTGTTTTCATATTTGCCTCCGTTTTTTATAAGCTTAGCATTATTTTTATAGAGCGACAAAAGGTGGTGCCCCCGGTTTGCCGCTGTTTTGTTATTTTATCTTTTTTATATCATTTATAAAGTCGCTCGGGAAAAGAAAGTTGTTTAAGTAAATGTCCGATACGGCTTTCATCTTTTCGGGAGCTTTTTCGCGGCTGTCATAGACCGCTGCCACATAAAAACCCGCTCCATTTGCCGTCTTTGCGGCGTGATATGCGTCCTCAAAGACGAGAGTTTCGTCTTTTTTTGTGCCGAGAAACGACAGCGCCTCACAATATATGTACGGGTCGTTTTTGTCGTGCCCGACTTCTCCGCAAGTGAATATTTTTTCGAAAAATCCAAAAAGGCCGCATCTTTTAAGTGCACCCTCTGTGAGCTTTCGTTCCGCGGCTGTCGTAATGCACATACGCACGTTAATTTCGCGAAGAGCGGTTAGAAATTCTCGTACGCCGTTCTTCGGCTGTGCTTCGCAGAGATAAAAGTCGCCCACCGTTTTGTTTACGCCGTCGACTATTTCGTTTACAGATAATGGTAAATCGTAATTTTTCTTGAGATATTCTGCTGCCCCCGAGAGGCTCTTGGGCTTAAGCACTTCACAGAGGTTTTCTCTCGGGACTTTGCCGCATTGCTTTAAATAATCTTCTCCTGCGGTGTCCCATACCGACATTGTATCAAAAAGAGTGCCGTCAAAATCGAATACGGCTCCGCTTAGTTTCATTTTGACTTCACCGTTTCCTCCGACAGATTGCGAAGCGCGCGACACGTATTTTCAATGTCGTCTGCCGCAAATATCGCGCTGACAAGAGCAACACCGTCAATTCCCGTGTGAGATAGTTCCTTTAAGTTTTTGCCGTTGATTCCGCCGATTGCAACAACGGGAACGTCTACGGCTTCGCAGATGCTTCTGAGCGTTTCCTTTTTCATTGCGCCTGCATTTTGCTTTGTCGAGGATCCGAAAACCGCGCCCGCTCCCAAATAGTCGGCACCGTTTTTAACGGCTTCAACGGCTTCTTCAACGGTATGTGCGGAAACTCCTATTATCATATCGTCGCCGACTCTTTCGCGAACACAGGAGGCCTTCATATCGTCTTGACCTACATGAATTCCCTCGGCGTGACATTTGACGGCAATATCTACATTGTCGTTGACGATAAACGGTACACCGTAGTGCTTGCATATCTCATGTATTTTAACCGCTTCCTCAAAAAATTCCGCATCGGAAAGCTCTTTTTCACGGAGCTGAACGCAGGTGCAGCCGCCCTTTAATGCCGCTTCTACCTGTTCGCAAAGCGTCTGTTTGCCGACCCAGGCACGGTCGGTTACGGCGTAGAGAAGCATATTTTTTTTATCGCATTTCATATTTTGCACCTTCTTTCAATCCTTGCGGTGTCATATTGCAGACAGCGTCGATTATGTAATTTCTGTATGAAGCGTTGCCGTCAAGAGGGGAGAGCCTGCCAAATGCCGTTTCGCCCGCGAGCCCCATGGCTGAGACGGCCGCCGCCGCCGCCGTCAGTATGTCGTTTTGATTTGCCGCGATAAATGCGGCGGTGAGTGATGACAGCTGGCAGCCCGTGCCCGTGACAAGTGACATCATATCGTTACCGTTCCTTATTACAAAAGCCCTGTCCTTATCGGCTACGATGTCTGTTTTTCCGGTAATTGCAATTACCGAGCCGGTCTTTTCCGAAAAGCTCTTTGCGAATGCTACCGCTTTATCGAGAGTTTCCTCGGTAAAGCGGTCGGCAATATCTGCGTCAACGCCTTTTGCGGAGCCTGTTCCGAGTGCTAATGTCTTGATTTCCGAGATGTTGCCGCGAATTACCGAAAAGTGTATGTTATCAAGAAGCTTAAATGCCGTGTCTGTTCTGAGTTGCGATGCCCCGACGCCAACCGGGTCTAAAACTACGGGATGGCAAAGCTCGTTGGCTTTTTTGCCTGCCGCAAGCATTGAGGGAATCGTGCGAGAACTAAGCGTGCCGATGTTTATGCAGAGCCCGTCGCACGCGGTTGTGATTTCCGCCGCCTCTCTTTCGTCATCCGCCATTATCGGTGACGCACCGCATGCCAAGAGTATATTTGCACAGTCGTTAACAGTAACGAAATTTGTTATACTGTGAATCAGCGGTCTTTTTTTTCTGACGTTTTGCAGCATTTCTCCGAACATTTTTTCACGGCCTTTCGGTTCATAATATAAGTGCGATTTTTTTGTACCGTAAGGTACGACTTGACATAAAGCTTTATTTCAACCCGTTTTGCATTTTGGAAAGAACGCCGCATTTTTTAAGCGTGAAAACAATAATTCCCGAAATAATCGAGCCGACTGCGGTTGAGATGAAGAACGGGATTATATATGCGTAAAAAGCAACCTCCGAGGCACTTTTGCCCATGAGCAATACGGCTACGGGATATGCACAAAGGCCGCCGAGCAGAGAGGTTCCGCCGACCTCGCCCACGAGAGTAAGCGGAATATTTTTACTCTTTTTATAGATGAGACCGCATATGAGGGCACCGAACATGCTGCCGGGGAAAGCCATAAGACTGCCGAGCCCGAGCAGATTTCTGATGAGAGATGCCGCAAAGGCGACGCCGAGACCGTACCACGGACCGAGAAGTACGGCGCAGAGAATGTTTACCATATGCTGTATCGGCGCACACTTACTGCCGAATACCGGGAAAGAGAATAAACTGCCGACAACGGCTACCGCACAAAACATACCTGCAAGGGCAAGCTTTTTAACCTGATTTTTTTTCATTTTAATTGCTCCTTAGAAAGTTTTATATCGGTCGAGGCTTTTTGGCCTCCTCTCACGCCGGAACACGGCTTCCCATCGCAGCAGTGTTGTCATCATACGGTGCAACATTGAAATTACAAAACTCAGGGCGCTCCCCCTGCTTTTTGCCGCGTCGTTTTCCCCGCGGGGCATTTTCACATCCTTTTTTGCGCACAGTCCGACTTTTATTTTTGATAAAATAAAAAACGGAGCTTTTCACTCAAAATGCGAAGCTCCGTTTAACAAGTCTTTTTCGGGTGACTTCCTACGGCGGCATTATCCGCATCAGGTGAAAAAGGGTCGAAGTTGATGACTTCCTCTCAGCCTGCAAAAACAAGCTCCCCTGTACTTTAAATTATAGGTTGAATACCTTTTGTTATTATATACCGATAAGCCTTGGTTTGCAATAGCAAATTGTTGTATTACAATATGAAACGATTGTATGATGCTCGCTGAAAGTGCTTGACTACGGCATTTAATAAAGATATAATTTTATTGATACCTTTCAAATTCTTTCTCGGAGGGAACAATGAAGAATACATTTAAAAAAATCTTGGCAATAATACTGCTTCTATCGGTACTTCTCGGGGCATTTTCAACGGCGTCGTTTGCCTCCGAAAAGGATTCACTGAAAAAAGAAGGCAATACGTGGTATTATATGCAGGACGGCGAAAAGGACGGCTCATATACGGGGCTTGTCAAATACTATGACACTTGGTATTACGTAAAGGACGGCGTTCTCGACTGGAGCTATACCGGTCTTACCAAGTATTACGGCACGTGGTATTATGTGCAAAACGGCATACTTAACTGGGATTATACAGGTCTTACCAAGTATTACGGTACGTGGTATTACGTCGAAAACGGCGTACTCAATTGGGATTATACAGGTCTTACCAAGTATTACG
>ERZ1034763.386-NODE-386-length-20825-cov-7.720173_pt1 | contig 20825 bp, 16 predicted proteins | sample MGYA00520701_ERZ1034763 | MGnify/ENA primary metagenome ERZ1034763 (study PRJEB33766, sample SAMN09781707) | gut metagenome | biome: gut microbiome | host: Homo sapiens | place: Madagascar | study: EMG produced TPA metagenomics assembly of the PRJNA485056 data set...
ACTGAGCTTAACTTCTGTGTTCGGGATGGGAACAGGTGGACCCTCAGCGTCATCGACACCAACTATTTTCTTTTTGTTTTGTCGTCTCTCTCAACGACAAGATTGATTATATCACCCTTTTCTGAAAAATGCAAGTGTTTTTTCAAAAAAAATTAAAAAAGTTTTGAAAAACTTTGAAAATCCCATTAAATAGCCATTTTTAGACGATTGACTACAAGGTATAATTGGAGTAAAATATAAACATATTAAAAGGAAGTAAGGGATTTGTATGAAAAAAACAAAAAGAGCTGCTTTTATGTTATCATCACTTTCTATTTATAAAGGTGTGCTAACAAGAAGTGTACCAAGTGCTTTTCATAAGTTATTGCTTTCTGTTGATGAAGAACCTGAAACATTCCTAAATGCTTACGGTGACTTCTACAGATTACTATGTGACAGAAATGCATCTAACTCATTAAGCTACACTATGACAGAGGCTGCTTTGTTTGACGAAAACTATTTTACAAGAACAGCAACTGCCGATAAGGTTAGTGAAATGTCAGAGGATGAGAAGAAAGCAGTAGTCAGAGATATTGATGCAATTCTTTTTGCATCACAGATTACTCCTGAGGATGTTATTAATGACTATAAATATAAGGAAGAAATTGATGATATTATTGATTGCCTTCCTAAGTGGCATTGTGGTACTCCATCAGAAGAATTTGTTGACTTTAACGATAACCTAGACAAGATTGCAAAGTTCCACAGAGAAAAGGGTTGTGGTATGTTTGCCAGATACCGTTCATTCGTATGGAGAGATAAGGGTATCGAACCTATTATTAATGATGACAAGGTAAGAATTTCTGACCTTGTTGATTATGAATATCAGAGAGACCTTGTTGTTGAGAACACAAGAGCCTTTATTGAGGGTAGAAACGCCAATAACTGCCTACTTTATGGTGATATGGGTACCGGTAAGAGTACAACAGTAAAAGCTACTGTAAACGAATTTAGACGCTATGGCTTAAGAATTGTTGAAATTCCTAAGGAAAAGCTAATGGAATTCCCACTACTTATTGATGCTATCGCTCAAGTACCAATGAAGTTCATTATCTTTATTGATGACCTTTCATTCCAAAGACAGGATGAATGTTACACAAGCCTAAAGGCTGTTCTTGAGGGTGGTGTTGCAGCACTTCCAAAGAATGCTCTTATTTATGCAACAAGTAACAGAAGACACCTTGTTAAGGAGAACTTTGAAGACAGAGATTGTAACGATGTTAACCGTAGAGATAATATGCAGGAAACACTTTCTCTATCAGATAGATTTGGTCTTGCAGTTGGTTATTATGTTCCTGACAAGAGAAGATTCTTACATATTGTTGAAGAACTTGCAAAGGCTCATCATATTGATATGGATCAGGAACAGTTATTCCTACAGGCAGAATCTTTTGCTACACAGAGAGCAACTCGTTCTCCAAGAACTGCTCAGCAGTTTATTAAATCATTACTATAAAGGAAAATATAATGAGAATAGCGAAAACAACCATATGTGCATTGCTTTTACTTTGCACATTGATTTTTACTGTTGGTTGCAACAGTGGTGACAGCTCCTATCCCATTACAATAGGAAATACTACCTTTAGTTCTAAACCTGAAAAAGTTGCAGTATTAAGCCCTAATGTGGCTGATATTGTTTGTCAGCTTGGTATGGAAAAGGATATTACTTTAATTAGCAGTGATGTTATTACAGATAGCATTAGGGATAAGAAAACTTGTGGTAATGCTATTGAACCTGATACAAAGAAGATTATTGACAACGATATTGAAGTTGTACTGGCTGATGACAATATGTCCGATGGTGCTATAAAGACACTTGAAGACAATGATGTTAAGGTTGTACAGTTCCATTACGGAAATACCGGTGAAGATATACTGACAACATATACTTCTGTTGGTGCAATTCTAAACGGTGAAACAGGTAAAGCTCAGGGCAACAAGGCTTATACCAAGCTTATGAATACTCTTAAGAGTTATAAGGCTGAGTTTAGCAAAAAGCATAGTAAGGACAAGCTACTTTTCCTTGAGGGTACAGGTCCATATGTTTCTGTAATTAAGGAAAGTTGGTACGGTAAGCTACTTGCCTTTACCGGTACTGATGTTGTTACTAAGGATGTTAATAATTCAACTTATGATGTTAGTATGATAGAAAAATTAAATCCGAATTATTTAGTTTGCAGTAAAGAAACTTATGACAGTTTGAAAAACAAGGATAACTTGAAAAAGTGTAATTTCATCAAGTCTAACGGCCATATTATTATTGAAAAGGACAAGCTGAAGTTACAAGGCAAAACTGCTATTGAAAATGTGGAAAAAATCTTGCAGACTATTGATAAGAGTACCTTTGAAAAGATAAAGTCTACTGCTACAACTACTGTAGAAAAGACTACTAAGGGTACTACCTCTACAACTGTAAGTAAAGCAACTACAACTGTACCTACAACAACTAAGGCTAAAGAAAAGTATCCACTACAGTCAAATTACAAGGTTAAGTTTACCGATAGTGCTATTAAAACAATGACACTACAGTCACAGAACGACTATAACAAGGCTATGCAAGAAAGACTTACTGATTTAGGTTATCTTGCAAGTGGCAATGCTACAGGTTACTTTGGTGATATGACAAAGACAGCACTTGAAAAATTCCAAAAGAATAACGGTCTAAGTGCTACCGGTACTGTTGACAGCAAAACATTACAAGTAATGTTTAGTTCTTCAGCTAAGAAATCTTAATAAAGTTTATAAAAAATGCTCAAGTAAGTTTATCCTACTTGAGCATTTCTCTTATACATAATTTTTAATATCTAAAAGTGAATCACAAAGTGCAAATAACTTTGGCTTTATACTTTCATCACAAGGTGTTAGGTCAGGTACAACAATAGTTTTGCAATTTGCATTAATTGCAGACAATGCACCGTTTGGTGAGTCCTCTACTGCAATACATTCCTCAGGCTTTAGTCCCAGCTTTTCACTTGCTAATAGGTAAATATCCGGTGCAGGTTTTGAATTCTTAACCATTGGACCACATACACAAGTATCAAAATACTGAAATAAATTAACCCTTGATAAATGGTCTTTTGCCCTTTCTAAAGGTGAAGATGTTGCAAGGGCTATTTTTATACCATTTTCCTTTAGATAAGGTAAAAGTATGTCAGCACCTTCCTTCATTTCAACACCCTTTTCGTTTACAAAGTTATCCATTAGTTCAATTCTCTTTGCCTTAACTGTGGGATAATCAAAACTTTCACCAAAGAATGACTTTAGCTTTTCTTCAGCCTTTTTACCGGTTAATGAGCGTAAAGCAAGTACATGGCTTTCTGTTGCCGGATAGTTAAAGTAGTGTAGTGCCTCTAACCAAAAACGCTGATAAAGAATTTCTGAATTTAGCAGTACACCATCCATATCAAAAATTGCACCTTTAATTTTCATCTTTCTTACTCCTTAAATTAACAAGAATAATACCTATTGATATTAACACAACAGATACAATGTTGTAAAGGTTAATTATATCTTCACCTAACAGAATACCACTCCATATTGTGCCGAAAATTGGGATTAGCAGGTTGAAAATAAGAATCTTGGATACAGGGTTGTATTTTAATAAAGCTGTCCACAGGGTAAATGAGGCAGCAGAAACAATACCTAAGTAAATCAGTAGCAGATATATTGTAATGTTTGAAAAGTCAAGATAACCACCAAACAATGCACCTACAATAATCAGTCCACCACCACCAATAAGTAGGTGATAGGCTGAAACAGTCATTGGGTCTCTGCCTTTGCTGATTTTTTTGCAATAAATATTGCCACCGGTTGCTGCAATTGTGGAGAATACCACAAAGCCTTCTCCTAAAAGAGTAAACCCACCGGTAGTAAGTCCATCAAGGTTAATGACAATAACACCTATAAAACCGATAATGCAACCTAAAATCTTTTTAACATTTAGCTTGTCCGATGTGAAAAAGATTGGTGAAATCAGCACACCGATAAATGAACCTAGAGAAGTGATTACTGAGGTTTTTGTACCGGTGGTGTTGGAAAGTCCTATGTATGAAAATAGATATTGCAAGAATATCTGTAGAAAACCCATAATTGATATTGGCAAAATATCTTTTCTGCCGGGCTTTACAAATCTTTTTTGCAATATAATTGCCACAATAAGTACCATTACACCGGCAATAAAAAACCTATATCCGGCAAAAAGTACCTTGGATGGGTAGTCACTTGTTGGAATTGAAAATATTTCATAGCACTTTTTAATTACGGGAAAAGCAGTGCCCCACAATGTTACACATAGTAGGGCAATTAAAGGTGCTATTATTTTGTTACTGAAAAATTTTTTTGCATTCATAGTTATATTAACGTTTAGATAATACCTTTACTTTCTTATTTTTACATATTCCTATGTAAATCAACACTTCAATTATAGCAATAAAAGCAATAAGTGTAAAGTAAGAACTTTTGCTTAATAGTGATGAATTATAAGTTTTGACAACTGCAAATTTAAGGTCACCTTTATCTAATTTTCTGTCAATATAAATATTACCCGGAACACAGTCAATTAACTCACTACTGCTTTTCTTGAATTTGTATCTGTCAGCACCTTTACCTGTACCTTGTATTTCAATAGTGAATTTTTCATTACCCTTTGGGTAATATGTTTTAGGTAAGCATAGAACGATTTTTCCACCCTTAACATTCTTTTTGTTGTTAAGTTTGCGTTTACAGATAACCTTGTTGTTTTGGTCTTTTAATCGAATTAGGTAAGATGCCTTTTTGGCTTTTTTGTTGTGACCGACATGAATTGATACTCGGTTAAAGTCTGAGTTTAGATAAAATTCTTGTTTAATAGAACGGTGTAACTTTGATACTTTATTTATGTTAACACTTTTTGTATCTAAGTTTTGTATCTTAAACTCTTTTTTGTCAGTAGGACAAGCAGTAACTAAAGGAGTGATACATAGCCAAAGTGCTACAAACACAATAGATATACCGGCTAATGCAACTTTGTAACCGGTCTTAACCTTTTCTCTTGTAAAGGTGAGTTTGCTTTCCAACTGAATACCACCCATTGTTGCAAAAGCAATGATGAACGGTACAAATGGTATTGCGTAATTAGACTTAATTTCCCATGCTATGTAGAATAAATATGCACCCAGCATAGTAATTGCAAATAATAAATTCTTTTTGCTACATTTATTTCTAAACATATTAAATAGGCAAATAAGAATAAATATGTGTAAAGCCAACCACATCATCTGACAATATATCATCATAAAGTATGATTTATTACCGGAAATATATTTTTGCATTTTATTGTATTCTTGACAACCTATCTGCCTACTTTTATATCCCAAAGTACCGTCTGCCCACATAAAACAAGTTTTTTTGAATTGATGCTCCAGCAATTCACCGGCAGGTTCATTATTTAGTGTATCTTTAATAATACGGATAGAATCAGCATTTATTTCTTCTGTTGAGTTCATCTTTTGGTGTCTTATTACCATAGGTGGGTAGTAGTTTCCGTTACCAACCAGTGACATAGCAACCCAGTGTGATAAAGGAAATGCCTTTTCACTGCCTGTATAGTAATGGTTATCAATAGCAGAAGTACAAAGGAAAGTACCAACTGATACAACAGCACATACTACAAGTGAAATTAATGTTTTGAAAAATCTCTTTTTGTCTTGTAAAGACCATAGTACCATACAGATTAAACCTGCAATAGAAAGAATAACAACTACAGGACGAATATTATAACCTACAATTGTCAAAACACCGATAACAGCAGAATTGATAATTATTGATTTCTTAGATTTACTGTGTATTAGGTTAGCACCACATAGTAAGATACCACCCATAAACGGTAGGCATAGTGTTGGTGTATATACCCAAGAAGAAACAAAAGGTACAGATGGCAGTAAAGCACTTAATAGCAGATACTTTACGGCTACAACCTTTTTGTCGGTAAATTTAAGAATAGCAAAGTAAAATAGTACATTAGCACCCACTATGCAAAATACATTAAAAATTCTTGAAACAATAATAAGATTATCTACACCCACAAATTTAAAGACAGAAAATAAATAATAAAGAATAATAACAATGGCATTATTATTTCCGTACATTCCAAAATAAAGGGAATTACCGTCAATTATATTTGTTTTACCGGTAGCCATCATCAAAGCTTGGTCAATTACTTGATAAGAATCTGAATTAGGAATAGTAGGGAAAATTATAATAGTTCCAACAGATATTGCACAATATATCCCCATAAAAATTATTGCTAATATATTCAAGGTTTTGTTATTAGCCTTGCTTATTAACTTAAAGAGTACAACAATCCCCAGAACTAATACCAATGCACCTACAAGGATTAAAGCATAAGTAAAGAAATAAATTTGGTGTGTAGTATCCTTTACCAGTCTTCTTGCAATATAGCTGTTTATAACCATACCGTAAATATTGATTAGCACAAATATACCCAGAACAATTGATAGTATTTTCGTTATAATGTTGTTAAATTTAATCAAAATAAAATCCCCTTTAAAAACATAATGCATTTAGTTGGAAATATGTAAAATGAAGTTGTTAAATTCTAATTATTATGTTTTGTTATTTTTTGTGTTGAAATCCTATGCTTAATAGTAAAGACAGAATTTCTATAATTATAATCACTGCGCATAAAATAATATATGAAGTGTTATTTGTTAATGAAGTAATAGCAATTTCTTCGGTGGCAATTCTAAGGTCACCCTTTACCTTTTGATTATTAATTGTAAAGTTGCCTTTTATAGGGTCAATGTTATATCCACAACTGTACCAAAATCTAATTGAGTCATATTTTCCTGAAATACCCTTAATAGTTATTGTAAACTTTTCTTCATTATTTGGAATATATTTCTCGGGTAAAACAAGTGATATGCCTGAAGCACCTTTTTTTAGGTTCTTATTATCAACTGATTTTTCTGCTACTATATTATTTTTACTGTTTTTAACTGTTATTAAATATTTTGACCTGACAGTTTTCTCAGATCCTCTATAAGAAATAGTTAGATAAACTTTGTTAAATGTTTCTTTGGTGTAAAACTCTTGACTAACAGGTTTGTTATTTTTTATTACATCGTCTATAAATGCGTTGTGTGTTGAATTTATCTGAAGTTTATTATCATTGACTTCTTTAATGTTATCTGTAAAGTAAGGTGCACCCATAAACATAAGAACTATTGAGAAAATTGCTACAGCAGAATAAGAAATTCTACCAATGTTCTTAACCTTAGCCTTTGACATAGCAAAAGCATTCTCAATGCTTTCACCACCTAAGGCAGCCATTCCGATAATGAAAGGTACAAATGGAACTGCGTATGCAGATTTAACTTCCCATATCATATAGAAACCATAACCACCTAATAAGGTTAGAATTTGTATTAGTCCATACTTGTTTTCTTTACTAAAGATAAATCTTATCAGATATATAAGTAAAAGTATATGTAGTGAAAGCCACAACATTTGAGTATATAAGAAAAGGAAATCGCTTTTTGAACCATACAAATATTTACTTATACTGTGATAATTAGCTGAACCTGAAAGTCTTAATTGATATTCAAGTGAACCTACTGCCCATATACTGCCATTCTTAATGTACAGATGATTAATGAAAGAACCAACATTATAATTATTAAGTCTTTCCTTGATGTGCCTTTTTACATTTGCTTTTATTTCATCAGTAGAATGTAGGTGCATATTTTCTTTAACTAGCTTGGCATCATACATACCGTTTTCAGTAAGTCCCATTGCTACCCAGTGGGTTAATGGAAAGTTACCGTCACTGCCTGTATAGTAGTGATTGTTAATAGCCTTAGTAGTTACAAATGAACCTAAAGCAAATATAGCACAAACAACAACTATTAATGCTGACTTTACAAAACGCTTTTTGTCCTTAACAGTCCATAAGAATAAGCATATAAAACCGGCAATAGACAGAATAATTACAACCGGTCTGATGTTGTAACCTACAACACTTAAAATACCGATTATTGCTGAATTTATAATAATTGACTTCTTAGATTGATTTTTAATAAGATTTGCACCACACAACATTATGCCACCCATAAAAGGTAGGCAAACTGTTGCAGTATATACCCAAGAAGTCATAAACATAATCGGTACAAATAATAGATTTAATAAAACAAATTTTGCACCTGTGGTTTTCTTATTTGAAAGTTTGTTTATTGCTAAATAAAATAACACTAGGCTACCGGTAATGCAACAAGCATTAAACAACCTACCAACTTGAATTAAGTCGGTGATGCCAATTGAATAGGCAATTTTGTATATAAAGTATAGCAAAATAATAATAGGGTTATTGTTGCTGTATTTTCTGAAATATTCGGTACTGCCGTCAATAATATTTGTTGTACCATGTGCCATACCTATTGCTTGGTCATGAACATAAAAACTGTCTGTCATAGGAATTGTAGGGAAAAGGTAGGTGATTAATACAGTACCTATTCCGTATATTGCAAAAAGAATTATTGTAAGAATCCGTAATCCATTATCAGATAAATTATTTATAAATCTAAACAATCCTATGAATGTAAAGGTGAGAATTATCCCACCTACACCAACGGAAGAAAATAACCAAAACAACTGAATACCGTTATTATCGGTTGAGGAAAAGTAATTGCCATAACTTGTATAAGTAACAACAATACCTGAGATTGTAATACAGATAAGTATCCCCATTAGAATAGCAAATACTTTGCTTAAGTAATTTGAGAATTTCTTCATTTTATAATTTCCTATCTTTTTTGTCAAAAAACAACATTAATATACACCTTTTTAAGGAAAAAATCAACTGCAAAAGGTTTTACATATGTATATTTTTGGTGTAAACAAAAAAAGACTTTTAATATTTATAAATCTATATATAACACGATTTAAAAGTCCAAAAAGTTACATATATTTTGAAATTTAGAGTATTAGCTAAGTGAAGTGACGGTATAGGTTTTTAGATTGGATATATTCCACAAAAAATCACCCTGTTTTTTTGGCAAATGATATAATTATAAATTTCTAAATAAAGTAGAAAAAGCCTTCCCGTTTGGGAAGACTTTTTCAAAACTTAGGAGATTGTAATTGTAAAATTATTTTAAGTAAGTTAGATCTGTGTCACCAATTGCACCGTTAACTTCACTGCTTGAGTTTTGTAGAACATAAACTCTCATGTTACCCTGGCCACTTGCACCACTTGTTGAAAGTGTGCCACCTGTAACAACTTTCTTGTCGCCTGTAACTGCATCAATATATGTGCCATTTGGTAGACCCTTAAATGTTGCGTCACCACTGATTGTTACACAAGCAAGTGAATCAACGCCTTCGCTAGAATTTGTATATCTTCTGATGTAAGCCATATTGCCACTTACATAATCGCTCTCAGTTGTGTACTGACCTTTTTGTAGGGCAGGAACTGCTCTTCTAATCTGATTTAGCTTTTCTAGGTGCTTTGCAAGAGGAGCATCTAATGTAGAAGCTACTGTACCGGAAGCTGTATATTTACCGTAGTCGTCTGCTGTAACTGAACCTTCTAGGTAGTCACCAAAGTAAGCACGACCTGTCTTGTCTAGTGGAGCGTTAGGACCAACATCAATTGGAACATCTTTCTTGAATTCAACTTCTGAACCATAGTAGATACATGGGATACCACGGAATGTGAACATTAAGTCCATATTTTCTGCCCAAGCAGAAGCACCACCCTGGTAACGAGTCTTTTCCTGACCGTCAGGACCGTAGTCGTGAGAGTCAACATATGTAACTGCCCATGTTGCATCATTGTATAGTGAGTCTTCGCCCTTAGCAGCACCGAATGCTGAACTTGCATCCTTAAATGCCCAGTGCATAGGGAAGTCGATTGTACTTGTGCCGTTTGCCTTGCTGTAGTCCGGTGTGTGATAAGATACACCATTTAGGTAAGCATTGTCACTTGTTTGGTCGAAATCTCTGTTTTGGTGAGCTTGGAAGTGCTTTACAGAGTTATCATAGTTAGATTGCCAGTCAGAGTTGCTCCAGTTGTTCTGCCAAGCACTTTCTGTTTCGCTCCATGTATAGAAGAAACATGAGTCTGAAGAACCACCTTCATTATAAGCACCATGGTATCTGGCACAAACTTCACCAAATAGGTGGAAATTCTTGTACTGGTTAAATACAGGGAAGAATGCGTGGTTTAGAGTCCAACGGTTAATGTGCTTTTCTGTATCCATTCTGAATGCGTCAACACCCATATCTAGGTACTTTGAATAAGCATCTGTAAGATACTTTACAACGGATGGATTTTCTGTATTAATATCAACACAGTCACCTGCCATCTGACCTGTTTGTTCTGTGTATGAACCGTAGCTTAATGACTTATCATGGTGATAGTTGTGTGCTGTATCATTAACATCTTCCTTCATAACTGCAAGTCTTGCCTGATACTGATCAGCAGGTAACATACTGCCATATCCTGAATAGTTTTTAGCTAGAGTAGAATCAGGAATAACATTCATACAGTCTGATGAACCTAGATTGCTATAGTCCTTAGTAAACATTGGGGCTAGGTTAGCTTCACCAAAGTTACCTGAGTGATTCAATACAATGTCCTGAACAATCTTTAAACCTTTTTCATGAGCGGCATCAATTAGGTCCTGATATGAAGTATCATCACTTTCATATCTAGGGTCAACCTTTGTAAAGTCAAATGCGTGGTAGCCATGGTAGTCATAGCCTGATGCATTTTCTACAACAGGTGTAATCCAAATTGCTGAGAAACCAAGAGCCTTGATGTAGTCTAACTTTTGGATAAGACCTTTAAAGTCACCTCTCCATGCTGGGTCTGTGTCTGGGTTGTTAGCCTGACCGTCATCCCAACAGTGAACATTGTTGCTCTCGTCGCCATCGTAAAATCTTGTTGTAATTACGAAGTAGATAGAGTCTTCTCTAAGGTCTGTTCTTTCATAATCTGTGTCTGATGGTTGTTTGTTGTACCAACGGTTACCTTTGTACCAAAACTCGTTAGTACCACTGTTTGTGTTTCTTGTAAGTTCTTTACCTTGAGTACCATCACTTTCGATGAACTGTAGGTTAATTTTAGAAACACTTGAGAAAGTGTATCTGTAGTAGTTATTACCCTCACTTGTCATTTTAACACCGGGATACTCTGTAGAAATATTTTCTGGAAGTGCATTCCAGTAGTAAACGCTTGGAGTTCCCTTCTCTGTGTAGTAGTGAACAGTAATACCTGTTGCACCGGTTGATTCCTTATCTGTCTGTGCAGCAGATGCAGAAACTACAAGTGCTGACATAGCCAAAGTTAGAACCATTAAGATTGCGACTAATTTTTTCATTGGCGTTATCTCCTTTTTATATTTCGTTATTATAATTATAAACAGAAAAGCTATGATTATATTTCTATAAAGGAATTATAATCATAGCTAGGTATCCAATTATTTGTTATTAAATTTGTTTATTATTCATAATATGTGAATTCATTATGAATAAAGTATTTCTAAAGGATATATTCTTTAATAATTTTTGCAACACCACAGTCATTGTTGCTGACTGTTACAAGATTTGCATAGTCTGAAACACCCTCTTTGCTATTTTTCATAGCAACACCAAGACCTGCTTCTTTTAGCATTTCAATATCATTAAAGCTGTCACCCATTGCAATCATCTTTTCAATCGGAATACCTGTGATTTTTGCTAGGTTGTGAAGTCCCTCACCCTTGTTTACATTTTGTGGTGTAATCTCTAGGAAGAATGGTTCACTTAGGAATACATGAAGCTTTGGTTCAAGTGTATCGTGAATGTTGTCATAGTTTGCACCGATAACCTTTGGGTTATCAACAAGCAGTAGCTTGTTCATTTCAGTATCAAGTGTTAAAAAGTCCTCATGATATTCAAAAGGTAGATGAACAACATTAGCTTCGGTTCTTGACCAATCATTTAGTGCATGACCGGCAATAATCTTGTGGTCAAGTGGGGAAGAAACTGTAATTGTTGTACCCTTTACTAAGTCAAAGACTTTCTGTACATATTCTTTAGGGAAAGCCTTGTTGTAAAGAACCTTGTCATTCTTTACATCATAAATTCTGCCACCGTTGTAGGAAAGTACATATCCACCGTACTTTTCCAGGTGTAAATCCTTTACAAATGGCAATGCACCACTTGCAGGTCTGCCGGTACAAATAGCAACAGTTTTGCCTTGTTCCTGCATTTCTATAATTGCATCAACATTTTCTTCTGGAATAATCTTGTCATCATTTAACAAAGTACCGTCCATATCAAGTGCTATTAAATCATATTTCATAATTATCACCATCACGATTTTAGCACATTTAAACTACACTGTAAATATAGTTAGAAATAGAAAAAAGACCTTACTTAAAAGGTCTTTTTGTATGTAATTATTAAATTTTGTTTACTGTGAAATTGCATCCTTCATAGACTTAACATATTCTGCAACATAAGGGACGCAGTCCTTGCCGTACTTTGCACAAATTCTTACAATAGCAGAACCTACAATTACACCGTCAGCATTTTTTGCCATTTCCTTTGCTTGTTCAGGAGTTGAAATACCGAAACCGACTGCACAAGGAATATCCTTAACCGATTTTACAAGGTCAATCATTTCACCGATATTTGTTGTAATGTTCTGTCTTACACCTGTAACACCTAGGGAAGATACACAGTACATAAAGCCTGATGCATCCTTAGCAATCATTTTGATTCTGTCGTGACTTGTTGGTGCAACGAATGAAATATATTCAACACCGTACTTTTCACAATAAGGTTTCATAACATCTCTTTCTTCATATGGAACATCGGGAATAATCAGTGCATCAACACCAACTTGCTTACAGTTAGCAAGGAACTTGTCGGTATCATAAGCATAAACAGTATTTGCATATGTCATAAGTGCAACTGCACAAGAAAGTTTATCTCTTACTTTTGCAATCATATGGAAGATTTTATCTGTTGTTACACCTGCTGCTAACGCTCTAATGTCAGCCTCTTGAATAACAACACCCTCAGCTACAGGGTCAGAGAAAGGAATACCGATTTCAATAATATCAGCACCGTTCTTGTCCATTTCAATAAGTAGTTGTTCTGTAACTTCAAGGCAAGGGTCACCGGCAGTTACGAAAGGGATAAATGCCTTGCCGTTCTTAAATGCATCTGTAATCTTACTCATAAATCTCAACTCCTCTATATCTAGCGATTGCTGCAACATCCTTATCTCCTCTACCTGATAGGTTTACAACAATGATTTTGTCTTTGTCCATAGTTGGAGCAAGTTTCATTGCATAAGCAACTGCATGAGAGGATTCAATAGCAGGGATAATACCCTCGGTTCTTGATAAATATTCAAAAGCATTTACTGCTTCATCATCTGTAATAGCAACATATTCTGCTCTGCCAATATCGTGTAGATATGCGTGTTCAGGACCAACACCGGGATAGTCAAGACCGGCAGAAATTGAATATACCGGTGCAATCTGACCGTATTCATTCTGACAGAAATAACTGTGCATACCGTGGAAAATACCGTCTCTGCCTGTTGAAATTGTAGCAGCAGTTTTGTCTGTATCAATACCTTTACCGGCAGCCTCACAACCGATAAGTCTTACTTCTTTATTTGGGATAAATTCGTGGAATGCACCGATAGCATTACTGCCACCACCAACACAAGCCATAACTACATCAGGAAGTCTGCCTTCCTTTTCCATAATCTGACTTTTGATTTCTTTACCGATAACGCTCTGGAAATCTCTTACAATAGTTGGAAATGGGTGAGGACCCATAACTGAACCAAGTACATAGTGAGTATCGCTGATTCTGTTAGTCCATTCTCTAAAGGTTTCGTTTACTGCATCCTTTAGTGTCATTGTGCCACTTGTTACTGCGTGAACCTTTGCACCAAGAAGTTCCATTCTAAATACATTTAGTGCCTGACGGTCTGTGTCCTCTTTGCCCATAAAGATTTCACATTCCATACCCATAAGTGCTGCTGCAGTAGCAGTAGCAACACCATGCTGACCTGCACCTGTTTCGGCAATTACTCTTGTTTTGCCCATTTTCTTAGCAAGTAGTACCTGTGCTAAAGCATTGTTTAGCTTGTGACTGCCTGTGTGGTTAAGGTCCTCTCTCTTTAAGTAGACTTTAGCACCACCAAGGTCCTTAGTCATCTTTTCTGCATAATAAAGACGAGATGGTCTACCTACATATTCTCTAAGCAGTTCATTTAGTTCATCGTTAAAGTCTTTATCATTTTTGCATTTATTATAAGCATCCTCTAGTTCCATAATGGCATTCATTAGTGTTTCAGGGATAAACTGACCACCATGTCTGCCAAATCTTCCGTTTGACATATTAATTCTCCTTCTTCTTATTTATGTAATGGTTCACCGTTCAGCTCAGTAAGAGCCTTTGATTTATCTTCACTTCTCATAAGTGTTTCACCGATTAAAACAGCATTTACATTAGCTTTCTTTAGGTTAGCAATGTCTGTGCTTGTTTTGATACCACTTTCTCCAACAAATAAAATATTTTCCGGAACAAGCTTTCTTAGGTTGATACAGTTGTTAATATCAACTGTAAAGTCCTTTAGGTTACGGTTGTTAACACCGATAATTTTTGCACCACAGTTTAGTGCCATCTTAACTTCTTCTTCTGTATGAGCCTCAACTAAAGCCGATAGTCCAAGAGAGGTTGCAATGTTTAAGTATTCCTTAATTTCTTCTTCGGTAAGAATTGCACATATTAGTAGTATAGCAGATGCACCGATTACCTTTGCCTCATAAATCTGATAGGCACATACTGTAAAATCTTTTCTCAGAATAGGAATAGAAACTTCCTTGCTGATTTCTTCAAGATACAGATTCTTGCCTTTAAAATATTTTGGTTCGGTTAAGCAGGAAATTGCTGATGCACCGGCCTTTTCATAGTCTTTGGCAATTTCCTTATAAGGAAATTTTTCTGCAATAACACCTTTGCTGGGACTTGCTTTCTTTACTTCACATATGTAGGAGAGTCCTTCCTTGGCTAAAGCCTTTTTAAATGGAAAACCTGTGTTACTGTCCATCTTTCGGGCTTTACTTTTGATTTCTTCAAAAGGTACAACCTTTTCTTGCTCAATATATCTCTTCTTTGTATATTCTGCAATTTCGTTAAGTATTGTCATATCTGTCTCACTTATTCATTAGTTAAAGCAACAAATGCTTCTTTAGTAGCAAAAGCCTTGCCACTGTCAATAATTTCTTTTGCATAGTCAACACCGGACTTAATAGAGTCTGCCTTACCTGCAACATAAAATGCAATACCTGAGTTTAGCAGTACAATATCTCTTTTTGCACCTTGTTCTTTGCCTGTAAGAATATCCAAAGTGATTTCTGCATTTTCTTTGCCGTTACCACCGATTAGGTCATCCATTGGGTAAGTCTTTAGTCCCACTTCTTCCGGTGTAATATAGTAAGAATATACCTTACCGTCACGAATTTCTGAACAATAAGTCTTTGTTGTAACAGTAGCTTCATCCATACCGTCTAAACCGTAAATAACCATACCTTTCTTAACACCAAGGTTAATAAGTGTCTGTGCTAACGGCTCACATAAATCTTGACTAAACACACCCATAACTTGCATTGATGCACTTGCAGGGTTTGTTAAAGGTCCAAGAATATTGAAAATGTTTCTGATACCGATTTCTTTTCTTGGCTTAGCAACATATTTCATTGACTTGTGGTAGCACTGTGCAAACATAAAGCACATACCACATTGGTTTAATACTTCTTCACTTCTTTCAGGTGTAATGTTAAGGTTTACACCTAAGTTTTCAAGACAATCGGCAGCACCTGACTTACTGCTCATTGAACGGTTACCGTGTTTTGCAACAGGAACACCACCGGCAGAAATAACGAATGCTGATGTAGTGGAAATGTTGAATGTACCTGTACCGTCACCACCTGTACCTACAATTTCCATAACCTTTACTTTAGGGTTAATGTGTAGAGCCTTTTCTCTCATAACTGTTGCACAAGCTGTGATTTCGTCAATAGTTTCACCTTTCATCATAAGTGCTGTTAAGAATGCACCGATTTGTGCTTCGGTAGCTTCACCACTCATAATTTCGTTCATTACTTGCTTTGTTGTATCTATGTCAAGATTTTCTCTTTTACTTAGTTTTACAATTGCTTCTTTAATCATTTTTTTACATCCTTACTTTATATCTAAAAAGTTTTCAAGTAGTTTCTTACCACCGACTGTCAATATGCTTTCAGGGTGGAACTGTAGTCCGTAGATTTCATAATCTCTGTGTTTTACTGCCATTATTTCACCCATATCATCAGTTGAAGTAACAATTAATTCTTGTGGTAAAGTTTCTTTCTTGGCAATTAGTGAATGGTATCTTGCACCTATCATTTTGTCACCCATACCATTAAAGATTTTGCAAGTTGGGTCAATGTTTAATGTGCTTTTCTTGCCATGCATTAGTTTCTTTGCATGGGTGATTTCTGCACCGAAAACTTCACAAATTGCTTGATGACCAAGGCATACACCTAGGATTGGTTTCTTTCCTTTAAAGTATCTGATTACATCTTCACAGATACCGGCATCCTTTGGATAACCCGGACCGGGAGAAATAATAATGTGGCTTGGATTTAGCTTTTCAATTTCTTCTACAGTCATTGCATCATTTCTGATAACCTTAATATCCGGATTTACACTACCGGCAAGCTGAACAAGATTGTAAGAAAAACTATCGTAGTTATCAATTAGCAAAATCATACTTCTTCAACCTCCCCGGCATTCTTAATTGCATTCATTACTGCAAGTGCTTTGTTGTAGCTTTCCATATATTCGTTGTGTGGGATACTGTCTGCTACAATACCACCACCGGCTTGAACATAAACTTTGTCTTTTATCTTTGATGCCATTCTGATTGCTATGCAAGTATCCATATTACCGTTAAAGTCAATGTATCCGATAGCACCACCATAAATACCTCTTGGGCATTTCTCTAATTCTTCAATAATCTCACAAGCTCTAACCTTTGGTGCACCTGAAAGTGTACCGGCAGGAAGTACTGCCTCAATAGCATCAAATGAATCCACCGTATCAAGTGCATCACTTTGTACTTCTGAGCAAATGTGCATAATCTTTGAGTATCTTAAAACCTTCATATACTCTGTAACTGTAACAGAATTGAATTTTGAGATTTTACCAATATCGTTTCTGCCTAGGTCAACCAGCATATTGTGTTCTGAAAGTTCCTTTTCGTCTTGTAGTAGGTCTTTCTCTAGGGCAATATCCTCTTCTTCTGTTTTGCCTCTAGGTCTTGAACCGGCAATAGGGAATGTTGTCATTCTACCGTTTTGGTATCTTACCAATGTTTCAGGTGAAGTTGATATAATTTCATTTTCGCCGATTTTCATAAATACCATATAAGGGCTAGGGTTTGTAACTCTTAATACTCTGTAAGCATTTAGTAGGCTACCCTCATATTTTGTTTCAAATCTTCTGCTGATAACTGCTTGGAAAATATCCCCGTCAAAGATATATTCCTTAGTTTTGTTTACTGTATCGGCATATTCTTCTTCGGTAAAGTTTGATTTAAACTCAACATCTTTGTAAGAAGTTAACTTGCTTACAGGTGTTGGGTCGTTAATCATTTTAACGATTTCATCAATATCATTAATAGCCTTGTTGTACTGATTTTCAAGGTCATTGGTTTTCATATTTACAATAACAGTGATTTTCTGTTTTAGGTGGTCATAAGCAATGATTTTGTCACAAAGCATAACATCAAAGTCGTTAAATTCACTTGACTTTAGATTTAGTGTTGGTTCGGCATAACCAATCATTGAGTAACCGTAGTAACCCACCAAACCACCTGTGAAAGGAGGATTACCCTTGATTGTAGGTGTTTTGTAGTGACTTAGATATTCTCTTAATACTGTTAGAGGTTTCTTGGTTTCTACAACCTTAGCACCCTCACCTTCAATAGTAACAACACCGTCTTTACAGTAAAGTCTTGCCTTTGGGTCAAATCCAAAGAAACTGTATCTTGCCCACTTTTCTCCACCTTCGATACTTTCCAGTAGATAGTAGTTCTTGTATTTGTCTGCTATTTTTCTTAATAATGTAATGGGAGTGATAACATCAGCATAAATTTCCTTGCTAACAGGAATAACATCATATTCTTTATACTGTGCTACCTCATCAAAACTTGGTGAATACATAGGTTTCTCCTTTCTCTTTAGTAAAAATTATAATAAAAAAAGCCCTTGTCCCTAGATAAAGGGACAAAAGCTGTAATAAACTTCTGCGGTGCCACCCAAATTGGTACAATAGTACCCACTTTACATATGCTAACACATACTCCTTGTTGTAACGGTCAAGGTTTCCGTCAGTACCTACTTTATATAAATATTTCAGTCTGCCCTCTTGAGTCCATTCCAAATGATTTTAATTATTGTCTTGCACCGGCCGACAACTCTCTAAAAATCTCCATCAAATGTACTTACTCTCAATCAACGGTTTGTGACAAATTATTAAACTACTAAAATTATAAAACTAAATCAAAAATATGTCAAGAGAAAATTGACACTAATTTTTATTATGATATAATTTATCAATGAGAATGTATTTTATTTTTGCGGAAAAGAAGTGGAGTTTTTGAAAATTAATAAAAAATATAAAGGTGTTATTTATATTATATTGTCAGCATTTTGCTTTGCCTTTATGAATTTCTTTGTAAAATTGTCAGGTGACTTGCCAACAGGTGAAAAGGCGTTTTTCCGTAACTTTGTAGCATTCTTCTTTGCACTGTTTATGGTGCTAAAGGACAGAAAAAGTTTTCACTTTAACCCTAAAAACTTAGGACCGTTACTTTTAAGGTCATTGTTTGGGGTGTTTGGAATTTTGTGTAACTTCTATGCTATTGACCATTTGGTACTTAGTGATGCCTCAATCCTTAACAAAATGTCACCGTTCTTTGTAATTATATTTTCATTTATAATATTAAAGGAAAGGTTAACTTTGCCACAAGGTTTAATTGTGTTTGGTGCATTTATCGGTGCATTGTTTGTTATTAAGCCTGACTTTTCAAATGCAGATTGGTTTCCTTCACTTGCCGGTTTTGTGGGTGGTGCTTGTGCCGGTTTTGCTTATACAATGGTTAGACTTCTTGGCACAAGAGGTGAGAAAGGCAGCTTTATAGTACTGTTTTTCTCAGGATTTAGTACAGTTGTATTATTGCCTTTAATGTTAATGGACTTTAAGATGTTTACACCGTTTCAGTTATTTGCGTTAATAATGGCAGGTCTTTCTGCTGCCGGTGGACAGTTTGGCATTACAGCAGCTTATACTTATGCACCTGCTAAGGAAGTTTCTGTTTATGATTATAGCCAAATTATTTTTGCTGCCGGTTTAGGATTCATTGTTTTCGGTGATGTACCGGATGTTTATTCGTTTATCGGCTATGGAATTATTATATTAATGGCAATTATTATGTTCGCTTATAATAATAATTTGTGGATGTTTAAAAACAGAAAAGCTAAATAGAAAATTATAATAAAACTGACCTCCCACTAGGAGGTCAATTTTATTTTCTGGGTATTTAATAATGAAAGGTAGGTTAGTGGTGAATGTGCAAACATAGCACAGGAGTTGTTTGCGTTACCTTGAGAAAGTAACATAGGTACATCAATACCACTTGAAAGAAATTCGGTAAGTGGTGCAAATTCCGATAGCTTTGTAGCAAGTAGTGTTATACCGGCAGAAAAACTTTCTTTGTCATTAAAAATATCACAAATTATTTGAAAGTATTTGTATAGGGTGATATATTCTTCATCTACTAAATATCCTTTGTGATAGTATTCATATGGGTTACTTGCCAGATGTAATGTGGTATCAATAAAGTTATCAACACTTTCGTTACAATCTTTGAAAGAAACAAAGTTACTGCCGGAAAGTTCATTGAAAGATTTTTTCAGCTTTTTGTAGTTAATATCCCTTAATTTAAATTTAATTGTGTTGCCATACCTATTGTAACCCCATTCTCTGAGAGGACAATGGGTAATAAAGTCATCCTCGTACACAAAGTTATATATATTGGAAAACCTATGACTGTATGTGTCATCCTTTGAAGTAACATTAGGACAAGCAAAGGTATAGGCAAAAACATTTTCTCTGCCATCCTTTATTAATTCCGATGCCAGTAAATTCGCCAATGCACCACCACGGGAATGACCGGTAAAAATAATGTTGTTTGTTGTGCTAATGTATTTTTTAATAAGTGGCTTTAAAAACCCTATTGTGTCGTAATATCCTTGATGAGTATCCTCAAGTCCTGTACGAAAATTATTGTACCATTCTTCACCTAAAGTACCTCGGATAACAATAAAAACATTGCTATCCCTTTTTGCTATAGCAATTGATGCAGTATTTTCTTGTGGTTTAAAGTATAGAAGTTCAATATCGGTAAATTCAGTATCCAGAAAAGCCTTTTTCATACATTCTTCATCATAACTGCAACAACAGAAAGTGCAACATAGCCTGGCTAAGTTAAGGTCAAGTGCCTTAGATTTTAAGTATTCATCACTGTAAATTACGGGAATAGTAATTTCTTTCTTAAAGTATTCATCAGTAAATTTAACATTATACTTGCTTAAAGTTTCTATCATAATCATCACCACTAAAAGTATGCCCTGTATTGTGTATATTTTTCATAAAATGTATATTTTTTAATA
>ERZ1034763.388-NODE-388-length-20732-cov-6.979301_pt1 | contig 20732 bp, 18 predicted proteins | sample MGYA00520701_ERZ1034763 | MGnify/ENA primary metagenome ERZ1034763 (study PRJEB33766, sample SAMN09781707) | gut metagenome | biome: gut microbiome | host: Homo sapiens | place: Madagascar | study: EMG produced TPA metagenomics assembly of the PRJNA485056 data set...
GTTAATAATAATGCTCAATTTAAATAATAATTTTTTAGTGGTATTTGCAAATTTTCTTGATGAACTTATATATAAGTGTTAGTATGCAAAATGCAAATGGATTGCATTTTGCATACTTTTTTTACTTTAGTAGGAAAGATTGCCTTTGGCGTTCTAAACGATGAAATTATAGTTTATAGATACACATGAGAACCAGCAGTTTTCTGTCGGGGATGTTGTTTCATATATGGAAGAAAACGACTGTAAGGTTAATCTTACAACGATATACAGAAATCTTGATAAGCTTGTTGAGAAAAACAAGATTGTGTGTACAACATTTCCTCAGTATGACTGGGTTAAGCAGATAATTATCAAAATTATATATGATGGCACATGCTGTTTGTATGAGAAAGTCATAATTTTGGTGTGTGCTATCATAATAAATTGCAAAGAACAATTTTAATACAAATGTCACAAAAGACCAGTTGCAAAACCTGATATTTGATAATAAAATAAAGTTAAGAAAGTATGAAAAAAGCAATGAGTACCGATCAATGTAACCTACTTGCAGGGTACAGATAATGTTTTAAAATTCATGGAGAGAAGGAAGAAAGCGGATGCAATCGGCAAATAATTTTATTGTGCTGAACATCCGTGAGTATTTAGAAAATGAGGATAAAAGGCTCGGAGAGGAAACTTTAGTACAACTCCTTTCCGAGTTTTCTTGTCCTTTAAATCCGGATGTTGAGCGATTTTTAAAAGAGCAGGCAATAGACTTTGCCAAAAACATCAGGCAGTTACATATTTGGTATTATCATTGGAGGACGCAGAGTTGTTGGGGTATTTTTCTATTACCATCAAACCGCTTGTGGTAAAGTCCTAACCATTTAGCAATACTGTTCAATGACAGAGTAAAGGGACGCATAACAGGTCAGGAACTTTTGGAAGCGGCTATCAGACAAACACAGCTTTTGCAATATCAGGCTGGGGGTATATAAACTAAAGAAAAAAGTTATGTCAAAATTTGTATTGACAAAATTACCTGAGAACGGAGGTATCATTTCATGAAAAAAAGAAAATTATTAAAGAGAGGACTTGCGTCACTGCTTGCAGCAGTACTGGCTGTCGGGATGTTGCCGATGATGTCGGGCAACATGGCTACAGTAAAAGCGGCTGACGGGTATAAGACGATTGCGGGTCTTGGAACAGATAAGATATCTAACCCGACTGAACCGGAAAATGCAACAGATGCGTGGCAGGGAAGCTATGTGTATTTCGGAACCTATGGCGGAAATCCTGTCAAGTATAGAGTCCTTGACAACAACACATCAGTATTTGGTGGCACAACCATGCTCCTTGACTGCGACAGTATTCTGTGGGCAGGAACAAATGGAGATAACCAGAGCAGTGCTTTTGATGATGATAGCAATGTATGGGCAAATAGTAATATAAGAACATATCTGAATGGAACATTCTTAACAAATAACTTCTCCGCAGTAGAGCAGAACGCCATAGTAGAAAGCACCAAGAGCACAGCATATAGCGGAACGGATGGTGCCGATGGTGATGGATGTGATTATTCGTCATATGCTCCACTTAGCAATGATAAAATTTTCTTCCTTGATGCAAAGGAAGCAACCAATACAAGTTATGGATACAGTAATAGTAATACACAAAGTAGTGCAGCAAACAGAAAAAAAACAGGCGGCAACGCCAATTGGTGGCTGCGGTCGGCTGTTTCTTACTATTCCGATTACGCCTACGTCGTCAGTTTGTACGGCAACATCCCATTCACCAATGTCAGAAACAATGCTAACACTGGTGTGAGTCCCGCTTTCAATATCAAACTGTCATCTGTACTCTTCACATCTGTCATCTTAGGAACTGCCGGAACGATAGGAGCAGAGTATAAGCTTACGCTTTTGGACAGCGATATGACGATAGCAGGAAATGGCGATGTTACAAGAAGCGGTGATACGGTAACTGTTCCATATACCATAAGTGGAAGTAATATTGCTAATGCAACACAGGTTTCCGTATTGATAACAGACAAAGTATACACAGACAGTAATGCACAGATTTTGCACTATGGTGCATTGGACACATCAGCAGGAAACGGTACAGGAACCTTCACACTTTCATCTAATCTTTCAGATAAAGTATGTGGCAGGGATTACTATGCATACATCATTGCAGAGGATGTAAACGGAGAAAAAGAAACAGACTACGCAAGCACACCGGTTTCAATTACAGTTCCGGCACCGAAATATGCAGTGACTGTAACCAACGGAAGCGGCAGCGAGCAGTATGCACAGGGCGAGACCGTAACCATTACAGCAAGTGCTTCACCAAGCGGACAACAGTTTAAGGAATGGGAAATAGTAAGCGGAAATATTACTCTGGCAAGCAGTACGAGTGAAACAACCAGCTTTACCATGCCTGCGGAAGAAGTAAGCGTGAAAGCAATTTATGAAGCAGTCCATGTGACAGAGTACACCATTACAGCCACAGTCGGAGCAAACGGAACGATTTCTCCTAGTGGAGCTGTCAAGGTGACAGCGGGGAGCAGCCAGACATTTACGATTAGTCCGTCATCCGGATATGTGATTGATACCTTAAAGGTAGACAGTTTAGAAGTGACAGCAGCCACAAGCTACACCTTTAGTGATGTAAATACAAATCACACCATAGAAGTTACATTTAAGCAGGAAAGCCAGACTCCGGAGGTGACTGCACCAAGCATAACCACACAGCCGGGTAATGCCACTCCTGACCCTGAATCGGTAGATTATGATATTTTAGATGGTGCAAACAGCAGTTGGACACAGAATACAGATGGAAGCCTTTCTATCAGAGGAAGCGGAGCATTTTCTAAATTCGTGGGAGTTAAGGTTGACGGAACCCCTGTAGACGGAAAGAACTACACCGTAAAGGAAGGTTCAACCATTATTACACTGAAAACAGACTATCTGAATACCCTTTCCGTGGGAACACATACATTTGAAATCCTTTGGACGGATGGTTCTGCAAGTACCACCTTTGCCCTCAAGGCAGATACCTCCGAGGATGGAAACCAGAAGGATGATGCTCCAAAGACCGGAGATGACACACCGATTGCATGGATGTTTATGCTATCAATTCTTTCCGGAACAGGATTGATTATTACCGCAAAGAAACGCAGAGTAAATCTGGATTCATCGAAAAGATAGTTAAAAATTGTATTATTTGTTTTTTCTGTGGTGGGGCTTCTTGAATATGGAATATTGGATAGAGAATTTGCAAATAATTTGCAAATTCTCTTGACGAACTTATATATAAGTGTTAGTATGCAAAATGCAAATGAATTGCATTTTGCATACTTTTTTTACTTTAGTAAGAAAGATCGCCTTTGGCGTTCTAAATGATTAAATTATAGATTGAGGAGCGGCATATGCAGAAAAATTATAATACAAAGACTGCACAGGTTATACAGCAGTTTATAGATACACATGAGAACCAGCAGTTTTCTGTCGGGGATGTTGTTTCATATATGGAAGAAAACGACTGTAAGGTTAATCTTACAACGATATACAGAAATCTTGATAAGCTTGTTGATAAGAACAAGATTGCCAAGTACAAGACAGCTAACAGTGATACATACCAGTACAGGATTGAGCGTGCTGATGGCGGATGTCACAGCCATCTTCATCTTCATTGCAGGGTGTGTGGAAAAATATTTCATATGAATTGTGAGATTATGGCTGGATTTCAGCAGAGCCTTATGGATGAATATGGATTTAAGCTCGAATGTGAGAACTCAATGCTTTCAGGTCTGTGCAGTGAGTGTGCAAAGCTTGCGAAAGCGTGAGAATTTTAGGAATGGAGAATAATTTAGATGATAAGAAAGTATAGAAAACAGCTTGCCCATATCGTGCTTGTGCTGTGTCTTGTGGTTATGATGGCAGGGTTTACAACGCTCACAGGATGCAGTGTCAGTGGTGATTATGCGGGAGATGGCAGATACAAGATTGTGTGTACAACATTTCCTCAGTATGACTGGGTTAAGCAGATAATTGGCGATGATGACAGATTTGATGTAAAGCTTCTGCTTGGCAATGGCGTTGACATGCACAGCTACCAGCCGACAGTTGATGACATGTATCAGATTGCGACAGCCGACATGTTCGTGTATGTTGGCGGTTCATCTGATAAATGGGTGAGTGATGCGTTAAAAAATGCAAGAAACAAGAATATGAAAGTTGTCAATATGATGGAAGTCATTGGTGATAAGGCAAAGGTTGAAGAACTTGTTGAGGGCATGCAGGAGGAGAAGCATGACAGTCATTCGCACAGCCATGATTCAGACAGTGATTCACATGGCGATGGACATAGTGATGATGGACATGAGCATAGTGAAGATGAGCATGATGATGACGAGGAGCTTGAATATGACGAGCATATGTGGCTTTCGCTTGGCAATGCAATGATTATCACGCAGGAGCTTGCAGACAACCTTAAACAGATTGACAGTGATAATGCTGACAAGTACGAGGCTGATGCAAAGGAATATATAAGCAGATTAAAGGAGCTTGATAACAGATACAGAGAAGCTGTGTCTGGTGCGGCTGATAAGACGATTATGTTCGGTGACCGCTTCCCATTCAGATATCTGGCAGATGAGTATGGACTTACATATTATGCGGCATTTCCAGGATGTAGTGCCGAGACAGAGGCGAGTTTTGAGACAGTTACATTTTTGTCAGGAAAGGCTGATGAACTTGGACTTAAGACAATATATGTAATTGAGAATTCAGACAAAAGAGTTGCACAGACTATTGTAAAGAACACAAAAACAAAGAATCAGGAGATTGTTACCATGAATTCCATGCAGTCGGTATCTAATAAAGATATCGCAGCGGGAGTGAGCTATATAGGAATTATGGAAGATAATCTGCTGGCGCTGAAGAAAGGACTATAGGATTATGGCATATATAACATGTAAAGACCTCGCACTCGGATATGATGGCAAGTCTATCGTCAGCGGGCTTAATTTTGAGATTAATAAAGGCGATTATCTGTGTATAGTTGGTGAAAATGGTGCCGGCAAGAGTACACTTGTAAAGACACTTTTACAGCTCACAGATGCGATGGGCGGTGAGATAATCAAGGGTGATGGCTTGAAATCATATGAGATAGGCTATCTTCCACAGCAGACAGTTGTGCAGAGAGATTTTCCAGCGACAGTATGGGAAGTTGTGTTATCAGGTACATTATCACATCTTGGCAGAAAGCCATTCTATGGCAAGGCTGAGAAACAGCTTGCAAAGGACAAGCTTTCAGAGCTTGGAATGTGGGATTTGAGAAAAGAATGTTACCGCAATCTGTCAGGCGGACAGCAGCAGAGAACTCTTCTTGCAAGGGCTTTGTGTGCGACAAGCAAGATTATTCTGCTTGATGAGCCGGTTACAGGACTTGACCCTAAGGTTACTCTGGAATTCTACCAGATTATCAAAGAGCTTAATGATAAAGGAATAACAGTAATTATGGTCTCACATGATTTACAGGCTCTTTCTTACGCAAGCCATGTGCTTCATATAACAAGAGAAAAAAGCTATTATGGCACAAGAGAACAGTATATGAAGCAGGATCTGGCAAAACATTTTCTTTCTGGGGAGGTTGAAATCAATGAGTGAGATGATAGCAAAACTTCAATTTTATTTTGATTATCCATTTGTCCGCTATGCATTTATAGTAGGAATACTTATAGCTCTGTGTTCATCACTCCTTGGAGTTGTGCTTGTGCTTAAGAGATTTTCATTTATCGGGGATGGACTTTCACATATCGCATTCGGGGCTATGGCAGTTGCGACTATATTTCATCTGACAAGCGATACAATAATAGTTATGCCTGTTACGATAATTACAGCAATTCTTCTGCTTAGAACAGGTCAGAACACAAGACTTAAAGGGGATGCGGCGATAGCTATGCTCTCAGTTGGAGCACTTGCAGTCGGATATCTTGTCATGAACATATTCTCGACTTCGGCTAATGTGTCTGGTGATGTCTGCTCGACACTGTTTGGTTCAACGACAATCCTTACACTTACTTCTGTTGATGTTAAGCTGTGTGTTGCGGCATCTATTGTGGTTGTGCTGTTTTTCTGCCTTTTCTACAACCGGATATTCACTGTGACATTTGACGAGAACTTTACTAAGGCGACTGGCAAAAATGCTGATATGTACAATATGGTAATTGCTGTTATAACAGCAGTGATAATTGTGCTTGCCATGAATCTTGTGGGTTCACTGCTTATAACAGCACTTCTTATATTCCCGGCATTGTCTGCGATGAGAGTCATGTACAGCTTTAAATCGGTTATAATATATTCAGCAGTACTTTCTGTGATTGGTGCAACATTCGGACTGCTGATATCGATATTATTCTCAACACCTGTCGGAGCTACGATAGTAGTTGTGGATATGGTTATATTTGCACTCAACTGCGTAGCAGGTAAAATCATGGGAAGATAATTATCCCTGAAAGCTTCTTGTTGCAAGCCTGTCACATAACTGGCTGTATCCGTCAGGTGCGAGGCCTGTCATGGTCTGTGTGACGGCGGTGCGCACCTGTTCAGGTGTCATATGATCTTTGTTGGCATCAATAGCGCGCATGCTGTCATGGTATACTTTTTCGGGCATGTCATGGATGTCCCAGTAACAATCGTTATAAAACATATTTGAAGCCTCCTAAAATATGAAGAATTATTTTCAGGTTACATATTTATTGTTTGCGATTTCGTGCAAAAAACACATGTAATATATGGTTGAATAATAAATATGCCGGTATTATAATAGCCAATGGCTGTGCCAAAATACGCATATAAATTAAGTATTTGTATGTAATAAACCGGAGGAAGAAAGTGAATAATAAGGATTGTGATTCGGTCGCACTCGCGGCGGTCAACAAAGCACGACTGTGCAATGAACATCTGGGAAGATACATGATAAGAGCTATTATGGCTGGATTTTATATTGTGGTAGCAACAATTCTGTCAAATATGACGGCAGCAGTGCTTCTTAGCACGTATCCACAGTGGGGAAAGCTTCTTAGCTCATTTTTATTTGCAATTGCAATCATACTGGTTGTTTTTATGAATGGTGAACTATTCACGGGAAATAATTTTGTGATGTCGATGGGAGCGTATAAGAAGAAGGTTTCTGTTAAGGATATGGTTAAAGTGTGGTGTTTAAGCTACATCGGCAACTTTATAGGAGCATTTATACTGGCAGCGTTGTTTGTATACAGCGGTGTGTCACATGGCATACTTACGGATTACTATAACAGCTTTATATATGGAAAGCTTGATATATCAGCGTTACAGCTTGTGATAAGAGGCATGATGTGTAATTTTCTTGTGTGCCTTGCGGTATTTACAGGAACAAAGTTAAAGAGTGAGAGCGGAAAGCTGATAATTATGTTTTTTGTGATTATGACATTTGTGCTGTCAGGATTTGAGCATTGTGTTGCTAATATGGGAACATTTTCGATAGCATATATGCTGCTTGGTAATATCGGGACAGCAGCGGTTGCAAAAAGCATGATATTTGTTACAATAGGTAATATATTGGGCGGTGGAGTTTTATTCGGACTGCCACTGTATCTAAGTGAACTAGATAAATAAATGGAGGGTTTTAGAAAATGAGTGAAGAATGTACACATGATTGTGGAAGCTGTAGTTCTAATTGTGAGGATAGAACACAGCCACAGAAAGATCCTAATAACTATAGAGGGGTCAAAAAGGTAATCGCTGTAATGAGTGGTAAGGGTGGTGTAGGTAAGTCTATGGTTACATCACTTCTTGCAGTTAATGCATCTAAGAAGGGATTAAAGACAGCTATCATTGATGCTGATATAACTGGACCTTCAATTCCTAAGTCATTTGGACTTACAGAGAAGGTCACATGCAATGCAGAGGGTACAACTATGTATCCAGTTGAAACTGCTGATGGAATAAAGGTTATCTCTATGAATCTTCTTATGGATAAGGAGACTGATCCTGTAATATGGAGAGGCCCTATCATAGCTGGTGCTGTTAAGCAGTTCTGGGAGGATGTTTCATGGGGCGATGTAGACTGTATGTTTATCGACTGCCCACCGGGAACAGGTGATGTTCCACTGACAGTTTTACAGTCACTTCCTATAGCTGGCATTGTTATTGTTACATCTCCACAGGAACTTGTATCTATGATAGTAGGCAAGGCTGTTAACATGGCTAAGGCTATGGATATTCCTGTTCTTGGAATTGTAGAGAATATGTCATATTTTGAATGTCCAGATTGTGGCAAACGCCATGCTATATTTGGCGAGAGCCATATTGATGAAGTTGCGGCTGAGTATGGAATAGATACTGTTGCAAAGCTTCCAATCAATCCGGAGGCAGCAAGAATGGTTGATGCTGGTGAGGCGGAGAAGCTTGATACAACAGGACTTGATGAGATATTTAAGGCAATCACACAGGAGAGCTAATATGGATAAATGGGTCATAATGTTTAAAGGCGGAGTGGAAACTCAGGAATTTTTCAGCATGGAGATGGCTCATACATTTGAAGCAAGAGGCTATAATGTTTACTGGATTAATCTTGTAACCAGTGAGCAGGATAGCATCTTGCTTCAGCTTTTTCTGGAAGAACACAAGCATGATGAAATAATTACATTTGCATTTAATTTTAATGGATTATCTTGCGAGCCTGGATTATACGGAAGAAAATGGAAAAGTGGAAATGTATGGGACGACTACGAGATTCCTGTGTATAACATGGTTGTTGACCATCCGCTGTACTATCACAAGAATCTTGAGATAATACCGAAAAGGTATGTACAGTTGAGCATTGATTATAATCATATTGAATATATGAAGAGATTTTTCCCACAGGTCAATGCAAGCAGTGCATATGCCGGAATACCGGATGAGAGATTTTATCTTCCTCTTGGCGGAACGGGAATTAATATGGATGGAAGCATACTGGCAGACGAACCATATCTGTCTATGGATGAGCGCCCGATTAATGTTATATTTACGGGCAATTACACTCCACCAGAAAGGTTTGAGCAGTATCTTACAGGAATGGACCCGGAGTCAAGAGAGTTTTTCCATGAACTTGTCCATGAAAATATCGCATCTCCAAATGAGCTTACAGAGGTGCTTCTGGAGAGAAAGCTTATGACAGAGCAGGTGACATATGATACGGATTCTCTAAGAAATGTGTGTCCTAATCTTATGTATGTTGACCTCTCTATCCGTTTCTTTTACAGGGCGAAGGTTATAACTGCACTTGCGGACAGCGGAATTAAGATTGATACATATGGGGCTGGCTGGGATATGGCTGATTGTGCCCATCCTGAGAATATTATAGTTCATGGTAATGTCAATTCGAGGGAATGTCTTGACATGATAAGCCAGTCAAAGATATCTGTTAATGTAATGCCGTGGTTTAAGAATGGGGCTCATGACAGGATATTTAATTCAATGCTGAATGGCGCAGCAGTTGTGAGTGATTCAAGTGCATATCTCGATAAGTGTTTTGATGATAACTCAATGCTTTTCTACAAATTAAATGATTTGAGAAGCAAAGAGGGATGTGAGGCATTAGGTGAGTCTGTTAAAATGCTTCTTGCAGACAGGGACAGACTGGGTAGAATGACTGCCAATGCATACAGAATATGTGCAGATAATCATACATGGGCTTGCAGAACTAATCAATTTATTGACAATTGCATCAGCCTTATGGTATAATATTATTCGCTTGCGGATATGGCGGAACTGGCAGACGCGCTAGATTTAGGTTCTAGTGGGAGACCGTGCAGGTTCGATTCCTGTTATCCGCATATATGTCCAGAATTATTGTATCCGCAATGGTTCTGGACTTTAATTGTATATAGGGGAGGTTTACCATGAAAGGATTCAAAATTAATTCGAGATTTAATCTTATATTCCCCTGCTATTTTGCCTTTTTTGTAAGTGGTGCGATGGTTCTTACAGTGGGAACAATCCTGCCATTTATTATAGGAGAGATGCAGATTAGTTATAGTGTGGCTGGTGGACTTTTGTCGGCATTTGCTATCGGCAATCTGCTGGCAAGCTTTATATTCCCGCTTCTTGCGGCTAATATAGGGCGTAAGGCATCAATAGTCACTATGTCATTCCTTATTCCGTTATCATGGATATTGATTGCGATGATGCCATCTGTGATTATTATGTATGTGGCATTTGTGCTTATGGGAATTGGACGAGGCTCTATAAGCATTATCAACAATGCGATAATCAACGATAATTCGGACGGAAAGCCGGCGGCACTTAATCTTTTACATATGACATTTGCGATGGGTGCGTTACTTGCACCAGCGATAACAAGTATATTTATATATGTAGGCTGGGGCTGGAGAGCTGTTGCGTACACAATGGTTGTTGCGACAACACTTGTATTCATGTTCTACTCATTTATGAAGATAGATTACAACTGGCCTAAGGAAAGTCCTAAGAAGAGTGATGTTGCATTCTACAAGATGCCTGTATTCTATGTTATGGGAATTCTTCTTTTCCTGTATCTTGGACTTGAAAACTGTGTTAATGGCTGGTTTGTCACATATTTCCAGAATATGAGGGTTATGGACGGAACATTTGCAACCAACCTTGTTTCACTGACATGGCTTATGGTTATGCTTGGAAGACTTCTCACAGCGAAGTTATCAACTATTATAGATAAGAACAAGCTTATATTCATATATTGTATTGCGACAGCGGTATTCTTTATCATGATGATAGCTACAACTAATGTTGTTGTTATCACAATAGCAATCATGGGACTTGGCTTCTTCTTTGCAGGAATCTATCCTACAAGTGTATCAAGTGCCGGACTTGCCATACATGGAAGCACTGTGGGCGTGTCTGCATTCCTTGCGATAGCCGCCATAGGTGGTATTGTGACACCTGAGATAGTCGGACTTGCGGCAGATGCAACAGGACTTACAGCAGCTATTATGATACTTTCGATTAATGTTATCGGAATGCTGGTGCTTTCATTCGTCAATATGAAGATGAGTGGGAAGCAGGAAGGTTAATCTGCAATCTGCTTACCCGTGCCATCCATATGAAAGTCCTGTCTTATAATCAATTCAGAGATAGGAACAAGCTCATATCCCTGCGCCTGTAATCCGGTGATTACGGATTCAAGGGAATCGGCAGTGTATTTGGCACCATTGTGCATAAGAATTATAGAACCGTCACATAAAGCTTTGTGCTGTGTGACGGTTTTTATTATGCTGTCAGTTCCGTAGTCTTTCCAGTCGAGAGAATCCACATTCCATTGTATAGGGTAATAGTTAAGACTATAGCATGTATTGATAAGCGTAGAATTGTAGTCGCCATAAGGTGGTCTGAATAAGAATACATCATAACCGGTAAGCTCTTTTACTGCATCACCGACAGATTTGATTTCTTCAACCTGTTCGGATGCGCTTAATTTGCTCATCTGCTTATGGTTCTGGCTGTGATTGCCGAGGTCGTGTCCGCGGCTGTAGATTTCTTTTACCATGTCAGGATAAGAATTAACCCATCCACCAGTCATAAAAAATGTCACTTTGACATTGTATTTGTCCAAAATGTCAAGGATACGTATCGTGTCATCACAACCCCAGGCTGCATCGAAACTTAATGCAACTTTTTTTTCGCTGGTGTCAACATTGTATATAGGCAGGTCTTTCTTGCCGGCTCTTGGGCTGCCTGTGATGTCGCCGCCAGCGATACCACTGCCATTATGTACAATATTGGATATAACTGGAAATGTGGCTGCGATATCAGTGGTTTTTATAGCGTTAATAAAAAGAATTGCGCCGGTTATACAGCCAGCAGTTACAAGAACAAATGATATTGGAAGCAGATACTGCTTGAAATGAGTGAATGAAAGCTTCATAGCCTCATCCTCCGAAAGACATTTGTTCATTATATGCTGGGGATTAGTAGGAAATTCGTTGATTTGCAACACTAATTTGGCATATTCACCACAGAAACTTATTCTCCCGTATACATATCCCCCAGCACCGCCTTCGCAAACTTCCTGCAATAATCAAGTGTGAAGTTGCTTGCGCTGTGGGAGCTGAGCCCCAGAATATCTGCGCCGCATACACAGTTAGTTTCTGTGCACTCAGTTGTGTCACGCCTTATAGCGTTCTGCATGGCGAGTTCGTTCGTGTAGTCAGATAGCTTGTATGTTGTAATCAGCTTGTAACCGAACAGCTTCTGTGTTACAAGTGGCTCAATTGAATACGATTCAACATATGCATTGTTACCATCCTTTACAAGAGTTAATTTAGCCATTCCGCCAATCATTCTAGGCATCTCGTCCTGATTAGATACGAAGTTGCCAAGAGAGTAATATACAACCATTGTGTGTCCGTCCTCGCGTGTGAACTGTTCTACAGGCTCAAGGACATGTGGGTGCGTTCCTATAACAATGTCAACACCTTCCTCAAGGAATATATCCGTCCATTTCTTCTGGTAAGATGTGGCAGAGTAGACATATTCTGTACCCCAGTGTGGGCAGACAATTACAAGGTCTGACATAAGCTTGGCGCGCTGGATGTCATTTCTGACCTTAGCCTCATCATCAAATGTGTTGACACAATATGGAGCAGATGAAGGAATAGCAATTCCATTCGTTCCGTAAGTGTAGTTAAGCACAGCAACCTTGAAACCGTCCTTTTCATATACATATATGTCGTCTGCATCCTCCTGATTGTCATAGATTCCTATTATAGACATTTCAGGGTGCTTTGTCTTCCAGTACGAAACAGTTGTGTTAAGACCAGTAAGACCCTTATCAAGAGCGTGGTTAGTTGCATGAAGGACAATGTTAAATCCGGCTGTAACCTCTGCATCGCCTATTTCCTGTGGACTGTTAAAATTAGGGTATTCATCAAGTCCCATCTCCTTTCCGCCAAGAATTGTCTCCTGATTGACAATACGCATGTCTGCCTCTTTGATGTCATCGAGGATATTGGCAAAAAGGTGGTCAAAATTATAATTCACATTGTCAGTTGTACCAGAGCGGTAAACACCTCTGTGAATCAGCATGTCACCTATCATCATGACATTAATCTTAACCGGGGCATTCGTGTGGGTGGATTCTTTAAGTCCTACGGTTGTCTCTTCTTCGTAGTGTGCAGTAGTTGCCGCAGTTGTCTGTGTTACAGTGCTGTTAGCTGCTGTCGCGGCATTTTTACGGTTCTCTGTGACAAACCATGCGAAGCACAGAAAGCACATACACAGAAAAGATATAGACAGCAGCGTAATCATAAGAATCATCTGCTTATTTTTTGGTTTGGTTTTTTTATTTTTATTCATTAAACTTTTTGGCATTATAATTTCCTTCCTGAGAGCCGGCATATGCGCTGGCATATAGTTATAGTACAGTAAAATAAGCGAAATGACAATAAAATACTATACATCATTTGGCAGATTGTTGTATAATTTTAAAATAGCGTATAAATTTAATATCAGCCTGAAGGAGGAACAGCAGTACAATGGGTAAATACACTAAAAATGACATATTCAGAATGGTTGAAGAAGAGGATGTAGAATTTATAAGACTTCAGTTCTCTGATATATTCGGAGTGCTTAAGAACGTGGCTATAACATCAAGCCAGCTTGAAAAGGCGTTGAATAACAAATGCATGTTTGATGGTTCATCTGTAGAAGGATTTGTAAGAATAGAAGAATCAGATATGTATCTGTATCCAGACCTTGATACATTTGCAATATTCCCATGGAGACCACAGCAGGGTAAAGTTGCACGACTTATATGTGATGTGTATACACCAGATGGCAAGCCTTTTGAGGGTGATTCAAGACATACATTAAAGAAAGTTATCAAAGAAGCAGCAGATATGGGATATGTGTTTGATGTAGGCCCTGAGTGTGAATTTTTCTTATTCCACACAGATGATAACGGACTTCCAACAACACTTACACATGAGAAAGCTGGATATTTTGATTTAGGCCCTACAGACCTTGGTGAGAATGTGAGAAGAGACATGGTTCTTACACTTGAGGATATGGGATTTGAGATAGAGGCATCACACCATGAGGTTGCACCAGCACAGCATGAGATTGATTTCAAGTATGATGAGGCGTTAATTACAGCCGATAATATAGAGACATTTAAGCTGACAGTTAAGACAATTGCCAAGAGACATGGGCTTTATGCTACATTTATGCCAAAGCCAAAGTTCGGAATCAATGGTTCTGGCATGCACGTCAATATGTCACTTGCAACAAAGGATGGCATGAATATATTCGCAGATGACAATGATAAGCTTGGACTTTCTAAGGAGGCATATCATTTCATAGCAGGACTTCTTGCACACGCAAAGGGAATGGCTGCGGTTACTAATCCGCTTGTCAATTCATATAAGAGGCTTGTGCCAGGTTACGAAGCACCAGTGTATATTGCATGGTCTGCTACTAACAGAAGTCCTCTTATAAGAATTCCAGCTTCAAGAGGCAATGGTACAAGAGTAGAGCTTAGAAATCCAGACCCATCAGCTAATCCATATCTTGTTCTTGCACTCTGTCTTGCAGCGGGTCTTGATGGAATCAAGAGAAAATTAGAGGTTCCAGCGAGCGTTGACTGCAATATATTTGAGATGACAGATGAACAGAGAAAAGCGGTAGGAGTTGATGTGCTTCCGGGAAGTCTTGAGGAGGCAGTTGAGTGTATGAAGGCAGACCCATTTATCAGGGAAGTACTTGGTGAGCACATATTCAGCAAATATACAGAGGCAAAGATGGCTGAATGGGATTCATACCGTACTCAGGTGACACAATGGGAGATTGACGAATATCTCGCAAAGTTCTAAGAGGATAAGATGTATACATACTATTGACACTAAAGCGGATGACACGGAGGTATGATATGTCTACTATAATTGTGGCATTTCCGAAAATTGAAGAAGCTAAAGCTATTAAGAATCTGCTTGTCCGCAGGGGATATGAAGTTGCTGCGCCATGTATAACGGGCGCACAGGTTATCAATCTTGCGGATACGCTGTCAGACGGAATAATCCTGTGTGGATATAAGCTGTCTGATAACATGGTATACACCGAGCTGAATGAATATAGACCAAAGAGCTTTGATATGCTTCTTGTAGCATCAAGGAATCTGTGGAGCGATTGTCAGGATAATGACATCGTCTGTGCGGCTATGCCTATTCATGCCAATGAGCTTACATCTACCATAGACATGATGCTTGAGGCGCAGATACGCAGAAGACGCAAGAAACGAAGCACACCACGCCAGAGAAGCGAAGAAGAGATTAAGGTGATTTATGATGCAAAGCATGTTCTTATGGAGCGTAATAACATGTCGGAGCCGGAGGCGTTCCGCTATATCCAGAAATGCAGCATGGACAGCGGCAACACAATGGTAGAATCAGCTATGATGGTTATGGGAATGTTCTTAAATAATTAAATTTGGATAATATATAGAAGGAGAATTGCATATGGTATTTACTAAAATGCAGGGTGCAGGCAATGATTATGTATATGTTGACTGCACGGTCAATGAGCTGGAGAATGCATCGCAGATAGCGGTAAAGGTGAGCGACAGACATTTTGGAATTGGAGCGGATGGACTTATACTTATCAAATCCTCTGATAAAGCTGATTTCTTTATGGAAATGTATAATGCTGATGGTTCACAGGGCAAAATGTGCGGCAACGGCATAAGATGTGTCGGAAAATATGTGTATGACAACGGACTTACAGATAAGACAACAGTTACAGTAGAGACTTTATCAGGAATTAAGACCTTGAAGCTGAATTTAGGTAAAGATGACAAGGTTGCATCAATCAAGGTTGATATGGGTGAGCCTGTTTTAAAGCCAGCAGATGTGCCAGTTGATGTGGCTGAGCTTGTATCTTACAAGGGCAATGGCGAGGGACCTGTAGTCAATGAGAAAATTATGGTTGATGGCGGGGAATACGCTGTGACATGTGTGTCTATGGGTAATCCACATGCTATAGTTTATCTTGATAATGATATAGATATTAAGAAGTTTGAGTTAGAAAAGATTGGACCATCATTTGAGAAGCATCCAGCATTTCCTGACAGAATCAACACAGAATTCATTCAGGTGCTTGACAGGGATAATCTTAATATGAGAGTGTGGGAGAGAGGTTCAGGAGAGACTCTTGCATGCGGAACAGGAGCATGTGCAAGCCTTGTTGCCACAGTTCTCAACGGAATGTGTAATGATACAGCAGTGCTTCATCTTCTCGGTGGAGACCTGACAGTTACATGGGACAGACAGGATAACACAGTATATCTTGAAGGCCCTGCGGTTACAGTTTTTAAAGGAGAGATTGACTTATGATGACAGATATGAATATGAAAACATTTTTAGATGAATTGTCTTCATCAGCACCAGTACCAGGCGGCGGTGGCGCATGTGGATATGTTGCGGCTATAGGAATGAGCCTTGGAACAATGGTTGCGAATCTTACAACTGGTAAAAAGAAATATGCTGAATATCAGGAAGAGATTGAGAAGATGATAACTGATACAGCCAAGCTTACAGATGAGCTTGCCGAGTGCATGGACAAGGACGCTGCAAGTTTCAAGCCGCTTGCTGACGCATATGGACTTCCTAAGAGTACACCGGAAGAGATTGCACATAAAGAAGAGGTTATGGAGAAGGCACTTGTTGTTGCAAGTGAAGCACCTCTTGCCATGATGGAGAAGATTCTTGAAGCCATGATGCTTCTTGACAGATTATCAGTTATAGGAAGCAGGATTGCGCTGAGTGATGTCGGCGTTGGCATCAAATTATGTGAGGCTGCCATGAATGGTGCATCTTTAAATGTCTATATCAACACAGGAATGATGAAGGACAAATCACAGGTAGAAAAGCTTAATGCCAAGGCAGATGACCTTATTAAAAGGTCGGAAGAACTGTCACAGATTACTTATGAGAGAGTATTAAAGGAGATTAGAAAGTAATGGAGACACTTAAAGGACTTCCAGTTGCCAATGCTATCAACGAAAGAATCACTGATGCCATGAAGTCATGGACAGGCAGAGTTCCTCATCTTGCCATTATAAGGGTTGGTGAGAGACCAGATGATATGTCATATGAGCGCGGAGCAACCAAGAAGATGGAAAAAGTTGGATTTGATTGTACATCATACACATTTCCAGCAGATATAGATAATGATACATTTCAGAAGGAATTTGATAAGATTAATGAGGATGACAATATAGATGGAATACTTCTTTTAAGACCACTGCCTAAGCATCTTGATGAACAGGCTGTTGTTAACAGAATTAATCCAAACAAGGATCTTGATGGAATATCACCTGTTAACATGGCAAAGGTGTATGCTGGTGATGAGACTGGTTTTGCACCATGTACAGCAGAGGCTGTCATAGAGATGCTTGACTACGCAGGAGTAGATTTGAAGGGCAAGAGAGTTGCGGTTGTTGGAAGAAGTCTTGTTATAGGAAAGCCGGTTGCAATGCTTCTTATGAAGAAAAATGCAACAATCACAGTATGCCATACAAAGACTATAGATATGCCGGGCACATGTAAAAATGCTGAGGTTATTGTGGCGGCAGCAGGTGTTGCCAAAATGATTGATTCATCATATGTAGCTGACGGAGCAGTAGTTATTGATGTTGGAATTAATGTTGACGAAGAAGGCAATCTTTGCGGAGATGTTAATTTTGATGATATAAGCGGTGTGGCATCAGTTGCAACACCAGTCCCTGGCGGAGTTGGCTCAGTCACAACATCAGTCCTTGCAAAGCACCTGCTTGCAGCGGCGCAGAATGCACGATAAGAGGGTAAAACTCAATAAGACTGGATGGGCAGGCAGCGCAGCCGAGATTCTTGCTGCCATGATGAATGTAAGTTCGCGGGGCTGATGAATAATTGGATGCATTAAGTGGAGTGATATATCTTGCATTATTGTATCTTGCACTATTGTATCTTGCATCATTGTGTCTTGCATCAATGCATTTTGCATCATTGTGTCTTGCATCATTGTGTCTTGCACCATATGGATTTTGGGGGTTTTAGTAAATGAGCCATGAAAAAATCCAAAAAAAGTAATATATAAGCCATGAAAAAATGAGTTTGGCTTAATTAGAATAAAAGGCGGTGAAAAATCCGCAATTTTGGTGATTTCTGGATTTTTTCGCTGCTTTTTTATATTGAACCCGAAAGTCGGGTTTAGCGAAGTGACAAAACTGGAAAATTGGCTTGTATAGAGTGATTAGTTGAAAATAATCCAAAATCAGATATTACAATATAAGTGAATAGACAAACAATTATAAAAGAATGTCACAGTGATGGGATCGGGATAATGAAATAGCCGGAATGATTGGATGCACAATGAATGTGAAATAATGTAAGATGAATATGAGATGAATGTGAGATGAATATGAGATGAATGTGAGATGAATATGAGATGAATGCGAGATGAATGTGAAAAAGAAACCCCCGGCGCATGATATATGCCGCCGGGGGTCATTTCTATCCTATATGCTTTTAATTATGCATTTTCTGAGTTCTTAGAACTGTTTCTGTAAACCTTTGTAGAGTTAACTACAATGATAAGACCAAGAACAATAAGGAGAACAGCGATTATAAGCTGAAGTCCGTTAGCGATAAATACGCTTCCCCATGTAGCCTGACCTGCTGGAATTGTAACAGAAGCGGCCTTCTGGATAGCCTTAACCATAGCTAAGAATCTCTGTACAAGTGCTGTAAATGTTACACAAAGCATGATGATAAGTGGTGGGAAGAGCATCTTGTTGCTTCTTCCTGTAACCTTTAAGAATACGCAGAGTGTAAGAAGTACGAGGGCACTTAATAACTGGTTAGCTGAACCGAACAATGGCCAGATGTTAGCATATCCAATCTTAGTAAGGATGAAACCAAATACAAGTGTTATAACTGTTGAGAAATATGTATTGCAGAGGAGTTTTCTCCATCCTTCTGCATGTTCCATATCATCTACGCTGAAGAGCTCCTGGAAGCTCATACGTCCGATACGTGCAACAGCATCAAGTGATGTAAGAGCAAGAGCAGATACACACATTGTCATGAATACTGTAGCAAAATGTACTGGAACACCAAACATTTCAAAGAAACCTGCTACACCACGGCTGAATATCTGGAATGGAGTACCTGTAGCTGCTGTTCCGTCTGCTGCAGCGGCTGCACCGGCAACACAAAGAGCAAGAACTGCAAGTAAACTCTCAAGTATCATTGCACCATAACCAACCTTTAACATATCCTTCTCATTTTCAACTGTCTTAGAAGAAGTACCAGATGAAACAAGGCTGTGGAAACCAGATACAGCACCACATGCAACTGTTACGAAAAGGATTGGGAACATTGTTCCGAGCTTAGCGTTGTTAAATCCTGTGTATACAGGAAGGTTCATAGATGGATGAGCAACAACAAGACCAAGTGCTGCACCAACTATCATAGCGATGAACATGAATGTTGTCATGTAATCACGAGGCTGCTTCATTAACCACATTGGCATAACTGCTGCAAAGAAGATATATATAAATGTAATATAGCTCCAAGCGTTCTTGCCTAAGATGATTGGGAAGAAGTTACCTATTACAAATGAAGCAACTATGAATACAATACCAACAACAGCTTCTTTCCAGCCTGAAAGATTGAATTTCTTCTGGATAAGACCAAATATAACTGCGAATACCATAAACATGATAGAAACTGTACCGGCTGAACCGTTAGTTGATACAACTGTTGTCTGTCCACCAGCTACAGAGTAAGCATTGAATGTACCTGCAACCATATCAGCGAAAGCAGCGATAACAATAAGTGTGAATAACCAGCAGAAAAGTAAGAAAATCTTACGACCAAACTTACCAATATATTTCTCGATAATCATACCCATTGACTTACCTTCGTTCTTAACTGATGCATACAGAGCACCGAAGTCTGTAACAGCACCGAAGAATACGCCACCGATAAGTATCCAGAGTAAAACTGGTAACCATCCGAATGCTGCTGCCTGAATAGCACCAGTTACAGGACCTGCACCAGCGATAGATGAAAACTGATGGCTGAATACTGTCCATCCGTTAGTAGGAACGAAATCTTTGCCGTCATTATACTTAACGGCAGGTGTCTTTGCTTCTGGGTTGATTCCCCATTTGTTTGCTAACCAACGGCCGTAGAATACATAAGCTGCAAATAATACAACTGCCGCGATTAAAACGATTACTAATGTGTTCATAATCTTTATCTCCTAAATTATTTTATTTCTTCAGTCAAACACTTGAGGGGAGCTTGTGAGTAATTATGGAAACCATGCAGCTAATGAACATTCAGGTGCTGATAGGAAAAAAAAACCTCCGCCCATGCACATATCCAATGTATGGATTCTGTGCAAAGACGAAGGTAAAATTCATATTACATCCGCGTTACCACTTTGCTTGCCGAACGTGTCGACCTCTCTACTGCCACTCAGCCGATATCAACCTTATGGCATGCCCTATTAACGATGGGTACCGGTTCCAACTAATCAGCATAAACTAGAAATCTAACATATATCAGACACCTTTGTCTGCCTTTCACCAGAACTGCTCGCAGGTGAGGGCTAATTCATTCCTTGCTGCCGTTTCTCATTAATCGCGGCTTTCTGTAAGCGGTGCTATGAAGAAGTCATGTCCTGTTC
>ERZ1034763.396-NODE-396-length-20274-cov-13.344280_pt1 | contig 20274 bp, 22 predicted proteins | sample MGYA00520701_ERZ1034763 | MGnify/ENA primary metagenome ERZ1034763 (study PRJEB33766, sample SAMN09781707) | gut metagenome | biome: gut microbiome | host: Homo sapiens | place: Madagascar | study: EMG produced TPA metagenomics assembly of the PRJNA485056 data...
GCCTGGGAGTAACATCCGGGCTTTTTCTTTGCAAGAGGAAAGGAACCCCGAAGAAAAGTGAGCTTACAATATACAAAAAAAAGAAAATGAGGATTAGGAATATGAAAAAGAATTTTTTGAAAAAGTTAGTAACAGGTATTCTGGCGGCAACTCTGGGAGTTACAGCTCTGGCAGGTTGCGGATCAGCCAAGACAGCTGATAAGGGCGATAAAGTTTATCGTACACTTGATGAAATCAAAGACAGTGGCGAGATCAACATCGGTGTTTTCTCCGACAAAAACCCATTCGGTTATGTAGATGATAACGGTGATTATCAGGGATATGATGTTTACTTTGCAGACCGGATCGGAAAAGATCTTGGGGTAAAAATCAACTATGTATCCACCGAGGCAGCAAACCGTGTCGAGTATTTACAGACCGGAAAGGTGGATATCATTCTTGCAAACTTTACCGTAACCGATGAGCGTGCAGAAAAAGTAGATTTCGCGCTTCCATATATGAATGTAGGACTCGGTGTAGTATCCCATAAAGATCATGTGATCAAAAGTCTCGATGAGATCGGGGCAGATGATCAGGTAATTGTAATTTCCGGAACTACAGCGGAAACTTATCTGGAAAAGAATAATCCGGATATCAAACTTCAGAAGTTTGATACCTATGCCGCAGCTAAAACGGCTTTTGAGAACGGAACCGGAGTTGCATGGGCAAACGACAACACAGAGGTTATCGCTTATGCACAGGAGAATGAAGGTTATGTGGTAGGAATTACTTCTCTTGGCAGTCAGGACAGCATTGCGCCTGCAGTTTCCAAAGGAAACAGCACATTGCTTGACTGGCTTAACAGCGAGATCAAAAGTCTTGGCAAGGAGAATTTCTTCCATGCAGATTATGAAGCAACACTGACAGACACATACGGTGCAGATTATGAGGATACACTGGTAATTGAAGGTGGCGGAGATGCAGCAGAGGCTGATACATCCGCAACGGAAACAGGAAAATTAGACATTACACCGGGAAACGGAGAGACCATTAAAGTAGCAGCATCCCCGATTCCGCATGCAGAGATTTTAGCAAAAGCAGCAGATATTTTAAAGGATTACGGATATGATCTTGAAGTAACGGAATTTGATGATTATGTACAGCCAAACCTTGTTGTAGAGTCCGGCGAATTTGATGCAAATTATATGGAGCATTTACCATACTTAAAGAGCTTTAACAAAGAGCAGGGAACCCATCTTGTAGATGCGGGTGACATCCACTATGAGCCGTTTGGCATTTATCCGGGAATCAAAAGCAAACTTGAGGACGTTGCAGACGGAGACCGTATTGCGATTCCAAACGATACCACAAATGAAGCGAGAGCACTCCTGTTACTGCAGGACAACGGCCTGATCAAATTAAAGGACGAAACAAGTCTTACCGCAACCGTGAATGACATTGCAGAAAACCCGCACAACCTTGAGTTTGTAGAGCTTGAGGCAGCACAGGTCGCAAGAGTTGTAAACGAAGTCCAGTATGTAGTATTAAACGGAAACTACGCACTTGAGGCAGGATATTCTGTAGGAAAAGATGCCATCGCATATGAGGCAAACGATTCCCTTGCAGCAAAGACTTATGTAAACATCATCGCTGTAAAGGAAGGAAACGAAAACAGCGACAAGATCAAAGCGCTTGTTACCGTACTCAGATCTGACGAGATCAGGAAATTTATTGATGATACTTATGACGGTGCAGTTATTTTCTACGAAAAATAAACATGGAAAGGGAAGGAGGGTGAAATTCCCTCCTTTGTCACTGGTGAAAACATGAGCGAAATTGAAATCAGAAATCTGACAAAAACATTTGACATAAAAGGACGCAAGGTTCATGCGTTAAAAAATATAAGCCTTTCCATCGAACAGGGAGATATTTTCGGAATCATCGGAATGTCCGGAGCCGGAAAAAGTACGCTGGTGAGGTCCATTAACTATCTCGAAAAACCGACAGAAGGACAGGTACTGATCAATGGTGTGGATCTGGCAGATCTGACCGAAAAGCAGCTTCGTAAAAAGCGGAGCGAGATCGGCATGATCTTTCAGAATTTTAATCTTCTGGAGCAGAAAAATGTTCTGGACAATATCTGCTTTCCTCTTGAGATTGCAGGCGTAAAAAAGAGAGAGGCAAGAAAGCGTGCCGCGGAACTTTTAAAAACGGTTAATCTTGAAGAAAAAGCGAAGGCATACCCATCACAGCTGTCCGGTGGTCAGAAGCAGCGTGTAGCCATTGCAAGAGCGCTGGCAACCAATCCGAAGATTCTGTTGTGTGATGAGGCAACCAGTGCGCTGGACCCACAGACCACTGCAGCAATTTTAAAGCTGTTGAAAGAGATTAACGAAACACTTGGAATTACCATTATTATCATTACACACCAGATGTCGGTTGTGACGGAGATCTGTAAGCGTGTTGCGATTATAGACAGCGGAAATCTGGTGGAAGAAGGGCTGGTCGGAAAAATCTTTGAAAATCCGCAGTCCGATGCGGCAAAGGAACTGATATCCGGTAAAGAGATCCGTTATACACCAGTACAGAATCTGGATGCCGAGCGGAAGATAAGGATTGTATTTCAGGAGAATTCCGCATTTGAGCCGGTGATTTCGAATATAATTTTAAAATACCAGGTTCCGGTCAATATTTTAAAAGCAGACACCAAAAATGTGAGCGGCAAAGCGGTCGGGGAAATGATTCTTGGTCTGCCGACAGGAAAAGAAACACAGGATGAAATCATTGCGCATCTGAAGGAGCGCGGACTGACTGTGACGGAGGTGACAGAAAATGTTGGATGAGAAAGTAATACAAATGATTGCAGAAGGTATCAGAGATACTTTGTATATGACTCTGCTTTCGACTATTATAGGATATGTGATCGGATTGCCGTTTGGAATTCTGCTTCATGTCACAAGTGAAAAGGGACTGCATCCGAACCGGATTATTTACCGCATCGGAGATTTTATCTGTAATATCATCCGCAGCATCCCGTTTCTGATTCTGCTGATCCTGCTCATTCCGTTTACACGGCTTATTGTAGGAAAAAGCTATGGATCAACCGCAACCATCGTACCTCTTGTTATCTGTGCAGCACCATACATTGCCAGAGTGGTGGAATCGTCTTTAAACGAGGTGGATGCAGGAGTCATCGAGGCGGCAAAAGCCATGGGTGCAAGCAATACCCAGATTATCTTTAAAGTGCTTCTTGTCGAGGCAAGAACATCTCTTATAAACGGGGCAACGATCACGACGGGACTGCTCCTTGGATATTCCGCAATGTCAGGAACCGTTGGCGGCGGCGGACTCGGAGATATCGCCGTACGGTACGGTTATTACCGCTGGCAGACCGATATTATGGTTGTCACGGTTGTGCTGCTGATTATTATTTTCCAGATTATCCAGAATCTCGGAACAAGGTTGTCCGTTCGATTAGATCATAGAAAGCGTTAGGATATAGCATGAATTTTAATGTAATATTTGATTATATGCCGATGTATACAAAGGCATTTTTGCTGACAATAAAGATAGGATGGATCGGAATTGCATTGTCCGTAGGAATTGGAATTGTTGCAGCATTTATTCTGCATTTTAAGATTCCGGTTCTCTCACCGATTATCAAAGCGTATGTGGAACTGTTTCGTAACACGCCGCTTCTGGTGCAGCTGTTTTTTATCTATTTCGGACTTCCGAAAATCGGAATTTCCATATCCGCGGATGTGTGCGGAGCGGTGGGACTTGGACTTCTGGGCGGAAGTTATATGGCAGAAAGCTTTCGAAGCGGTCTGGAGGCGGTTGCGCCTTCGCAGACAGAATCTGCACTGGCGTTGGGAATGAACCGGCTGCAGTTGTTCCGGTTTGTGATTCTTCCACAGGCATTGTCCATCAGTGTACCGGCAATTGTGGCAAATATCATCTTTTTACTGAAAGAAACCAGTGTATTTTCCGCGATCAGCCTGATGGATCTGATGTTTACCGCAAAAGACCTGATCGGACTGTATTATAATACCACGGAATGTCTGGTTCTGCTTGTTGTATTTTATATCATCATGCTGCTTCCGGTATCCGTTTTGGGAAGTTTGATTGAACATAAAGTAAGATATCGCATGTTTGGAGATTAAAGATGGGATTTGAAATTTTACTAAAAGGAAATAATATGCTTCGGCTTTTGCAGGGACTCTGGGTAGCACTCCGGATCAGTCTGATTTCCGTTGTGATCAGCATTGTGCTTGGAATTCTGGTCGGAATGTTGATGACATCGAAAAATAAAGTAATTCAGGTGATTACAAGAGTTTATCTTGAGATCGTGCGTATGATGCCGCAGCTGGTGCTTTTGTTTATCGTATATTTCGGTGCGACAAAAGCAATGGGCATCAATCTTTCAGCGGAGGCTGCCGCCATCATCGTTTTTGTCTTCTGGGGCGTTGCAGAGATGGCAGATCTGGTCCGGGGGTCTTTGATCAGCATCCCGAAAATTCAGTATGAAAGCAGTGAATCGCTTGGTCTCAGCCGCGGACAGACCTACCGGTATGTCATCATTCCGCAGATTATACGCAGGCTGATTCCCCTTTCGATCAATCTGATTACCCGAATGATCAAAACAACAAGTCTTGTTATGATGATTGGAATCGTGGAAGTACTTAAAGTAGGACAGCAGATTATAGAGGCAAACCGCAAGACCAGTCCAAACGCAGCATTTGCTATATTTGCAACAATCCTTCTTTTGTATTTTATCGCCTGCTGGCCGATAAGCTGCCTTTCAAAATATCTTGAGAAACGATGGGAGAACTGATATGGACGAAATATTGAGCATCAAAAATTTAAGCAAACGATATGACGATATAAGTGTTTTGGAAAACATCAATCTTTCCGTGAAAAAAGGGGAAGTGGTCGTGATTGTCGGACCGTCCGGCTGTGGAAAAAGCACATTGCTCCGATGCCTGAATGGATTAGAGGAGATCCAGGAGGGAGAGGTTTTACTGGATGACGAGGTTGTAAATCCAAACAAAAAGAATCTCAGTAAAAACAGGGAAAAGATCGGCATGGTATTTCAGAGTTATGATCTGTTTCCACATCTGACGATTCGGCAGAATGTGACGCTTGCTCCCATCAAAGTAAAAAAAAGAGACCGTGCAGAAGTAGAGCAGGAGGCACTCGCTCTGCTGGAGAGGGTAGGATTGCTTTCCAAAAAAGACAATTATCCGAGACAGCTTTCCGGAGGACAGAAGCAGAGGGTGGCGATTGTGCGCGCACTTATTATGCATCCGGAAGTTCTGCTTTTAGATGAGATTACCGCGGCTCTGGACCCGGAGATGGTAAGAGAAGTCCTCGATGTTGTGCTGGCTTTAGCCAGAGAGGGAAGAACCATGGTCATTGTCACACATGAGATGCAGTTTGCAAAGGCAGTAGCAGACCGCATGATTTTTCTTGAGGGTGGAAAAATCGTGGAAGAAGGAAACCCGAAAGAATTTTTCGAGAATCCGAAGACAGACCGGTTACGGAAGTTTTTACAAACTTTTACTTACGGGAGTGGAGAGGATAAAGAACGGACATACTAACAAAAAAGTTGGAGGTATGTCATGAAACCAAAAAATTACACGGATAAATCAGCGATGCTTGTAGGAACGGATGCAGATCCGGTTACCGCAGGACCAAAATATTTTGCGGAGAACACACCGGAACAGGAAAAAGAAAATGCTGAAATCCGGCAGAGCAGTATGTACAACGACAAAAACCGCGCACGCATAGATAACAACCAGTTTTTTGAAACAAGAAGTAATCCTTTGAGCAGCAAGGGGAATTGAGGATTTGCTTGACAAAGGTTCTGTCCGAACATCATAATGAATGATAGAGATATCATGTAAAACAGGACGGAGCATAGTATGAATCAGATTTGCAGGGACATTTTCCGGGCGATTCATGAGGGAAAGTGGCTGAAAATCGAATATCGGAACAAAGCAGATCAGATTACAAAATACTGGATTGGAATCCGTGATCTTGATCCGGCAAAACGTACCCTCAAAGTAGATGGTCTGCACCTCGGAATGTATACACTGGGGGAATATGACAAAATTTTTGTGGATTCCATTCTGTCCACGGAAGTCATTGAAGGAACGTACTGTCCGGAAAACAGGCAGCTGATCGAAGATATCGAGATGCATCCGGAGCGTTATAAAACTATTTTTTCCAGCTCTGCAAATCTGAAAATACTAAATTATCTGGAACTGTGTAACCGCATGGATACGACACCTTACATCACCGATTATGATCTGATCCATTATATCGATGGGGATCGTGTGAAAAACGGACGGTATGCACTTAACGATCAGCAGTTTCAGGAGGTCGTGTCAAATTTCCAGTATTCCCTGTCTCACGAAAAGAAAAAGAGCACCAATTTAAGAATTAAGAAACTGGCACTCAATGTATTGAGTATTCACACCGCGAAGGGGCTGTACGTTCTGGCATACCGGAACCTGAACCTTGATGTGAAAAACAGAGTGTTTCAGCCGGATGAAGATATCACAGTCTGCACACAGTTTGGCATTGACGGACAGACGGAAAATGCGCGTAAATTTCTGGATGCGGACGAGTACGAACTGCTGGAAGATTTTGAAAACAATCTGGAAAAAATCAAAGATGCGATTACCGGTCATGGCGGGCAAAAGCTGGTCGTAGATGATATGCCGTATGTGCTGGGGCTTGGGATGGATGTAGTGCTGAATCTGCATGACGAGTATAAAGCGATACTTGATATGTTTGAAAAGCAGCAGGTTACTTATCCGATCAAAGCCTTCTTCGGGGAATTGTTAGAACGACCGCGCCGCACCAAGGCGTATCCGATTGCACTGATCAACCAGAACATCAATCTGGATCAGCTGCTGTCAATCAACAACGCCATGAAATATCCGCTTGCCTACATACAGGGGCCACCGGGCACGGGAAAAACAAATACGATTATTAACACAATAGTAACGGCGTTTTTTAACAATACGACCGTTTTATTTGCGTCCTACAATAACGTTCCAATCAACAATGTATTTGAGAAACTGACACATCTTGAGTACCATGGACAGACCATTCCGTTTCCGGTACTGCGGCTTGGAAATATAGACAAAGTTAAAGCTGCAATCAGCTACATCAACCGCCTGCGAAATCAGGTGCAGACCGTAAAAATATTTACGTCCACGCTCGATAAGCGCAAGGATGACCGGGTTGACCGTGCAAAACGTCTTTCTGCGAGACTGAAAGAGTATGAGGAAATTCTGGATTTAAAGGAGCGGAAAGAGACACTTTCGCATCTGATGGAATACCAGGAACATATTAAAAATGCCATGAATCTGCTCCCATTTCAGATGGACCTGCAGGGATACCAGATGCAGAAGCTCGATCAGAGAATCCATCAGATTGGCGAAATTTCCGATGCGGATGCTCTGCAGCTTCTCGACCGCAACGAAGAAGAATTTTATCAATATCTGTTCTATACATCTGCACGCTATATCAAGACAATCGAAGAACCGAAATATCAGGAACTGCGGGAAATTTTAGATGCCCGAGATGATCCGTTGGCACAGGCACAGGCGTTCAATAGGTACATGCAGAAATCCGAAAACGTGAAGAAATTGCAGCGAGTGTTTCCAATTATCATTACTACCTGCATTTCGGCGCACAAGGTAGGACAGCCGGAACCGTTGTTTGATATGACTATCATGGACGAAGCCAGTCAGTGCAATGTGGCAATCTCACTTGTCCCGATCATTCGTGGAGAAAAGCTGATGCTGGTGGGAGATCCACAGCAGCTCAACCCGGTCATTTTGCTTGGGGAGCTGACGAATCAGAAACTGCGCCGGAAGTATCATGTGGCCGATGAATACGATTACCGGAAGAATTCGATTTACAAAACATATCTCGCCTGCGATGCCGTAAGCGATGAAGTGCTTTTGCGCAATCACTATCGTTGCAACAAAGAAATTATAGGGTTCAATAATAAAAAATATTACAATTCCAAATTGCAGATTCAGTCGAAAAGCCGGGAAACGCATCCACTTGTGTATGTTGATGTAAAAAGTAATCAGCCACAAATCAAGAATACTTCCCCGGCAGAGGTGGACGAGGTTGTAGCGTATGCGCAGCAGAATCCGGACAAAAGCATTGCGGTCATCACACCGTTTGTAAACCAGAAGACATTGATCGAACAGGCAATCAAAGAGAATGAACTGGAGAATCTGGTCTGTGGAACTGTTCATGCTTTTCAGGGTGATGAGAAGGATGTAGTGCTTTTTTCTACGGCCCTGTCGGATCGCACGAACACAGGAACATATCAGTGGCTGAAAAACAACAAGGAGCTTATCAATGTTGCAACCTCGCGGGCGAAGGACAAGCTGGTGCTGCTCGCGGACAGTAATGAGCTTGAGCGTCTGCATGCCGGGCAGTCGGATGACGACCTCTATGAACTGGCGCAGTATATCAAAACTAACGGACAGTCAAAGATTACCGAGAAGCATATCAGTTCCAGAGCTTTAGGGATACAGCCTTTTTCTACCGCCACGGAAAATGCGTTTCTGGAAAATCTGACGCATGCGTTGGAGAACATCTGGCTTTCCCAAAGTAAGTATGTGATTCACAAGGAAGTGGCAATATCACAGGTGTTTCATGATAATATTACGTATGATGATCTGTTTTACATGGGGCGTTTTGATTTTGTGGTATACGAAAAACGGGGGAAAAGCGAGCTTCCGGTTCTTGCAATCGAACTTGACGGGAAAGAGCATTTTGAGGATGCGGTGGTGCAGGAGCGCGACCGGAAGAAAAATGCCATCTGTCAGGCACACAATATGGAGATTATACGGGTGGAGAATTCTTATGCCAGAAGGTATAATCATATTAAGGGAATTCTGATGGATTATTTTTCGAGGGTGCATTAAAAATGATTTATGTTAATGCTTTGTGGAATATTCATATATGGAAAATGTGTGTAGTTCTGGAGCTTAAAAGTTAATTTATGCTATACTTAAAAAGATGCGGATATTAGGAGAATAGTATGTTTTTTATTTTGGGAATCACAGATGGCAGGAAAGATTTTGAATTTACCCAGACCATGATCTGTAATATATGCGGAAAATATGGAAGGTATCAGGTTTTTATGACCTATACAGTGCTTTCGCTTTTTTTCATACCTTGTTTCAAATGGAATAAGCATTATTATGTGCAGACGAGCTGTTGTGGCACTTTATACGAACTTGATCCGAAAATTGGAAAACAGATTGCGAGAGGTGAGCAGGTGGAGATTCTGCCACAACATCTGTCGCAGGTGCGTAAGGGTGGCAGTTGGAATCGATACAAACGCTGTGCACAGTGCGGGTATGAGACGGCAGAAGATTTTGAATTCTGTCCGAAGTGTGGAAAACGATTTTAGAAGGGCGTGACAGAAAGGGTTTGGTAAAGATGGCAGATAGAACAAAGGCTGAGCCTTTATTAGATCGACATGTAGAAATCTATGAAAGTATGACAGAGACCCTTATTTTTGGAAAAAATAAATTTGATCGTATGGATATGGCATTTGTTTCAAAGATTTCTTCTATGAATTATGGAACACATCATCGTGTAATACTGATAGGATTTCAAAAGCAGAAAACTGAAAGAATATTGCAGAACATTCAGCGGATATTGAAGGATGCATATGGAATTATGCTAACTACAGTATGGCAAAATCTTATTATAGGAATTTTACCTGAATCACAGATTGATGTTGGCAGCATAAAAGAGGTTTATCACGGAATAGAGAAAGAAACTGGAGAATTGAAAATTGCTGTAAGTACAATTAAATGTCGGTTAGAGGAGAGTAATCAAGGATTTCAGGAGGCAGTCCGAACCTATGACATGATTGATACTATGCGTAAATACAGCGAAAAAATCATGTTGTATGAGGATCTTGGAATTTTTGGATTGTTATATGATTTAAAAGAACCAACGGTATTTGAAGCATATTATAAAGGGGTATTCCAGGAACTATGGCATTATGATGAGATTCATGAGACACATTTGTTTGAAACATTAGAATGTTATTTTCGAAATGAATGTGATAAACAAAAAACGGCCAAAGAGTTATTTATTCATGAAAATACGCTCCGATATCGCATTCATCAGATTGAGGAAACTATGGATAAGGATCTTAAAAATGTAAATGTAATTACCGATATTGTTACAGCTCTTAAGGTGAGGAGGATGATGCAGATTCTGGATAATGTATAAATCATATTGTATTCTTCTATAATAGATTCGGATTTTTTTGTTTTACAGAACATTGTATGTGATATGTGAAGTTGCTATAATTGCGTTAAACAAAGCAAAGGCGCTTGGTTGAATCGCTTGGATTCAGTCAGGCGCCTTTTGTAGTTATTTACAAGTATAGGAGGAATCAAACATGGGATTAACTTATGAACAGAGTCTGGAGCATTTTTTGAAAACATTTCAAAAGTCAAAAGAAATGAGTGATGAAGCGGCAAAATATATTCCGGGATCATATAGCAGAAGAAGTTTTAATTATGGTCCTCATGCCATTTATGTGAACAATGCAAAAGGAGCATATGTTTACACGGTTGATGGGAAAAAATTACTGGATTTCAATAATAATTTTACGGTAAGTGTTCTTGGATATCAGAATGAGGCTGTGGATCAGGCATTGATTGAAACTATGAAGAAAGGGTTTTCTATTGGAAATCCCACAGAAGAAGAAGGAGAGTTGGCGCGCATGTTATGTGAGCGAATTGATTCTTTTGAAAAAGTGAAATTTTTCTGTTCTGCATCTGAGGCATGTGTGGGTGCACTTCGAATTGCAAGAGGGTATACAGGAAAGACAAAAGTTGCAAAGATGGAAGGCGGTTATCATGGATTTTTAGATGATTTTTCATTCTCCGCACATCCAAATGCGTCAAAAGCGGATGACGATCTGGAACATATTGTTCCACAGCCAGAGTCAGCGGGCATACCTGCCAATCGAGCAGAGGATGTTGTGCTTTTAACACAAAATAATATTGAAGTGAGCGAAAAATTGATTCGGGAACATGCGGATGAATTAGCCTGTGTTGTAATGGAACTGCAGTCTGGGTCCGGCGGAATTGTAACATTGGATAAAGCATTTGTTAAACGTATACGCGAGATTACCAAAGAACTTGGTATTGTTTTGATTTTTGATGAGACAATTACTATTCGTGCATATAAAGGGGGATTACAAAGTTGGTATGGTGTGAAACCAGACCTGACAATTTCAGGAAAAACATTGGGTGGCGGCATTCCACTGGGTGTCGTAGGAGGTTCCAATGAAGTTATGGATGTTGTCACAAAAGATATTGTGCAGATGTCAGGAACACATCATGGACACCGTTTGGCATGTGCTGCGGGAATTGCAATTCTAAAGCAATTGGATGATGTGGCCTATAAACGTTTGAATAGTATGGGAGAGCGGATAAAAAATGAATTGAATATCTGGGCGAAAGAGAAGAAGATTCCGTTTATTGTATTTGGCGAATCATCGGTACTTGGTTATGCATTTACCAGAGAAATTGGACAGACCATCCGTACACACCGTGATTACTGGCTGAAATCAGATGCGCAGAAAATGCAGACATTTGCGTTAGAGATTGCAGTACGTGGATTTCTTCCAGTACATAGAGGCCAGCTCGGCTTAACGTTACCGATGGCAGATCAGGATATTACAGATTTCATTGAAACAACTAAAGATATAGTTTCGGAAATGTACGCATAAAGGAGAAAACATATGGAAGAACTGGTACGGGTGGAAGTTATCACATCTCCAACAAAACTGAATGGATTTAAAAAGGCGATTTCCAAAATCGGGGTGACAGGAATGACGGTCAGTCAGGTAATGGGATGTGGGGTTCAGAAAGGAACTCCGGAATATGAAGATGAGATTCATGATGAGATAGAATTGTTGCCTAAGCAGATGATTATGATGGTATTGGAAAAAGACAAATTGAAAAAAGTACTGGATATCATTAAAAAAGAATTGTACACCGGTCATATAGGAGATGGAAAAATCTTTGTCTCGAATATCACGGATATTATCCGTGTACGAACAGGTGAAGAAGGTACAGATGCGTTGCATTAGAGGAGGATTGCCATGGAAGGAAAGAAAAAACTTGGTCTGCCCAGTGTTGTAGCGACGGGGGTTGGTGTGATTGTAGCAACCAGTTGTCTGCTTTCAGTCGGTCATTTTTTGCGGACAGTTCATACATGCTATCCTTTTCTGTTCTCTGCTCCTGCGTTTGCTCTCGTTTGATTTCTCCCTCCGTATCTTCTTGGCACAAGCAGGACAATACCTTGATGCACCAGAGCCCGGGACATATTCAACGCCGCACACCGTACAATTTTTAGCGGGCATTGCTGCCCACCGTTTTGTAGGTATGATATGTAATTCATCGACAAAGCCGATGAATTTATAGTAAATCTTGATTTCCTGCTTCACTGTTCCGTCTGCCATCTTCTCACGCTCCGAAACAAGTATCTTGTCTATGAGTGCGTTTATAACTGTTGCATCCAGTTCTTTTAAGCCTTGATAATTTCGGATAAGGGCGAGGAAGTCACGGATTCCCCGTGATTTCTCGTAGCTTTCATTAAGAGTTTCCGTCACCTCTTTCAGCCTTGCTTCAATTTCAAGCTGCTCTTTCTGGTATTTCCCCGACATCATCTCAAAATTCCGCTCGGTAATACGCTCCATGACCTTATCCTCGTAGAGAGAGGAAAACAGCCTGTCCAGTTCCGCAAGGCGTTTGTTCAGCTTCTTACGTTCTTTCTCTAATGCTTTCGCCCTGCTCTGGTCTGTTTCCGTGAGCCGCTTTTCTATGGCCCTGACCGCCTTTTCATCATTCACTGCCATATCCGCAAAACAGTTGATGTCGGCAAGAACGGCATTGAATAAATCCCTTGCTTCTATATTGTGGGCACTACACTCGCTTCTTCCGTTTCTTGCATAATTATTACATGAATACTGTACACAGTCGATAATCTCTGGGCGTTTCCTCCTGTGTACGTTCATTGCCCGCAGAGCACATCCGCAGTCCACACACTTGATAACGCCTGCAAAAATATTTACAAATCCTCCCTTGTTCTGTGGAAGCCTACGACTTGTAATAAGCTGTTGGACAATATCAAATTCCTCCTGCGTGACTATTCCCTCATGGGTATTGGGTATCACTTCCCATTCTTCGGGCAGCTTAGAGGGGCGTTTCTTGCTTTTCATATTGGCGGCAATCCGTTTGTAGCCTACAAGATTTCCCGCATATATCGGGCTTCTTAAAATGCTCCTCACGCTGTTCCCACTCCAAATATAGCGTTTGTCCTCGTTCCCCTCAAAATGACGTTCAAAGCCTGTTTCGCCACGCTCCGCCGCATAAGCGGCAGGGCGTAGGATATGCTGTTTATTAAGATGTCTGCAAATTTTGGCAACTCCATTCCCTTTTAATGCAAGGTCGAATATCTCTTTTACAACATGTGCCACTTTATCATCTATCAGCAGATGGTTGTGGTCGGCAGGGTCTTTGATATAGCCATAAGGGGCGGTAGTTCCCATGAATTTCCCCTGTTGAAACCTCGCCCGATATGCCGATTTTATCTTAACAGATATGTCAGCGGCATACATTTCGTTTAAAATGTTGCGGAAAGGCGTGATGTCCATAGCAGATTTATTCAAGGTATCTACGCCGTCATTGACCGCTATATACCTCACGTTATGCTCTGGGAAGAAAACTTCCAGATATAACCCACAATCAAGATAGTTTCTCCCCAGACGGGATAAATCTTTCGTAATCACGCAGTTTATCAGACCGCTTTCAATGTCTTTTATCATATTCTGGAAACTTGGTCTTTGGAAATTTGTACCAGAATAACCATCGTCCACATACGTTTTTGCTATGTGCCATCCCTGCTTTTTCACATAATCCGTGAGGATGGATTTCTGTGTCGCAATGCTCGCACTCTCGTTATCCGTACCATCGTCTTTAGATAAGCGGCAATAAATGCCGACTAAATAGATTTTCTTTTCTTCTTTGATTCCTGCCATACTGTAAAACCTCCGTATCTGTCCTATCTGTTTTCATGTCCCATTGCGTACATTCTAAGCGGACAGCCCCTCATTGTCGAAGGTGTCGCCCTCGGCAATCTTCTTCCGAATATCCTCGGAGATAATCGGGACAAACGCTTCTGTAACGGTCTGTGTGCCGACATATTCACGGCTGATTATCATCTGCACTGGTGCTTTTGGCACGATACGCTTTCTCTTTTTATCTGCTTTCTTATCCTCGCCCATACTTAAATCTTCCTTTCCAGACAGGGCAGGGAAGAGTTTGGAAATGTCCCCGCCCTGCCAATCAGATACCATTAATCCTCGCTGTTTAATTCTTTCTGTAATGCTTTAAGGAGTGCCGCCGCTTCATCAGCGTTCAGCGTGATTCCCTTGCCGCACTTTTCACGGTTCGGGGAAAAGCTGCGGATGTCATACTTCGGCTCTTTCCCATTCCATGAAATGAGATTGATTTCCTTTGTGTAGCCACTGTCGCCCGTAGACAATACTGCGATTTCCTTTACGATTTCATACTGGATTTCTCTCATTCTCCATACCTCAACTCTCTGTATTTACTTCCCGAAAAAAGAAGATTAGCGGCTGTCACGGTTGCGTTTCCTCTGCAACTCACGCTCCAAAAGTTTGATGATGGTTTCCTCCATCTGCTTCGGCGTTGTGTTCTTCGGAAAGTATTTTTTCAGCTTGCTTGTGTTGATTTTCAAGGTTTCTTTCTGGTTGCCCTTTTCCTCCGTCATAATCGCAAATATCGTATCCATGTCAAGCCGCCCGCTCTGGCTTAACTGTTTCATCCGCTGTGCCTGTGAGAGTGAGGGCGTTGCTTCTTCGCTCTCCATCGTGGCAAAGAGGTTTTCCTGCTCGTCTTTCTTCAAGAAGGACAGTTCCACCGCAGGCGTGAGGGCGATTTTCCCCTCGTCCACCATCTGCAAAATCGGCGGTATCAGTTCCGTCAGGCGGATAAAACGCTGCACGGTCATCCTGCCCACGCCGAAGCCCTGTGCCACCTTGTCGTCCGTCCGCAACTTCGTCACAACTTGTGACGAGGTTAAGTCTGTGCGGAAACCCTGCCGCTTCATGGCTTCGGATTTCATCTTGTAAGCAAACGCCCGCTCCGATGGCAGGATATTCTCACGCTGCAAATTGCTGTCTACAAGGGTGATGATGACTCGGTCACGGTCTAAGGGCAGGACAAACGCAGGCACGGTATTTATCCCTGCAAGTTCAGAAGCACGGACACGCCGCTGTCCTGCAATCACTTCATAACCGTCCCCGTCCTCTTTCGGGCGTGTGATTATCGGCGTGACAATGCCAAATTCCTTGATGCTTTCCGCTAACTCTGACAGTGTTTCATCTTCTGCCACATGAAACGGATTGTCGGGGAACGGGTACAAGTCTTTGGTCTTTAACACCTTAAAATCCTGTTTCTTCATTCACATATCTACCTTTCTTTCGCTCTGCTTCTATGATTTTTCTGCAATTCTTCCAACACTTCGGGCGGTATTTTTGACAGCAGCCGCCCCATCTGCTCGTTGGTTCTCTGCAATTCAAATATCTTCTGATTCGCTTTCTGCACCTTTAGTTCCTGCTCGTACTTTTCATCACGCATACGCCCCGCATAGTCTGATTCCTGCCCAATTCTCTCTTTCAAACTGTCGATATACGCCTGCTGTTTCCCGATTTCCTTAGAGAATTTCTCCACGTCTGGCAGCCATGCAGAGAGTAAATCTAACGCTTTATCCCTTTTCTTCCCTGCGTTAAAGGCGTTGATGTCGGATAGGGCAGACACGATTTCTTCATACTGTTTATCAAGCCTGCCGCCTAATTTATAGAGCCATGTGGGGACGTGTTTCCGCTTGGTTTCCATTGAGGACTGCCCCCGTTCAAGCTGATTCCACCGTGAGGACATCCGCTCATGGTAGGCGGTCTGCCACTCGGATAATGATTTCTGGTTGCCTAAGATAGCTTTCGCTGACAGCTTATTGTCTGGCGTAATCGGCACAAAGCAGAGGTGCATATGGGGCGTTCTCTCGTCCATATGGACGACAGCGGAGAGGATATTCTGCTTTCCAACACGCTCCGAAATGAAGTCAAGAGCCGTCTGGAAATACGCTTTTTGTTCTTCGGGCGGTAACTGGTTCATAAATTCTGGTGAAGTTGTGATGAGCGTTTCCACCATCATCACGCTGTCTTTCCTTGTCCTGCACCCCGCTTCGGCTACCATGCGGTTAATCTCTTTCTTGTAGGTGTACTTTGGTGGTGCTATGAGATGGTAATTGTTTTTAGAGCGTTCCATATCTATATCTGGGTTGCTTTTGTAGGCTTCTTTCTTCCGCTCGTTGTGGCGTTCACAAGCCGCAACGCCGCCCGCTTTTCGTTTCTGGAAACGCAGGATTGCATAAGGCATAGGCGGATTCCTCCTTTCTTTCGGCGGGTGACCGTCCTTTGGGGTGACAGCGGTGACGGTGGTGACAGCAGTTTTGGGATACCCCCTGCCGACTGCCGCAACTGTCACCCTCACCCCCTGCATGACGGTCATGTCGATGATGACGGTGTTTTTGGGATACCCCCCTCGCAAGAGCCGTCACCGTCATGCCGCCATTCTTTTATCCGAAGCCGTAAGGCGTAGGATAGCAGGGCACAGCCCTGCCTTAAGGGAGTCCAGAGGGAACGTCTGGCACACGACTTTGCAGGGCAAAGTGTAGTGTGTTACACCCTGTAAACGCAGTCGGAAAAATCGGAATGATTTTTCTGACCGCAGGGGTGGTTTTACACGACCGAAAAGGGCGAGTAAATCTCACGCCTGCATTTTGCGTTTACGGGGTGTTCTCCCGTAGGGATGACAGCGGCAGGGTATCCTAAAATCACTGTCACCACCGTCACTGCTGTCACCCGCAGGGCAGAGCCGCCAGCTTTACATGGCTTTAAGCGTCAATGACAGTAACAGGGGGGTATCCTAATATCGCTGTCACCACCATCACCGCTGTCACCCGCCCTCCTTGCAAGGGCAATCCGCCTGCCGTCTTTCCTGCGGCTGTACTGGTAGCAGATACGGTTCTCGCTTAAAAATGTGGTGCGGTATTCATTCAGCCATTTCGTAATCACCGTGGGTATGGTTTCCGTTTCCCCCATAGCGGCTAACAGTTCCGTTGCCGTGCCTATCCATTCTTCCTTATCCCTCATAAAATCCACCAACCGAAAAAGGACATCTGGTATCGTTTCTTTCGCAAGCTGCTCCTGCGTTTTCCGCTCCACAAGCTCCCAACGGCAATCACGGAAACGCAGCGTGTATTCCTGATAAGGCGTGTCCCTGCCCGTCACATACAGCTTGGCGGTGTCAGACGCACGTTTCTCCTTTTCCAGAACAAAGGTAGCGTCCGCACTCCCCGTTAATCCTGTCGTCCCAGACACCTTGTTGAACACGTCGCTGTCATTCTGCTTTCGGATGTGGTGTACGACAATGACCGCCAGAGAGTGCCTGTCGGCAAAGTCTTTGATGAGGGAGATGTCCCCATAGTCGCTTGCATAGGCATTGTCTTTTGAAGCTGTACGGACTTTCTGCAAGGTATCAATGACAATGAGCCTGCTGTCTGGGTAATCTTTCAGATAATCTTCAAGCTGCACGATAAGACCGTCTGACAGCTTGCAGCTTGCCACGGCAAAGTGGAGCCGCCCGCTTGCTTCGTCCGTCAAACGAAATAACCTGTCCTGTATGCGGCAGAACGTGTCCTCAAGGCAGAGGTAAAGCACATCGCCCTCCATTGTCGGCATATCCCATAAAGGGATTCCCTGCGACACGCATAAGCATAGCTTCAGCATGAGCCAGCTTTTGCCTATCTTCTGTGAGCCGCAGAACAGCGATAAGCCTGTCGGGATAAGGCTGTCCACCACAAAGGATGGTTTCTCAAGCGGTTCATAAAGGAGCGTTTCGGCGTTGACTGTCTGTAACTTCTGCATGGCTTTCCTCCTTTCGGGCGGTGTCTTTGTTTTCGTTGCACATAGGCGTTGACCTCCTTAAAAATAGATTTACTCCCACGGAAAAAAGTGAGAGTATGTAATGCCGCCAATCCCACACAAATAAAAAACAGATTTCTTTTTCGGGCGGTGTCGGTCACGGTTGGAGATATTTCTTCAATTTCCGCCTTTACTTTCTCCTTTGCAATCGCAACAGATTTCTGTATTGCCGAAGCGGTGCAATGCTCCATAGCGGCGATTTGGTAAAAATTGAACTCATACTCGTAGTAGAGCAGGAAACGCCGCCTTTGTATCTCTGGAAGGCTCCCAACCGCCTTATAGAGCGTTTCATTCCGTTCTTCCTCAACCATGCGTTCATCAAGGCTCTTAGGCACACGCAACGCCCGTCTGTAAAGGGTTTCGTCCCATACCTCGTTAAACTCCCTGTGCCGCTCGTCCCATTAGAAAAGATTCCTGTTCCTGCGCTCCATCTGCCGAAACTCCATAAAGAACTGTTCCGACACTTCCAACTCGTGGGATTTGCCCTGCCCGTCCTTAAAGCTGATAAAATACCTTGTGCCGCTTTCCGTGGATTCCTCCCGAAGCGTGTATGCCTTAACCCTGTATGCCATCCTGTTGTCCTCCTGCAAAAAATGAGTGAGGGGATTTCCATCCCTCACCCAGTAGCCCGCAGGATGGCAGGCTGTTTTAGAAGCTATAAAATTTTCCGCAGCTTCTTCCGCAGATGGTCTAACCTCGCATAGATGGCACCAGTCGTCAAATGCACAAGCGGGGCAATCTCCTTTGTGGAATACCCCTGCATTTTCAGCAGGACGATTTTCAAGGTACGCCCGTCCACCGTGACTAATACTTGATAGAGATTTTCGCTCTCAATCTCTTCCAGTAACTCCGCAACCGTACCCACTTCCGCCTGCCGCTCCCTGCCTGCCATGTCCTCAAGATATTCCGCAACGTCATTCGTCCATCGGTAAAACCGCCTGTTGGAATTGAAGTCTGCCCTGTCCGCCATGCGTATCTGCTCAATGGTCGCTTCATCAACGCCGCACTCACGCAGCAGCTTTTCCTCCGCTTCTTTCCAGATACGCCATTTCCTGTCCTCCCGTCCGTGGTTGTATGCCATTCTTACTTCCTCCAATCAGAATTGATTGAGAGGGCAGAGAAAAGCCCCCTCATCTTCCCAAAGGAAAAAACAAGGGGGCTGAACGCCTTAAATTTTAATTTTCTATTATCTTTCTTAGTTTTATTAGGATTCTGGCTTTGCGTTTGTTTACAACGCTCTGGGTTATGCCCAACCTCGCCCCGACTTCACGCTCGGAAAGTCCGTCAAAAAAGATTGCCTGTATCAGCTCCTGTTCACTATCCGACAGCAAAGGCAGGGCGGCTTTCAGCCTGTCCACCATGACCGCATTGACAACGGTTTCTGCAATGTCCACCGCTTCATCAGTGATAAAGTCCAGAGGATTCCCCTCGCTGTCCGTAAATCCGTCGAGAGATAGCAGTCTATTCTTTGTATCTAATTTTTGCAGATAACGCCACCGTTCCTTGTCACGGTAGAAGTCTGTGTATTGCTCCCTCACGACTTCAAGCAGACAGCCTTGAATGGGGATAAACAGCTTGTCCATATAGGTCTGGTCGGATTCCCTGCAACGGCAGAACTCCGTGTAGGATAATTCCACATAGCCGCCACTTTCTCTGATATATACCTTTCTTGGTGCATATTTCACCATAAATACCTCCCATCTGAATTTTTGAAATGTAAAAAATCCAGATGGAGAGGCGGAGAACGACACCGCATATCAGAAACAGCCCTACGGCACTTTCCAACAAAAATCGACAAAAGAAAAACCGCAAAGGCTCTGTGACCTTTACGGTTATAGGAAATAGTAATTCTATTGTATGGAGATTGTACTTCTACTTTCAAGGTGAGAAGTACCGTTGCACTGGCAGAAATTTTTTTAACTGGTTTCCTGCCGTTCTCTGATATGCTATGTATTGATAAATTTTGCTTCGTATGAGCAGATAGATAACTGCCCGAAAAAAGGACATAAAAAAATCCCTCCAAATTTAAAAACAAATTCAGAGGGTAATTTAGGGTATAACAAAATAACCCACCCGAATATCGTTTTTTTTATTTGGTGAGTTTGTTCTTTCAAATACGAAACAAAAAGAGCCGATGATTCGTGAATTGT
>ERZ1034763.398-NODE-398-length-20246-cov-7.086573_pt1 | contig 20246 bp, 31 predicted proteins | sample MGYA00520701_ERZ1034763 | MGnify/ENA primary metagenome ERZ1034763 (study PRJEB33766, sample SAMN09781707) | gut metagenome | biome: gut microbiome | host: Homo sapiens | place: Madagascar | study: EMG produced TPA metagenomics assembly of the PRJNA485056 data set...
ATGTGTATTTGGAATTTCTCATTTTGGCTTGTACTATTTATATTCTAGCACCAGGATTCCTTTTTCTGGATAAGGATGGAATGCCACTTGTAGCCATGCATTGGGAACACAGATTCAATCATATGGTCAGTAGGTACAATGAAATCTATAAAGTGCAGATGCCCAATATTACTCCTCATGTTTGCAGACATACATATTGTTCCAATATGGCAAAGTCCGGCATGAATCCTAAAACACTGCAGTATTTGATGGGACATTCGGATATAGCTGTGACGCTCAATGTGTATACCCATGTAGGACTTGAGGATGCAGAAAAGGAACTTCAGAAGATGCAGGGACTGGAAAATGCCAGAAAAGAGATGGGAATTTCGGATACGGATGATAAACCTTTGAAACAGAATATGTTCAAGGTAGTTTGACAATATAATAAGGAAGAGATTTTGAGGACACTCAGGCTATATGGCTTGGGTGTCTTTTTGGCTGGTAAAAGAAGAACTTGGATGCTATAATATAATTTAATCATTTAATAATTATTTTTGAAAGGTAAAGCATTGTAAAACAGAGAATTCATCCCGTATTGATATTATGGACTATTGTTAGCATCCGGGCGAGTTCTGGGTGCTTTTTGATTGGAGGGATAAAAGGCTATGATTAACCTTGGTACATTAAAAGAAATTACTGATTTGAGAAGTATATGGCCACATGAAGCTTTGAATTTTACTCCTTGGGTGGCAGAGAATGTTGAATTACTTGCAGATGCTGTTGGTCTTGATATTACGGTTGATGAGACAGAGTCCTCTGTTGGAGACTTTAATGTTGATATCTATGCATCTGAAACAGGAACAGATAGAAAGATTATCATTGAAAATCAATTAGAAGATACAGATCATGACCACCTTGGTAAATTAATTACTTATGCATCTGGTAAAGATGCAGATGTGGTTATATGGGGTGTGAAACACGCACGTGAGGAACATAAGGCAGCAGTTGAGTGGCTTAATAATCATACAGATGATAAGATTGGTTTTTTCTTATGTGAGATAAAGCTTTTCCAGATAGGTGATTCTGATATTGCTCCATCATTCACTGTAGTAGAAAGACCGAATGATTGGACAAAAGAGATTAAGAAAACTACGCTTACAAACCCAACGCAGCAACAGAGACTTGAATATTGGAATGCATTCAATGATTATGCCTTTCAGAATATTGAATTTGCAAAATCATTTAATAAGAGAAAACCTAACACAGACCATTGGATGGATTTCAGTATTGGCTCATCAGCTTGCCACATCAGTGTTACACAAATTCAGAAGAGAAATAAAGTTGGAGTTGAATTATACATAAATGATGATAAAGAACTCTTTAAAGGTCTTTATTCACATAAAGACGATGTGGAGTCTGCTATGGGCTTGGCACTTGATTGGAGAGAATTGCCGGAGAGGAAGGCAAGCCGTATTATCGTGGAAAAAGATGTGAAGTTTGATGATCAGAATGCCTGGCCACAGCAGTTTGAGTATATTATGGATGTCTGTATGAAGATGAAGAAGGCATTTAGGAAATATTTGTAATAATTCGCAAAATTTACAAGTCCTAATATGAGGAGGATATATTTATGAATGATGAAAAAGACAAAATTGAAAAAAGAATGCAAAATATGAAGAAATTTTATATCAAAGCAGGTGAACTAATTGATAATCTTCCAGATGCCGTTCCTAAAAAAACGAGGGAAATGCTAAAGGATACTATTCTAGGGGATAAAGAATTAAAGCAGTTAATGGATGGCATTGATACTCACAGACCACCAAGAATCTTTTTGATTGGAAGAACAGGCGTAGGTAAAAGCAGCTTAATAAATGCGTTGTGCGGTGCATATGTGGCAGGTGTAAGTGATACAAAAAGTTGCACAGAAAATGCACAAGTATATCAATGCAAGGATGGGGATCGCGTATTGATGGAAATTCTTGATACTAGAGGAATTGCAGAATCAGAAAGTTTAAATACAAATATTTCTGCAGAAGATATGTTGATAGAAGAAGTAAATCATTTTTCCCCGGATGTTGCAATTCTTATGCTGAATTGTACGCATAGAGATGATGTGAATACGGATGTTGAGTTCTTGAAGAAAGTTGCAAAGAATTATGCTGATACAAATAATTTGAGACTTCCTATTGTTGTTGTAGTCAATAAATGTGATGAGATGGCACCATCAAGATTTAAAACACCAAATGAATATCCAGCTAACAAGGTTACAAAAATAAATGAAGTAGTTCAGTACTATAAGGGTATTATTATAAAGAACGGATTAAAGATTGATGATATAGTAGCGGTTTCTTCATTAATTGATTGGCAAACACCTGACGGAATAGAAGTTTCGGTAGAAGATATTGATAACTTACCTGTTCATGATATAGAAAACTTAGAAATTGCATTTGATGGAAGATATAAGATTGAGGAACTGCTTGATATATTGGAAGAAGCCATCCAAGATTTTGAGGCACAGATGGGATTAAGGATGGCTGCAAGACTTACGGAAGTAGTTCATAGGTTTGCCCGCCATCTGAATAAAATATTCTCCGGGCTTGCAGGAACAGTAGCATTGACACCTATTCCGGTTTCAGACATTTATGTATTGTTGATTATTCAGGCATTACTAGTTTCTCTTATTGCGTCACTTAGTGGACGAGATATCTCATTAGATACAGCTAAAGAGTTTATATTTAGTATGGGTGGTTTGGCTGGTGTAGGCTACACATTGAGATTAGTAGCACAGCAAGGTGCAAAATTCCTTAATGCTATTTGGCCAGGGTCTGGTTCTGCTGTTAGTGCTACTGTTGCTGCACTGGGGACATCTGCAATTGGCAAAGCAGCTATCTCGTATTACATTGATGGAAAAACAATTGAAGAAGCAAAAAAGAAATTTGAAGAAAGTAAAAATGAAAAGTAGAATTAATGGAGGGTGTGCTGATACACACCCTTTTATTAAATAATGCACACCCCCGTCAGTAGTCTGAACCCCCTTAACTGACTACGATTTGACTACTACACATTGCCTTGAATTGCACCATTTTGAAGTGTTTTGCAAAAAGTGTAGTTTTAAACAAGAAAAATACGATGCCCAGAAAAGCCGATAAATCAACGCAAAACTCGGCATTACAGGGCGTTTCAGAACAGGAGAATTTTATGATTAAAGTACTTTTCATCTGCCACGGCAGGAGACTAACTTCTTGTTAAAAGTGCTTTATTTACTAGGGTTTGAGCAATACAGCATTGGATTTTAGCCCATTTTTAGGACAAATGAACAGAGAGCATCGGTATGAAAAATAGAACATTAGGACATCTAAATAAGTCCATATACTTGTATTTATTATGAGTATGTGGGCTTATTTTAGTGCCTTAAAATCGAAAGACACACAAATTACCCACTAATGGTCATAAAGTGCCTGTATGAGCCACAGAGAGCGTAAGAAAGCCTTTATATGACCGTGATAAGAAATATGCATTTCATTGGAAGAATTACAAGGAGGATTTGAATGTTTGGAACAGTAACAAAGTATTTTAGAGAAAAAGGTTATGGATTTATCCGTGGAGAAGATGGTAACTCGTACTTCATCCATAAATCAAAATTACAAGGAGAACACATTGAAAGTGGTTACTATGTATTCTTTAGACCATTTGTAAATGACAGAAGCGATTATAACGCAGGTGACATAACAGTAATTGATGCACCAGAGAGGAACATACAGCATGGCAAAAGCAATAAATAATATGGACGATTTGGCTATTGCATTGTAGCCAGTAGTGAAGAAAATGGATGACAATATGGCGAATAGAGTATATGAGACATTGAATTTCTTTCTACAGAGATATTACGATTCATATGATCCGATTTATTATCGCAGACAGTATGACTTCTTGAGGTCAGGCTTTAAGGTTGATGCAAGAATCATCAGAGGTCAGGCGGTAGCATCGGTTTATATTGATGTGGGTTATATGAGTAATTACTATGGTGTAACTGGTCAACAGGTCGCAACATGGGCGAATGAAGGTCTGCATGGTGGAAAGAATTTAGCAACTAATACACCGCATGTATGGGACGAAACAATGGAAAATACTGTAGACAATGGAGCATTGTTAAGAGATGCAGTTGCTTATTTGAGAAGTCAAGGATTCACAGTCAGAGTATAAGGAAGGAGGGGTGACACAATGAGATTACTTAAACAGGATGTAATAAACAAATTAGCTGAAAAGACAGGCTTATATAAAAAAGATGTACGAGCTGTATTAGATTCATTCCATGAGTTGGTTTATGAAGAATTGGACGCAGATAATTCAATTCTTATCACAAATCTTTTTAAGGTTGAGTCAATAACAGTTGATTCAAGAAAAAGATACAGTCCGTATGTTGATGATAATTACTACATTGAGAAAGAACATAAGACAGTAAAAATCACACCAGCTTCAAATCTATTGGATAGCTTGAAGAAAGAGGAAGAGTAATGGGTAAGGTTTTACATATCAAGGATACTTACTTTGAGTTACCAGAGAAGTGCAAGGATGATATAGGTTGTATGGTAACTCTGTTAGGTATGCATCTGCAACAGAATAAGGATGTATCAGAAGATGATATGTGTAATATTAAGTATGAGATTATAGTAAAGGAGAAAACGAAATTATGAAAATGACAAATACACAAAGAATTTTAAAGGCACTTACTGAAAATGAAGATATTATGAAAGCACTTGCAAATGGCAATGAGTTTAGCCCAGGCGAGTATATCAATCGGAATATCTTTAATAATGTAAATTTGAATGATACTTTACCACGTACAGATTCATATATCTATTTTGATGAATGTGGTTTTGAGGACAAAACATTATTCACTTTTATTGTCAGATCACCAAAAGATAAAGAATTAAATCATACAACTGTATTATGCAATTCTATTTTAGAAATTGTAGATTATATCTTCCCGGATAATAAAAATCTTAAGGTAGAGTCGGAGAAAAATAAATACTTTGATGAAACATGGATAGATTTTGAGTTATATAAAACAACAAATATAATTACCATCAATTTTGACCGGGATGTTGTATTATCTGGAAACAATATCAAATTACAAGGTATAGATAAATAAAGGAGATTAAATATTATGACAAAAGAATTAAGCATAAGTAACATAAAAGAAGAATTATTATCAAGAATCAAGCATGATGCAGATATACGTTGCTATATGGGGATAGAAGAAATAAAAAAGATCTTCTTGCAGAATTAAATAATATTTCAGATATTGATGAAAATATTTTATTCTTTCACGATAATGATTACAAAGGAGATATGGTGAATTATGTTACCATCGAGGCAGAAGAACAAGAATATAAAGATGAAACAGGATATAGGGTTGTATATCCTGTTAAGATTACTGTAGGATTTGAAAATCCTATTACAAATGTAAATGAAAATTTAGACAAGTGTTCGGAAAGAATAACAAATATAGTGAGAGAATTATTTCCTAAAAGATATAATTTGACAAATAAAGCAAAAATTATTAATGATGAAAGCACATGTTCACATTACCCATATTTTTCAAGAGTAATTCAATTTGTAGCCGAATAATCGGCAGACATACACTGATTCAAAACAAATGTATGGATATTTCCCAACAGGCAGGAAGTAAAAGAAAACCTGTATCGGAGATCAAGAATATCTAACGTGCAATTCTGCACATTTTCCAATATGAGAAATTGAATAATACGACTGCTGCATATAGCAGTCTATATGACTGAAGGGATAATTCCTTTGAGTTGTTTTAACGAGCCTGAAAAGATGGCTGGTTGATAATTTTTCGCACACATGTGTGCGACATATAGCAGTTTATTAGGGTGCGTCATTTATGTCGCACCCATTTCTTGACCTTCTGATTTATAAAAAAGGAGAAAAAGGAAATATGGCTTATATAAAGGTCAAAGATAGAAGAAGATTTGAACGAAAAGAGTTCAGAGATTACATAAAGCTATCAGATGATAAAGTGCTTGACACAAAAAAGAATAATATGGATTTACTTGGTGATGATGAAATATTTGTACAGTTGGAAGATACACAGCATTATTGGATTTCAAGTCATGGCAGACTTACAAACAATATGAGGAAAGATAAAACATTCTTCTTTCATAAAATGGATAGCGGTGATCCAAAAAGAAGTGTGCATTGGACGATTGTAACCTATGATATTGACGGAACTGCTTTACATGAAGAGACAAGTCCAGAAATTCTTGTAGCAAAGTATTTCTTAATCAAGCCGACAGGATGCAATAAGATATGGCATATAGACGAAAATATGAATAATAATTACTACAAGAATCTGATTTATGTATCTGCGGAAGAGTATGAGTTGTTGAGAAAGCACGTTAAAACAGTTGCAGAGCTTGGAAGAGAGCAGGAATATTACGATTATAATACTGTCAAGGGCAATCCAGCATATTCTATATGGGCTGGTATTTATGCAAGATGTTATGGCGGTAGTTCGTTGTATGTGAATCAATGCTACGATGATGCTTATATGTGTGATGAATGGAAGAATAGCAGAGATGCTTTTGCTGAATGGTATTCTGCTAACTATTATGAGTGTGACGGAGAACGTATGGCAGTTGATAAGGATTTATTGTGTCGTGGAAATAAAGAGTATGCACCAGACAAGTGTTGTATATTGCCTGAGACTATAAATTCTGCATTGGCAAGTGCTACAAAGAGAAGGAGTCGTTATAAATCAGCAAAGGTTTATGCTATCGGTGTTGATTATGACAAAGCAAGGGATAAGTTCTTTGCAAGGATCACACCATTCGGGCATGACAAACAAGTTAAGCTGCATTATTGGGACACAGAGGAAGAAGCGTTTCAAGAATATAAGTTATTCAAGGAATCGGAGATTAGGGTATTGGCATTGAGATACAGAGATAAGATACCAGACAGACTGTTTGGCGCATTGATTAAATATGAGGTGCGTCCTTATAGTCCCTATGAGAGTTAGCAGTTGATTTAAACCAATGGTTTTTATGTAGGGCAGATCAGATAGAAATATCTGGTTTGTCCTATTTTTTACGATTTTGAAAAATTACAAGTGATTGTACAATTTGTAAGTTTATTTGAAATTACATGGAACTTTACAATTTGTAATAAATGTATGTAGGTGACATGATTTTTAGCTGCTTTAGAGGATAAAAAGGTATATGAAAAATAAAAAACAGAAAATTGAAATTACAATATGAAATGATAAATGAAATTTTAGATGCAATATATTCCCAGACAATATAACAAAACTGCTGTAATTAAAAATTAAAGAATCTGGTCTTCATCTGATGGTACATATTGAGCAATTTCTTCTAATCTGCAATCAAGAATTCGGCAGAGATCATTTAGAGTAGTAGTATTCATAGGTTTATTTTTGCGTAGCTTATCAATAATAGCACTAGAAACATGATGGTAATTTATCAGAGTATAGGTTGTCTCTGTCGAATTTTCAAGTGTATTCCAGAATGGACTATAATCTATCAATTCACCATGCCTCCTTGTTGTTCTATTATGTATGTTAAGATATGGTCTTATACTTGACTATGGTCAGAAAAGTGACTACAATTAAATTAATAATAGAAAACAAGGAGGTACACGTTATGAAGAAATTTATCAAGATGTTAGCTATGGTACTATCACTTGCCATGGTGATTACACTGTTTGTTCCTATGACAGAGCCGGTACAGGCAGCAGCAGTTAAATTGAATTACTCAAAGAAAACTATTTATGAAGGTGATAGCTTAAAACTGAAAGTAAATGGAACAAAGCAAAAAGTTAAATGGAGTAGTTCAAATAAGAAAATCGCATCTGTAAATTCAAAAGGTGTTGTGGCTGGTAAAAATGAAGGTGTAGCAACAATTACAGCCAAGGTTGCCAAGAAGAGTCTGAAATGTAAAGTTATGGTTAGAGAAAAATCGAAAGTCACTTATATAAATAATAGGTCTGTAGAATATAATAGTGATGCTAATGTCGAGAGACTTTTCTTCGGATTCAAAGATCAATATGATCATGTTGTAGATGGAAGTGGAATTGTAAAAATTAGAATAGAAAATAGTGGAGAAATTGTTTATGAAAAAGCAATATCATTTAAACAATATGATTTCGGATATTGGACAAATCGTTTATATGGTGAAAGATACTTATGTAGTATAGACATTCCAATTTCTGAAATAAAAGAAGGAAAAAGTGATAGTGGAAAAATTTATTATCAAGTTATAGAAGAAGATGCGGAGTTTGATGAGTATTCGTTGAGTATAAGCAATTTACCTAAAACTGCAAGAAAAATAGATGTTGATACGACTACATATATTCCGGATCGATTCAATCCTGAAAATAAAGTGCAAATTGTAAAGTATAGCGTTAGTGATAATAAAATTTATATAACATATAAAATGGTTCAAGTTGGAACTCCGAATAGGGGGAATTATGGCGCATACATTTATCAATATGATGAAGATGGAAATATTATTGATGATATATATATCTATACAAATAACTTGACAGTTGGAGACACATTTACAAGTTATGCTTATTTGGAAAAGAATGCGGTTAAAATTGGAATTTAGTATATTATATAATGAAACCATAGAATATAATTTGAAAGGAAAATAATGAAATGAAAAAAATAGTTAAATTAATTGTTGTTTTATTATCAGTTGTTATAGCAATGACAATTATTACACCTGATATAAAGGTTCAGGCTACAAATAAAGTTACCCTAAATAAATCAAAAGTAACATTATATGTTGGAGAATCAATGACTTTGAAATTAAAAAATGCTACTAAAAAAGTTACATGGAGTAGTAGTGATGAAGATGTAACAATGGTAACATCTAAAGGAAAGATTAGAGCAATTGATGCTGGTAATTGTAAAATTATTGCAAAAAGTAATGGGAAAAAATATATTTGCATGGTTACTGTAAAGAAACAGGATGCTTATGGTTCTATAGAAGGAAATATCTCTTATCATTATAACCAATATAGAGGCTATGTTTCTGATACAGGGGCTAGAGTGAGCGTATGGAATGGAGATAAGTTAGTTGCTTATGCTAGGGTAGATGGTAATGGTAATTACAAAATTCAGCATATACCAGTTGGTTCATATGATATATTAATATCATCTAACAATTGTAAAAGCGAATATGTATTAAATAATTGGGATGATATTAAAAATCAATATGGAGATGATTATTGGAAAGTTTTAAATGTTTCTGGCACTATATATATGGAAAGTGTCGAAATATATAAAAATGAATCAACAGATGTGAGTCATGCTTTTCCGTATTCGGATTTTTAATTGATATGATGATATGAGAATTAAATATTGTATAGTTTTTTTATATACCACACCACATATAAGGTACTTAATTTCCACAGGTTTAAAAGTACCCCCACCTATGGTATATATACTTGCTTAAATCAATGATTTTGAGGTCGATTTTTGCTTTGTATATTCGTAGGCTATCAAGTTTACCTATGATGAATTTTGAAGCGGATTTGGGTTGATTTTTATTGATTTATTCAAAGGATGTGGGTGTGTTCTGTGGGGAACTGGGGAAGAATGAAAGGAGAAAGTCTATGTATGTTGATACATTGTCAGGTTCAACAGTATCTATGTTCAACAGATTTATGGAACAAAAAGACGAAGACTATATGATAATCTCAGACAGATTTCATATAGTAGGCTATGATAAAGACTTCTACATTTCTTTTGTTTTAGGTAAAATGGTGGATGTTATGCAGGTTCTTGAAAATAAATTGCAACATTCGAGCATTATAATGAGTGAATTGAAAAAAGCTAGTAGCAGGAGAATAAGCATAGAAGCTGTAGAGAAAAAATTGGAAATAGATGATTTATGTCTGCACAATATCACATTGCCAATATACGCTTTATTAAAGAAATGCTTCTATATGGTATCAGCGGAAAAAATAAAATATGAAGAACTGATCCGATTTGAAAAGCCGATAGATATAAATGCTCAATGTGATAATAGGGGTGGTTATAATGTTTTTCAATATTACGGAGAAACATCATCTTTCCCATTGGTAGGATTTGTTATGTTTAAGGAAAAAGATGTACCATACAAATATGATTATAACAAAATTAAACTATAAATATCGAGAGGTAAAATTTTTAAGTCTGTGTATAGGACAACCAACTACAGGGCGGTAGAGAAAAACAGATCCCTTTTTTAGTTTATGCCACCCCGACACATGATACCATACTAAATAAGTAGGAATTAAGTGCAATAAAATATATCAATAAAATAGTATAAAAAATAAGGGTGTAACCTCATCAGCTACACCCTGTTATTATAATTATCAATATTATATTATCACTCTTTATATTTTACTGTTCCATATCCTCTAAATGTGGCAAATCTGCAATAATATCATCATAACTTTTTCCGTGAAAACTGTTTAATGGTCTAGTCGTATCTTTTAACGAAAATGTTAAATAATCATATTTATCATAATACCATCCGGCTATATCCTCAAGTGGTATACAATTTTCAATAGCAATATATCCATCTGGAATAACTTCTTTTGTGATGGTTTCTGTCTTTATGACGGTCTTTGTTTCTGTTGTTCCCAACAAATAAGCACCAATTAACATAATTCCCATAACTGCAATAATTCCGATTTTTTCAATAGATTTTTTCATGGTTTTGATCTCCTTTTCTTATGGTAGGGTGTAGGCTTGCAAGTCCTACACCCTTATTTTTTTACGCTTCTTTTAATCTCTTTGTTGCATCTGTCTTTACTTCTGTACTTCCATAGTAGTTTCTTATATCGTCCATAGATAATTTTTTGTGGCTTCTTTTTCTGAATGATTCTGTATGAAAATACCACTTCTTTTTTTCTCTTGCCCACTTGAACCCTAAAGCCTTTAAAGTGTCTTTGTGTTCGTATGTGTTGCCATCTACCCATATCCAACAACCGACTATTTCAATATTGATATTCTGTAATGTGATAATACTTTGTAAAACTTCTCTTAACTTTTCATCTTCTGAAAAATCATACTTCATATTATCATAGCTCTTTTTGTCAGTGTCGCTTGCTTGCTCTGTCTTGTGTTCGTGTCTGTCTTTTAACACTTTGAAAAGGTTGTCATATTCAACATTGACTTCTTGCGTTGCTTCTGTAGATCCGTTTGGGTTGTCTGGATGATACTTCTTTAATAGCTCTTGGTACTGTTTTCTTAATTCTTCCAGTGTTTCTACATTCTTAAAATATCTCATATAGAAAAACCTCCTTTAAAAATATATTGTTGATTGATTTGATACCATTATAATACACTAATAAGTGTACAATATCAATATAAAAATTCACTAAAAAGTGTACAAGGATCTTGTGCAATGTGTACACTAAGTAGTGAATTTACACAACAAAAATGACACTAATAAGTGTACATTTTGTATGTTTCGCCAATAGACTTTGCACACTAACGAGTGTACAATACAGTTACAAGGTCAAACAAAACAGACCTACACAAAATCAATCAAACATATTTAAGGAGGTAGTCATTATGTGTATGACAGCTAAAGAAATGAATGAAGCAATGGAGCAGATTCAGGAGTGGAAAAGAATCAAGGAAGAAGCAGAGGACAATATTACAGCTTTAAATTCAAAAGTTATGGAGTTCCTCAATGAAACAGAAGGATGTGAGGCGGTAGATAAAAAGGGTAAACCTATTCGTAGATTTATCGGTAATGTTTTCAAAGCTACACTTTCAAAGCGTGAGCGTGAGACAGTCAACAAAGAAGAGGTAAAAAAATTACTTAGTGAAGATGATTATGCAAAAGTAAGTAAAGTAAGTTCTTACCCAGTATTAAGAATCGACTAATAACAAAGGGTGGAGCAATCCACCCGATACCATCCAGGCAAGCGGTCAAGCCGTGGTATTCAATTACAACTTGCCTATCGGCTCAATAGTAGTCGTACAAAATCAATCAATCAAAATACATATTTTAGGAGGTAGCATTATGGGCAATTACAGAAGAGCAGAACACACAACAAGATCACTGACAGAAGAGGAAAAGCAGTTTGCAGAGGAGCACCACGACTTAATGTATCGTTACATGAAGATACATGAATTAGATCCGGAAGAATGGTATGACATTTTAATCATTCCATATCTGAATGCGGTAAAAAAATATCATCAGTATGAGAGATTACAGAGCCTTAAATTTGAACAGGTATTTTTCAGAACACTTGACAGTGCTAGGAGTAATTACTGGCGTGATATGAACAGGAAAAAGCGTTGTCCTGAAGGTGGATTATTCAGTTATGATTCATTACTTGATAATGGTTATGAAGAAAAAGATTTTGAATTTTTTCTGATTGATCCATATACAAATGTTGAAAGACAGGTGATTTTAAAGGAATTATACAGAGAATTTTACAAAAAATGCACAGAGCGTGAAGCATGGATGAACGACATTAAAAAAACTGAATTAGATATGTTGATTGAAGGACATACATTGAAGCAGATTTTAAGAACCACATTAAAGATGTATGGCGGTTGTAATGACGATGGTCTGTATAGTTGGGCTTTAGATAACGACATTGAGAGATTCAGAAAAATCTTCAAGGAGGTTTTCGGTATCTAATCAATAGCAAAGTTGGGCGGTGTGTCAGAAATGGCACACTTGCCACCAATAGAAAGAAGGTTATCACATGGAAAATAAAGGGCAATTAAGACCATTGACAAGGGAAGAACGCAAGTTTTCAGAAGAAAATTATCATCTAATCATGGACTTTTTGAAGAAGTCAAAGCTGGATGCAGAAGAATTTTTTGATATTGTCGTGTTTGATTTCCTGTTATCAGTAGAAAATTATTTGAATGATCTGCAATTACAAGCGAAATGCAGTTTTGAAGCGGTTTCCTATATGTATATGAAACAGGCGGTATTTGTTCACTTTAGAAAAAAGAAAGCACAAAAAAGAAGCACAGAAGCCGGATCAGATATTAGTTTAGATTCAATGGGTATGGATATTTCTAATCATTCCACAATGGAAACAGTCTCTAATCTGGAATATAGGGAAATGGTAAAGCAGATTGAAAACGGATTGACAGAAGAACAAAAGAAAATATTTTCTGACAAGGTGGAAGGTTATTCACTAAAGGAAATAGCGGATAATCACGGAATCAAACAGAAACGAGTATATAAACAGTTTGACAAGGTAAAGCGAATTGTTACAGAAGTAATGGAAGCATAGAAAGGACGGAAAACAATATGTTTAATTTTAAAATCATCACAATGACAGACGGAAACCAGATCATAGATAGAAACTTAAAAACACCATATAACGCACTGACACCAACGCAAATGTTGGAATATACAGAACTTGATAATCAGATGGCATTTATGGACAGGATGGAACGCAAAGCCAAACAGAAAGCGGAGCATATGCGGAAACCTGCAAAGAATCCATTGTACAAAATGGCTTGCATGGTTGGCTTGATATAAAAGAAAGAGAGGTAAAGTGAAATGATTACATCAAAATTTTTCAATATGGGACAGGTAGTAACAACAAGATCAATCAATGATCGTATGGCAGCGGAACAGAAATTTGCGGTTGAGGTCACAGTTGCATTACAGAGATTTGCGGTTAAAGACTGGGGAGACATGGACACAGAAGACAAACAGACAAATGAGGATGCTTTGAATTATCCAGATGATTTATACCTTATGGGTGCCTACAATACCTCAAAAGGCAGAATTTGGATTATTACAAATCGAATCTCCGAAACACCAGGAGACAATGCGACAACAGTTTGTTTCCCGGATGAAAGATAAAAGGGAATTATAAAGGATAGGGGACATCTTGAAATATAGTTGTCCTCTGTTGGAAAGAAGGCTATATCATGGCAATTGTTATTACCAATGGACAGCACTATATGAAATACAATGAAAAAGGTGTATTAAAAGGAACTAATTTCAATGATGCAGTAAAATTTGAGTCGTTGAAAGCTGCCAAAAAAGCATATAGGGGATTAAAGTCATGTAATAAGAATTTCATAATATATGATACTGCATTACATAAAGTATTGTATTCAGAGCAAGATCAGGGAAAAGATCAGTTAAGAGTGTTAAATAATAAATTTGATGGAAATACACCTGCTATATGTAAAAGGAAAGGTTTTGGTGTAAAACAAAGAAAGCAGATCTATAAAAAAACGGAAGGTCATTGTTATTTGTGTGGAGATTTTGTTGATTTTGATTCCTTTGAGATTGAGCATAGAATCCCACGTTCAAAAGGTGGAACGAATGATATAGAAAATTTATATTGTTCATGTCACATATGCAATCTCATAAAACATGACATATATCCACAGGATTTCAATGAACGAATAACAAAGATATTTATGCATCAGATGGAAATAAAATATTCTGACAAATGGCTTTGGAGATGGATTAAACAAATTTTGGAAGTTTTAATCTAATGAAAACATAAATACAATGTTTTCTGGAAAATAACAAAGGGAATAATCAAAAAAATGATTGCTAAAGAGACAGCAGTTGGGGCAGCTTGAAATATGGCTGTCCATAATAGAAAAGAGGTTGATATTATGGCTATAGTAATCACAAATGGAGAGTATTATATACAGAATACAAAGAATGGAAAAGTAAAAAAGACAAAGGATATAAACAAGGCAACTCAATTTTATAATGTAAACAAGGCAATGCGAAAAATATTAGGTAAACCAACACAATGCAAGGGATATTATCTATTTGATACAGAAGATACATATGTTAAGAAGAAAAACAATAGAAAACACTATTCACAGGATGTACGAAAACTTTTGTATGATAACGCAAAAGGAAAATGTGCAATATGTGGGAAACAGCTACTTTTTTCGGAGATTACATTAGATCATATAATTCCACTGAATCAAAATGGAGAGGATGAAGTTGAAAATTTACAGATTTGTTGCTATCAGTGCAATCAAATGAAAGGCTCAATATTACCAGTAGATTTGTTCCAAAAGGTAACGGAAATTTTTATATATCAAACAGAAAAGAAAATAACACATCCGTTAAAATGGAAAATTGTACATAGATTGTTGCAATCGTGCATCAAGTGAATTTTGCTGACCTTGAAAAAATAGGGAAAATCAAGTATAATTGGAGGTGAACATAGAATGAAAGGTTTGGTTGATATGTCAGCAACGACAGTAATTAAGGATATATTAGAAGCAAAGGGAATTTCTCAAGCAGAATTAGCACAGGATATAAATACTACTAGGCAGAATCTTAGTAATAAAATGACTAGAGATAAATTCTCTGCTCTTGAATTAGTAGAGATTGCCGATGCTCTGGAAATGAACCTGATTTTGAGAGATAAAGATATAGATTATATTATAAATGGTTATAAAAAATATATGAAAGACAATAAAATATCAGATGAAGATATTGAAACTGCTACATTATATGTAAAGCCATTTGTTCAATTTCTGTCAGAAAAACAGGAATATGTAATTGATTATCCAGAAGATGAAAAAGGAAAATCAAAACGAAATATGACAGAGGAAGAGAAAAAGGCTGCACAGAAGAAGTCAGAAGCAACAAAGGCAAGGAACGCAAAGAAGCAAGCAGAATCACAGGACGATTAAAAAGGGCACTTGATTTCTCAAATGCCCTAGTGTATAATCTACATAGAAAGGTTATCGGATGTGTTATCCGATTGTCCTCAGTTGCAACTATGAAATAGCATTCACTTTGGACGGTGGGATGCTATTTCTTTTTGTTGTTATGGTTATCTATGTAAGATAGAGCCGCAAAAACAACTAATAAAAGCGTAAGAACTTCCATTGTGTTCATGGGCATCATCCCTCTTTCGTAATACTAGAGGGCATAACTCGGAAAATCACATCCTGCTTTCGTTTCAATTACACAATAACAGTATAGCATAAAGGGAACGGATGTTCAAACCCAAAAGAGGTAAATCTACTATATTATATATAGAAGAAAGACCTCTTATTTTTATGGCTGCTGCCTCTGGTGAATATTATCAACAGCCTTTTCAAGTTCGATTGTCTGCCAGCGTTTGCGGATCACATCACTTTTCAGTTGTGCAAGTCGTTTGTTGGTGTATTTCTCAAACCAACACATAAGGGATTTTGGAATGAATTTATCTGGTGTGTGTTGTAGAATGGAAAACAATATATCTTCCAGTTTAGACTGAATCTTATGTAGCATATCTTTGAAGCGGTTCGGCTTCTGAATCTCGATGTAAATGTAAATCAACTCCTTCCTTATATAAGTATAACGGAGATACGGAATATATACAAGGAATAAGGCAAAAATGACCTCAATTATTTTTTCAATATAAGGGGAATATTACTGAAAAAATGTGTATTAGTAAGTAGAAGGACATATAAGATTTTCAATATTATTTTTAAAAACTTGAATGAATTTAATTCAATATTATTTTTGGAGGCGTAGTTGATGGATGAACTGATAAGAGAGTTTGAAAACAAGTTGCGATTAGAGGGAAAATCCGATACGACAATAAAATCATATATAACCTCAGTAAATGTATTTTTCAGATGGTTCAATGATAGTTTCGGAGAAGTTGGCTTTAAGAAACTGTATAGGGAAAATATTCTGGAATACAAAAGTTATCTTAAAAATGTAAGGACTAGCAAGAGGACGGGGCAGAATCTAAACGCAAAAACTATAAATGTTATGCTATCTGGATTGATTAAATATAATGAGCTGATGCAACCAGATAACATTGTAATAAGCAAAGCAGACTTAATAAAGGTACAAGCGGAAATAATCAGTCCTACCAATATCACGAAAAAGGAAGTTGAAGAGTTTAGGCAAAGAGTGTTGCAATCTGAAGGATGTTCCGCAAAACGGAATTATGCAATAGTTACCATTATGGCTTATGCAGGATTACGAATATCGGAAGTGTTGCATTTGAAAAAGGTAGATGTAAACACTGCTGCGAGCCAGATCAGAGTAGCAGACGGAAAAGGTGAAAAGCAAAGAACTGTCATTATCAATTCTAAGGTTATCTCGGCAATAAGGGAATACCAGAGATCAGATAATGTGGAATCAGATTATTTATTCCATAACAGCAAAGGGAAGATTTTGAATCCGTCCACCATAAATAAAGTATTTGATGAATTTAGTGTTGATGGCTACCATATCCATCCGCATATGCTTAGACACTTCTTTTGTTATAACGCATTGGAGAGCGGAGCATATAGCATCAATGAGGTATCAAATCAAGCTGGACATACAAGTATAAAAACCACATTGAAGTATTTGAACCCTAACTTAGAGCAAATCAAGAAAAAGAGCGAATTATTATAAATTTTCTGGTAAGGTGGGGAAAATCATTCTCAAAATGTGCATTGTATATATGTAGGACACAAAAGGAAGGAGCGGTTGAGTGGACAAAGAACCGAAACCAATAACAAAGCAAACTATACTGCAAATTGTTATAGGAAGCATAATTGCTGTATTGCTGATAATTTACACATAACGGAGGTTGATTGAATATGGAAAAGGAATTTATTAAAGCTATGAGAGAAATGTCAAAGGAGATGGAAAAGATGATGAACGGATCACAGGAGAATGCAGAGAACAGACAGGAGCTTTTTAACTTAGGATTTCAAGCAGGTATGCAGACTGGAATTAAGTACATGATGGATAAGATCGAAAAGCAGTATGAGTTAGGAAAACCAATTCTTGCCAATGATAATCTGTATTGGTTAAAGGGAGCGAAAGAAAACTTGCGTGATATTATGGATGATATTGAAGTGGAATATAACGCAGAAATGGAAAAGAATGAATAAATTGGTTATCGTACACTATATCGTGTACAACGAAAACACTTGATTTTCCTATACCTTTTTGTTTAGGAAGTACGATAACCTACCTATTTACTAGGAATTGAATGACATCGTAAAAACTTTGTAACTACAATGTAATTATAAATTGATATGCAAAATATTTAATTGTATATACAATTTGGGTTTTTGCTGTAAGTACAATGTATTTTAATAAATTTTCTTGAAAATGGCTTATCGTTAATAGAAAGCAATTTTTAAATGTAACCAGTATCATTACAACAAAACAACCACAACACACCGGAAAGAGAGGTCAAGACAATGCAAATAAATATAGAAACAAAATTCAACATCGGTCAAGAGGTCTATATCATCCAGAAAGCAAGGTCAAAAGAACCATGTGCAGCTTGCAATGGAGAAGGATATATTATTGTAGATGTTAATAGATTCTCATGTGATAAATGTTTTGGCACTGGTCGATTACACGGAAAGAGAAAAATATATCAATTAGTTGGTAAAGACACCATTACTAATATCAAGGTATATAATTATCTGCTTAACACTGGTGGACACCACAACGAACCGAAAACAGTTGTGAAATATGGATTTGCTGATAGGAGCGACTATACAGATCAGAAGCTATTTGCCACACAGGAAGAAGCAGAAGCCAGATGCAACGAACTTAACAAGGAGGTCAGGGATAATGGCAACAGATAGACAGACACCTTGTTTGTACTATGTATGTGCAGGACTTTGTACCAAGGGTAGAAAAGCGGATCACGCTCATTATTGCCAGCATTGTAACAAATATAAACCGAGAGCAAGGGTAAGATATAAAAATCAAAAGAAGGAAAAGTTAGAGAAAATCAGGAAGAACGAGAGGTATTAGAATGAAGAGAAAATTGAAATTTTTTACATATGGATTCTATATAAGTATGGTTGTATGGACGTGCGGTTTGGTCGCATCTCTGATTGTGGAAAATGTAACAATGAAAATCCTTTTGATTCTCATACCATTAGCAATATATTGGTTTTTCATAATAGGTAAAAGTATCATCGAGAAAAAAATGAGAAAATAAATTTACCACAAAAAGGGGAAAACGTAATCTAAAATGTGCATTATATAAGTAAAGAGGTAATGAAGCATGGCTATAACAATGGAAGATATTATTGAAAGCAACAGAATAAAGGCAGAAGCGTGGAATGATTGCAAAGAGCACTTAAAAGGCGTTCTTACATCAGAGCAGTTGGAAAAATTTGAGGATGCTTTTTACACTGTTGCACAAGGTTACATTTTTAGAAGAAAGGAACATTAAGCTATGGAAACAAACAGTTTTAAATTGAACAATATTTTTGAAGAAAATGCAAAGGTATATCAGACTAAGCCGGTAAGAGCAACAAAGTATCAGCCAGGTATGGAAACTGGATGGATGGTATATATGATCAATAAACTTACAAAAGATATTAAAAAGCAATCACATGAAGGTATGAAGTTCTTTGATACAGAACAGGAAGCATGGGATTATATCAATGCAGACAATAAGCAGTACATTAAGGTGGATGGTGTAGCTGTCGAGATTGAAGTTGATTATGATGCACCAATACCAGTGTTACATAGAAAAGAAACTGATCCGGAGAAGAAAAACTGTGATTTGGGCTTTGGAGAATATGCATTACTTTCTGATGAAACGCATATGTATGACTTTTATGTTCTTGCATCCGATAGTTGGATTATACAGGATGCAGACGAAACTATTAGAGTTTGGGATCATGATAGTCCAGAGTGCTGCAATGAATTGTTTTTCGGAAAAGATGATGATTATGTCTGTGAGAAAGTTGCAGATGATACATATATCAAAGCTGCGGTATAACTTCTGAAATTTACATATGGAAAATAAGTCAAATTGAGTGTATAATAAAATTGGTATTTAGGAAAACTTTCTAAATATGTTGATTGATTGAAACGGAAAAGGTCATAGTTCACGCTATGGCTTTTTCTAATGCACAAAAATAAGCATATCTCCGCAGATTCTACCTGTTTTTGATATGCTTATCAATAAATATACAATATATAGTTTATAAACGATACATAAAACACTATATATTGTGCTTTTTAATGCGCAAAATGAAAGAACAATTTCATGTGGAATTTTACCACAGAGAATTGCGATTTCTATACCGGGAACGCATTTCTTTTTCAATGTCGAAAATAATCTTATCTGTTTTCTGGTGTAGTTCGCTTATATTTGAGCTGCTATCTGGTATGGGTAAATCAAAAGAATACTCCATTTTAGCAACCTTTATATATAATCTAAATATTTCATAAAGTTTTGAAAAAATCAAGTCATAATCTACAGAAAGAGTATTTTTA
>ERZ1034763.409-NODE-409-length-19823-cov-8.445670_pt1 | contig 19823 bp, 15 predicted proteins | sample MGYA00520701_ERZ1034763 | MGnify/ENA primary metagenome ERZ1034763 (study PRJEB33766, sample SAMN09781707) | gut metagenome | biome: gut microbiome | host: Homo sapiens | place: Madagascar | study: EMG produced TPA metagenomics assembly of the PRJNA485056 data set...
ACAGATGAAACAGGATTCACTTCTTCCAAATCCTCCGGCAATATCACCTGCCTTCCACCATAAATCACACCATTAAATAAATTCGCAAATCTTTTCTTCTCACTTAGCCAGATATTCACATTAACATCTGCTTTTCCCATAGATTTTTCCTCCTGGTTTCTTATTCTTTTGTTATTTTGTAACTCATCAAAATGGAATCTCCTGCTGATACAGCCTTGAATATGAGATAAAGTTATCCTTTCGACAACACATTCAGACAAATGAGATATAGAAAATATATGTCTGAGATTTTGATGTGGGTTAACTATAGCAGAATAGAACAGCAATGTCAACATGAAAAATAAGAGCCAGAACACCTACCACATATGGTAACTGTTCCAACTCTCATATTTCATACTTTCAAACAAACTCCAAGTCTAACGCCCAGAAATTCCTCTGTAAATCTTCTCCGCTGTCATCGGCAGTTCTCTAATGATCACTCCTGTCGCGTTCTGGATTGCATTACTGATTGCCGGTGATGGTGTATTGATGACAATCTCTCCGATGGACTTCGCTCCGAACGGTCCTGTCGGCTCGTAGCTGCTCTCGAACTCTACGCGGATTGTTCCGACATCAAGACGAGTCGGGATCTTATACTGCATCAGGGAATTGCTGAAGTTCTTTCCCTTTTCGCTATATACGATGTCTTCATACAGTGCCATACCGATTCCCTGTGCGATTCCGCCTTCTACCTGCACACGAGCAAGGTTCGGATTAATAACTGTTCCACAGTCTACAACTGCTACGTAGTCGATCAGTTCGAGTACACCTGTCTCTTTGTCGATCTCAACTTCTGCCATACCAACCATGAATGGCGGTGGAGATACCGGTGAGGAAAATGCTTCGCTTGCGGAAAGTGGTGCGTTGCTGAAGCACATTACGTTATTTCCGATCTGGCTTCTTGAGATCTGCTTTCCTGTTGCCAGCTCTGTTACATATTCTCCATCGAAATCTACATCTTCCGGCTTACATCCGAGATACTCCGCTCCACGCTCGCAGATCTTCTTACGCAGGGATTCACAAGTCTTAACAACAGCCTGTCCTGTTACGTAAGTTGTACTGGATGCGTATGAGCCACAGTCGTATGGAGAGATGTCTGTATCTACTCCGAATACAATAACTTCTTCCGGTTTACATTCAAGACACTCTGCTGCCATCTGGGCAAGGATCGTATCACATCCTGTTCCCATATCAGTAGCTCCAATGATCAGACTGTAGAATCCGTCATCATTTACTTTGATTTCAACAGCACCTGTATCCACTGCTGAGATTCCTGATCCCTGCATGGACATTGCAACTCCGACACTGCGTACTTTTCCATTTCCCATATCACGGTAAGGATACTTTTCATCCCAGTTGATCATTTCTTTTGCTCTTGCAAGACATCTGTCGAGTGTACAGCTGTTTGCGATTTCTCCATAATATGCCGGCATCTTGTTGCCCTGGCGTACCATGTTCTTCTCACGAAGCACTGTCGGATCCATTCCGAGAACTCCTGCAAGTTCATTTACAGCTGATTCTACAGCGAACTGTCCCTGTGTTGCTCCATATCCACGGTAAGCTCCTGCTGACATAACATTTGTATAAACAACATCATATGTAAAGCGAAATGCTTCTGCCTTTCCATAAAGTGGAATGGATTTGTGACCAGAAAGACCTACTGTTGTCGGTCCGTGCTCACCAAATGCTCCAGTGTTGGAAAGTGTATAGAGATCGATTGCTTTAATATTTCCTTCTTTATCTGCTCCCAGACGTACATGAAGTTCCATCTCATGACGCGGTGAAGAAGCGATCAAAGACTCTTCTCTTGTGTAAATGATCTTCGCCGGTTTTCCTGTCTTCCATGTGACAAGTGCCGGATAAACTTCGGAAACTACTGTCTGCTTCGCACCGAATCCTCCACCGATTCTCGGCTTGATCACACGTACTTTGCTCTTCGGAATATCGAGTGCATGAGCAAGGATTCTTCTTGCATGGAACGGAACCTGTGTAGATGAAACGACATTTAATCTTCCGTATGCATCTAAATATGTATAAGTACGGAAAGTCTCCATCATCGCCTGCTGGTTCGCCTTTGTGTGATAAACGCGATCGATCACGTGATCACATTTTGCAAGAACTGCTTCTACATCTCCATCTCCACATACATCATGTGCACAAAGGTTTCTCTTGTTGTCTGCGCCAACCGGGCAGAGGCTTCTCCAGTTATCTTCCGGATGCACAAGGATTGGATTATCCTTTGCTGTACGGAAATCAAGAACCGGTTCAAGGACCTCATACTGGATCTTCACAAGCTTCATCGCTTTCTTAACTGCTTCCTCTGAAGTTCCTGCCACGATTGCAGCTGCATCTCCAACGAAACGTACTCTCTGGTCAAGGATCAGACGGTCATACGGACTTGGTTCCGGATAGGTCTGACCAGCCATTGTAAATCTCTTATCCGGACAATCTTTATATGTAAGAACACATTCGATTCCAGGTACAGCCTCAGCACGTGCTGTGTTAATATCCTTAATTAATGCGTGTGCATATGGACTTCTGATCACTTTAACAATCAGACAGTCTGACGGCGCAAGGTCATTTGTATAAACACTTTTTCCTGTAACAAGTGCAGCAGCATCTTTCTTTACAAGAGGACGGTTTACAATCTTCAGGGATTCTATAGCTTCTCCTTTTTCCTGATTGCTGTGGACAAATTCCGGTTTCTCAGGAATCAGATTCTGAACTTTATCTATTCTTTCCATTCTTACTCCTCCCCGCCCATTTTCTTTACTGTAATGTTAACTGCTGTATTTCTGACTTCCATATATTTCTGGATTGCACGAAGCTGTCCCATGTATCCTGTACAACGGCACAGATTTCCTGCCAGATATTCTTTGATTTCTTCTATAGAAGGGTTCTTCAATTCACGGAACATTGCGAGCACGTTCATAATGAATCCAGGGGAACAGAATCCACACTGCTCTGCACCTTCCTGTGCAAGAAATGAGCCGAATTCTGCTGCTTCTTTCTCCACACCCTCAAGTGTTGTCACTTCATGCCCATCAATGCTTGCTGCAAGAACAGAACATGACAGGCGGGATTTTCCGTCGATCCATACTGTACACAAACCACAGTTTGTTGTCTCGCATCCACATTTCACACTCTTACATCCAAAATCACGCAGAAGATTCAACAGGACTGTATCTGCAGCGATCTCTGTACTTACTTTCTTTCCATTCAGGGTAAACTGTACTTCCATCCTATTTCTCCTCCGCATTATATTCATCTAAAATTGAGCGCATCTCTCTGCGAAGCAGAACCTCCGCAAGGTGCTGTCTGTACTCCGCACTTCCGCGCATATTGCTTCCATAAGTAAATTCTGCTGCCACACGTTTTGCATACTCTGTGAGCTGCTCGTCTGTAGCATCTTTCGGAATCTCCCACTGCTTTTCAAGCAATGCCGCTTTCATCGGTCTTGCTCCTACCGAAAAGAACCAGGACTCCTGACCTCTGTAAATTCCTGTCACGACAGAACATGTCAGTACCGGGAAATCTGTCTTTGTCTGACGAATTGATTCATAACGGAATTTTCTCTTGCTCTTTCTGACGATCACGGATACAAGAATATCCTTATCTGCTTTTCTGTTTACAAACTCAGAAAGTCGAACAGTTCCTCCATTATATAATTCCACAAATGTATCCAGTGCCAGTAATGCAGTCAGCACATCAGAAAATCCGTATCTTCCATAGATACTGCCTCCAACTGTTGCCTGATTTCTAAACTGAACTCCAACAATATGACGAAGGCTTTCTGCAATTCCGTCCCCATAGAATTTTCTCAGCCCCTCATGCTCTTCCAGCTGGCGCAGTGTACACATTGCTCCAATGCGGAATACATGGTCTGTCTCCTCAATCTCATTCAAACCAAGTTCCGACATATCAATGATTGTCTTCACTCTTGCATTTCCTAATCTCATCCACATCATGCCGCCCATGATACGACTGTTTCTTGCCTGATTCAGCTCGTAAGCCTCCTCCAGTGTCTTAACTTTCACGTAATTACCGATTGTTAACACAGTAGGTCTCCTTCCTATCCACATACCTTTTCCAAGAATCGCGGTTCTCATCCTCGCAATTTTCTCTTGTTATCTTATGTCGTTTCTTGCGATTGTTTTTCAAAAAACAAACATACAAGCATAAAAAAAGTGCAAATGAAACAGCTTTGTCATTCACACATCTAGCGGATTAATGATATCATATATATAAGAAAAAAGTCAAAAAATCGGTTATACTTTATTATAATTAATTTTTATAAGGTGTACTTATAACCAGGGTACTATAAATAAGAAAGAAATCCAGAAACCATGTTGACATCCTTGTACCCTCGGTGTTATTATTTGCTTAAACACGGAAACGTAGATAGAGGTTGCATTTTTCATAAGTAAGGTGACGGATGTGTCAGGAACAGAAGAACTCATCGGAAAGGGAAAGATGCCGAAAGGGTAAGAATCCTGAGTTCTTGTTCTTGGGCATGACGTGAATAGCGGCATGACTGTCATCGCAAGATGGAGAGCTATCTGAATTATACATAATGTATATTTTGGGACGGCGCATCTTGCCGTTTCTTTTATGTTTATTTACAGTTTACGCATTCTTGCATAGATGTATATTAAACAGTTACTGCTCATGGCTATTATAATTATCGTTCACAAGGAACTTATGCGCAATAACCGTTACTGTTCACACGATGTGCGACCAGCAACGCATCTCGCCATTTTAAATCGCCTTTGGCGATGGGGCGAGATGCATTCAAGTCAAAACACGCATCCTCCGTGTCAATCAGCGGAGTGATTGACACGGGAGTGAACAGTAACCAATAACCTGCTATGACCAGTAACACTTTGTTTCACCATGTTGAAGGAGGATAAAAAGAATGGCAATTTTTAAAGGCGCAGGTGTAGCGATCGCTACTCCGATGAAAGAGAATCTTGAGGTCAATTATGACAAATTAGATGAGATGTTAGAGGAGCAGATCGCAGGCGGAACAGATGCGATCGTCATCTGTGGAACAACAGGTGAATCCGCTACTATGACAGAGGAAGAACATGCAGCAACAATCCGTTTTGCAATTGAGCGTGTGAACCACCGTATCCCGGTCATCGCCGGAACAGGTTCTAATTGTACAAGAACAGCGATCCAGTTATCCAAAGAAGCTCAGGAAGATGGAGCTGACGGACTTCTGCTCGTTACACCATATTATAATAAAGCAACACAGAACGGACTGATTGCTCATTACACAGCTATTTGTAATGAAGTAAATATTCCGGCGATTCTGTACAATGTACCAAGCCGTACAGGATGTGGACTTCAGCCACAGACAGTTGCAACACTTGTGAAAGATGTTGAGAACATCGTAGGTATTAAAGAAGCATCTGGAAATATCAGCACAGTTGCACAGATCATGCATCTTTGTGATGGCAACGTTGATCTTTACTCAGGAAATGATGATCAGGTTGTACCGCTTCTCGCACTTGGCGGAATCGGAGTTATCTCCGTTCTCTCCAACGTAGCTCCGGCTTACGTGCATGACATGTGCTACAAATTCTTCTCAGGAGATATCGCAGGTAGCCGCAAGATGCAGTTAGATGCACTTCCACTGGTTGATGCTCTCTTCTGTGAGGTGAACCCGATCCCGGTTAAGGCTGCTCTTAACATGATGGGAAAAGAAGTTGGAACTCTTAGAGCACCTCTGACAGAGATGGAAGATGCACATAAAGAAGTTCTGAAAAAAGCAATGATGGATCTTGGAATTCTGTAAGAGAACAAAGAAAGGAAGAAGTGATTTTGAGGTCGCTTCTTCCTTTTTTATAATTGCCTGATCCGGCGTTTCTCTTGGTATTAACATCACATCATATCGCCCGTAACAGCTTTCTCTGTTGGACTTTACTTCATAACGATCTCTTAATTCTACCAAAAGTCCCAGAACGAATCCATGATAGAAACGCTCCGGCTGACTTTTTCCTGACGTATGTCTTCCTGTATCAAAACTGCTGAATGTAGCTAGTGCAACTTCATTCATATAAGTATTCATCTCTTTCACATTCCCCCAAAGCATCGCTTTGATAAATGCGTTATAATTTGATTCAGAATTAGAGAACCATCCTTGAAACATTTCTTGAATTTTCTTTATTTTTTTCTTGACATTCATCACTCCATAAGGTATACTTAACAAGTCGCTTGAGTTAAGCGACAACTGAATAGGGGATTGGTCAAATGGTATGATAGGGGTCTCCAAAACCTTTGGTGGGAGTTCGATTCTCTCATCCCCTGTTCTTTAAAAACACCTAAACAGGTGTTTTTTCTTTATCCTATATTTTTTCAGAAATTTATTCTCCACTAATTGTGTAAAATATAAATATTCGGGTGCATGTATAAAGTCCGTGTAAAGTCATTGCACATATTATATTTAGGGGTTTTAGGGGAATTTTCCCCTAACAAGGTGTATTTTGGACGTGTAGTCTACAAATGCGTATCTTGCCAATGTACCCCTCTATTGTATTTTAGCTTGAAACTATTTTAATAAAGAAAGATACTTATAATATGAGTATAGTATAAAGAGAAAAATAACGATGAGAATTATGTGAAAGCGAGGCGATGCGTGTGCTAATAAATACAGCAGAATATCTTTCTGTTATTGAAAACATCAAGAAAGAAATCAAGGATGCACAATACCGTGCAACGATTCATGTGAATTCAGATTTACTGCTCTTGTATTATGACATTGGAACGGTCATTAACGAATATAAAACATGGGGAAATAAATTCATTGATAATCTTTCTTATGATATTCAGATAGCTTTTCCAGAAAGAAAAGGGTATTCCGTCCGAAACCTGAAGTATATGGCGAAGTTTGCTGCCCGTTTTTCTGATAGAAAAATTGTGCAAGAGGTGCTTGCACAAATTACATGGTATCATAATATTGCTTTGATGGATAAGGTCAAAACTGCGGAAGAACATATCTGGTATGCAAATGCAACAGTAAAGAATGGCTGGTCTCGAAATGTTCTTGTCCATCAGATTGAAAGCAACTTGTATCAGCGACAGGTTCTGGCAGAAAAAGTCACAAATTTTGAACACCGTCTACCATCTCCACAGAGTGAACTTGCGGTGCAGACCATGAAAGACCCATATGTATTTGATTTCATTCCTTTCCGGGAAGATATGCGCGAACGGGATATTGAGCAGGCGCTGGTTCGGGAAGTCACAAAGCTACTTCTGGAGCTTGGAACAGGATTTGCATTCTTGGGAAATCAGTATCACTTGAATGTAGGTGGTGATGATTTTTACATTGATTTGCTGTTTTATAACTTGAACCTTCGTTGTTATGTTGTTATCGAATTGAAAACCGGTGACTTCAGACCCGAATACGCCGGGCAGTTAAATTTCTATCTTTCAGCCGTGGACGGCATTTTGAAGAAAGAGCAGGATAATCCATCTATTGGTTTGCTTCTGTGCAAAAGCAAGAATAATGTGGTTGCAGAATATTCGCTCAAAGATATTTCAAAGCCGATTGGTGTAAGCGAATACAAAATAACCAGCAGCCTGCCGGATGAACTGGAAAAGCAACTGCCGTCTGTTGAAGATATTCAGAAACGGATTAAATAAATCTGGTTTCAAAATTTGAAATAGGGATACCGGAATCTCGTTGACTTTATATCAGAGTGGTATATTTTTTTAAGATACAACTTCCGATAAGTTCGGATTAGGAAGAAAGTTTGTTTGGTGTCAATGGATAAATAAACTACCCAAACGTCATAGTGATTATCGAAAATTGAACTTTTATAAAGGGGAATTATATGAAAAAAACAAATAACAGCGTGCTTTCGCAATATCGGGGTGCGTTAATGGGAATATCCATCATATTGATTATAGTTTTTCATTTTACGGAGGACTGTTATTATTACTCCTATCATTTTAGTGGCTGGGTTTCCTTCTTTTGGAGATATATTTCATCATCAAGTGTGGATGCTTTTTTATTCTTTTCTGGTCTGGGGTTATACTATTCCATGAAAAAAAGATCAGATGTTAGAAGTTTTTACATAAGAAGATTAAAAAGAATTCTGATTCCTTATTGCATCGTAGCCGTACCCTCTTATATTTTACTGGATGTCTGTGTGGATAAAACAGGATGGGGAGAAGCCATAAAAGACTTCACATTTATCACATTTTTCAGTGATGGAGACAGGCTTTACTGGTATATTGGACTTATGCTGTTATGCTATCTGATTTATCCCTATATCTTTCAGATTGTGGATAGCGCACGGGACGCAATAGATGGAGAGATCCGTCTGCTTTCTATTGTAAGTGCTATTACCGTATTAGCACTTGTAATTGCATTATATGAGAAAGAGGTGTTTGGAAATGTAAATATTGCTTTGCTTCGTCTGCCTGTTTTTATAGCGGGCTGTTTTTATGGCAGATCCAGTTATGAAAAAAGGGAAAGTTATTGGAAATGGTTGATTCTTTTTGCGTTATCCGGCTATTTGCTCACCATGCTTCCAAGTGGATCTCCTATTTTTGCAAGGTATGTGACCGGAATTTTTAATATCTCATGTTGTGCGGGAATTGCCTGGATCTTTTCCCGGTTATCTATGCGCCCGGTTATAAGAATACTGGAATGGTTTGGTGCTCATTCGCTGGAATTGTATCTGGTACATGTTACCATACGAAAATTTATGAAGGGAGCAGCATTTCATACATGCCATCTGCGTTACGAACTGGTGCTGGTATGCAGTTCCATTGTGATTGCATGGATACTTCAGATCCTTGTCCGGTATATAACAGATCATTTGCTTAAGGAAAAGAGGTAAGACATATGACCCTACAGCAGTTACATCAGGTAATTACGATTGCAGAAAGCCGTTCCATGAACGAAGCATCCCGAAAATTGTTTGTCTCACAGCCCAATCTGTCTGCGGTTGTGCGCGAACTGGAAGAAGAAGCAGGAATCACCATTTTTATCCGGTCCAACCGGGGAATCGTGCTTACACCAGAGGGAGAGGAATTTATCGGATATGCCAAGCAGGTCGTGGAGCAGTATCATTTGCTGGAATCCCGTTATATTTCGTCTGCATCCAAAAAGAAATTTTCCGTGTCTATGCAGCATTATACCTTTGCGGTCAAGGCATTTGTGGAAGTGGTCAAGACGGTGGGAATGGAAGAATATGAATTTGCCGTGCATGAGACACAGACGAATCAGGTAATCGAAAATGTGCGCAACATGAAAAGTGAGCTGGGGATTCTTTTCCTGAGCAAATTTAATGAAGCAGTACTCCAGAAACTTTTCAAGGAAAATGATGTGATTTTTGAAGAACTGTTTACCTGTGACACCTATGTATATCTGTGGAAAGGACATCCGCTGGCACAAAGGGATGTAATTTCCATGAAAGAACTGCAGGAATATCCATGTCTTGTGTTCGAACAGGGGAAAAATAATTCCTTTTATTTTGCCGAAGAGATGAAAAGTACCTATGAATATAAGAAGATGATCCATGCGGATGACCGGGCGACCATGCTGAATCTGATGGTTGGGCTGAATGGTTATACGCTCTGTTCCGGGATTATCTGTGAAGAATTAAACGGAAATGATTATGCGGCAGTACCGCTGGCAGAGAGCGAAAAGATGCGGATCGGCTATATCCGGCACAAGGGGATAAAGGTCAGTCCGATCGGAGAATTATATGTGGATATTCTGAAAAAAAGTGGGAAACCACTTTGATAAAAATAGTTTTCATCAAAAAATGCTTGTTTTGGTGATTGGAAAGGCAATTTTTTGGAGAAATTGCATAAGATAGCAGGTATAAATATAAATACACGAAAAAAAACGGTAAGAATCTGATGGAAACGGTTGCGCGATTACCGTCATTATGCAGGAAAAACCGGAGAAATGCGAAGTTTGCATAACTTTGACAGATGAGAAAAAAAGTGGCATAATCTTTTCTAAACTTGGGGATGATAATAAAAGTATGTTGTTTAAAGGTAGAAAGAGGTGTTGGATTATGTATGAAACTGTTAAAGTAATTCGGTTATCAGATATGGATGAAGTTAAGGATTTCGTACGTGCAGCAGGTGGTTGTGATTTTGATATTGATGTAAAATGTGACAGAACATTCATTGATGCAAAGTCATTGCTTGGTATGATTGGACTTGGCGTAAAAAAGAATCTTCAGGTTTGCTACGGTGGAAAGAATGAAAATTTCGAAAACGTAGTTGCTAAATTTGCAGTGGCATAATACAATTATTATATCGTGACTATGGAACTTTAAGTCCCGCTCCGTATTCCGGAGCGGGGCTTTTTATTGTAAAATAATGGAACAAATAAAAACCCGCTTCATACAACAGGAAAATACCCGCGGGAGAAAGGAGGTGTACATGCAGGAATTACATATCTCTGTGAGAAATCTGGTAGAGTTTATTTTCCGGGCAGGAGATATCGATAATCGTGCCGGAAAGCTGGCGAGTGCAGAGGCCATGATGGAAGGCAGCCGTATCCACCGGAAAATTCAAAAAAGCATGGACACCTCCTACCAGGCGGAAGTACCGCTGAAAATTGAATGGAAAGCCAACGATTACGTACTGGTCGTGGAAGGACGTGCAGACGGAATCGCCTATGGAAAATTTCAGCCGGATCTGCCGGCTGCGACGGAGTCTGTGCTGCAACCGGAGATGGAGTTTGCGGCGGAAATCCCTCCGGAAGAAGAAATCAGCTTCATCGATGAGATCAAGGGTGTATATAGAAACGTTGCAGCAATGGAACAGCCGGTCTACGTGCATAAAGCCCAGGCAATGTGCTATGCGTATATCTATGCGAAACAGAACCGTCTGGAGCGGATCGGCGTGCAGATGACCTACTGCAATCTGGATACGGAAGAAATTCGGTATTTCCGGGAAATTTATACATTTGAGACACTGACCGTGTGGTTTACGCATCTGATCGAAGATTATCGGAAATGGGCAGACTGGCAGATCGCATGGAAAAAACAGCGGCAGGAGAGTATTCATACACTCGAGTTTCCATTTCCCTACCGGCAGGGACAAAAGAAGCTGGTTGCCGATGTTTACCGCACCATTCTGCGGGGGAAGAACCTGTTTATCGAGGCACCGACCGGAGTGGGAAAAACAATTTCCACAATCTTTCCGGCGGTAAAAGCAGTGGGAGAAGGGCTTGCAGACCGGATCTTTTATCTCACGGCAAAGACCATCACAGCAACTGTGGCAAAAGAAACGTTCGCACTGCTGGAAGAACAGGGATACCGTGCCAAAGTCATCCAGATCACAGCCAAAGAAAAACTCTGCCTGTGTGAAGAGATGGACTGCAACCCGGTAAACTGTCCATATGCAAAGGGGCATTTTGACCGGGTGAACGATGCGGTGTTTGATCTCTTGCAGAAATCCAACCTGTTTACCAGAGAGGAAGTTTTAGCGCAGGCGAAAGAATATCAGGTGTGCCCGTTTGAGATGAGTCTGGATGTGGCAACCTGGGCAGACAATATTGTCTGTGATTACAATTACGTATTCGATCCGAATGTATATCTGAAACGCTTTTTTCAGGAGGGGATAAAGGGAGACTATCTGTTCCTGGTGGATGAGGCACATAACCTCGTGGATCGCAGCAGGGAGATGTACAGTGCCGATCTGTACAAAGAAGACGTGCTTGCAGTGAAGCGGATCATGAAAGCGCACAGCCGTACGATCTGCCGTATCCTGGACAAATGCAACAAAGCCATGCTGGAAATGAAACGTGAGTGTGAGCACTACCAGATTCTGGACAGTGTGGGAACGTTGACCTTCCACCTTATGCGGCTGGCCTCCCAGATGGATGAATTTTTGGAAAAACCGCGGGAATTTCCGGAGAAGAAAACGGTGCTGGATTTTTACTTTGCGCTGCGCAATTTCCTGAATATCTATGATCTGGTGGATGACCATTACGTGATCTACAGCCAGATGACGGAGGAAGGTCAGTTCCGGATCCGGCTCTTTTGCGTAGATCCGTCGGTCAATCTGCAGAAATGCATCGATAAAAGCAATTCCACGATCTTTTTCTCCGCAACGCTCCTGCCGATTGGATACTACAAGCGGCTACTTTCCACGGACGAGGATAACTATGCCATTTATGCGCAGAGTACGTTTGCCCAGACACAGAGACTTCTCGCATTTGGCCGGGATGTGAGCACAAAATATACGCGGAGGAACAGAAAAGAATACGAAAAAATCGCGGACTATATCGGTGCAGTCACAGAAGCACAGCAGGGAAATTACATGGTGTTTTTCCCGTCTTACCGGCTGATGCAGGATGTATATGAGGTCTTTGCCGGGAAGGCGGCCGATTCGTGCGAGATTCTGATGCAGCATAGTAATATGAAAGAACACGAAAGAGAAGCGTTTTTGGAAGAATTTGAAAAAGAGCGCCAGGGGACACTCGTTGCGTTCTGTGTGATGGGTGGAATTTTCGGGGAAGGCATTGATCTGAAAAACGACCGGCTGATCGGTGCCATCATCGTGGGAACCGGACTTCCGCAGGTCAGCGATGAACGTGAAATTTTAAAGAATTATTATGATGAGCGGGGATTGTCCGGATTTGACTATGCGTTCCGCTATCCGGGAATGAACAAAGTCCTGCAGGCAGCAGGGCGCGTGATCCGGACCAGCGAGGACCGCGGTGTGATCCTTCTGCTGGATGAACGTTTCCTGCAGCGCGAATACGGAGTGCTTTTTCCGAGAGAATGGGAAAAGAGAAGCGTCTGTGGTCTGCCGCAGCTGCGGGAAGAAGTGAGCCGGTTCTGGTCAGACGTCCGGGAGGAGCTTTAAAAACTCTTCGGTGGAGGCAGAAACCGGAAGGGTAGGGTTTAACGAAGCCACCAGCTGCCGCTGCGGGATCGTTTCCTGCGTGCGGACGAGAAAGAGATTCTCCGGCTTGTGTTTCAGACAAAAATCCGGGATAAAAGCAATTCCAAGACCGATGCGAGCCATGTCAATGAGCAGATCGTTGCTGCTGAGCTCTACCTGAGGCAGCAGTTCCAGCTGATGCTGCAGGAAAATGTGGTGCAGAAATTCACTTGTCGTGCTCTTGCGGTCTAACATCATGAGCGGATAGGTGCCAAGCTCCGAGAAAGGAACGATGCGGTTCGCCAGATCAAAATATGCCGGATTGGCGACGAACACATCCGAGAAAGAGCCAACCGTTTTCTGAATATAGGAAGGATTCAGATGCGGGTTTGGAAAATTTGTGATAATCAGATCTACCCGGCGCTGCTCTAACAGGTCTACACAGCCCATCGAGCTGGCATTGGTGATTTTAATCGGAACATCCGGGAATTTCCGATGGAATTTCTGCAGATACGGCAGCAGAAAATAGCGGCAGATCGTGTCGCTGGCACCGATATGCAGCTGTCCTAAACCAAGAGAGCCGGATTCTAAAAGCTGGCTTTCGCCGCGTGAGATCAGATTCATGGCAGGTTCCACATGTTTCAGAAGCAGAGCACCGGCAGGAGTCAGCTGCACTTTTTTTGTGCTGCGGATAAAAAGCGGCTGTCCCAGCTTGCGCTCTAATGTTTTGATAGACTGGCTTACCGCTGACTGGGAGATAAACAGCTTCTTACTTGCATCCGAAAATGAGAGAGAGCTTGCAACATAATAGAAAACCTTGTATAATTCATAATTGATATCCATCGATCATATCCTCAGTAGTATAGTATAGTATAGGATATATTATATACCTTTCACAAAGGAGAGAAAAGGAGATTATCATGAAAAAGGGAATTTTGAAAACCTTATGCGGATTGATGGCGGCACTCATGCTGCTTGTGTTCGCAGGAACACCCGTTACAACTCAGGCAGCAAAACTGCCATATTACATTAAAATCAATCGTCAGCAGAACTGTGTGACCGTATATGCACTTGATTCCAAAGGCAAATATACCAAACCGGTCAAAGCATTTGCCTGCTCGGTCGGTGTCAACAATGCCACCCCGACAGGAACATTTTCGATTCCGGCAAAATACCGCTGGCATACACTTATGGGCGGTGTGTACGGACAGTATTGCAGCCGTATTCACGGTGGTGTGCTGTTCCACTCTGTGTTTTACAGTTCACAGGATCCGAGCAGGCTGGCATACAATTCTTATAACCGTCTGGGACAGACGGCATCCCACGGATGTGTCCGTCTGAATGTGGAAGATGCCAAGTGGATCTATGACAACTGCCCGGTAGGAACCAAAGTAACCATCTATGACAGCAAAGATCCGGGACCATTGGGCAAGCCTACCCCGATCCGTATTGATGTAAACAGTCCGTACCGCGGATGGGATCCGACCGATCCGGATCCGAGAAATCCATGGCTGAAACTTCGCCCGACGATTAAGGGAATCAAGAATAAAACCATCGAGAGAACAAACAGCAAAGTAGATCTGAAAAAGGGTGTGAAAGCTACCGATTACAGAGGTAAGACACTTAAATTTACCGTTTCCGGAAAAGTCAATGCGGCAAAGACCGGAAAATATAAGATTACATACACCGCAAAAGATGCCAAAGGAAACAAGACCCAAAAGAGCATCGTAATTACCGTAAAAGATACGAAAGCACCATCCATCAGCCTGAAGCGAAAGACACTGACCTACAATAAAGCCGTTTCCAAAGAAAAACTGGTTTCTGCAATTAAGGCAGATGTAGTGGCAAAAGATCTGGGCAAAAAACTTGCGTCAAAATATGTTTTCGTGGATGCCAGAGAAGCACATAAGGCAGTTACCGCTATGGAAAGAGGAACCTATGGAACTTATAGCGTGACCGTATATGTCAAAGATACGGCAGGAAATAAATCCAGAAAGCTGAAAGTAAAGATTAATTTTGTAAATCCAAACCCGGGTACCGATCAGCCGGATCAGCCGGAACCGGACACTCCGGGCGTTGTAACGGACAGTGCAATTACCGTACAGTAATTTCATAAGAACAGGTAATAGATATCGTAAGCGATATTAATTTTACTTAATTGTCAACCCATGATACAATAACATAAAGATCAATAGAATGCCCCCAAATGCAGGGGGCATTCCGTTTCGCAAAAGAAGGAGGTAAATCCAATGGGCAATGTACGTCGTGTGTACGTAGAAAAGAAACCGGATTTTGCCGTAAAGGCAAAAGAATTAAAACATGAGGTAAAGCATTATCTCGGAATCGCTGCAGATCAGGTGCGTGTTCTGATCCGTTATGATGTGGAAAATGTATCGGATGCCACTTACCAGAAGGCATTGCAGACGGTATTTTCCGAGCCGCCAGTGGATGATATTTATGAGGAGAACTTTGACGCAGAAGGCGGAAACGTATTTTCCGTAGAATTCCTGCCGGGACAGTTCGACCAGAGAGCGGATTCCGCAGAGCAGTGCGTGAAGCTTTTAAATGAGGATGAGGAGCCGATCATCCGCAGCGCGACGACCTATGTGATCAAGGGTGACATCACAGAGGATGAGTTAGAGGCGATCAAAAAGTATTGTATCAATCCGGTAGATTCCCGTGAGACCGGTATGGACAAGCCGGATACCCTCGTACAGAATTTCGATGAGCCGGCAGACGTGGCAGTTTTCGACGGATTTATCGACATGGCAGAAGCACACTTAAAGGAACTGTACAGCTCTTTAAATCTTGCCATGACCTTTAAGGATTTCTTACATATCCAGAATTACTTCAAAAATACCGAGAAGCGGAATCCGTCCGTGACAGAGATTCGCGTGCTTGATACTTACTGGAGTGACCATTGCCGTCATACCACCTTCTCGACAGAACTGAAAAATGTGAAGTTTGATGAAGGATTTTACCAGGCACCAATCAAAAAGACTTACGAAGAATATCTGGATACCCACAAGAAACTGTATGCGGGACGCGATGACAAGTTTGTCTGCCTGATGGATCTGGCACTGCTTGCCATGAAACGTCTGAAAAAAGAAGGAAAACTTGCAGATCAGGAAGAATCTGACGAGATCAATGCATGTTCCATCGTGGTACCGGTGGAAGTAGATGGAAAGACAGAGGAGTGGCTTGTAAACTTTAAGAACGAGACACATAACCATCCGACCGAGATTGAGCCGTTCGGTGGTGCTGCTACCTGTTTAGGCGGAGCCATCCGTGATCCGCTTTCCGGAAGAACTTATGTGTATCAGGCAATGCGTGTGACCGGAGCCGCAGATCCAACCGTATCCGTAAAAGATACGATTGAGGGTAAGCTGCCACAGAAGAAGATCGTGCGCGAGGCAGCCAGAGGTTACAGCTCTTATGGAAACCAGATCGGACTGGCAACCGGATATGTCAAAGAAGTTTACCATCCGGATTATGTAGCAAAACGTATGGAGATTGGTGCTGTCATGGGTGCCGCACCGAGACGTGCCGTACAGAGACTGACCTCTGATCCGGGAGATAAGATTATCCTTCTGGGCGGACGTACCGGACGTGACGGTATCGGTGGAGCAACCGGATCTTCCAAGGCACATAACACACAGTCTACATCTGTATGTGGTGCCGAGGTACAGAAAGGTAATGCACCGACTGAGCGTAAACTGCAGCGCCTGTTCCGCAGAGAAGAAGTCAGCCATATTATCAAAAAATGTAACGATTTCGGTGCCGGCGGTGTATCGGTAGCCATCGGTGAGCTTGCAGACGGACTGCGCGTGAATCTGGATAAAGTACCGAAGAAATATGCTGGTCTGGATGGAACGGAGATTGCAATCTCCGAGTCTCAGGAGCGTATGGCAGTGGTTGTCGCTCCGCAGGATGTCGAGCAGTTCCTTGCTTATGCAAAAGAAGAAAACCTTGAAGCAACCGAGGTGGCAGTTGTTACCGAGGAGCCGAGACTGATCTTAGAGTGGAGAGGAAAAGACATTGTCAATATTTCCCGTGCATTCCTCGATACCAACGGTGCGCATCAGGAAGCAGATGTCGAAGTCGAGATGCCAAAAGAGGAAGACAACTTCTTTAAAAAGATCGAACTTCCGAAAGTTGCAGATGCATTACAGAAAAACGACAACAAATCAGCATGGCTTGCCATGCTTGCGGATCTTAATGTATGTTCCCAGAAGGGACTTGTCGAGATGTTTGACGGTTCCATCGGTGCGGGAAGTGTCTACATGCCATACGGCGGCCGCTATCAGCTGACCGAGACACAGAGCATGGTTGCCAAACTTCCGGTTCTGAAAGGAAAATGCGATACCGTAACCATGATGTCCTACGGATTTGATCCGTACTTATCCTCCTGGAGTCCATACCACGGATCGGTATATGCCGTACTGGAATCCCTTTCCCGTATCGTGACCGCCGGTGGTGACTACAGGAAAGTACGCTTCACCTTCCAGGAGTATTTCCGCAGAATGAGTGAAGATCCAAAGAGATGGAGTCAGCCGTTTGCAGCACTGCTCGGTGCATTTGATGCACAGATCGGTTTTGGTCTGCCGTCCATCGGTGGAAAAGATTCCATGTCCGGAACCTTTAACGATATTGACGTGCCTCCGACACTGGTTTCTTTTGCAGTCGATGTGGCAAGAGAAAAAGACGTGATCACACCGGAACTGAAAGAAGCAGGAGATAAGCTGGTACTCTTTACGATCGAAAAGAACGCGTATGATCTGCCGGTATATGAACAGGTGATGAAACTGTATGACAAGATTCATGAGCTGATCGGCAAGGGTGCAATCCGCAGTGCCTATGCACTGGACGGAAAAGGTCTGGCAGCAGCAGTCAGCAAGATGGCATTCGGTAACAAATTAGGTGTAACCATCGCCGATGATGTGACTGCAGAAACCTTATTTGCACCGGGATTCGGTAATATCGTAGCAGAAGTAAAAGAAGAGTTTCTTCCTATTATAAAAGAAGCATCCGCAGTCGTTGTCGGAGAAGTCAACGATGCACAGAAATTCGTATACAAAGACATGGCTCTTTCCATGGATGAGGCACTTGATGCATGGCAGGGAACACTCGAGCGTGTATTCCCAACCCGCGCAACCGAGGATAAAGAAAAAGTACAGAGTGACGTATACGATACAAAGAACATCTATGTATGCAGAAACAAAGTCGCAAAGCCGACCGTATTCATTCCGGTATTCCCTGGAACAAACTGTGAGTACGACAGTGCGAAAGCGTTTGAGCGTGCAGGTGCCAATACAATTGTAAAAGTATTCAAGAATCTGAGTGCAGCAGACATCCGTGATTCTGTCGATGAATTTGTCAAGGCAATCAACCAGTCACAGATCATCATGTTCCCAGGTGGATTCTCCGCAGGAGATGAGCCGGAAGGATCTGCAAAGTTCTTTGCAACGGCATTCCGGAATGCAAAGATGACCGAGGCAGTAAGCAGACTGCTGTCAGAACGTGACGGACTGGCACTTGGTATCTGCAACGGATTCCAGGCGCTGATCAAACTGGGACTTGTTCCTTACGGACAGATCCAGGCACAGAGTGCGGATTCCCCGACACTGACCTACAACACCATCAACCGCCACATCAGCAAGATGGTATATACCAAGGTTGTGACAAACAAATCCCCATGGCTGCAGCAGGCAAAGCTTGGTGCAACATACTGCAACCCGGCATCCCATGGAGAGGGACGTTTCGTAGCTCCGAAGGAATGGCTGGACAAGCTTTTTGCAAACGGACAGGTTGCCACCCAGTATGTCAATGAAGCTGGCGAGCCAACCATGGATGAAGAGTGGAATGTCAATGGTTCGTACATGGCGATCGAGGGTATCACCAGTCCGGATGGACGTGTACTTGGAAAGATGGCACACAGCGAGCGCCGCGGTGAGGCCGTTGCCATGAACATCTACGGAGAGCAGGATATGAAGATCTTCGAATCCGGAGTTGCTTACTTTAAATAGTTTCAATAATAGATAAAAGTGAAAAAACTCTTAAATGCTTAAGAAAATATTAAAGAATTTTTTCAATAAAATGTAATTTTGGTGTTGCAAAGATACAATACTTGGTGTATGATATGCACGTAGAGTAGTTAAAAGAGTACTATAAATAGTACGAGAAATGATTAGCTACTATCCAGACTATGGAAACTGGAGGTATTCTCCAGACAAACCTTACAATTGTAGATACATATGGAAGCTGAACCTTCATTGGAACTTTAGCTTGCTGATTTTGATGCTGGACAATCAACGTCGATTTCAAACTCTACGGCGACGACTGATGGACTGAAGCTTCGAATCAATTATGATTAATGTATTTACAGACAAAACTGGCAATGGACTTATCAGAAAGACCGAGGAATGCCAGTGGAGGCAATTAGCGAGACTGTCTGGTCGGAAAATCGTCCGCAGCGGTATGGAAGAACAGATGGAGAAACTTAAACGTGCAGGGTTAAACGGGTAGGACAGATAGAGGTTAGTCAAGAAAGAAAGAGAGGAAAAAAAATGAAATCAAGCAAAAAAGTGTTAGCTTTTGCTCTCGCTGCAGCTATGGTTGTAACAGCAGTTCCTGCTACAAATGCTCAGGCAGCAGCAAAGACAGCAAAGCTTAGCAGCAAAACTGTAACAGTTGCTGTTGGTTCTGCTAAGAAGCAGACTAAGAGCATCAAGGTAGTAACTCCTTCTAACTGGAAGAATGTAAAGGTTAAAGTTTCTTCTTCTAATAAGAAAGTTGCTACTGTAAAGGCTACAGGAAAGACTGTAAAGGTTACAGGTGTTAAAAAAGGAACTGCAAAAGTTACGGTTAAAGTAACTGCTAAGAAGGGAAAGAAAGCTGTAAAGAAGACTCTTTCCGCT
>ERZ1034763.410-NODE-410-length-19809-cov-5.861091_pt1 | contig 19809 bp, 13 predicted proteins | sample MGYA00520701_ERZ1034763 | MGnify/ENA primary metagenome ERZ1034763 (study PRJEB33766, sample SAMN09781707) | gut metagenome | biome: gut microbiome | host: Homo sapiens | place: Madagascar | study: EMG produced TPA metagenomics assembly of the PRJNA485056 data set...
GTACTAAATAGGTACTTCCTTAATTGGTAAAAATATGATAAAATCAAATAAATTCAAAAACTGATGTTAACAACCGTTTCTTGTTATCATTAGGCTTCAGTAGGTGTTCCACCACCTGCTGAAGATGAATTTTTTTATTTTTATTAAATTATAAATTAAAAGTTGAAATTTGTCAATTATAAATTTAGCCGTTACTTCATAAGTGGAGTAACGGCTTTATTGTTTTTTTGAACAAGCTCATCGTTATAGTCTTTACCAACTGATGAAGGCTGATTACTAACATTGTAACCTAAATCAGAATATTTTTGCATATATTTTTCTGTAGCTTCAATTCCTGCTTTGTCATTATCAAGACAAAAAACTATATTGCGTGTAGTAGGATACTCTTCTAAATAATGAGCAAGTGCAGTATCAGATACACAACCTAGTGATAACCTACAAGAGTTAAGCCAAGCAGTTTTGCTTTCACAAGCAATATTAATAAGTGTTGCATGGGATAGCATATCAATTGGTGCTTCAAAAACAAACAAAGTTTCTTTATCATATCCTTGGAGATAAAAGCCATTAGCCTTATCACTACCGGTACATTCTTTACGGTATTGCTTATCTGTAAGAGTACCTCGAATTGCACCGTATTTAGGCTCTTTATTCTTATCTTTACCAACGAATACAACATTACCTCGTTGGTCCTCATAAAGATAGTGGTGCTTACAAAGACAACTAACAATATCTTTATCAAGTTTTCTACTCTGTATTAGATATGCAAAAAGCCTATTATATCTACCTTGTTTCTTTGGTGGCAAATGAATTTCTTTACTTTCTTCGTCAACAATTTGTTTCTTTGCCTTTTTGTATGTTGAATGATATGTATTACTCTCGCTTGCAATAGGCTTTAAAACAGTTTTTAAGGCTTGCTCATAACTTAACTCAACTGCTCTACAATCAAGCCTATCATCAATTTTAGACACAAATGCGATAATATCACCACCACCAACAGAAAGAGAATTCCAATACCATGCTTTGTCATCAGCATTAACTACAAGACTATTATGTTCAATACATCTATAGCCTTTACCGTCCTTCTTAAAAGATAAACCAAAGTTTGATGATAAATAATCAGTAGTGGATATATTGTGAGCTTCAGATTTTTCTTCAGGGGTAAAAATGTACATATCTTTTTTCTTATAATAAAACATTATTTATACATCTTCTTTCTTGTTCTCTTAATGCGAACATTGAGAAACTTTAATTTAAATAAACAGATTAATGCAGGAAGAATATTGATATTAATTAACATCAATGAATCTGTAGCTAATAGTAGAGTTCCTTCAATAAAAGCGATAGATATTAAAATAGCCACTAACTTTTTTACTCTTAGAGAAGTTAGTGGCTGTTCTTTTAATTCATTAAGTCTGTTTTTATAAAAATTTTTGGCATAAAAAAAGTAGGCATAAAAACCTAAAATAATAAAAAAAGTAATCATTCTTTTTCCTAGTAGGAAAAATGAATTCAAGCTTTCCTTGTTCGTTAATCCTTAATGAAGCATCAAATTCTTTTCCAGCTTTTGATTTAAACCCTTTAATAATGTTAGTTCTTAGGCTTGAAATAAGCATATTAATTTGATTTTGTGTTAATTTCTTTCCACACAATTCAAATGGAATGCTAAACTTACAACCTTTTTTGTAATTACTGCAATAAATATTAGTTTTGCTCTTATATAACTTATTGCTACATAGTGGGCAAATACTAGATTTATCTACATATGCCTTAGCTTTAGAATTCTTAATTTCGGAATACCAAAGCCTTACTTTATCTTCAATTTGAGAGATAAAATCGTCATAATTAAGTTTACCAAGTTCAATATCATAGAGTTGTTTTTCAATCTCACCGGTTAGTTCAGCTGACTTTATATCTGATACAGGTAATGTATCAATAACATAAAAGCCTCTTTCTGAAGGAACTACAGTTTTACCTTTTTTAACGATGTAACCTCGTTTATATAATCCTTCAATGGTACTAACTCTTGTTGCATCAGTTCCTAGTCCTTTCTTCTGTTGCTTAAACAAAGACTTTGCTTCTTCATCTTCAAAGTGTTGTCCTGCAAGTTCCATCGCATTGATAAGAGCAGGTTCGGTGTATCGCTTTGGTGGTTGTGTTTCGCCTTTAGCTAAATCAAAATTACAACTTACATTTTCATTTTCATTAATAGAAGGTAAAATATTAATTTTATCAGGCATAGCGTCAACACTATACCAACCTTCATTAACAATAACACTACCTTTAGAAACAAAGTCCTTATCGTTAATGCTAGTAATAATTGTTGTATCCTCTATTACAACTTTTTGAAAAACAATTCTTAATAATGATTTTGCTAGTAAATCATAAAGTGCAATCATATCATCGTCACCAATATCAGATAGGGAAGATGGAACATTAAGAGTAGGGATAATTGCAGTATGTGAGCCAACTTTTTCATCATCAAAGTGTCGTTTGCTAAACTCAAGCCAATTTTCTTTAGCAAGAGAATACTTTTTGTATTCTTCAACTTGCATTAGCTTTTCTATAGTTTTCTCAACTTCGCTCATCATAGCAACTGTTAGATGTTCTGTATTAGTTCTTGGATAACTCATAAATTTTGCTTCATACAGTTTCTGCATTGTACTTTCAGCTTTTTTTAAGTCCCAATTTAAATGTTTTGCACAAGCAATCTGAAGTTGTGTTGAGTTAAAAAGCAAAGGTGCAGTTACTGTCTTTTGCTTATGTTCAATAGACTTAATAGTTCCGTTACTAGTTAATGAACTAATTAATTGTTCAGCTGATTGTTTGTTCTCAAACTTACCTTCAATAAATTCACCTTTATAGGCTTTGTTATCTTTAGTAGTAAATTCACCGATGACCTTATAAAAAGGTTTCTTTACAAAGTTTTTGATTTCTCTTTCTCTGTTAACAACCATGGCGAGTGTTGGCGTTTGAACTCTACCTACAGAAAGAACCTTATCGGTAGAAAATTTAGTTGTCATAGCTACCGTTAAATTACCACCATATAGCCAGTCCGTAATAGCCCTAGCTTCACCTGATTTCTGTAGGGTTTGCATTTCAAAACCATCTTTTAAATGTTCAAATGCATAACGAATTTTGCCAAACGTAAGGTCCGTAAGCCAAACTCTTTTCCAAGGCTTTTTGCAGTTCAAACTGCGATATACATAGTCAAAAATTAATTCACCTTCCCTATCTGGGTCGGTTGCATTGATTAATGCATCAGCTTTATCAAAATAAGGCTTTATATATTCATACAACACTTTTGTGTTCTCTTTAACAGCTAATTTATACTCTTTCGGAATACAAGGAAAAGCATTAATATCCCATTTAGAATACTGTTCACCATAAGATTTAGCTTGTGCAAGTTGTATAAGGTGTCCTTGACCGTGAAGAAGTATAGCTTTATCACCATCAAGTTCAAATTCCCAATGACAAATACGATTATCTTTGTCATAAGGTATCCTATTTCCTGCATTAAGTGCATTTGCAATTTCTTTTGCAAGTGAGTATTTCTCTGCGTAAATTACAATCATAATTTAATCCTTTCTTATGTTCGCTTTTTAACATAAATAGTGCAAGTAGCTGACTTACCATCTGCAGTAGCAGTAATAGTTGCAGTACCAACATTTTTAGCTTTAACATAACCGTTTTGTTTAATAGTAGCTACACTAGTATTACTACTACTCCAATGGACTTTTTTCCTTTTAGGAGTTACTGTAGCAGTTATAGTAACACTATCGGCTACTTCAAGTGTTTTAGAATAGTAAGATAAACTAATACTAGTTTCGACTTTACCATTGTTAGACCAGTTATTATTACCATAGTCAATTTTAATCTGTGTTTGAGTTTTTGGCTTTTTCTTAACAATTCTTTTTGTTACAGTTGGTTGTGTCTGAACCGGTACATTACTAGCATTATTGTTTGAACTACTATTAGAATTAGAAGATTTCTTTGTTCTTTTCTTCTGAACAACTTTTTTTGTTGTAGGTTGTTGTGTTGTTATTATCTTTGTAGTAGGAATAGTTGATGGAGGGATAGTTGTAGTATTTACAATGACTTGATTGTTAGTAATGTATTTTTCTGAAATAGAAGTGGATGTTTCAATAATTGAAGATACAGTTGTTTTTTCTTCTGTTGGTATTGTAGATGTTGAAGTAATTATTGCTTCATCCGGCGTGGACAAATTGTCCACGCTATTACTTTTCAATATGGAACATACAATCACAAGAATAATAACTAAAGCAATTAGAATAATAGGAATGATTTTCTTATTAGCTAAACTAGATTTTGTTTTTGTGTTTCTTTTAATATATCTGTCAGTTAACTCTTGAGAAATAACTGATGTATCAATATCTTCATTATTAACAAATGATTTAATTACATCATTAAACTGAATACTTGTAATAGTGTTTCCTATGACACCATACAATCCATAATCATTAAATAATTCTATTTCATCATTACTAGTAAAAAGTAATATTCTTGATTGATTAAATACTTTTTGTAATGACTTAATTAATAAAGATATATCTACACCTTTATGCCTAACAGAAGTATCAACTAATAATCCATGTGGATTATATTTCTCTCTTAAACTTTTTACAGAATCAATAGAATTTATAGAATTAACCACACCTAACACATTAATATTAGGTGTGGTTTTTAATAGTTCTGTATATTCTTTTGAAGTCTTTTTGTCAGCAATAATAAGTATGTTCATTATTGACTCATTTCCTTCTGCTTGTCCTCAAACTTAGTAGTACATATCTTGTACATTAAGCTATCAGCTGGCATTAAGTTTTCAAATGGAATAACATTTGAACCACTAATAATAAGACCAGTACCAACATCAGAGCTGTTAATATATGATACTTGTGATTCAGATAAATGCCACTGATTAATGATAGCTTCCAAGTCAGATGGTTTTTGATTTAACAATGTAACAAAATCACTGTTATTAAGCATAGAACAAGCTTGTTTACTTTCAAGTACATCAGAAATGTTCTGTGTAGCACCACAAGCATTACCACCATATTTACGGATTCGTTTATATACCTTAACAAAAAAATCACCGGTAGAATAAATCTGAGAGTTTGTATCGTTAAACATAACGGAAAATTCATCTGTGAAAACCCAAGTTCTAACGCCTTTTGCCTTGTTTTCAACTACTCTTTGCCATAGCAATTCTAGTGTTACAAGCAAACCTACAGTTTTAAGTTGTTCACCTAATTCGTTAATATCAAAAACGATAAACTTTTTATGATACTCAACATTAGTATGATGAGCAAAAATGTTGAAAGAACCAGTTACATATAGCTCAAGAGTAGTTGCAAGTGTTTTTGCATCTGTTGATTCATCAGTAAGTAAGAAATAATATAAGTTTTCTAGTGTTGGCATTTCTGTAGTTCTGCCATTTTGATAATCTGCGTACACTTTTAGTACATATCTATCTATGATAGCTTTTTCTGTACCGGTAAGTGTTCTACCTAGAGATACTTCAATAAATGACATAATAAAGTTAGACTTAAGTGCTACTGCATTAGTACCTTCATCAACAAAACTTAAATCAGTATCAAAGATGTTAAGATAATTAGTAGAATTTGGGGATAACTTAATTACTTCACCATTAAAAGATTGAGCAATTGGTGAATATTCGTTTTCAGGGTCAATTACAATAACTTCATCGTTAGGAAACTTAGTCATAATAGCATAAAGTTCAGACTTAATGTTCATACTTTTACCACTACCGGATGGACCAAGTGTGAAAGCATTACCGTTCATATTGTCTGAACGGTTAATTAAAATAGGGGCTTTGGTTGTTTTATTTATTCCGTAATATATTCCACCCTCAGCAAATACATTACGATTACTAAAAGGGATAAAGTTACCTACTTCATTAGTTAATAGATAAAACGGTTGTCCCAAAAAAGTACCATCAGCATTAATTACCGGATTAGCAAAAGGACAAATAGTTTTTAAGCCTTTCTCTTGATAAGTAGAACCACTAAGAATATCAATCTTAACTTGATGTTCAAGAGCTTTTTGCTTAATGTAAAGCATAAGTTCTCTTAATTCTTCTTCAGTTTCAGCTGAAACTAGTATATAAATACCCATCTGGTACATATCACAGTTTGAATCACCAAGTTTATCCTGTAGTTCAGTTAGTTCTTTTTCTCTGTTCTGCAATGAATAAGGAATGAACTCGCCACCGTGTTTTTTGTTGTTTTCTCTACGCTTTTCAAGTCTCATTTCCAAATCTTCCATTTGTCTTTTGAGCATATCGAAAACATAAGATTTCTCTAACTTTCTTAAATGCTTAGAGATAGTAATCTTATAGTTATTATCTAGTAAATCAGTAATAAACTCATCATCACAAGATTTACTGATACTTCTTACAAACATAACAGAACTGAAAGTTGAACCTACTTCAATAAGCTTAGACTTGAAAGTAAAATGAGATGGTGCAATGTAGTCTTTCAATTTGCAATCGTGCTGAATGTATGATGATGGCAATAAGAATGGTTCGTTATCACAAGAATGATAAATATTATGTAATATTTCAAAACATTCTTCTGTTTTGACCATAGTAATTTTACTGTCCATATCAGAAAACAAAATTTCAAACTGGTCAAAAATCTTGAATAGAATATTGATGTTATCAAGCTTTGTCTTTGGCTCAAAAGAGATAACACCAATTATCAATTGATTACAAGTTGTGCTAACGCATTTATCAACAATGTTACTCATAACATTTTGATAATCTTGCAATATATCTTCTCTAACATTTTGATTGTCATTAGGTATCATAGCTTTATCAAGCAATTCTTTGTCAAAAGGACTGTTAACTATAAACTCTTGATAATTAACGCTTGATGGGAGAGAGGATAGAAAAGTTTGATACTTATCGTAGGTAATATCTTTGTCACTATCTTTCTTTGTCTTATAGTTAACTTGCTGAATAAAAAACCTCAAAGAAAAGTTATTACCACAACGGAAAATTCCGTTAGTGTAAACTTCATCCCAAGGTAATGTATCCTGAGCTGACTTTGGATTTTTTTTGCTTTTACCATAACTTTCAGTTTGTTGCTTAATGTTAACATTAACAATTTTGTTATTCTTCATATCTATCAAACACTCCTTTACTTTTGTAGTGACGAATAATATTACCCTTCATAATGATTAATAACCATGCTAATGCTGATGAGCCATTGATTTGTGCAATACTACCAGCACCAAACAATATTAAAATTAGAAAAACCGGAATTAAAGCTAAATCAACGGAAGCACCAAGGACAAAGTATAATAGAGAAAAAACACCTAATGATACCAATAGTCCAATAGCCATTATTACTATTTGTCGAATTGACAATCCCATAAACAAAGCCTTTGGCTTAATAATATTTTGCTTTGTCATATTAACTTTACGCATTATTAATCCTCCTTAATCAATTAAATTAGTTAAAGCTTTAGGTGGTTTAGCCATAATTCTACATATGCCAAATATGATAACAAATCTAGGAATTAATTGTTTCATATTTGTAACGAATGAATTAGTTGCAACATCTAATGCACTATTTGCCTCTGATAACCATTGACTACCTATTGCATAACAAATAATCATAAAAGTCATATATAAACAAGTTGAAAGAAAAGCTCCGATAAACTTCTTAAAATAGACTTTAGCTTCATCGTTAGCAACACAAGCAAATGCTAGAGGAGATATTGCCATTAAGCAAGTAAGTTCAAAAGCACGACTTAGAATTTTAATAAACACACTTATAATTGCAAAACCTAATGCAATTATTAAAATTAATTCCGGACCTCTCCAAAATAGTCCTTGAAAAAAACTTATTATAGTACCTATGAAATTCCAACTACTTGCATTAACAGTTTTTGGTTCAAAATTAGATAAATAAACCACTCCATGTGCATTAATTTTTAATAAGTTAAGTAATTGCGAATTCATTGAATTTACTGTACTTACAATATATCCACATACGGTAACAGAGAGGTCAACCCATATTTTTGCAATTAATAATGTACCTAACGCTCTTAAAATTCCTCTAGGACTAGTAAACTCAAACTGCAACATTGTGTTGGTCATATTTAATCCAAACAATATAACAACAAGACAATAGGCAAATGCTTTTGTGATAGGAGCAATAAGATTTGCAATTTTCTTCATTGAGTTAGTACCCCAAGAAATGCCAAAAAAGTTGCTTCCTTTTTTTGCATTTCCATTACCAAAATCTTTAAGTGTTCGACCTAACTGCTTCCACATATATGTTACGACACTATATTGACCACTCATAAGTTTTGTTGTATTACTGATAACTTGTGAAGTGTTATTCTCTTTAATTTTTTGATTAGCTTGTTTTAGATTATTAATAAGCTTGTTAAAATCTGAATTATAAGAACTAATGTTTTTACGAATATTGTTGTAGTCATTGTTAGTTATAATGTCACCATAGGTGTATTTACCACCTTGATAATCTCTCCAACGAGCCTTACCGTCACTATCAGAACTAAAGCAACTTCTACTAACGGTATCGTATAGATTACGCAAATTCAGGAAAAGTTCGTGCCATTCACCGGATAATTCTGTAGCTTTGTCACTGTTCTTTTTCGTATTTGTGTTATTTTTATCTGCGTTAAGGTTATTACACCATTTAGTTACTTGATGAGAATAGCTATTATATCTTTTAATTAATTCATATGTATCTGAAAAAATATATGTTCTCTGAGGACTTCTTTGTACATTTTGATGGGTTCTAAAATCCTCTAAAACCTCATCTTCAAAATATTCAATATTTTGAATTCCACCGGTACTTTCTTTATCAATAGTAACTGCACTTGCCCCACTGGTTGTTATTGTAATCAGCATAATAACTAGCATAAGAAGTGCTATAAGTTTTGTCCGTTTACGATTGGAATTTTCCATCGATATGGTCTTTAAGTTTTTAACTTTATATTTTGTAAGCATATATACAAAACCTCCTTGCATAGTACCTTTAATTAGGTACTATGCTTTGATTTATTAGCTAAAGATAGCCTTCTTGATAGCAATAAGTGAACCACATACAATACCTGCAATTACTGCACCTGCTATACCACCTTTCATTGTTCTAGGGTCTTCTTCGTTATGACCTTTAACAATAGAAAACGCAGCTGAGGCTGCATAAATTGCACAACCTGCGTATAAGATATAAAAAACAATATCAATAATCTTATTCATAGCACCGGTACTTACACCAGATGGCTTAGTTACGGCTGATGAACTTATAGAAGTAGTAGTAATAAGTGTTGAAACTACTACAGTCATATTGTAGATTTTTTGCATACGCTTAAGTCTTGCGTTCTTCTTTACAGCTTTAACTGAAGGGTTATTATTACTTAATCGGTTCATTTTGTTTTCCTCCTTAAATAAAAAAAGAGAAGTTATTTCTAACTTCTCTTTAGTGATTGGATTGTGAAATCCTTTTAGATTGATTAAGTTTTTGTGCTTTGTCAAATGCTTTAATTGCTTCTTTGGATAAATCAATTACTGCCGTTACGCCTGCAGTAGCTCCTGCAGAGGCAGTAGTTGTACCGGTTTTAGCAACTGATGAACCTGCTTTTGCAGTAACTTTAGTTGCATTAGCACCTGTTTGTACTGAATTACGATATTTGTTAATATCAATTACTTTATCAAAATTCTTAGTTGTAATCTTCTCCATATTAACTGATTGAGGTTGTGTGAGCATACCTTTTGTTTTTTCTGTTGGTGTTACAATACCGTCCTTACTAATCTTAACAAAATCGTATTTTTCACATTTCTCAAAATAATTTTGAATCTGCTTAAATTGTTGTGGATTAGAATAACTTAATTTATTAAGGTCAATTTGATTAACATACTGAAAAATTTTAAGGTCATCACCATTACCTTGAAGATTAATTGCAACTGTATTTTGTAATTGATTATTAGCAATATAATTTTTTTGGTCTTTTTCAAACTGTTCAATAAAAGACTGAGAATTAATATGTTCCTTGCCTTTATCAGTTAATGTATAAGAGGCATTTTCGTAAGATAAGTAACCATCTTCAACAGCCTTGTTAAAAGAAGTAGTAACATTGTCTTTTAATTTATAATCAGAAATATTACTTATTTCTTCATAACTAATTGAACCGTTAGTATCACAGAAAGCAATATCAGTATGTTGACCGGTAAAGTTATAGTTATGTTGTTGTTCTACTGCCTTATTGGGTTGTACAACTTGTTGTTGCCTATGTTTGTCCAAAAATATTTGAATACTTCTTATAGAATTAAGAACTTGAGTAAGACCATTTTTAATTGGTCTTGCAACATTAAATTGTTGAGCAGTATCTTCAATACTATTCATTATCATCACCTCCTTACCGTCAGCTTCGTATATTAATGCTTAACATTAACATACGGAGCTGAATAATCGTATTCAGATTCATCGACTTCATTATCATCAAAATCCGGTACCGGCTTAATATCATAGTCCATATTCATCACCTCCTTACATAAATTCCTCAATGTCATCAAGAACACCGGAAGTTTCGTCATAAATTGATGGGTCAATGTCACCTTCGTCAGCATAATCCGGTACTGGATTATATTCTTGACTATCAACTTCTTCAGAATACTGTGTGTATTCTTCATCAGATACCTCGTCATTAACCGGTGGTGGACAATTATTAACTTCTTCAAATTGTTTAGCTAATTTTTCTTGGGTTTCTTTATTCTCAATCTCTTTCTGTTTATCGTATTGTTCTTTTGATAGCTTATCGTTATCCTCATGTTTGCTATACATCTTTTCATAATTAATAAGTCTTTGCTCCCATATTGGTGCAAATTCTTTATCAATATAAGTATTGTTCTTAACATACTCTTTGTACTTAGAACCACATTCAGCAAACAATGGGTGGTTAATAGTATCAAATTTCATAGTGATTAGTGGTCTTTCATAACCTAAAAAACAAATTACTTTACCTCCATAAGGGATACTTTCACCTTTAGGCTTAATAACTTCTTTGATTTCATCAGGATACAGTAGTGGACGCTCACCATAACCTTCAGTATCTTGTCCACCTCCACCCATTTGGCTACCACTACCACGGTTAAAGGATTTACTATCATTTCTGACTGTAATTTTACCTAGCTTATCAGATACATACTGTAATGTATCATTATCGATAGTACCTAATAAAGTAAAGATATTACAGTTACCGATAATGCTTTCATATGTTTTTTCATATATAGCTTTTAACTGTGATAAACCTTGAAGAACAATACAAATTCTCAAATTGTATGAACGAGCAACTGCTAGTGTATTTTCAAATGCAGGTATTTCACCAATATTAGCGAATTCGTCCATTTCACAACTGACTAGTAACGGCATACAACCGTCATATTTGAGGTCTGCTACCTTTCTTAATCGCTCAAAAAATTGCGAATAAAAAATATTACAAACAACTTTATATGTATTACGAGCTGATGGAATGATAAGGAAGATTGCAGTTTTTTCAACACCAACGTTATCAAAGTCCATTTCATCGGTTGAAGTAATGGCATCAAGGTCTGTAGTTGCGAACAAACTAAGTCTTGTAGATAATACTTCGTTGATTGAAGATTGTGTTTCCTGAGCGTTACCTTGCATACCACCCCAGTTTGTACTTGCAATGTCATACGGATATTTTGTTGCGTGTTCATTAAGGCAACGAGCCAACTCACAACTCATATCAATAGCACCATTCTTATATCTAATACTATTAACTAGTCTTACAACTCTACCAAAAGTCTTGATTTCATTTTCAGACTTATAAAGATACATCATAAGTGCTATTAATAACTTTTGTGCTGCACCGGAGAAGAAGTCTTCTTTTTCACCTTCACCTGCAGTATTCTTCATAAAAAGTGATGCAATATCTACAACATCCTGTTCTGATGTGATATAAGAAAATGGATTATAAGAATTAGAGAAATTAAGGTTAACCAAATTAAGGACCTTAACTTTGTAGCCATTCTTTTTTAAAACTTTGGCACAATCTCGATACAATTCACCTTTAGGGTCGGTAACGATATATGAACCGTTCATTTGTAGAATGTCCGGTTTAATCTTACGGAAAGATTTACCAGCACCTGAGCCACCAATAACAAGCTCATTTAAGTTATTTAAAACTTTTGAAGAAGTTGAAACAAAGAAATCTTTGCCAATAGGTATCTTATTGTTTGTTTTTTGTGACTCCTTTTGTATAAATTTCATTCGTCCTTTACTCATCCAATCGGCTGAACCGTGTTCCATACCTCTAAAATTATTTTTTGTATCAATCGAAAAGGCCAAAAAAACAAGAAATAATAACATATAAATATACCAAATATTTAAATTTAATTTTAATATTTGGACAATTACAGAACTTGATAAGGACAAAGTAAAATTAAAATCAATAATGTGAGAACATACATCAACTATGTTATCAATACTAAATTCAGACACTTTGTAATATTGTGAATAATCTAAATAACCATAGATTATAAAAGAAATAAACAAAAAAACTAAAACGAAAAGTATAGAATAACCAATCAACTTAGTTTTTATTGAGGTTTCTTTACGCATTATATTTTTCGCCAATAAACCACTTCCTTAAGATAAAAGGGTGTACAAATTGTCCACCCTTAATGATTTGTCATTATCTTGTAATGCTATTATTAACTGCATTAGCTTGTTGAAGTACATCATTGATTTTCTTCAAGTCCTTAGCATTAAACTTAATTGCAATGTTACCATTGTTAAGTTCCTTAGTTTTGATACGAAGATTTGAATTTTCTTTCAATGCTTTCATTTCATTTGGAGTGCATTCTAAGTAATTGTACTCTGTATTGTACTCATTAATAGCAACATTCCTAAGTTCTTGAAAAGAATCTTTACTGGATGGAATAACAATACCGTGATATTCACCTTTACTATCCTTATAACTAGGTAAGGATAATTGAGGTTCGCCGTTAGCATTAGCGTACAACTTAGCATTGTGAATTACCATATCACCAACCACTAAGTCCATTCTGCCAAGTACATTACTTTGAGTTTCTGCAGTATTGTATTTTACACAATTTTGTGCAGATACACTGACACCTTGTCGATTAGTAGAAAACTGTTCTTCAAGGTTTGTATAAGACTTTTGGTCCTTATTGAAGCAATCAAGAACAAGTCTATTAAGTTCATTCCTTGTTTCTGCTGACAACGGATGACAAACATCAATGTATGTTCCATTTTGTGTGCGTCGCTGTGGCATTCTTACATATAAACTTCCATCCATTTGATTTTGTCTAATAGAAATGGAATTAACAGTAAAGGTCTTGTCAAATGTGGCAGTTGCAAAGCCGACAATGCCATTTTGTCTAGGTTCATCAAGTCTTGTTACGGTAAGATTAGTAATCATAATCTTTCTTTCCTTTCATTTGTGTAATTTTGTAACAGTTCTTTGTTCAAGTTTGTTTTGAACACGAGTGAGTTCTTCTGAATTTTGATAACGATAAATGTATTTATCATCATCAACTCTGCGACAGTTTTGAGCAACTGATGGGTCATTCCTAACTCTATCATAATCAACTTTGCTAAGTTCAAAATACTGATAAGAACTTATTGTCGGCGTAGCATCAAAACAGTCCGGTATTCCGTCACCATCAGAGTCACGAATACGAGCTTGTTGATAGGCTTTTTCAAGTCTTAATCTTTTTTGCTCATCCATGAGCTTGTTGTCATTGTATAACATTTTTACACCTCCTAAAATATATAAAAAGGACCATTATATAAAAATAATAGCCCTTTATTTATGGATATTCTTTTGTGGTTGAATTAAGGAATTAACTTTATCTTTATCAGAGGTCCTAAACTTGAAAATGTAAGAATTATCTTTATTTACATAATTGTCAAAACCATTCTGAACAAGTGTGTCCTTCTGTTCCTCATTAACTTCTTTGTAATAATTAGTAGTATCAAAATTACTTATTTCCTTAAAACCAAATCTATCACAGTAATAAGCAACATCATAATTATCGTCAATGATAAATACATCACTGACAGACAATGAATGACCGGTAAAATCATTTGGTATATCAAGATTGAATTTCAGAAAAATATCCTCTGCAGAAAAGTCATCATCAACATTACAACTGTAAACCTTGTTATACTGCGATATATCAATATCTATACCCTTATCTTGTAGATAGGATAAAGGCATAAAAATACCTTTAAATGTATCCTTAGCCTGATAAATATTAACTTTCAATTTACATCACCACCTTCCTATATACACATTTTTTGACTAGGACTAGATAAAATATTTTCAATTTTATCTTTGTCACTTATATCAACCTTGAAGATATAACTATCTTCTTTCTGCACATAGTTATCAAAACCATTAGCAATAAGATTGTCTTTATCTTCTTCAGTAAATACTTCCTTGTAAAAAGGAGTTTCCTCTTTTTCTCTGTTGGTATCGTCAAGATTAAGCATAGAGTTAAGTTCATAAAGCCTTGCTTTCTTTGTCTTTAATTCTTCGTCTTGAGCAAAAGGCTTTTTGACTTCTTCTTTAGCATTTTCCAATTGGTTTTTAACATTATCCAATTTGGCAACATTACTGTCTAGTAACTTAGTGAGATTATTAAGACAGTTATCTAATCTTGTAATGTTACCAAAGGTATCACTACCTAATTCAAGATGATGTGATAAATTGTTTTTTAGTTTAAGATAAGGTTGCCTTTGCCAAATATCATAAACACAAAGCACATCAAAACCTCGATATTCACCAATTTTAGTTGGCTTAGGTGATTTAATTTTTTTAGTGACTTCAAGAAGTTGTGTTCCTGCTTCTTTCTTATCACTATACATTTGACCGTTAAGTACCAATCCGGTAAACTTATCAGACTTGTTGCTATTAGCTATCTTAATATCAGCTTTTAGTCCTTCAATGACAGTTTCTGTTTCAAGAATTTTCTGAGGATAATATTTAATGATTTTATCCTCTAACTCATACTTGACAGAGTTAAAACTAGACTTTAATAATTCTAGTTTTTGTACTTGAATATCAAGGTCCATTTTTTCCTTGATATAAGGGTTACCGGTAGCCAACATCTTAATTTCTGCATAGGATAAAGCAGTTTCATCAATATCTTCAGCAATTCTCGCCGGTGATTTTGAAGTCATAATTTGACTTGCAAATTTTTGTTTTCCTTCTACAAGCTGATAAAGATAAGCGTCAAAAGTCTTTTCTGTTACATAACGATAAATTTCAACTTCTTCATTAGTATTACCTTGTCTTACTGTTCGTCCTAACCTTTGCTCTAGGTCTGATGGACGCCAAGGGCAATCCAAATCATGGGAAGCAATAATTTTGTCTTGAACATTAGTACCTGCACCCATTTTTTGAGTTGAGCCAAATAATACTCTAACATCACCGTTTCTAACTTTTTCAAAAAGTTCGGCTTTTTGATTTTCATTTTTGGCGTCGTGGATAAATGCGATTTCTTCCTCCGGAACACCTTTATCAATCAACTTGTTTTTTATGTCATCATAGACATTAAATTTGTCTTTACTAGGAGTGGATAAGTCGCAAAAAATAAGCTGAGTTGTTTTCTTAGGTACGCCATCTTGCCATATCTTAAATACATTATTGGCACAAACATTAACCTTAGACTCTGGAAAATCATCAAGAGTATCATCAATAAGCCTTTGGTCAAGAGCAAGTTTCCTACCATCATTAGTAATCTTAAGCATATTATCAACTGATGGGTCAACTTCGTTATTTCTAACTTTGTCAGTTCTCTCTGATAATGCTTCAACCATTCTAATTTGCATTTCAGAAGGTTTAACAACAACATTATGATAATTAGCTTTTGGCACTGGCAATTTAAGCATATCTGCAGTTTGAATATCAGCAACTTCTTTGAACATAGTCATTAATTCTGGTAGGTTATAAAACTTTGCAAATCTTGTTTTGGCTCTATAGCCACTACCTTCAGGATTAAGTTCGATTGCAGTTACAGTTTCTCCAAATGTACTTGCCCATTCGTCAAAATGTAATAAATGATTTTCATCAAGTGTATTGTACTGAAGATACCTTTGAATAGTATAAAGTTCAACCATACTATTTGAGATAGGAGTGCCGGTGGCAAAAATGATACCTTTACCACCGGTGACTTCGTCCATGTAACGGCATTTCATAAACATATCACTTGATTTTTGAGCTTCAGTCTGAGCTATACCACCTACATTACGCATTTTTGTGTATAAAAATAGATTTTTGTAATAATGACTTTCATCGACAAAAAGTCTATCAACACCAAGTTCCTCAAAAGTAATAACATCATCTTTACGGCTTTGGTCATTTAACTTTTTTAGTTTGTTTTCAATACCTTTTTTAGTTCTTTCTAAAGCCTTGACGGTAATATTATCACCAATTTTGCTTTTAGCTTCCTGAATGCCAACTAACACATCATTAAGTTGTTCTTCAAGGATACTTCTTTGTCTTTCAATACTGACAGGTATCTTCTCGAATTGACTATGACCAATAATAATTGCGTCATAGTCACCGGTAGCAATACGGCTACAAAATCTTTTTCTATTCTTAGTTTGAAAATCTTTTTTAGTAGCTACAAGGATATTAGCTGAAGGGTAAAGTTGTAAGTATTCCTTAGCCCATTGTTCTGTTAGGTGATTTGGAACTACAAACATTGATTTTGTACATAAGCCTAATCGTTTGCTTTCCTGCGATGCAGCCACCATCTCAAATGTCTTACCTGCACCTACAGTATGAGCTAATAGTGTATTACCACCGTAGAGAATTCTTGCTACTGCGTTAATTTGATGTTCCTTAAGAGTAATATCAGGGTTCATACCAACAAAGTTGATATGACTACCATCATATTCTCTTGTTCTGTTGGAGTTGAATCTTTTGTTGTAGATTTCACATAAATCATTTCTTCTAGTAGGGTCTTTAAAAATCCAATCAACAAACTTTTGTTTAATTGTTTCTTGTTTAGATTGAGCAATAGTTGTTTCTTTCTTATTGAGGATTGCTCTTTTCTTTCCGTCCGGAGTTTCTTCGTAATCAAAAACTCTAACATCTTTAAGATTTAGAGTATCCTCAATAATTTTATAACCGTTAACTCTTGAAGTACCATAAGTTTTATATGCCTTGACATTACTTCTATCAGAGGACTTACCTTGTATGTTCCACTCACCAGTTACAGATATGTAATTTACTTTAATTATGCCTTTAGCATAAAAAGGAGTTTCCATAAGTTCATGGACGAATTGTTCAACATACCTAGGTGGTATCCAAGTAGAACCTAATCTAACAGAAATTTCACTTGCTGATAGTTCTTCCGGTTGAACATCTTTAAGAGCCATAACATTAATATTGTACTCAGGATTGTTTTCAGCGAGTTTAGTTGCTACTGCAAGTTTTTCCCTTACATTACCAGACAAGTATTCATCAGCATTAATATATTTGTCTGCACCATTATTTTCATCAAATAAAGGATTGAGAAAAATAACACCTCTTAGGTCATCATAAATTTCTTCTTCTGTCTTGCCAACAAGTTCTTGCATATATTCCATATCAATAGTGGCTTTTTCACTAATTGATACTGTTAAAGCTTCAACTGAAGTATCAACAGAAGTTACCGGTTTATGAGGACGAATAGTTCGCTTCGTAAAAATGTCAGCTTTATGGACTACATTGTTTTTATCAATATTTTCAAGGGAGGATAACAAATAATATGAGCTATCTTTCTCAAAAGCTAATCTATTAGCCCTTGAAGTAATTGCACCATAATCTTTAGTAAAGTTATCATAAAGAACATTAAGTTTGTTTTGCTGATACTTAATTTCACCATCAGAATAATCTTCTGATTCATACACTATAAGAGTTCGTAAACAATCCCTAATTTCAACAAGACCTTTAACTCTCTTAGTTGGTACTTCACCTAATTCTTGCAAAGTCATAAGGGAATTTTCTCGATAATAGATTTTATCATCAACGATGGCATATGAAAAATTCTTAACATCTGCAGTAGCAGGTATTACTTCTTCTGTATCATCATTACTATCTATATCGATAACATTATCATCAAATGTAATTCCACTAACATTAATATTGTTAATAGCGTTATTGAGTAATTCTTCAAATTGGTTCTTATCATCTAATACGCATTCAGAAGTTAAACCATATCTACCACTAACATTCTTCATTTCACCAATAATCATATTAGGATTTTCAACAAAATAATTATTAAGTGAAATACCATCTTCTGAAGTAGTAACATTAACCCAGCTAGGCTCAATATGTGTAACATTACTTCTCTTTTTGAAAAACAATATATCAGAAGTAACTTCTGTTCCTGCAAGAGAACTGAAAGTATAATTTGGCAGTCTAATTGCACCTAATAAATCGGCTCTTTGACTCATATACCTTCTAAAGCTAGAATTTTTCTTATCCATAGTACCCTTAGAAGTGATAAAAGCCATAACACCATTAGGTCTTAATTTATCAAGTGACTTGGCAAAAAAGTAATCGTGAATAAGAAAATTATACTTATCGTACTTTTTGTCAACAACTTTAAAATCACCGAAAGGAACATTACCGATAGTTACATCAAAGAAGTTATTAGGTAAATCAGTATCTTCATAAGGTGAATTAATAATATTAGCTTTTTGATAAAGTTGTTTTGCAATAGATGAAGAAATAGTATCTAATTCAACACCGTAAACATTGCTATTACTCATTTCTGTAGGTAACATACCAATGAAGTTACCAACACCACAAGAAGGTTCAAGAATGTTACCATTTTTGAACCCCATTCTGTCAAGAACTTTATAAATAGCTTTAGTTACTGTAGTTGGTGTATAAAAAGCACTTAATGTACTTTCCCTAGCTGATGAATACTCATCAGGAGATAGGAGAGAGGACAACTCATTATACTCATTAGTCCAACTTGAATTGTTCTTATCAAATGCTTCAGATAAACCACCCCAACCAACATACTTACCAAGTGTTTCTTGTTCTTCCGGTGTAGCTAATCTATTTTCTTTTTCAAGTTCTTTAAGCTTCTTAATAGCATTAATGTTATTAAGATATTTTTCTTTTTTATTGGTCGGAATACTAACTGTACTATAATCAAAGTTATATTTTTCAGAAGTAACAACGGTATCCGAAACAATTTCAGCTTTTTCTTCTGTTGGTTCAACGGTGGACAAATTGTCCACGCTTTCACTTTCAACAACTTTATCTTCTGACTTTTTAACTTGCTTTAGAAAATCATTACTAGTAGATAAAGCAAGTTTATCTTCAAAATCATTTTTTGAAAATGATTGAACCATCAAAGGATAATTAACATCGGCAATAACAACATTATCACCATCAACAGAACGAACAACAAAGTCCATACTATTAATATGAACAATGTCACCTTGTTTATATGAATATTCATATTCAACGGAATTATTTTCTAAATCAATATTGATATTATTATCTTTGAGCATTTCAGCTTCAAAGTGATTAATATCTTCCTCAGTAATCCATTGAGGCTTTTTATCTGAAGGAAATGAGTTGTATAATTTACGCATTTCCTTAATTTGTTCTTCTACTGAACCTGCCCATAACAAGTCAGGATTGCGATGACCATCAAGATAATACCTGCAGTCTGAACGAAGTCTATCAAGTAACTGATAATCAAATGAATAATCTTTATTTTTAATATTATTA
>ERZ1034763.424-NODE-424-length-19446-cov-7.318550_pt1 | contig 19446 bp, 15 predicted proteins | sample MGYA00520701_ERZ1034763 | MGnify/ENA primary metagenome ERZ1034763 (study PRJEB33766, sample SAMN09781707) | gut metagenome | biome: gut microbiome | host: Homo sapiens | place: Madagascar | study: EMG produced TPA metagenomics assembly of the PRJNA485056 data set...
GCACAAGTGTAGTTAATATATATCTAAAGTATGTCGATACGTAACAAATAAAACTGCCTGCAAAGCCGCACAGGCCCGGGCATAGGCAAAGGTACAGGACAGACACAGACATAGGCATAGGCATAAGCGTACAGACACAGCCATAGACAAAAGTGAAAGCAGAAGTCAAAGTCAAAGTCAAAAGCCATACGTCAAAAGAGAAATTACATTTTATTTTTAAACCGCTTTGGGATTTATAAAAAAGGCAACCTTTCGGCTGCCTTTTATGGTGGAGATGGCGGTAATCGAAACCGCGTCCGAAATCTCATCCTCACAAATTTCTACGAGCGTATCCGTCTATTTAAAATTCCCTCGGCACATCGCCCGACGGCGGTCTATGCGCTTTGGTAGCCCTGTTGTGTGTGACGGGTTACAAGGCGGTTACCCGTTCACATTTACCGCTGATGACGCTCCTTATCCGATCGCGGTACTTCGGAGGGAACGACCCGCTGACTTAAGCAGCGAGTAAAACTTTAGAATCTTTGTCGTTTATTTTTAATAAACTGTGGCTGTTTAAAGCGGCACCACACCGCTGCTCGCTTATCGTGGTTCAAAGACCCCGTCGAAATCCTTTCATCCCCTTATATATTATCTCATTCGCTCTTTCAGCTCTCTGTCGATAGTGCGCGTTGCTTCCTTTTTGGCGGCAACGTCGCGCTTATCGTAATTCTTTTTGCCCTTACAAAGACCGACTTCCATTTTTGCCCTGCCGTTTTTAAAATAGACCGACAGCGGTATGAGAGTCAGCCCCTGCTGTTTTATTGTGCCGTAGAGCCTGTGTATTTCTTTTTTATGCATTAAAAGGCGTTTTACGCGCAGAGGGTCGCGGTTAAAAATATTGCCGTGATCATATGGGCTTATATGAACCGAATTTGCAAATATTTCGCCGCCGTCGATACTGCACCATGAATCCTTTAAGTTTATCCTGCCCTCGCGTATACTCTTGACTTCCGTGCCGAAAAGCTCTATACCCGCCTCGTAGGTTTCAAGAATGAAATAATCGTGGTAGGCTTTTTTATTCTGTGCAATTTTTTTGATTTGCTCGGCAGCCATAAGTTTTACCTTTCGTCAACATTATCGGCAGCTAACTGCCGAACCTTTTAATCATATAAGATTTCTGCCCTCAAGTGCGCGCATCAAAGTTACTTCGTCGGCATACTCAAGATCGGCACCTACGGGAACACCGTAAGCAAGCCTTGTTACTTTTATGCCGATGGGCTTTAAAAGCTTGCTGATATACATAGCCGTTGCCTCGCCCTCTACCGTGGGGTTTGTAGCCATAATGACTTCGTTTACGCTGTCATTCATACGCAAAAGGAGCTCTTTAACGGTGAGGTCGTCGGGGCCTATACCGTTCATCGGCGAAATAACGCCGTGCAGAACGTGATACAGACCGCGGTATTCGTGAGTACGCTCAAACGCTATGACATCACGCGGACTTTCAACCACGCAAATTGTAGATCTGTCGCGCTTTTCATTACTGCAAATCGGGCAGATTTCATCTTCGGTAAGATTGCGGCAAATTTTGCACTGATGAATTTTTTCGTGAGCCGTCACTATGGCATTTGCAAGCTCTGCGGTCCCGTTATCGTCAAGCCCGAGCACATAAAACGCCATTCTTTCCGCCGATTTTGTGCCTACTGACGGCATTTTGCGAAATTCGTCTATCAGCTTTTCAAGCGCAGGGATATTGTATCCCATTAAAACATACCGCCCATTCCGGGGATATTAAGTCCGCCGGTAAGTTTATTCATTTCACGCTCTGCGGTTTCGTCGGCTTTACGCATAGCCTCGTTGAGAGAAGCCATAAGAAGATCCTCAAGCATTTCGGGCTCTTCGGGGTCGATAACCTCGGGTTTGATTTTGATAGCCTTAATTTCATGCGAGCCGTTTACCGTAACCTCAACCGCTCCGCCGCCTGCCGACGCATTGTATTCCGCTGCGGCAAGCTCATCCTGAAGCGCGCTCATATTACTTTGAACCTCCTGGAGCTTTTTCATCATATTGGCTCCGGTAGGACCCTGGTTCGGAATTCTTGCTTTCATATTATTACCATTTCCTTCCAATTTAATCTTATTTATTGGTCTATAACATTGATGCCGAGCTCCTTTGCCCTGCTCAAAAGCCCATCTAACGGGTCTTTTTTCGGCTTTGCCTCGGAATGCTCGTCATTGTATATTCCTATACGATATTTTTTGCCGCTGACCTCATACACGGCCTTTACAATGTCGTTTGAAAAATTGCCTGTCATCAGCATTTGGCCGAGTATTGAATTTGACGATTTTATAAGTAAAAATCCGCCCGGATGAACAAATGCCGTAGAGCCGTTTAAAAATCCCGTAAGAGCCGGTGAAGTGCGCGACAATATATCGACAACCTCAGCCCAATTTTCAAACACTTCGTCCGATTTTATTTCTCGGGTTTTATCTTGCGACGTCTCATTTACTTTCGGCTCCGCATTGTATGGCTCGGCATAAGCGGCAGGCGTTTTATCGGAAACAGCCTCTTTGCTTTCGGGCTTTTCGTTTTTAACCTGCTGTGTTTGCGCTTCGTTCGGCTCGCTTTGCTTCACCGGAGATGCGTTTGCGGCAAAATCCGACTCCCGAGATTCGGGAGAAGGCTTAAACACGCCGTTTTTAAGCTTTACTTCAATATCCGAAATTCTGCGTAAAACAGCCGCCGTATCCGTATCAAGCTTCGGACTTGTCAGTCTGATAACAGCCATTTCGGCACTTGTGCGCCTGTCGGCTCCCCTTTTGATTTCGACTATGGCGTCACCGATTCTGTCCATACACGAGAGAACACTCTCAAGAGTCAGACTCTTTGCCTGGCGGCGTATTATCTCTATTTCGGAATCGGGGCAAATAACGAGCTCTCTGAAATTAGGCACCGTCAGCGCAACCATCATATTACGGAAATGAGAGAGTAATTCACTTAAAAGACGTTCCATATCGCAGGAATTATTGTAAAGCTCATCTATTATCGTGAGTGCCCTTGGACTGTCGTGAGAGATTACGGCGTCAACAAGCTCAAAAAGGTGCTCTCTGCCGGCTATGCCTGCGGCGTCGCTTGCCACCTTTTCGGTTATTTCGGTTCCGTAAGACGCGCATCTGTCAAGCAGCGACAAGGCGTCACGGAGCGCACCGTCGGCAATACGCGATATAAGCATTGCCGCCTCGGGGGTTAAATCAATATTTTCTTTATCGGCTACAAACGAAAGCCTCTTTGCTATATCCTCGGGTGAAATGCGTTTAAAATCAAAACGCTGACAACGTGACAAAATCGTAGACGGGAGCTTATGCACCTCGGTAGTCGCCAAAATGAATTTGACGTGCTCGGGCGGCTCTTCAAGCGTTTTTAAAAGAGCATTAAACGCGCCGACGGAGAGCATATGCACTTCGTCTATGATATACACGCGATACTTTACGGCGGACGGCGTATAATTAGCCTCCTCGCGGAGATCTCTGATATTGTCAACGCCGTTATTTGACGCGGCGTCTATTTCGATGACGTCCAAAATCGAGCCGTCGTCTATACCGCGGCAGGCGGCACATTTTCCGCACGGATTGCCGTCCACGGGATTTTCACAGTTAACCGCTTTTGCGAGAATTTTGGCACAGGAGGTTTTGCCCGTTCCGCGAGAACCGGTGAAAAGATAGGCGTGTGAAAGTCTGCCTGTTTTTACCGCGTTTCTGAGAGTCTCGGTAACGTGCTCCTGCCCGACGACGTCGGAAAAGGTCTGCGGACGATATTTGCGATACAGCGCCTGATACATTTTCACACCTCCTGTTTTTGTGCCAAACAAAATACAGCGGCACTTTTCGGCTTCATTATAACAAAAATAAAGACCTTAACTTGGTCATGCACCGTGCAGGCGGACTGTGGCGCACAGGCTGACCACTTAATGCTGCTCGGTTCCCCGCCTGACATGGTTCGTGGAGCTCTGTCGCACAGGACCCGCACGGCACACGACCAAATTAAGGTGATATTATTATAATATAATCTTTTCAATATTGCAAGGGCTTATACAAAACTTTAGAGAATTTGCAAAAAGCCGCCGCAAAAGCTTTTTAAAGAAAAAGCTCTGCGGCGGAGTTAAAATCAAACTGTCTTTTTACTCGGTCTTATCTTCGAAGGAGTCGTTTTTTTCCTCTGCGACAGGCTCCGTAACAAGCTCTTTAAGGCTCGCGGCAAGACCTGCAAGGCTTTGAATCTCGGACGGGATAATAATCTTAGTAGCCTTACCGTCGGCTGCCTTTGCAAACGCCTCAAGGCTCTTTATGGCTATAACGGCGTCGCTCGGAGCAGCCTCGTTTATAAGCTCAATGGCCTTCGCATTTGCCTTTTGGACGGCGAGTATAGCCTCGGCTTCGCCCTCCGCCTCACGTATTTTAGCTTCTTTAACGGCTTCGGCGTGAAGAATTGCCGCCTGTTTTTCTGCCTCGGCGTTGAGTATCTGTGACTCCTTGTGACCCTCTGCCACAAGTATTTTACTTGCCTTTTCACCCTCTGCCGTAAGAATTGCCTCACGGCGATGACGCTCTGCCTTCATCTGCTTTTCCATGGCATCCTGAATCTCACGCGGCGGGATGATGTTTTTAAGCTCGACGCGGTTAACCTTAATGCCCCATGGGTCGGTTGCTTCGTCAAGAATAACACGTATTTTTGCATTTATGGTATCACGCGATGTAAGCGTTGCGTCAAGCTCCATCTCGCCGATGATATTACGAAGTGTGGTTGCCGAGAGATTTTCAATAGCCGAAATCGGATGTTCAACACCGTATGTGTAAAGCTTGGGGTCGGTTATCTGAAAGAACACAACCGTATCTATCTGCATAGTTACGTTATCCTTGGTGATAACGGGCTGCGGTGCGAAATCAACGACCTGTTCTTTTAATGAGACAACCTTGGCTATTCTCTCAAAGAACGGGATTTTAACGTGAAATCCGGTCTGCCACGTCGTAAGATATGCACCGAGTCGCTCGATAACATATGCTTTTGACTGCGGAACAATTTTAAGATTTGCTATAACGATAACCAATGCAATTACAATTATCGCTAAAATAACATAAAGCCATGCCATAATAAAATACCTCTTCCTTTTATTTATTCTGTATTAAACCGACTATCAGCTTAACACCGTCGATTTTTTGCACCTCGACGACGCTTCCCGCCGGTATAATGCTTCCGTCTGCGGAACGGGCACTCCACGATTTTCCGTCGGCTTTTACGACGCCTATGGCACGAAGATTGTCTATCTCCTCCGTGACTATCGCCCTTTCGCCTATGATACGGTCAATATTTGTACGCTGTATTTTAGGAGTAGAGAACTTTTTCACGAGCGGTCTTGTCAGCAAAAGAGCCGCAAACGATACACCGACAAAAAGTGCCGCCTGCACAAGTATATTCGCACCGCAAAAATTGGCAATAAGCGCGACAAGAGAGCCTATGGCAAACCAAATGGAAACAAGCTGAACGGTTATCGCCTCTGCAATTATAAACAGTATAAGAAGCACCGACCAAAGAACGGTAAACCCCGTAACGGTAAGTCCCACGGTAATACACTCCTTTTATCATTTGCTTATTATATTATATCAAAAGCTGCCGCAAAACACAACATAATTCAAAAATCGGTCTGCAATTGTCGAAAAATGACGGACAGCGAGCCTTGTAATTCAAAAAAATATGCAATAAAGTTATTTCGAACAATGCAATTATACAGTTTTGACATATTATGCCACGGAAGTTTTTGACAATCAAAATGTTCAAAACCGTGTTCATAATGTTAAAAACTTTGGTTTCAAGCGGATTTCACGCTCTCAAAAATGTAAAGTAACGATCTTGTCGCGAAGTTTTAGACAAAAATAAATATACAATATCGTTTTGCAGGATATGACCCATCGAGAGACAATTTTTAAGTACAAACAAAAGAACGGGGCTGTGGGCCGTCTCTGCCCACAACTCCGTTTAAAAAAATCAGTCTCTTCGAAGCGCCTCGATAGGCGGCATTTTTGCGGCTCGCTTTGCGGGATAAACGCCGAATATCACACCTATCGCCGTTGAAAATCCTATGGCAAGCGCAATTGTCGAGAATTTCACCTCAAGCGGAACATTCATAATTTTCGAAACCAGTGCCGCTCCCGAAACACCCAGCAAAAGCCCTATAAGTCCGCCTATGAGGCACAGAATTATGGACTCCGTGAGGAACTGGAACAATATCGTGGACGTTTTGGCTCCGAGAGCCTTTCGTATGCCTATTTCGCGCGTTCGCTCCGTTATGGAGACGAGCATAATATTCATAACGCCTATTCCGCCGACTACGAGAGATATTGCGCTGACCGCCGCTATGAATATGGTAAATACGTTTATGACCGTATCTAAAAGGTCAATATAGGTTGCCATATTGGTTACGGTATAGCAATCGCGGTCCATGTTGTTATGTCTTGCCTTTATACGGTTTGCCGCCGCATTGCCGGCACTTTCAAGATCGTTTTCATCCTTTGCCATAATATAAACGGTATCGTATCGAGCCTCGCCGCCCATTATTTGAGTGGCTACGGTAGACGGGACCATTATCATGGCACTCGTCACCGTTGCACCGCCGGTAAGAGAATTCATACTTTCCAGCATCTTTTCGCTGTCGCCGCCGAACGAGCTCATCATATCGGTAACTCCGATAATCTTAAAGCTCACGGATACGTCGTTATAATTAAAGGAAACAAATTCGCCGACAACATTTTTCTTGCCGAAAAGCTGCATGGCACTTGTTGAATCGATTATACACACGCTTCTGCCGGCCTCAACCTCGGTTTTATTGAAGTATCTGCCGTATATGCAGTCGCCGTTCATAACATATCTTAAATCGCTGTTGCCTCCGACTATAAAGCCTATGGCGTTTTTGTCGTTGGCGTCCACCGAAAGTGAGCCAAGGGTCATTACCATCGGTGATACGTACTGAACATTATCGAGAGATTTAATGGCGTTTATATCGTCGTCCGTAATATAGTCGGAATTTGAGATATCGGAATTTGCGGCATTGACGGTAATGCTTATGGCACTTGAGCCCATATCACGAATCATACCCACGATATAATCTCTGCCGCCGTTGCCGACAGTTATTACAGCTATTACCGAAGCTACGCCGATTATAATGCCGAGCATTGTAAGAAGCGAGCGCATAAGGTTCGACTTAATGCTGAAAATGGCGATCCTTATGTTTTCTTTTATATTCAATTCGGAGCCACCTGCCTTTTCAGCCTAAATTAACCCTTAACCGCTATTTTTGTTCCGTCCGTGAGAGCCGCTTTCGGATTCATAACAACCAATTCGCCCTCGGAAAGACCGGATTTCACTTCATAATCGTCATCGGAGAACACGCCGAGCTCGACCGTTCTTTTTTCAACGGTTTTTTTATCGGGATTATATACATATACATAAGTGACGGCGTCATCAGTTGCCACGGCGTCAACCGGTATCTTAAGGACATTTGTTATTTTCTCGGTATTGACTTTTATGTCAACATCAAAGCCGATAACTATTTTTTCATCGGGATTTAATATCTTGACCTTTGCAACCGCGCTCGCCGAATTTGACGATGAACCCGTAAGGCTTGAAGCGATGGAACTGATATTAAGTCCGTTATTTTCGGAAGCCGTGGCACCGACATACGACACAACCGCGTCATAATCGGAGCCGAGAGTCGATACAACCGCACTTTGACCGACCTTAAGTCCGAGAAGGTCATATTTGCCGACGGTAAAGCTTGCTATAAACTCACCGTAATTTTCAAGAACTATACCGTCGCCGACAGACGAAGCGGAGCCTGCTGTTGACGAAAGAATATCGGTAAGAGTTGAGGCTACCTCGGAATTGCTCGTCATAGAGCCGATAATCGAAGAGAGATCAACACCTGAGGAACCTGCTTCCGTGGGCGTAAACTCCTTGCCCGCCTCAATATTGACCGTGGTGATTATTCCGTCCGCCGAAGCGACCCAACCGTTTTTAAGGGAATCATATATAGCTTTATAGCTCTCATAATCATTTTGCTTTTGCTCCATAACGGATTTATAAATATCGGACACGGTTTCGTCCGTCTGAGCCTCATAAACGGCGCGCTGAGTTTTAAGCGAGGTCAGCTGTGCTTCCGCCTGGGCTAATTTCATCTGCTTTGCGGCAACTGAGTCTGAAAGAGCCTTTTCTATATCTACATCGCCGGAGGAATTTTTAAGGGAATTGATTATATCCTGTATCTCTTCCTCGGTAAGTCCGCCGTTTTTAAGTTGCTCGCGAAGAGCCTCAAGCTGTTCTTCGGTATATTTTTTTGCGTTCTCGGCATTTTTTATATCGGCATTATGTGTTGCGGCTATTTCTCTTTTAAGCGCGGAAATATCGCTTTCCGTCTGAGAAATCTGAAGGTCGATTGCCTTTATACCGCTTTTTGCGGAGCTCACGGTACCGCTTGCTTTGTCGTATGCCGCCTTGGCTTTGTCAAAGGCACTTTTATAATTTGCGAGCGTACCGTCTATTGAAGATACATCAAAGGTAGCAAGAACATCCCCCGCCTTGACTCTGTCGCCCACCGCGACATTGACGGAGCTTACCTTGACGCCTGCCGCCGCCGTGAATTTTTCGGTGCTTGTGGACTCAACCGTCCCCTTTGTATCAAATGTCGCCTGTATATCTCCGACAGAGGCTGCCTGCACCTGATATTCGGGTCTCGGCTCCGGCTTGAAGGTCTGATAGAGAAGCGCTGCCACAAGCGCAACTATAATTACCGAAATTAAAACCGTAAAAATCTGCCTTTTTCGGGATAATCTTTTGAATTTCTTAAACAAAATACCACCACTTTCGCATTTTGATTGGAATATAATATTTTAAAGTAATTGAGTATACCTAATAATTTTATACTATTAAAGGATAGAATGCCATATGTTTTTGTTAAAAAAGTATGAACAAACAGTTAATAAACACAAAACGTGCAAAATGCTCTGCAGGCAGTTTTTTTGCTTTTTCATATCGGCAAGCCTGTCAGCTGTTTGTCTCACCGCCTGCTCACGGCAAGAGAGCATTGACGCATATGAATTTTGCCGCCGCTACAATTCGGAATACGATTCTCCCGAAATCAAGTATGAGGAGTTTTTCAGGGAATGTAAAAGCGACGGCTGCTTTTACAGCTTTTACAAAATAGGAGACAAAACTGCATTATTAACGCTTGACACAGATGAAAAAGGTACGGTAACCGGAATCGCGGCAACCGTGACCGGCGAAGAAGGCTCTTACAGCGAACAGGAGCTTCGGGAGTTTTATGACTCGTACATAGCCTTGTCATCGGAGCTTATGGGAGTAACATCGAATGAGGCGGAAAAAGCCATTAACGACAGCGGTATATTCTTTGACAATTTGAAATTTTGCGATATTGATTATTACTGCGAAAAAGGGCGATATGTTTTTTCGCTGCTCTGCAACAAATACGTGATAACCGCATACACCGAAAAAGCAAACGGCAGGGCATATTAAATGCTCTGCCGTATATTTTTATTTTTTGTCGCCGAATTTTTCAAGCACGGAAATCGCATTGGCATATTTTTTATTTCTCGTATATATCGAGAACTTTTTAAGCAAAATCTGCGGCGTTTCCTGTATAACCTCAGCAGCCTTTTTGAGCTTTGATTTTTTCTCCTCGTCCTCCTCTTCATCGGAGGGGAGCGCATCTTTTTCGTTTATAAGAGCCTTTAACGAGCGGAGAAATTTGCGCTCCGTGTAAACGGTAAGCCGCGGCAGCTCATATTCCAAAGCGAGCGTTTCAAGCTCATTTACCGCTTCGTAGCCGTAATGCTCCTGCATTGCCTTATATTCCTTTTGGGAGAAATAATAGAACTGACCGAAAAGCCTGCCGAACGCCTTTTTGGCATCAAGATAGCCCATTTTGATTCGACGCTCCGTCGCTTCTTTATCAAACTCAAACGACTCGCCGAGCTCCTTTGCGTCAAATGGACGGATATAAACTATATTGGCACAGCTCAAGGCCTCCTTGTGACCTATTCCTTTTATGCCGGATATATCGACTACGATAAGGCGATTTATGCCGCGCTTTCTGAGTATGCCTATCGGGGTATTGTCATAAACGCCGCCGTCGAGGAATTTGCCGTCCTTTGGGCCTTGTCTGTTAAGCCCCGGAACTCTTGCCGAAGCCATAAGGTAATCGATAAGCTCGCCCTCGGGCATTTCATCGACAAACATCTCGACAGGCTTCAGCGAATCAAGGTCGACAGTTTCAATAGCGAGCGGAATGTTTGACTCTCTTACTTTTTTCTCGTCGATATGGGCAGCTATAAGCTCCTTTGCCGGCGTAACGTCAACACCGCCGTTGCGTATTATCTCGTGTGCGATTTTCGGGAAATTACTGAAGCTGAACAAATTTTTCGGGTCCTTCAGCTCGCCCTGAATATTTACGCCGCTCGAAACCTCAACGTTGCTCCAAAGCTCATACGCATCGTCAAAATCCCCTTGAGCTATCATAGCTCCGTTTATAGCGCCGATTGAGGCTCCCGCAATAGCCTCGAATTCAATGTCAAGCTCGCGCATGGCTTTCCAAGCGCCTATCTGGTATGCGCCCTTTGCGCCGCCGCCAGCAAGTATAAGTCCGTACGGCTTCATATAACCACCTGCCACAATTCAATTTAGATTACATATGAATTATATATCACTTTTTCGATATTTACAATAAAAAATCGCTGTCAAAAATACAAAAAGCATTACGGACTCAAAGTCCGCAACGCTTTTGTAATGAGGAAGGAGTAAAACACGTTATCGGTTTTTCTTCTTGGTAAGGCTGTAATATGCTCCTGCAGCTCCTGCGCTCAAAGCTATAAGAGAGAGAGCTGCGGTTATCTTTCCTCCCGTTTTCGGAACCGACGGCGAAGCTGTGACAGTTTTACCGTTATCGGTTTTATTCGATTCCTGAGAAGAGGAATTTGAGTTATCCTCCGGCTGATTCTCCTTTTCATTCGGCTTTAATCCGGGAAGAATGTCGGAGAGCTTGGGAATATTCGGTTCCACCAAATTTATAAGCATTGATATGGCAGTATCCGCGCTTGTCTTTGAAAGCATACCCAGTATACCCTTAACGGCAAGCTTTGCGACGGAGGAGAGAGACGAACTGTCAACAACAGACTTTATACTGTCCATATTGTTGTCTTCCGTAAGGACACCGTACAAATAACGGAAGGTTACCACGAAGGAATCCGCTCTGTCTGAATTAAGACCCAATCTGAAAGCGGTGCCTCTTGCTTTACTGTCCTTCGATACTGCCGCAGCGCAACCGCCTATATCATCAACGAATTTAAGGAAATCGGCCTTATTTAAAGTTATATTAAGTGTTACGGCACTGTCACCTTCGCCTATCGTAAGATTTGAAAGGAGCGGTGCGACAAGATTGTAAATACCCTCGGGAGTGAGGTGGAGATTAAGGCCGGATACGTCAATCATACCGACTTTACCGAGCAGGGTCCAAAGTTGGGTTTCAAGTATACCTGATTTAAGTCCGTAGCCGAGCTTTGGCAATATATCAAGCACGGTATTAAGCGGATTATCCGCAAAATCGTCAAGAAGATTGCAAATCGGAATGAGAATCGGCTTGATTCTTGCGTCCATGGCAAGCGCGGAGTTTATGGATTTTTGCTCGTTGACGTATTCCGTATATTCGGGAGACGACATTACGCCTCGAAGGTCAAGAAGTTCAAAAATCGGAACAAGGTCCTCATAAGCATTATATGTGTATGTACCGGTTGTTTTGCTTGATACGTTTTCAAAGTCTATCAAAAGCGTGGCAATCGAAAGTGCTCTGAACACGGCGGAAACCGCATCGATAAAGCCTTCTCTGTCGCCGTCGTCAAAGCCGAACAGACCGTTGCTTGCCTCAAACGCACTCCAATAGTACTCGTATTCAGCTTTTGCCGAGGCAGACCCGCCGTTTGCGAGATACTTATTGTAGTTTTCCTTTCCTGCGGTCTCGGCGGAATTTAATGCGGCAACAGCTTTTTCATATTTATTGTTGTCGAGGTCTTTTGTTTTTTGAAGCTCTGTTGCAAGCTTTGTGGGAAGTATCTTTACAAAATTTTTGGCTATTGCCGGGAAGCCGTCTCCGTCGGAAAGTCCTGCAAGCAGCGGGAACAGCAGCTGACAAAGCTTAACAACGGTTGCGTTGGTGTAAACACCGTTTTGCACAGTCTGCTTTAATCCGCCCTCAACGCCGAGCACGGGTAATATGGAATCGGTAAGGAAAGACTGGATTTTCGGAACCGCTTTTTCTACCTGATCGTGGGTTGTGCCGAGAGGATACTGAACGGAGGTCTTTGCAAAGACGGTTAAATCCGGCTGAGCGGTTGACGGAATATCGGGAGTTACCGACGCTAAAATATCCTTATATTTCTGTAACACCGAATTCGGAACCATGGATACCTGTTTGGAAGAAAGTGCTTCGTATTTTTCCTTGACAAGAGCTATGTGCTTGTTGTTGTAAGGCTGCTCTATACCGTTCACCAAATCGATAAATTCGGTAACTTTTTCATATTCCGAGGCAGCCTGACACTGTGAGTAAAGCTCTGAAGCTGTGAGGCCCAATGCCTTCCACTCTGTATTTGAGGTGTTTTCAACGCTGTCGGTTCTGTATTTAAGTGTGGTATTTTTCAAAACATAAGATTGAAAATAAATCGGAAGGCTGTCAAATTGACCGATGACGTTTTTGGCGAGCTGCGTATTTTTTGTCGCGTTAAATTCGTCGTATGCGGTTGCCATAGATTTTATGTAATCGACAAGAGCTTTATACTCGGGTGCGGCAGCCGCGATTTTTTCGATTGCGGCATTGTCAATATCAGAAGTATGATTTGCCTTTCTCGCATTATATTCTGCGGCAGCCTTTGTATAGTCAATGTAAAGAGCAAATGCTTTAATGTATTCAGGGTCCTGCTCACCGAGCTCGTATTTTGAAGCGTTCGGTTTAGATACCTTGGTCGGAGCTTTTTCGGTAAACGGATCGGCTTTAAGTCCCTCTGTTTCGTAAGCCTTTACAACATTTACAAAGGATTTGCCTGCATTTGAAGAATTATAGATGCTGTTGCTTAAAGCATTACTTGATTTATTGTATGCGCTTGCAAGAACCCTTGCGTGCTCGCTAGTGCCTGCGAACGCCGCAAGCTTTTCTTCTGCCGAGAGCTTCGAATTTTCAAGTGCGGCACCGAGCTCTTTTGCGGGGACTATTTCTTTACCGTGACCATCTTCGCCTAAAAACTCTTCAAGCTTTTTTTGAGCCGTTTTGTTTGCATTGGACGTGGATTGCCCGTCATTCTTTGCAAGCTGTGCCTCTCGCACAATGATAAGATGCATAAAGCAGGAAAATACCGTTATGTCGATTTTTTCTTTCTGCTCACCCGTTAATTTTCGGTAGGCTTCAAGAAGAGCGTTATAATCGGCAACATCCTGCTCAGACGGCTCTTTTGTATTCAGCGTTCCGGAATAAGCCAGGGTCTGCTCTTCAAAGGCGGCTACCGAACCGGTGTTTCCGGAATAAAACTTGTTTATGCTGATTTCCGAAATACTGTCAAGAAGCTCAGACACAGCCTCCTGCGTTTCCTCTGATGTGAGTCCGGAGACAAGCCCTTCGCCGAACTCGCCTATTTTTGCCGTAATTTCGTTGAGTTTCGATTTTTGCTCTTTGGTGAGCTTATCTTCGTTTTTTAAAAGGTAAGAATACTCACTCTCTAATTGAGCTGCCGGCGTGTTCTCATCGGTCTCGTCTGCGCCGTCCGACGCCGCATCTGATAAGACGGAAACAGCTTTTTCGGCCTTATCGGCCGCTGCATCCGCAGCAAAAGCTACAAGTCCCGCGGTGATACTCGAGAGTACCAAGAGCGTCGCAAGGAACACACTCAACATTTTCTTATACATTACCGTTTCCTCCCAAATAATGTGAAATTTTTAACGTTTTCAGTATATTCTTTCAGAGGAAATATATCAATTCGCAAATAAAACAACAAAAACGAATTCGGCGGTCTGTTTTTAAAAAAGACCCACGGACTCATAAAATTCCGCAGGTCTTTAACGCAAACGTCAAATATAAAACCATTTTCGATTTTTCGTGAGACGGAAAACGAGGTAATATCGTTTTCTAATACAGCTCTTTTGCCCTGTCATCTCCGACACCGTATAGCATTGTCAGCAGCAAACGCTTAAATAACATCGCCTGTGAGCCGAAAAAGCTTGTGCTCGTATCGTATATATCTATTTTGGACAAGCCTACCGTAGAAGTATAATCAATCAAGGTAATAAAAAGGCCGACCAAAATCGACTGTAATTTTACATCATCGGGATAATAGTATAAAACTATGTCTCTCACCGTAAGCTTCAACGGTTTAATAAAAGTATCGCGTCTCATTGACACAAGCTCTTCGCGCAGCCAAAACGGCGGATTACGCCTTGAATCTATAAAAATACCGGTATAAGACGGATACATTTTCCAAAAGGATTGCCACCAGTAAAATAAATCCATAAGGACATCTTCTATATTTTTATGAAATTTGATTTTAAAATCCAGTATGTACTCGGTAAGCTTACGGTAGCTCTCCTCAACAACCGCAAGGTAAAGTTCATCCTTATTTTCAAAGTGATGATAAAGCCTTCCCTTTGATATATTGCCGATTCTGCATATTCTGTTTAAAGAAGCGTCCTTATAGCCTTTTTCGCTGAATTCGGGAATGGCTGCCTTAATAATGGTCTCCTTGCTTATGTGCGATTTCGTTTCTCTGTCCATTTCTCGTTATACACCTTTAGTATTTAATAAAAACAGTGCCGCATCGGATTAAAGCTAATCCGACACAGCACAAATATATCAATATAAGCGAAATAAATCAAGCCCCAAAGCTTAAAAATGCCGGCTCAGTCTTCTCTGTAATGTTTATAACCGGGGTGTCTGCCGGTTATACCGTAGTACTTACGAAGCTCTATCAGCTTGTCGATATTTTCGCGCGAAATTTCCTTTTCGCCGCCGAGAAGATGTGCCGTAAGGCTGATTTTTGCAAATAGCTCAAGTGTTTCCATACGGTAATATGCGGTTATTGCGTCGGCACCGACCGTAAGCGCGCCGTGATTTGCAAGAAGCAATACATCGTGCTCTTGAAGATACGGGGCAATGGCGTCCGGCACCTCGTATGTAGACGGCGTACCGTACGGCGTTACGGGGATTGAGCCTATCGCCGCAACGGTTTCTATCATCGTGTATCTGTCAAGCGGAATGTGCGCTACGGCGTATCCCGTGGCTGTAGGCGGATGAGCATGGAGCACCGCTCCTACGTCGTCGCGTTCTTTATAGCAGCGAAGATGCATTTTGATTTCCGACGACGGTCTGTAACCGTCAATAGCCTGGAGCACCTCGCCCTCGGGATTTATTATGACGAGTTTTTCAGGAGTTATAAAGCTTTTGCTGATACCTGTCGGCGTTGCAAGGAAGTTACCGTCGGGCAATTTTACCGAGAGGTTACCGTCATTTGCCGCAACCCAGCCGAGCTGCCACATCTTATGGCAAATATCGCACATAACTTCTCTTGTTTCCATATAATCCATTTTTCAAGTTCCTTTCGTTATTAAATCAGACAACGCCCTTTTGGAGCATTATATTGGCATAAAGAGCCTTTTCGCTTGTAGCTATAACAGCATACGCCGTCTTTGTCTCTTCGTAAAATTTGAATCGCTCGATTTCGCCTATGGCGTTTTTCCCGCGCTCATCATATTTTTCGACTGTTTTTTTGTAAACGTCCCAAATTGGAGTCTGCACATTATCGCCCGGCATAACCTCCATAAGATTTACCGGCTTTTCGATATATGTATCAAGCGGAAACACTCTTAGAATTGCATCAAGTATTTCCGGTACGCCGTGCCCGTCCATACGGATTGTCTGAGCGTTTTTGCCCATACTCATAACGGGAAAATTGCCGTCCGCGATAACAAGACGGTCGCTGTGACCCATTTCACAGAGCACCTTTAAAAGCTCCGGAGAAAGTATTTCCGGTATTCCTTTAAGCAAGAGAAACTACCTCCTTAAAAGTCTGATATTTTTTATTCCACGCTTCGGGTTCGCTTGGTGTAAAGCTTGTGACCTCTTCGGAATTACTGATTATTCTGCGCGCGTCACGGAGCGTTTTTATTTTGCCCTCCGCCAGAAGCTGAAGAGCAATATTGCCGAGAACGGTGGCCTCGGTAGGTCCGGCGGAAACATTTTTATTGCACGCCGACGCGGTAAACGATGAGAGAAGCTTATCCTTTGTGCCGCCGCCCACAATATATATTGTGTCGTATTCTTTGCCGGTGCAGAACTCAATCTGCTCTGCGGCATAACGGTATTTCATAGCAAGGCTCTCATAAATACAGCGGAGAATTTCTCCTTTGGATTCGGGAACATACTGCCCTGTTCTGCGACAATATGCCCTTATCCGCTCCGGAATATTCCCGGCGGCAACAAAATCTGGAGCGTCGGGGTCTATAAAGCAAGAAAACGGCTTCGCGTTTCGTGCGAGAGTTTCCATCTCGGCAAACGAAAGGCTGTCGCCCTCCTTCTGCCACTGTCGGCGAGTCTCCTGTATAAGCCAAAGACCGATAATATTTTTAAGGAAAGACGCTTTTCCGCCGTATTCGCCCTCGTTTGTAACATTGCAGCGGAGCGTTTTTTCGTTTATGAGAGGCTCTGAGAGCTCTGTTCCGAGCAGTGACCACGTGCCGCAACTAAGGAAGATGAAATCATCTTTTTCGGTGGGAACGGCTACCATTGCGCACTGTGTATCATGACCTGCAACCGCAGTAACGGCGCACGGCTGTATCGACAGTTCCTCACATATTTCATCGGACAAGGTTCCCGCCGCGGAACCGGTGGGTACAATATCGCAGAAAATACCCTCGGGAAGAGAAAGAGCGTCAATTACTCTCTTTGACCAACAACGCTTTTCGGCATCAAGCAGCTGAGTTGTAGAAGCTATCGAATACTCGGTTGTTTTTTCACCGGTAAGGAAATAGCGGAAAAGATCGGGCATCAGAAGCATTTTATCCGCCCGTGAGAGCAAATCGGGGCGCGCGAGCTTTAACGATAAAAGCTGAAACGCCGTGTTTATCTCCATAAACTGATTGCCCGTTATGTTATAAAGCTCCTCCTGTGAAATATAAGAAAAAGCTTTGTTTAACATACCGATATTTCTTTTATCACGGTAATGCACGGGATTTTCAAGCAGTTTTCCGTCCTTGTCAAGCAGGCCGAAATCGACGCCCCAAGTATCTATGCCGAGACTTTTTATATTATAAGGGCGCGATTTTAAAAGCCCCTGCTTAATTTCGTGGAACAGCCTCAGCACGTCCCAATACATAGTTCCGCCGACAAACACCGGGTCGTTGGGAAAGCGGTGTATTTCGGAAAGCTCAATTTTTTCGCCGTCAAACGAGCCGACTATTGCCCTGCCGCTTGACGCGCCGAAGTCAAAGGCGAGTGTGTTATATTTTTCGTTACTCATTTTACACCTTATTTATACATGGGGCCGAAGTTCTTGCAGGCTCTGTAATCCTGACCCTCTTTATCCATTCCGAAAGCGTTCCATGCCGCCGGACGGAATATTTTTTCTTCGGGTACATTGTGCATACAAACCGGGATTCTGAGTATGGAGCAAAGCGTTATGAGGTCGGCTCCGATATGGCCGTAGCACGAAGCTCCGTGATTGGCTCCCCAATTATTCATAACGTCATAAGCCGATTTAAACGCACCCTTGCCGGTAAGGCGCGGAGCAAACCAAGTGCACGGCCATGTATAGTCTGTGCGCTTCCAAAGCTTGTCGGAAACCTCGTCGGGAAGATTTACGGTGTAGCCCTCGCATATCTGCATAACGGGACCTAGACCCTTAACGAGATTCAGGCGGCACATGGTTACGGGCATTTCGCTTCTTGTTAAAAATCTTGAAGAGAATCCGCCGCCGCGGAAATATCCGAGATCCGCCGCATTCCATGTTGTGGCGTCGGTGCAGGCTTTGATATCCTTATCGGTCATTTCCCAGAACGGTTTTACAATACCGTTGCCGTTTTCGTCTTTAACTTCGCCGCAGAAATCGAGAGCGGACGCGCCCGAATTTATCAGATGCAAAAATCCCTTTGACTCCTTTGCCACGCCCTCAAGCTCATAGCCCGTAGCCTTTTTGACTGCCTCGGGGCTCCAATATGTACGAACGTCGGAGAAGAGCTGCGCGGTATTTGTAAGCAGCTTACCGAAAAGCATGGAAACGCCGTTCAACGTATCGTTTTCGGTAGCGAGAACATAGGTTTCGCGAGCGCCGTTCCAATCAAACGACGTATTTAAGAGCGCCTCGGGGAAATCGCAGTTCGGGTAAAAATCCGTCCACTGCCTCTGACCCTGGAAGCCGCCGCAGATTGCGTTGTGACCTACTTTTTCCTCCTCGGCACCGTCGGGGAGATTTTCGTTGCCGTTATAGAGGTCTTTTATTATGCACATCATCTTAACGACAAATTCCCAAGCTTCTTCCTTTTCCTTATCGGACTTTTTAAACCAGTCGGGGTTCTTATCGAAGCCCTCCTTGCAGTTTTCTTTTGTCCATTTGAGAGCCTTTTTAAACTCTGCCTCGTCATATATGCCCTCGGTCATTCGGCGGATTATTTCCACCTCGTCTACCGACTCAACGCGCATACCGAGATACTCTTCAAAGAAATCGGGGTTTATTATAGAGCCGGCTATACCCATTGTTATGGAGCCTATCTGAAGATATGATTTTCCGCGCATGGTAGCCGCGGCAACTGCCGCTCTGCCGAAACGCAGGAGCTTTTCTTTTACATCGTCGGGAATTTCGGTGGCGTCAGCCTCCTGTACGTCTCTGCCGTAGATTCCGAACGCAGGGAGTCCCTTTTGAGCGTGTGAGGCGAGCACCGAAGCCAAATAAACCGCACCCGGTCTTTCCGTTCCGTTAAAGCCCCAAACGCCTTTTATGGTATTCGGGTCCATATCCATAGTCTCGCTACCGTAGCACCAGCACGGAGTAACTGTAAGAGTTATGTCTACGCCCGCTTTTTTAAACTTATCCTGACAAGCTGCCGCCTCGGCAACTCTGCCTATGGTTGTGTCGGCAATTACAACCTTTACCGGCTCGCCGTTTGTATAGCGAAGATTGTCGGTAAAAAGCTTTGCCGCCGAAAGAGCCATATTCATGGTCTGCTCTTCAAGTGACTCACGCACCTTTAAAGGGCCGCGTCTGCCGTCGATTGTCGGGCGGATTCCTATAACCGGATAATCACCTATAAGTCTTGTTTTACTCATAATTTCCTCCTGTTTATAAAAATTAAATATATTTTTTTCATATATTTTTAATTATACTG
>ERZ1034763.425-NODE-425-length-19414-cov-6.511183_pt1 | contig 19414 bp, 16 predicted proteins | sample MGYA00520701_ERZ1034763 | MGnify/ENA primary metagenome ERZ1034763 (study PRJEB33766, sample SAMN09781707) | gut metagenome | biome: gut microbiome | host: Homo sapiens | place: Madagascar | study: EMG produced TPA metagenomics assembly of the PRJNA485056 data set...
GTTCACTCTCTGCCAGAACTGCCGCAGCTTCTTTTTCTCTGGCGTTTTTCTCGTTTTCCAAGGCCAGCGCCACTTCACCAAGAATGGACAACAGGATGCTATGCTCCGATGCATCCAAAGCCCCTGCCATGGAATCAATGCCCACGACACCATATACACGCTTATTGACACGAATGGCAAGATACAGATACTGTGCATCCGGGAATCGCTCCGTGGTAGCCCCGGCACTGTGATTGTTCTGAAGAACCCAGTTTGCCGATTCCAGTTCTGCTTCCTCATCATAAAACCGCTGTCCCTGCAATGGAAACAGCATCGGTTCAGATAATTGCCCATTTTCATGGTCAAAAATAATGATATTTCGCCCAAGTAGCTTATTGATCTGCTGTCCGGCGGTTTGCAGAATGGCAGCTTTGTTTTCCGCCCTGGACAAAAGCTGATCCGTATCAAAGAGGATCTTTGTGCGTTTGGCAATTTTCTCCGATTGCCGTGCCTGCTCTTTATATCGAATGGCCAATGTGCCTGTAATGTACGCCGTTAAAAACATTACGACGAAGGTCACCGGATAACCGGTGCCGTAAGCCGTCAGCGAGAACTGGGGTACTGTAAACAGGAAATTAAAGATAAAGACGCTGGCTATGGAGGAAATCAGACTGTATATCTGATGGGAAGTCGCAACCGATGTCAGCAACACACCAAGAATATACACCATGATAATGTTTGCATCTGTAAAGCCGATCTTGTGAAACAGCAAGCTGAGCAATGTTGCCGCAAACAGAATCAGAGCGCTCTTTATGGTGTTTTTCACGATTCGTTCGTGATGGAATTCCCTTGCCTTTTTGGGATGATAGGTCGTATCCGCTGCTTTGTCCGGAATAATATGAATATCGATATCCGGCACATAGGACAGCAGAAGCTGCGTCAGTGTCGGCTTTCCAAACAGATGCTTTCGGGTAACGGAGCTTTGTCCCAAAACGATTCGTGTGATACCGGAGATGCTGGCAAACTCAGCAATCTGGTACGGAATATCTTCACCGTATACCGTTTCGATATTTGCCCCAAGCTGTTCAGCCAGCTTGCGGTTTTCCTCTAATCGCCTTTTGTTTTCGTCGGTAGCCACAGCAAAATCCGGTGTTTCCACGAATAGTGCAGTAAACTGGCTGCCAAAGGCCTTTGCCATTCTTGCGGCGGTACGAATGATTTTTGCATTGGACGGAGCGGATGACAGACATGCGAGGATATGATCCTGCTTGCTGTTCATGTTATTCTGTTTGTTCATGATCCTCACCTCCGATTAAATAATTTTATCATATCAGAGCCGTTTTTTCTACCGAGAGATGTAAACATTTAATCCAGATAATCGGCATAGCCACATTTAAGTCTGTAGTGTTCCATTTCCAATGCCGCAATTACACGGTCACGGTTTTTGGATTTCAGACTCTTTTTCCAGACAACACAAATCCATTTTTCCTTATCCAGATTTTCAACTGAAAGCCCAAGCGAAGTTGTATATCCTTCCTTTTCCTCACACGGAATCAAGGCAGAAGCGTATTGCGGCTCTAATTGTTCAGAACATTCCTCCGATAAAAGAAGAATATCAATTTTCTCGTTCAAAAGCTTATCCAAGAGGTATTTTCTTTTACCGCAGCTGAGGAAAAACTCAATATAGGGAGCTGCTTCTGAACAGTTTTCCAACGCAGATGCAACGGAATTAAACAATATCGGATTTTCTGATGCAATATGTATGTGGCAGCGACCATTTCGGTTTCCATCTGCAACCCGTCGTTGGTTTTCATCGACGAAGTCCTCGAATTTTGCTACAACATAGTAGCCAAATGCAAATGTGGCTAACATGATTAGAATTAAGAACAGATCTTTCATCGCAAACACCTCCTCTGCCAAGAACGATAAAAGTCCGATATGTTAGATACGGAAACACTTGTGAATGGCTTTTTCATGCCCCAATACAAGAATTGATTTATTGCATCCGAGTACGATATCCGGTGTAATACTCATATTCAGCTTTCCATTTTCACGGATGCCGAGGATATTGATTCCGTATTTTTTCCGAATATCCAACTGGAGAATGGTCTTTCCTTTCCAATCAGCCGGGATTTCCAATTCAAAGATGGAATATTCGTCATCCAGCTCAATGTACTCCAGGATATGCTCAGAGGAGCAACGGATCGCTGTCCATGCTGCCAACTGCTTTTCGGGGTACACCACTTCATCCGCACCATTGCGAAGCAGAAATTTTTCCTGTATTTCACGGGACGCACGGGCGATGACTTTTTTTGCTCCCAGCTCCTTCAAAAGATAAGCTGTTTCCAATGAATTTTGGAAGTTGTCACCAATCGCAACAATGCAGGAGTCATAGTTGCTGATGCCCAAAGAAGCGAGAAATTCCTCATTTGTGCTGTCCCCAATCTGCGCATTGGTAACATAGGGAAGTACCTTGTTTACCCGTTCTTCGTTCGTGTCTACAGCCATAACCTGGTGGCCCATGGAGTGCAGCTTCATGGCGATAAATTTTCCAAATCGTCCAAGTCCAATTAATAATATCGATTTCATAGCAGATACCTCCTTGCGTTTAGCCTACCGAGATCTTCTCGACAGGAAGCCTTGATAATGTGTTTTTAGTTGCAGGTAGTGTTGCGAAGATCAGCGTCAGACCGCCAACTCTGCCAATATACATCTGTGCAATCAAAATCAGCTTGCTGACTGTGCCAAGCTCCGGGGTGATACCCAGCGACAGACCGACTGTTCCAACCGCTGATGCGCTTTCGTACAGGCAAGCCATAATTGGCAGATTTTCCAGCTTGCTGATTGCCATGCCGCCGATAAGGAATAGCGAAATATACATAAGAAATACCGTCGCCGCATTTTTCACGGTTTCATCATCGATGCGGCGTCCAAAGAAACGGCCATTCTGACGTCTCTGAAAGACTGCCGCAGCAACCGATACCATTACCGCAAAAGTGGTAACTTTCATGCCGCCAGCCGTGGAACCGGGCGCACCACCAATAATCATAAGCAGTGATGTGAGCATCTGCCCGGTTTCGCTCATTGCATTCAAATCCGCTGTGTTGAAGCCTGCCGTTCTCGGCGTAACCGCCTGGAACAAGGCTCCCCATAAGCGTTCGGTAAAAGGCAGATGCGCAAATTCAATGAAGAAAAAATAGATCGACGGAACCAGTATCAATCCCGCTGTAACAGCGAGAATGACCTTACTCTGCATACGGTATCGCTTTATATGGATGCCATTGGTGTATATATCTCTCCATGTCAAAAAGCCAAGTCCACCAATGATGATCAACAGCATAATTGTCAGATTGATAACAGGGTCAGCGGCATATCCCATCAAGGAATTGAACAGAACACCATCATCCACGATGTCAAAACCGGCATTGCAGAAGGCCGAGATAGAGTGGAATACTGCCATCCAGAGTCCTTCTCCGAAGCCATAATCCCGGATAAACACAGTAGCCATAATGACTGCGCCCAAAGCCTCGATAATCACAATACCTTTCAGAATAAATCCTGTGAATCGAACGATACCACCTACCTGCGGTGCGGAAATCGCATCCTGCATGGTGCTTCTCTGCATCAGGGATATTTTCTTTCCGGCAGCCATCGTAATTGCTGCCGCCACAGTAATAACACCCATGCCGCCGATTTGAATCAGCACAAGAATCACGCTTTGCCCGAACACTGTCCAATGGGCAGCAGTATCAAAGACCACTAATCCTGTGACACATACTGCGGATGTTGATGTAAATAAGCAATCTAAAAATGGGGTAACAGTACCTGTTTTACTGGATATTGGGAGCATTAACAAAACAGCACCCAACAATATAACAGCGGCAAAGCCGAGAATAATCATTTGCGACGAAGATAAACGGATTTTCCATTTCCTCATGTCAAGCACCTCCTTTGCTTGCTTTCTTGATTCTATTATCACATATCAAGCATGAAATGGGCATTAGCGTATGTTTAACCGCATTAAATTCGCATTAAGATAAAAATCCCGCCTGCACCAGCTTTTAGCTCGCACAGGCGGGATACCCAACAGGGTCATTATAAATCAGATAGTCCAGTTCTGATCTTTGATACATATTCTTGGCAACCTCGTTCTCCACGGCGATGGTGTCAATGTCAATTATACTGCCGTCGCTGAATTTCAGTTCCACACAGCAGGTATCCATATTATAGGCGCAAGATATAAGGCATTTCATAGGGTTTATCCTCCAAAATTTGATTATTGGAAGTATCTTACGTACGGAGTTTTAAAATAACATTCTTTGTTTCCTTCATAATCAACTTTCTTTGTTGCTTTTTTTGTGTAAAAGAATCTTTATCATTAGAATGTGCTTCAAATGCCTCATTGCGATGTCCAAAGCCATAACCACAACCTGTGAGACCAGTTTCGTCAATTACACACTTCTCATATCACCTAGAACCTGACAACACCGCAAGCACCAGAGAAATATATCTGCATATTGTTTCCTTTGAACGTCAAGCTCTTTGGCTCAAAAGTTTGATTTCTGTTATCTTATTCGTTTTGCCTACCAGCAGGCATGTGCGTCACCGGCCTTATGATTGGTCGATTTTGCCAACCGCTTCAATTCCTGAATCTTATCAGACTTCATAATAAACATAATAATCATGCTCGGACGGGTTAAGCACTTTGTTTCGTATTTCATGGAAGCAATTGCATAATCGGTATCTCCCCATTCCTCTTCCAGCTTCTCAAGCCACTCAACCAGAGATTCCGTATCAGTATCCGGGAATATGTCATAAAACAAATCCGGCTCACGCATCACAGGGTCTTTGAATGAATTATATATTGTGTCATCACTAAACCACTCTTCATCAAACGGCAGGTTCTTCTTTGCTGCCAAAGCTCCCATGTACTCCCGGAAGCCTTCCAGATATTCAAGGTCGTCCACCTGTACTGCAATACCCTTTTCAAGCAGAACACTCATCAATGCTCTCCATGAAAGCTCACACGTATCGGTTTCTTCTACCTTGTATTCCTTCAAATCCTCTGCATTCTCTGCATAATAAGCAGCGGTATTCATAAAAAATCTGGATGCTGTCTCCTGTACGGAAGCATCATCTGTAATCAGTGCTACTATCTTCTCAAATGTTTCCGGTGTAACAACAACTTCCTTCTTTTTTCCAAATCCAAATAATCCCATATACTTTATCCTCCCTTAGTCTAAGCATTTTTTGTTAATTTATTTTTGCAAATGTCCTATAACCATTATCTGATTCCCATTTAGAAATTGCCTGTCTTGAAACGTTCAAGGTCTCTGCCAGTTCTTCTTGTGTAATACCTCTTTGTTTCCTAACATTTTTTAGATTTTCTCCAAAACTCATTGATTAATCCTCTTTTTGTAATTATTGCAATCGCTTGCAAATACAAGATAGTTTAATCTTCTCTTTCTTTCCACCAACCTACTTTTGCATTTACGCAACTCAAGGTTGCCTTCCTTGTTTAACACGATTTTTTCATTCTTTAAGGAACAGAAACTTCAAATAAACGCATGCTTTCAGACTCGCCAAAAGCCTGAAATTTGTACATTATTTCTTTTCTTTGTATGCATATCCAAAATTAATAGGTGGAGCAGTTACAGAAATATATACAAACTCATCGTTTCCATCATTCAATAAACCATGTATATCTTTATCTGCAAACCTAACGACATCTCCTGCATTGAAATTCAATGTTTTTTCATTACCTATTAATAATTTGCCACTTCCCTTTATTGCATACCATATTTGTTCTGAAGCCTCATGTATATGTCTTGGTTGCGATGCACCAACTTCCAAATGAACTTCTGTAATAGTAACTCGTTCACTTGAAGAATTTTCTGGATTTAGTAATTGTCTTGAAACAACACCGGGATTTGATAATTCAACAATACTGCCTTTTTCAATAAATTCCATATTTTATATTACCTCCAAATTCAAAGCTTCCGCTCTGTTATAATCTCTTAACCTAACTGGAATTTGTGCGAGAACACACCGAGGTCTTAATGACCTCGGTGCTTCTCTTTTTTCTTTTGCTGTTTCAGTTCAAACATTCGCTCTGTCTCAGCCAGTTTCTGTTCACGGCATTTGGCTTTGCGCTCATGCTTGTTCTGCTCCTGTTGCATTTTCAGAGCCTGCTGTGATTTTGTTCCAATGCCTTTTTCCTGCATCTGTTTTCTTACATCACGCTGCATTCTCTTTGGATTCTTTTTCGTCTCCATAACAACAGCTGCCACAGCTGGACTGAATTGCAAACTATAATAATGCCCTAAGATAAACCTGTTGATATCGTAGTCCTTTGGTTCTGAACCAAAGGTTACCTTAGCTACAGACAATTTCCCGTCCTCGTACCTTTCAAATACGCCTACCCAAAATGGTTCTTCAAAGAACACCGTCAGCTTGCCTGTTACTTCGCCCATGACAATCCCTCCTTATTGATTGAGATGAGCAAAGAACGGACAACCCGGAGGGGCAGGTTACTTACCCTGAATAATCAGGACGGCCGGGCTACCTACCGGCTCTGGCATGCATGCTACATACGTTGCGTTTTTATCTTTGCTTTATATAATCAAGTCTAAACGACTGGATTAACTGGACTTTTCAATACTTCAGTGCCCTACTTCTCCTCAACCACCTGAAAAATATAAAACTTCAGATAAAGTGACTCATTAGAATCCCAGAGGATTGGGTGGTCTGGAGCCTGTGTGCGGTATTCAATCTGACGGAGACGTTTATGTACATTCTTGGCAGCCTCACCAATTGTCTTAGTAAACAGCTCTGGATCCATGAAATGTGAGCACGAACATGTTGCAAGGAAACCTCCGTCCTTGACAAGCTTCATTCCACGAAGATTAATCTCTCTGTAGCCCTTAACCGCATTCTTGATTGAACTTCTTGATTTAGTAAATGCTGGTGGGTCAAGAATTACTACGTCAAATTTTTCACCCTGCTTCTCTAATTCTGGTAAAAGTTCAAATACATCAACACATTTAAACTTAACAGTGTCTGACAATCCGTTAAGCTTTGCATTCTCTGTCGCCTGTTCAACTGCAAGCATAGATGCATCTACTCCCAACACGCTCTTAGCTCCTGCGTAGCCCGCATTAAGTGCAAATGAGCCTGTATGTGTGAAGCAGTCAAGCACCTTTGCATCCTTGCACAGCTTGCGTACAGCCAGACGGTTATATTTCTGGTCAAGGAAAAATCCTGTCTTTTGTCCATCCTGAACATCTACAAAATATTTAACGCCATTCTCCTCTATCTGAATCTTAGTATCAAATTCATCGCCAATAAAGCCTTTAATACGCTCCATTCCCTCAAGCAGACGCACCTTTGCATCACTTCGCTCATATACGCCTCTTATTGGCATTCCATTTTCAGCAAGATAAGATTTCAATGCATCAATAATATCCATTTTAAGTCTGTCTATTCCTAATGCATTCGATTCAACAACCAGAACATCTGAGAACTTATCTATAACTATTCCCGGCAGGAAATCAGCCTCCCCAAATATCATTCTACATGATGAAGTATCAACAGTCTTTAATCTGTAATCAACTGCCGCCCTGACTCTTGCCTCTATAAATGCCTTGTCAACATTATGCTCTCTTCTTGATAACATTCTCACTGTAATCTTAGACTTTCTGTTGATGAATCCAATTCCCATAAAATATCCATCAAAATCATGCACCTCAACAAGTCCGCCATCACAAACCCCATCGTCCACTTTATCTATCTCATTATCAAAAACCCACATACCGCCAGCCTTGATAGTTCTTCCTTCCCCCTTCTTAAGCAGCACGCTGCCCTGTACCTTATACAAATCTTCCATCCTAATCTTATCCTCCAAACTAACCTATGTATTATCTACTGTCATAAAAGTATTTTCATTATATTACATCTCATCGCTCTTGACAACGCAAACCGCTATAAATTCTCACGCCTGCCTGTGCCAAGCCGTGGCGGCTGACAGCTATTTCCGCCACGGCTTGGCACAGGCAGGCGTGAGAATTTCATCCTCTATTTCCCCGTATTCCCACACAAAGAAAACACTATCACCCCCGCTATCGACATCCCGATTCCAAACACCTTCACCCACGAAAATGCTGCCTTTTCACTTCCAAATAATCCTAAAAGTTCTATCAAATATGCCACTGCAATCTGTGAAATAACTATAACTATCTCTGCCTTTGCAACACCAAGTGATGATATAGCCTGAATAACTGTATAAGTTATGAATGCACCTATAACACCACCAAGCAGGGCAATCTTAGGTGTAACAGTGAATAACCCCATAATCTGTGGTCTTCCGTTCACAAGCCACATAATAAGGCATGTCGCAAATGCCGTCAACTGCACAAAACCTGCCGCCACCCATATACTGCTCGCCTTGGTAACCCCTGTGTTGAATGTTCCCTGAATACTCATAAGCGCACCGCTTAACATAGCAATTAAAAATCCTGCCATCTGGCACCTCCGTATTAATAAATTATTAATACTATACCCCAATGGCAGGAAAAATATACTAATTATTTTTTTTGTTCTGTATCTCGTTGACAAAGCTGTCTATAGTTGTCTTGAAATCTTCGCCATCCCAGACCTGATGAATCATGATGTCATATTTGGTGTAAAAATATGCACTTCCCATGAATTTTGCCTTAACATCAGAGGATGCATAGATATCATACAGTTTACCCATACGTGTCGCATATGATGCATCTTTAGATTTTACAATCTTAGAGCTTACTGCCCCAGACAAATCATACAGTGAATCAGAATAGTCGTAACTAAGTGCATGAGCAACGGCCTTGGCTGTCTTTAACTGACCTGCATATGGATTAACAAATGCACAGATATTTTCTGATATGCTCACAGTGTTAAGCCCGCCATCAAAATCAGGTACATCACATATACCATAATTGATTGATGAATCAGTAACCGTCTTTAGATGATTGGCATCCGTTATTGTGTACGCCACCTTGCCATCTGCAAACTGCTTCATAATCTCTTCTATTGTGTAAGCATTACGCTCAATACCGAATATATCCTTCTGCTTTAAGAAATTCTCCATGCCCTTTGACAGAAGCTCCTTGTTGACTGAAAGCTGGCTGCTGTCGTCACCACTTGTCCCGCCAAGATTAATACTGTTACATGAAAATGCATAATTGATAAACATATCCGATGGATTCCACAATACGAGATTTGTTATATCCTGATTCTTATCATCAACTATATAATTATTACAATAATCCTCTAACTCTTTAAAATTAGAAACCTCAGATGCAACATCTGCATTGTACAGCAGAAATGCCACATTAAAGCTGATTGGATATCCATAAAGCTTACCCTTATAAGAAGCAGCAGTAAGTGCTGTATTGCTGTAATTCTTCTCTGTATAATACTGGCTGTATGAGCTGTTCTCAGAGATTAATCCCATAAGACTTGCCTTCTCAAGATTATCTGTATTCATAAAAAATATATCTGGTGCATTATTGCCGTGAACACTCTCCTCATACAGACGCTCAACATAATTATCCTCTGTAACAAGCTGATAATTAATAGTCACAAGACTATTATCTTTAGAAAATGTCTTAGCAACATAATCAATATAATCTGTGAACTTATCGTCCTGATACCATACATTTATTGTGACAGGCTCTTCTATATCAAGGCTCTTGGCTGCATTTTTATCACACGCAGTCAGCCCCATCACCATGCACAATATAAGGACTGTAATTATAGTCTTTTTAAGTACTCTCATGTATTCCTCCATATTGCCAAGACTTTAGGCAATATCATCAAGTGCTTTCTTTAATTTAGTTATCATCTCATCCACATCAGCCTTAGTAATAACAAGTGGTGGAACGAATCTGATTACATTAGTTCCTGCTGAGAAAAGGATAAGTCCGTTATCAAGACATTTCTGGATAACATCCTTAGGATTAACTGTGAGTTCTATACCCTGAATAAGTCCCATTCCTCTTGCCTCTTTAACGCAGTCATATTCAGATACAAGCTCCTGTAACTTAACTGCAAGATATTCACCTACAACCTTGACATTGTCTGTAACATGAAGCTTTTCAAATAATTCAAATACCTTAACTGCTGCTGCACAGGCAAGTGGGTTACCACCATAAGTTGTACCATGGTCACCCGGAACAAGTGCCTTTGCGACCTCCTCTGTTGCCATAAATGCACCAACAGGCACACCACAGCCGAGTGCTTTGGCAGTTGTCACGATATCAGGCTTAACGCCATACTGCTGATATGCATACATTGAACCAGTACGTCCCATTCCGCACTGAATCTCATCAAGAATAAGAAGTATTCCCTTCTCATCACATAACTTTCTAACGCCTTCAATAAATTCTTTCCTGGCTGGATAAACTCCACCCTCGCCCTGGACTGTCTCGAATATAATAGCACATGTCTTATCATTAACTAATGATTTAACGCTTTCAAGGTCATTATACTTGGCAAATTTGATTCCTGGAATCATTGGTCCAAATGCTTCCTGATAATGACGGTTGCCTGTAACCGCAAGTGCTCCCATACTTCTTCCGTGGAATGAATGTTCCATAGCTATTATCTCATGGTCTGTTGAACCACTCTTTAGATATGCATACTTCTTTGCAAGCTTGATAGCACCCTCTACAGCCTCTGTACCAGAGTTAGTAAAGAATACCCTGTCCATTCCAGAAGCCTTAGTTATAAGCTTGGCTGCGTGTGCAGCAGGCTCATTGTAGAAGTAGTTAGATGTGTGTATAAGCTTGTCTACCTGTGCCTTTAATGCATCGTTGTACTCTTTGTTATTATAACCTAATGCAAATACAGCTATACCTGCACCAAAATCAAGATATTCCTTGCCATCTGTATCGTATAATCTTACCCCGTCACCTTTATCAAGAACTATCTGATACCTGTTATATGTATGAATAAGATGTGACTCTGCCTCATCTATTATCTGCTTTGTATCCATGAATTTTACCATGCCTTTCGTTATATATTACATTGCTTGAATTATATATTAGTTGAGAAAAATCTCTCTGAAGTGTCACCTAAGATTGCTGTACCGATACCCTTGTTAGTAAATATCTCAAGTAACAAACAGTGTGGAATACGTCCATCAAGAATATGCACTCTTGATACACCATTTTCAACTGCATCTATACAGTTATTAAGCTTAGGAAGCATTCCTCCGCCAATTGTGCCACCTGCAAGAAGTTCCTTTGCCTCTGATACAGATAACTCCGATATAAGAGAACTCTTGTCCTCATAATCTCTGTATACACCTTCAATATCTGTAAGGAATGCAAGCTTCTCTGCGTTGACAGCTCTCGCTATAGCGCATGCTGCATCATCTGCATTGATATTGTATGCATGATAATCATCATCATATCCTATTGGACAAATTACTGGAAGGAAATCATCCTTTAAAAGAGACTGGATAAGTGTTGTGTCTACTTCTTTGACTTCTCCTACATATCCTATATCTTCCCCGCCCGAAAGCTTCTTTTCTACCTTTAACATGCCGCCATCTTTACCACTTATTCCGCAGGCTTTAACACCAAGCTCCTCTATAAGTGATACAAGGCTCTTGTTAACTTTATTCAGAACCATCTCAGCTATCTCCATAGTTGGCTCATCAGTAACACGAAGTCCATTAACAAATCTTGGCTCCATTCCTGACTTTGCAACCCATTTGCTGATTTCCTTGCCGCCACCATGAACAATGATTGGCTTGAAACCAACAAGTTTAAGAAGAACTACATCCTGTATGACTTTTCTTTTAAGTTCTTCATCTACCATGGCACTTCCGCCGTATTTAACAACAATTATCTTTCTGTTAAACTTCTGTATATATGGCAATGCCTCTACAAGTACCTGTGCTTTTGCTAATTCTGAATTAATATCCATCGTAATTCTCCTTATATTCTTAATAGAAATGTTCTATGGGAACATTGGAGCCATCTGTAAGCCCTCGTTCTCTGGAAGTCCAAATAATATATTCATATTCTGTACAGCCTGGCCAGCAGCACCCTTAACAAGATTATCAAGTGCGCCCATCATGATAAGTCTGTGTGTTCTTGGCTCAATCTTGAAACCAATATCAACAAAGTTGCTTCCCTCAACCCATCTTGTCTCTGGGCATACATCTTTATCGAGTACTCTCACAAAATATTCATTACTGTAATACTTGTCATATACAGCCTTAACCTCTTCATATGTAACATCCTTCTTAAGATTTGCATATGCAGTTACAAGAATACCTCTGTTCATAGGAACAAGGTGTGGTGTAAATATTAACTTAAGGTCATCTCTTCCGCATGCATATCCAAGCTGTTCCTCAATCTCAGGAGTGTGGCGGTGTGTACCAACACCATATGCCTTCATGCTCTCATTAACCTCGCAGAACAGATTAGGTATCTTAGCTCCACGTCCAGCACCTGATGTACCGCTCTTTGCATCTATTATAATTGAATCTGGGTCAATAAGTCCTTCCTTTACACATGGATATAATGTAAGGATAGATGTTGTTGTATAACATCCTGGATTAGCTACGATTCTTGTCTTATCTGTAATCTTATCTCTGTTAATCTCACATAATCCATACACAGCCTCATCAATGTACTGTGGTGCCTTATGTTCAATCTTATACCACTGCTCATAGATATTAACATCTTTCAATCTGAAATCAGCACTTAAATCTATTATCTTTACCTTATTTAATACATCCTCATTAACTAATGATGCACATAATCCCTGTGGTGTTGCTGTAAATATAACATCCACCTGCTTAGCCAGCTCATCCATATTATCATCCATGCATGTAGCATCAACTAACTGGAACATATTCCTATATACATCCGCATACTTCTGGTCAATATAGCTTCTTGAACCATACCACACAACCTCTGCATCCTTATGTCCAAGAAGAATTCTTACTAATTCATTACCGGCATAGCCTGTTGAACCAATTATACCTACTTTAATCATATCTTTTCTCCATTCCTGCAACTGGCTTTTTAAACTCATTTCATTATAGCAACTTTTTTAATGATGTAAATACCTTTTTGCATATTTTTTATAATTATGCAATTATTATGAATATTCTTGAATATAATTCATAATCTGGTATTGCATTTTTTCATCTAATAGATTATTATAAGGAAATGAAATTACTGATAAATCAGGAGGAAATACGAATTATGAAAGAAAAGGTTGTTTTAGCCTATTCAGGTGGACTTGATACAACTGCTATCATCCCATGGCTTAAGGAAAACTACGGCTACGATGTAATCTGTGTATGTGCAGACTGCGGTCAGGAAGAAGAACTTGACGGACTTGAAGAAAGAGCTATCTCTTGTGGTGCTTCTAAGCTCTACATTGAAGATATAACTGATGAATTCTGCGAGAATTACATCATGCCATGTGTTAAGGCACATGCTGTATATGAGAATAAGTATCTTCTTGGTACTTCTATGGCAAGACCTCTTATCGCTAAGAGACTTGTTGAAATTGCACGTAAGGAAGGTGCCGTTGCTATCTGTCATGGTGCTACTGGAAAGGGTAACGACCAGATTCGTTTTGAGCTTACAATCAAGGCTCTTGCTCCAGATATCAAGATTATCGCTCCTTGGAGAGATGATAAGTGGAAGCTCCAGTCTCGTGAGGATGAGATTGAATACTGCAGACAGCATGGTATTCATCTTCCATTCAGCACAGACACAAGCTACAGCCGTGACCGTAACATCTGGCATATAAGCCACGAAGGTCTTGAATTAGAGGATCCTGCTAACGAGCCTAACTACAAGCATCTTCTTGTAACTGAGGTTACACCTGAGGAAGCTCCTGATAAGCCAGAATATGTTACTATGACATTTGAGAAGGGTGTTCCTACATCTGTTAATGGCAAGACTATGAAGGTTTCTGATATCATCCGTGAGTTAAACCGTCTCGGAAGCAAGCATGGTATCGGTATCATTGATATCGTTGAGAACCGTGTTGTTGGTATGAAGTCTCGTGGTGTATACGAAACTCCTGGTGGAACAATCCTCTACGAAGCTCATCAGCAGCTTGAGGAATTAATCCTCGACAGAGATACAACTGCTGTTAAGCAGAACCTTGGCAACAAGTTCGCTCAGATTGTATACGAAGGAAAGTGGGAGACACCTCTCCGTGAAGCTATCCAGGCATTCGTTGATGTAACTCAGGAATATGTAACTGGTGAAGTTAAGTTCAAGTTATACAAAGGCAACATCATCAAAGCCGGTACAACTTCTCCATACTCACTCTACAATGAATCAATCGCTTCATTCAAGACAGGTGACCTCTACGACCACCACGATGCAGAAGGCTTTATCAACCTCTTCGGTCTCTCATTAAAAGTAAGAGCCATGAAGCATAACGAAAACGAGAAGAACCTTTAATTTATAAACATAAATTAAAACAAACACATAAAACTCCCGCCGCAAGGCGCAAAAGGCTGTGCATTAAATGCACAGCCTTTTTATAATATAAAATTTGAGAATATCCTTAAAGCTTACAAAATACTCTATAAGCTCTGTATGCTTGCTCCTGATATAATCCACATCCTGATTGTTGCCATGCTGTTCCATATCTGCAAACATGTCAGACAACTGGTACGCCCCAATCATTCTCGCTGTATTCTTAAGAGCATGAACTTCAATCGTGTAATCCCTTATCATATTGTCATCAAGACATTCATCAAGCTTGCTTACCTTCTCATCAATTATAGAGTAGAAATTAGCCAGCATATCATAATACAGCTCCTTAGAGCCAAGATACCTTATAGCCCCCTCAACATCTATATTGTTAAGCTTAGGAAGGTTCTTTGATGCATCCCTGGTTGTATAGGAATTCTGCATATCCTTGGCACTTATTCCTGATTCCTCATTAGGAATGATATACTGCTGTGGAAGCCATTTCTTAATCTTTGCACACATATCCTCAACATCTATTGGCTTTGATAAGAAATCATCCATTCCCGCTTCAAGGAACTTACTCTTTGCCTCAACAATTGCATTAGCTGTAAGTGCTATAATCGGCATATGTCTTCCAGATGATTCTTCCATCTGTCTTATGGCAACTGTCACCTCTATACCATCCATCTCAGGCATCATGTGATCCATGAATACAATATCATATTCTTTGCTCTTAATCTTCTCAAGAGCAACCCTTCCGCTCTGCACAAGGTCAATCTGCATTCTTAGTGGCGCAAGTATTCCCTTGGCAACCATAAGATTAATCTCACTGTCATCGACAACCATAATCTTAGCTTCTGGTGCTGTGAAATCAAAGTTGGCAACCATATCTGACTTGGCAGATACGAATTCGTGATTAATTGTATTACAGAAGCTCAGGCTGTATATTGGCATATTCATATAAGATACATTTCTATAATGATTCTCATCACCTATCGTATTCTCATCCTTTAATGGATTGCGTACAATACATAATTCCTGTATTCTGTCTGTATATCCGGATATCTCCTCTTTCATGGCATTGTAGCATCTTACATCTACAAACATATGGCTTAATTCAACATCCGTTGTCTTAAACTGCTCATAGTCAATATATTTGAATCCGTATGCACCAGCGAGATCCTTAAATGCATTCTCAGATACTTCACTATTGAATATCGCTGTTATATGATTATCAGCCATATCCTCTGACTTAATCACTGCGGCTGGCTCTTCCTCCACAACCTTCTGTCTTATAGTGAAGTAGAACTCACTTCCCTTGCCATATTCACTGTCAAGTTCAATCTCACCACCCATAAGCGATACAAGCTGTCTTGATATTGATAATCCAAGTCCTGTACCCTCTTTGTTATGGTTCTTCTTACTGTTGACCTGCTGGTATGATTCAAACAGCTTATCCTTATCCTCATCCTTAATACCCTGTCCTGTGTCCTTGACAGAGACAAACAGTGACACCGTATCGCCTACAATCTTAACAACCTTGATAGTAAGCTTTACATAGCCCTTATCTGTGAATTTGACAGCGTTATTAAGTATATTGATAATTACCTGTCTTAAACGTAGCGAATCTCCATACAGAACTCTTGGAAGCCTTGAATCTATATCAAATACAAGTTCAACATCCTTATCGGCAAGTCTTGAAAGGAACATCATTCCAAAATCACTGAGCATTGACATTGGTTCATATTCAGAATCAACCAGCTCCATCTTACCTGATTCTATCTTAGAGAAATCAAGTATATCATTGATAATTCCAAGAAGTGCCTTGCCGGAATTCTTGATATTGATAAGATACTCAACATCCTGCTTAGGCAGATTTTCTCTTAAAAGAATATCTGTCATACCTACAATCGCATTCATAGGAGTTCTTATCTCATGTGACATATTAGATACAAATGCAGACTTAGCCACATTGGCACGCTCTGCCTGATCCTTCAACGCCTTCATGATATCAGACTGCTCTTTAATCTGTCTGTAGTTATGGTATGTCTCAGTACAGTCATTAAGCACATACATCTTACCTAAGATTTCATTGCCGCTCGATATCATTCGGCTTGATACCTCAAATACATCGCCGCCCTTAAACAGATTGCCCTTATCAAGAATAATGTCATCTAATTCTGCAAATACATATACACACTGCTTATCCAGTTCAAGCTCGTCATACACACGCTTTGCCCTGTTATTGTAATATAATACTCTTGATTCATTATCAAGTACAATAAGTCCATCAGTAAGGTCATCTATAGCAAGATCCTTTGCCATTGTAATCGTATCAAACAGCTTCTCTCTCATTATTGATACTGAAAGCATGACAGTTGCAACAAGATATCCTATAAGTGTCGTATCATAGCCTCTGGTAGCACCACATAAGAACACTATAAAACATGCCATCATAAACACACATATAAATCTGATTTTTTTAAGCTGTGCCTTTACAATCGCAAGATTAGTGCGCTTATATCTGTATGCACACGCCGCATACATCACAATGACATATACACCCATAAACGAATTGTATATTATATACATTATTCCATGTCCAAGCACGACATGTGGAAAAAGCCCTGTCTGCACAAATGTAGTGCTTGTGTAATAAAGCGTATTATACTGATATGTGAGTACAAGAAAGATTACAAATACATGCATCGATATCAATGCCACAGATATGAACTTAGGCACCTTTACCTTGCAGTATGAAAGACAGAAAAACAGCATGGTAAGTGATATAACAGGCTTACCCAGATATGATACCTGAACTGCCTGCATCGCCTCATTAAGCGTAGTTGCTTTAAGTTCGAGAAGATATCCCACAAAATTGACAAGCATTGCTATATACATAACCAGAATAATATTCTGCTGTCTTGATGGTTTCTGTGTAATTATGAATATAGTACCTATAACAAGAATAATAATGCCTATATACTGTAATCCTAAAAATATTGTATACATATCTTCTCACCACCTGCCGTTACATCAGTATCTTCATCTTATGCATCTCTTGCAACAAGCTTTGCAAATTCATCTGCCGGCATGGGCTTGGCATAATAGAATCCCTGAATCATATCGCAATTCTCTTTCACAAGGAAATCTATCTGGTCTTCAGCCTCTACACCTTCAGCAACAACTTTCATCTTCATTGATTTGGCGAGCTTAATTACACTGCTTACAATAAGCTTGCCCTTATCATCATATCCTTCACCTACAAAGAATTCCCTGTCAATCTTAACAACATCAAGAGGTAAATCCTTCAATGTATTAAGAGATGAATATCCTGAACCAAAATCATCCATAGATATAATAAATCCATCACTTCTAAGATTATTGACAACATCAAGAAGTGAATCCTTGTTATCTATGAATGCACTCTCTGTTATCTCAATCTCTACAAGCTTATGTTCAACACCATAAGAGTCAACAATTCCACATATATTTCTTGCAAGGTCTTCCTGCGCAAAATGTACACGCGAAAGATTGACAGATACAGGAACTGTCTTGTAGCCTTTAATCTTCCACTCTGCCTGCTGCTTTGCAACGTTGGCAAACATATAATCATCAAGCTTGGTTATAAAACCATTCTTCTCAAACAATGGAATAAACTTGCCCGGCGAAATCATGCCCTCTGTAGGGCTGATCCATCTTACAAGTGCCTCTGCGGCAACAAGCTTGTTATCAACCGGGTAATACTTAGGCTGGTAATATACAACGAACTCACCATTACGGAGAGCCTGCTCCATATTATCCTCAACCTTTCTCTCCCACATCTGCTTATCAATAAGCTGTGTAGAGAAAAACTCAACTGTCTCCATTCCAGATTCCGCTGCATTCTCAGCAGCTTCATATGCATAGTTATAAGCCTGTTCAATATGTATATTCTTACGGTCTTCCTCATTACACAGGTTACACTGGCAATGGCTGCCGTGGTTGTTATGGACAGCTTCAATAACATATGCACCCGCTGTGAAATTAAGCTTCTGCCCAGACCTTAATCCCATCATCTCAGCGATAATAGTGTTAACTCTTCTTGTAAAGCTCTCTTTATCATTATATTTTAAAAGAACAGCAAAATCTGCCGCTGAATGTCTGGCATATGTCTCATCTTTATCAAGCTTAACCTTGAAATATCCATCAATAGATTTAATTATATCCGCACCAGCTCCGACTCCATAGCATGCGCAGTAATCATGGTATTTATCAAGATGGATTGAAACTATCGCATAATTTTTCTTACGATTGCCTCTCTTCTGTAAAATTCTTCCAGCCTGTACAACAAAATAAGTCCAGCTATTGCCACCTGTATCCATATCGGTAAACAGATGCTTTAAAAGTCTTCTCTGGTTAACTATATTAAGAATAAAATTAATAAAGAGAAGACACACAAGCGTGCTTAATATAATAATAGCAATAATCGCTACCAGTGATATATATAATGTCTCCTGCATCTTGATAAAGAATACTTCTCTCACATAAAGGGACCCGCTTCCATCTTTAAGTGGATATGCAAACCAACAGGCTGCCCTTAACATATCTTTATCTTTCCAGTCTTTCTGATTCATGTCAGATCCTGATGTAATCATCGTTAATATCTTGTCAAACGTGATATTAAAATCATCCTCAGTTACTATATTACGATTGTCTTTATCCTGATAAAATGTATATGTAGAACCTAAATTCAAATTCAGTTCCATTACATTAGAAAAATCTGGAGATTCCTTTCCAGACCTGGCAATTATATTATTATTGCTGTCCATGATACATATGCTCTCATCTGTATCAAGATACTGCCTGATATTCTCGACTGTACGCGTTGTATCAGAACCAAATTCACTTCTCATCTGATACATCTTCTCAATTCTGCTTCTGCTGTCTCTTAACTG
>ERZ1034763.428-NODE-428-length-19314-cov-6.449400_pt1 | contig 19314 bp, 13 predicted proteins | sample MGYA00520701_ERZ1034763 | MGnify/ENA primary metagenome ERZ1034763 (study PRJEB33766, sample SAMN09781707) | gut metagenome | biome: gut microbiome | host: Homo sapiens | place: Madagascar | study: EMG produced TPA metagenomics assembly of the PRJNA485056 data set...
GAATTGGAGCAACTAGATCTCTTAATCAAAGCCCGATTTGTCGAACTGTTTGGTGATCCGGTAAATAATCCTATGGGCTGGGAAAAAAGACAACTTCAGGAGATTGTAACTGATGATTGTGCAGTTTCATATGGTATTGTTCAGACTGGCGATAATCAAGAAAAAGGGGTACCTGTCTTTAGACCAGTAGATATTGTAAACAGAGTTCCTAAGTTGGATGAATTAAAGAAAACTACGAAAGAGATATCAAATAAGTATAAAAGAACAATATTGAAAGGTCGTGAGATGCTTATCACTGTACGAGCGAATATTGCTGACACATGCATTGTTGGTGAAGAGTTTAAAGGATGTAATGTTGGAAGGGGCATAGTTCCAATTAGAACGCAGGAAGATATTATGGTATTAGAATTCTTGAAATATCTTATGGACAGCAAACACTTGAACGATGATATCAAAAGTAAAGCTAAGGGCATTACATTGATTCAATTAAACATGGAGGATTTAAGAGAAGTTGAACTTATTATTCCACCACTTGAACAGCAATTGGGCTTTGTAGCATTTGCAGAACAAGTCGACAAATCAAAAGTTGAAGGGAGGATGATTATAATTGGACATAGATAATATTGCAGATCAAATAATCAGCCTTCATGATGATGCTTACATCATATATAAACCGCAGGTAGAGGCTATATGCAGCCGAAATGCTTCAGAAGATGAAGTGGCGCATTTACTTGACAATATGTTTGGATTTTGCGGTGATGAGAGATTTCAGATGCTATTTAAGCAGACTTATAGGAAATACTACAAGAAATATACTGAACAGATAGCATTTCAAATAAAAGAGTATAGAGAGTATTACGATACAGATAAGGAGGTTACCGAATGACCAACTTTGATTTTTTGAAACAAGAACCCAAATTCAATAGTTTTGCCGATGTGGCAATTGCCGCTGAGAAGATTCTAAAGATTGATATGGAAGCCAGTGTGCTTAATTGTCGTCGTGCAATGGAATTTGCTATTAAATGGATGTATTCCGTAGACAAGTCCCTAGAGATGCCATATCAGGACAATCTGATTAGCTTGATGAGTACCGAGGACTTCCATGATTTGGTAGATGATTCTTTATGGAAAAGGCTAAATCTGATTCGTAAGGTGGGTAATCGTGCAGCACATAACGGTAGAAAGATTTCAGAGGACGAAGCTATTCTTTGCTTACAGAATCTATTTATCTTCATGGATTATGTGTCATATTGTTATTCTGATTTTTACGAAGAACGACAGTACGATGTTAATCTGCTGACAGAGACACAGGAAGAGCCAGTTGTTGCAAAATCTTCAGATGACGACGTGGATTTGCAGGCATTAATTGCAGAGAATAAGGCGCTTAAGGAAGAATTGACTGCAAAGCGTGCTGAACAACAGCAGACTTATGTGCCAAAGCCTCTTGATTTATCAGAGTACAAGACAAGAAAAATCTACATCGATTCAATGCTTTGGGATGCTGGCTGGACAGAAGGAAAAGACTGGATTAATGAAGTAGAACTTACAGGAATGCCTAACAAGTCAGAAGTGGGATTTGCAGACTATGTACTCTATGATGATAGCCATAAGCCACTTGCTGTAGTGGAAGCAAAGAGAACATGCGTGGATGTTGCAAAGGGAAGACAGCAGGCAAAACTTTATGCTGATCTACTGGAGACAAAGTATAAGAGAAGACCAGTAGTTTTTCTCACCAATGGTTTTGAAACAAGAATTATTGATAATCAGTATCCTGAAAGAAAGGTTGCTGTTATTTATTCAAAGAGAGATTTGGAGAAGCTGTTTAATCTTCAAACAATGAAGACAAGTCTTAACCACATCTCTGTAGATAAGAATATTGCAGGTCGTTATTATCAGGAAGGTGCAATTAAGGCGGTATGTGATGCGTTTGATAATCGTAACCGTAGAAAAGCACTCCTTGTAATGGCTACTGGTTCTGGTAAGACAAGAACAGTTATTGCGTTATGTAAGGTTCTTTTGGAGGCCGGCTGGGTTAAGAACATTCTGTTCCTTGCGGATCGTAATTCGCTGGTTACACAGGCAAAGAGAAATTTTGTGAATCTTTTGCCAGATTTGTCATGCTCAAATCTTGTAGAGGAAAAGGATAACTATACAGCGCATTGTATTTTCTCCACTTATCAGACCATGATGAATTGCATTGATTCAGTTAAGGATGATAATGGAAAGTTGTTTACCTGTGGTCATTTTGACCTGGTAATCTGCGATGAGGCCCATAGATCCATTTACAACAAGTATAGAGATATATTTAATTACTTTGACGCTCCATTGGTAGGACTTACAGCAACTCCAAAGGATGAGATTGATAAGAACACTTATGGAATATTTGATTTGGAAAATGGTGTGCCAACTTATGGATACGAGCTTGCACAGGCAGTAAAGGATGGTTATCTTGTTGACTTTACTACTGTAGAAACGAAACTGAAGTTCATTGAGGAAGGTATTGCCTATGATGAACTGTCTGAAGAAGATAAGGCTGCTTATGAGGAGACATTTGAGTTTGAAGATGGTGAATTGCCGGAACGGATTAATTCATCAGCTCTGAATACATGGATTTTCAATGAGGATACCATAAAGCAGGTCCTTCATGTGCTTATGACAGATGGTCTTAAGGTGGATTACGGTCAGAAGATAGGTAAGACTATTATTTTTGCAAAGAATCATGATCATGCAGAGAAGATACTTGAAGTATTCAATAAGCAGTATCCGGAATTATGTAAGAATGGACAACCTTTTGCAAAGGTTATTGATAACTATATGGCCTATGCTCAGAGTGCTATTGATGAGTTCTCTGATCCCAAAAAGATGCCTCAGATAGCAATATCTGTAGACATGCTTGATACCGGTATCGATGTACCGGAAGTATTGAATCTTGTATTCTTTAAGAAGGTTATGAGTAAAGCAAAGTTCTGGCAGATGATTGGTCGTGGAACCAGACTTTGTCCTGGACTTATGGATGGAGAAGATAAAGGTAAGTTTTATATCTTTGATTTCTGCGGAAACTTTGAATTCTTCCGTATGAATCAGGGAAGACCTACTGCTAATATGATTGCTCTTCAGGGGGCTATTTTCTCCCTTGAATTTGAGATTGCTTATAAGCTTCAGAGTATCGAATATCAGATTGACAGATTTATTGCATATAGAAACAAACTGGTTGAGATGATGACTGGAAAGGTACAGGAGCTTAACCGTGAAAACTTTGCGGTAAGACAGCATCTGAAGTATGTAGATACCTATTCGGTTGAACTGAATTACCAATCAATCACTTTTGAAGATACTTTGATGGTACGAGAGGAACTGGCTCCGCTTATTATGCCAGATGGAGATGAAGTCAGTGCAGTTCGTTTCGATGCATTGATGTATGGAATGGAATTAGCATATCTAGCAGGCAAAGGCTATGGAAGACATAGAAGTGACCTTTTCAAGAAGGTTGAAGGTATTGCCAGTGTTGCAAATATTCCGGAGATTCAGGTGCAGTCAGAACTTATTAACAAGATTCTTCATACTGACTATGTTGATAATGCCGGAATCGATGAATTTGAGCATATCAGAGTAAGTCTTCGTAATCTGATGAAGTACCTGCCAAAGGGAATCATCAAGTATGACACTGACTTTACAGATGAGATTCTGTCTACTGAATGGAATGATTCTGAATTGGAGAATGATGAGTTAAAGAACTATAAGGCAAAGGCAGAGTTCTATGTTCGTCAGCATCAGGATAATATTGCAATTGCAAAGTTGAAGACAAATAAGCCTTTAACTGAAACAGATATTGCATCTTTAGAGCAGATTCTTTGGAAGGAAGTTGGTTCCAAGGACGACTATGAGAAAGAATATGGTCATAAGCCTTTAGGTGAGTTTGTACGTGAAATAGTAGGACTAGATATGAATGCTGCTAAGGAAGCATTCTCTGAGTTCCTTAACGATACAAATCTTGATAGCAGACAGATTTACTTCGTTAATCAGATTGTCGAGTACATCGTACACAACGGCATGATGAAGGATCTATCTGTGCTTCAGGAGTCGCCATTTACTGATAAGGGAAGTGTTGTAGAGATATTTACTGATCTTACCGTATGGATGGGAATTAGGAAGGTTATTGACCAGATTAATGCCAATGCGGCAGCGTAAAAATGTTAAAGGTAGGGAATACATTTGATTACAGAAGATATTCTGTCATGGATTTCGACATTGCCTAGATGGGAACAAAAACTAGGATATTATCTGCCTGTACTGAAATACAAAGACGCTTCAGTATATCATGGGGCACTCGGATATAGCAGTGACCATGAATGTATATACGCATCTTGGTCTTGATGATGCCAGAGAGGAACTTGCCAGATTAAAAGAGACCAGAAATGTAATGAAACTTAAGAGTATAATGTAGGCTTTCAGACGAGGTATTTTGTAACACAAAAATAACACATTTGGCCATGAAAATATGCGAAATGGTATGAATTTTTATCAAAATACTCATGTTAGTCTGCCAAATACACAACCTTGCAAAGCCAGTATTTATAAGGCTTTGAAGGTTTTTAGGAGGATATAAAAACTATGATAAAAATATTATTCATCTGCCACGGCACTCCAGTTTTACTATAATGCAGGGCTTTGCAAAGTTGGGCAGAGTAGGGCATAATAGGGCGGAAATCCTTGGGATTACTACGGTTTAGACTACTAAGGCTCATGGCTGGAAGTGGGATAAAGGTAAATAAACAGCCACTTTTCGTTAGTAGTAATCTACTACGAATGAGCTGTTTTGTGATTAGAGAATACACGAATAGAGATGTTGAAATTCAGTGGTTTTTATGATATATTATCCACGTGGGAAATTTCTCGTGGAGGTGCTTTTTGGATAATATAGAATATTTGGAACATGTGTTGTTAGTAGTAAAATATGCTAAAAACAAGGGATTGAAAAATGTAGATAAAGATATATGGGAAATAGGGGATAAGGAAATACTAACAGTAAAGAAAGGATTCGTATATGAAAAGATTTTAGATGATAAAGCATTTTACGAGAGTGTCAATATTATACTCAACAATTTTGAGGAAGAATTGAATGAAATTCCAGTGGATGTTATAAGAGAACATACTATTGTTTCAGAAGGTATTGTTTTTACACCAGTTTATTTATCTAAAATGGTTGTTGAAATTTGTAAAAAATATCTTGCTCATGAGGAGCTGAAATTAGCAGGAGATGTGAGTTCCGGAATGGGATCGTTTATTTATGCTCTTAATAATGTTTGTCCAGAGATAAAAACATTGTCTTTTGAAAAAAATGAGTTATTACATCACTTTTCATCAATCTTGTTTAAAGAAGAAAAAAATACTATTTTAAATAGTGATACGCTAAGATTAGATGATAGATATAATGAAAAATTCAACCTTATAGTAGGGAACCCGCCATATGTAAGATTACAAAACATCGATAAGAATACAAGAAACTATATAGAAAATAGTGACTTGTATAAGGAGTATCTTTTCGGGGCATATGATCTTTCTGTGGCATTTATTATAAAAATTGTTGAGTTAATGAAAGAGAATGGTGTCGCCGGACTTGTATTAACAAGGAAGATGTTTTCAGCGGCATATGGAGAAAAAATATGTAGGTATCTTAAAGAACATACGCAAGTATTAGAGATAATTGATTTTGGTGATAATCAAATGTTTTGCGATAAAACCACATATACTTTAGCTATTGTATTTAAGAAAAAGAAGAGTAAAGAGAAGTATTCGTTTTTGCATTGTGCGATTCCAACACAACATATAATTAACGCAACTAACATATCAAGACTCATAGAAGAAAACATAAGTAGATATGATAGTGGTGTGTTAGATGAATACCCTTGGAATTTTTCAAGTTCGAAAGAAAAAAATGTTTTAGATAAATTTAAAACATTTGGATGTGGATTACAAAATAAGTTTGCAATTGTTCAAGGATTTAGAACAGGAAATAATAAAGCTTTTATCGTTGATAAGGAAGGGGAGTTTATTCGGTCATATGTTGATGGTAAGTGTATAGGAAGAGGAATAATCAAGAAAACACAAAACATCATATGGCCATATGTTTTCCAAAATGGTAGCTATAGTCTGATTAAGATTGATGAACTGATGAAAAAAAATGTGTACGCATACGAACATATATCTCATATACGACAAGATACTGATTCTGCACAAATACACGCATACTCTAGACCACAGAATATGTTTGCTATGGATTCGATGAAGATTTTTATTAAAGAGATGATGCCTAGAGCAGAGTTTGCAGCAGATAGTAGTGGAAATATTTGTTTTAGTTCTGGGTATGCGTTGATACCATTACAAAGAATGAGTGAATTTGAAATTAAAGGTTGGGCATATTTATTATCTACAGAAGTAATGGAATACCAGTATCGTTTAATTAGCACAAATTTACACAGCGGTTGGTTTAGAATGTATAAAGGACACATCGAAAAAATACAGTTACCAAATATAGATTTTGAGCAAGCAGAATTGCAATCTATTTTGGCGGAAATAGAGCAAGATAATATGGATTTGCGTGCGTGGGACTGTTTGAATAGATATGTTGCAGAAAAAATTGGGCTCAATGATGATGAATTAGAATATATAATGAATTACATTCAAGAGTGCCATGTATTTTCAATGTCAAAAAAAAATAAAGAAAGCGAAGAAGAGAAAATGAGCAAAGATATATATAGGGACGATGTGAAGGAGACAGCCTACCCGGAATTAACAGAAGAAGAAAGGATATTATATTACCCAGTAGAACTTACTAAATATAATAAATTACATGTTTATGATGATAGATATAGGACATTGGTTACGTTTCAGAATGATAAGAAAGCACCTATTCAAAGATGGTATAGGTATACACAGGGATATTCTACTCTATTGGTATCAAAATTGATTGATGAGTTAGAAATTAAAAGGTCGGAGATTATATTTGACCCTTTTTGTGGAAGTGGAACAACATTATTGACAGCAAAAAATAATGGTATATCATCGATTGGATGTGATGTTTCGCCTCTTTCTTGTTGGATATCCAAGATAAAGACATATAATTGGGACAGAGAATGTGTTAAAAGAATTTCAGATGCATTGCTGACATTAGAGTACGGATGCGATTATAATTATCAAGGATTGCAATTTAAGAAATTTTTTGAAAAGGCATTTTATCCAGAAATTTTGGCTCAAACGATGCATATAAGGAATTGGATTGTAGAGACTGATTTGAATGAAATGGAAAAAGATTTTTTGAGACTTGCATTAGTTTCTATTCAAGAGGAAATAAGTTTTATTAGAAAACATGGTTCGCATTATCGTTTTCTTAACGATGCTTCACACGTGGGCGTTAATAAATTAAATATAGAGCTTATCGAAGAAGAATGTGATATAACAGTAAATTTTAAGAATAAAGTTATTGATATGCTTAATGATATTATGATGTTTAGAGATAAAAATGAAGCAACATCAAAAATTGTATGCACAGATATTTTGAAACTTACAGAAAGCTTTAAAGCGGATGCAATAATTACTTCACCGCCTTATCTTAATAGAAATAATTATTTTTCACAACAAAAGATAGAACTGAGTTTATTAAATTTAATTGCATCTACGGAGGAATATACGGATTTGGTTAAACAATCGTTTTGCTCACATGTAGAAGCTGATTTGCCGGAAAAGCCGGTTTCTAAAATTCCAGAAGTAAATAAAATAATTGAGGCAGTTAAAAGAAGAAAGAGTAATAATGCAAAGATTCCACATATGATAGCTGGTTACTTTGATGATATTGACGCTTTTTTTAAAAAAATACCGGAATTTATTAAACCGGGTGCTAGAATAGCATTCGTAGTAGCGAATTGTAGATGGAATGGTGTAGTTATTCCAGTTGATCATTTAGTATGTAGAATTGCTGAGCAATATGGATTTGTATCCAAAAAGATAATAGTAGCGAGGATGAAAGGGAATAGCCCTCAACAGATGCAGGAGTATGGAAAAATACCTGTTAGAGAGTCGATAGTGATTTTATCATATAAAAAATAGTAATAGGGGGCGAAAGTGCCCCCTATTTTCTGCCTTTATTCCAATTTTGCCATAATTGGTTAAAACGTTCGGTGTCTTTTACACATTCTAATTCTACAAGAATATCTGCAAGTGGCGAATTAGTAGAAATAACATTCAAATCTTTGTCTACCATACTGTCTGCGGCAATTAAAAAATCGTAGCCGGCCCACTGAAGCATATGAAGGTATTTCAATGGAGTTCTACGGGTGACTCCCCAATTGCCGTCGAGAACACTTATCCAAATAAAGTCCTTTGAACGTAGCTTAAGTGCATTGTTTTCGATATATCCACGATAAAATAACGCTCTGGCAATTTGTTCTTTGGTTCGATTCTGAATATTTTTGCCATGACGTTCTTTTCCGCCACCAGTAGATTTGGATTGAATGAATACTGGCATATTATATTTTTCAGAGAAAACGATATAGTCTTCGGATACTTTGGTGTTATCAACAGCATTACCACCCAAGTAATGAATTAATGATGGAACTTCTGCATCAACTGCGATTCCTCCTAAGTGTGCAATGTTGTTGTGATTTAGTATAATTTCAATCGCAGCTTCAGCAGGATTAAAAAATGAACGTGATTGCCAGAGTTTGTCCCATTTTTCGTTCATATAGTTTTGCCACTCAACTCCACTTCGGGCTCGAGTTGCAACACTACAATTGTATGCAGCTTGCATACAATTACGAATAATTTCATTATTTATTTTTGAAGGTACATCTCCTTCGCAACCCGTTGCTTTCATATAATTCCATGCATTTTCTCGTAGGAATGAGTCAATCGGATTCCCATAGAAAAGATTGGTATTTTTCCATTCGTCGCTTAATGTTTTCCAAATGTCTGAATGCTTGCATGTAATAACAGTTGGGTTTTGTGCTATGGAGTTAATTTGTATATCAAAATCATTATCCCATGTGCAGATGACTTTATCAAAAAAATAATTGAACGCTTGCAGGACATATGCAAGCCAAGCTTCTTTTGTCCCACCGATTACAAGTATCGCACGTATTTCGGGATACCTAGCTTTAAAAAGCATGAGTTCGCCGAGTTTTAATTGAAGTTTATTTTCGTTACTGTGACCAGGTGTATCGGGATTACAGTATGTTACAGAAGCAAAAGCTAGTGGATTTTCTATGCTAGGATAACATGCATCTACCTGTATATCGTAAGAAATATTCCTTGAGACATCTTCATAATAGATCATTCTACCATTTGACCAATTAAATTTATCTTTTACCATTCTTTCGAGTGCAGGACCAATTTCTTGCACTTTTGAAAGAGATACGCTTTGATTAAAATATGCAGAATCAAATATATTATTTTTTTCCATAATAAGTTAAACACCTCCACCATAATTATATCAAAAGTGTGTAGAAAAAGATAGGGGGTATCCAAATCTCTACGACTTTTCTTCCAGAAGACCGATGGCCCCCTTCGTGTGAATTTTCGCAGAATTAAACAGGGGGGATACCCACCAAGGTCGGTTTATGTGAAAATATCCGCTGAATATCATCGCTAAAGCCGATTTTGTTTTGCCGGATAGTACCGAAATACGAAAAAAAACATGTAAAAAGCAGCATAAAAATCACAGTTTTTCTGCGTACATTTTGGCAGAAATATAATCCGAATTGTCTTGCTATTCTGTGCCGTCAGAGTGATATATGTACTACCGAATAAAGAAAGGTGGGTACATATTATGAAGAATGAAATAAGATTTACATTGGAATCGAAGCAGAGACCGAAACTGGCACGGGAGATTGGAAACATACTTGGAACAGTACCGCATTATGAACGGGTACCAAGCTGTGCATATAATATTGCAGGATACCGACTGAATAAAGAGGGTGTATTGCATATCCCGGATGGAACTGAAAAAGAAATAGTGGAAGACCTGATTCGGCAGTTACGGGAACATGGGTTTCAGGACGATATGGAAATAACGGAAGAAGTGCCCGTGCAACAAGATAAGCTGACAATATCGATTCCGAAAGAGAGCCTTACGGATACGGCATTGGAAAATTTACAGAAGATCATAGTAAATAGGCAGACACTTTTTCAACGTGCATTTCGGATGGATAGCACAGAAATAGAGATTACTGAGGAAAAAATAAACTTCACATGGTTTCCATACACAACGTATAGCGATGAAATGGCAGCCTACACACAATTTCTCTCAAGACTGTGTGATATGGCAAGAGATGCAAAAAGGGTATCATCAAAGCCGACCGAAACGGATAATGACAAATATGCTTTCCGCTGTTTTCTGCTCAGACTTGGCTTTATCGGAAAAGAGTATAAGACAGCGAGAAAGATTCTGCTTAGAAATCTTACAGGAAATTCAGCATTCCGCTACGGAGAATAAGGATAAAATGACATGGGGTGTCGGTGCAGACCGATGCCCTTTTTCTATGGAAAAACAGTTGGGGCAACTTGTGGCAGATGATTTAGGTTATTCTTATAGAGCCTATATAGAAAATAACCTATATTACTTGCCACATCTTGCCCCAGTGTGAAAACAGCCGTGGTCACGCCCAGCGGTTATCATTTTCTTCCTGTATCTTTCTGCGATAAGCAGTGCGGGATTTTCTACGGTTTCGTTCTTTTTTACATTCTGGATTGTCACAGTATTTCTGGCGGTTTCCGTTTTTGATGAACAGACGGCCGCAACACTCACAGGTGGCAACGCCCACACGGTCGGCATAAGCAATGGGGTAATCTGTAGGGATAGATACATATTGCGACAGAGCGAATCGGGCAGCATCAAAAACAGAATGGAAATCCGGCATGACCTTCAATTCACCATTCTCATCCAGTCCCAGTTTTATGGTCACCCCGCTCATTTCATTTAGATAAGTAGATATTTTACCGAGATGTGTCTGCGTAAGAAACGAATTAAAGTCTGCAAATTCATTTGTCCATGTGATCCGTGCAAGGTCATCGGAAATATCAAGCTGATTCAGACATTTTTTGAACATAAGGATAACAAGAGTGTCACGGTACAGTTTTTCTAAATCATCCTTCATCTCTTTTACAGCGAAAGTAAAACTTCCAAGTATATTGGTAGACACATTCCAATATTCTGCATCTTTATCTATATCCCATTTATATTCAGCAATAACGCCGGATGCGTAGTAAGGATGTGCGTACTGCTGACACCATGAAATGATATCATCGGCAGCAGTGTTGTCATCTTTCCCACGGATGCTCTGATACAAGTTGTTCAGGGAAAGCCAGAGTCCGTTTCCGTCCAAGCCATAGCCACGATTGAGCCGTGGCACATCTCCATCCCCCAGACAGGCGGTTATTATAATTTCTCCATCTTGTTCTGTTTTTTCATAATATTTGAAAGTTGCGGTCAGTCTTGCATCCGCACTCATTTTCCCCAAACTGAAATCTTCGTTCATATTCTACCTCCATTCTTACCGATAGAACTTGCTTTTGGTACGAGTTCTTACCGATAGAAAATAGTCTTTGGTAACATTATAAAGTATACTGTGATAGAAAACAAGAGCAATTCATGTTTGGAATGCAGAGAGGAGGATGGCTATGGATAAAGTCACGATGAGCGTACAGGAAATGGCAATGCAGATGGGAATCAGCCTGAGCAAAGCGTATGCACTGACCAGAGAAGCGGATTTTCCAATCGTCCGTGTAGGCAAGCGGGTATTGGTTCCTGTTTCCGAATTTAAGGTGTGGTTATCGGCAAGAGCCACGGAGAAATGATACGTCAGAAAATAAGCGGGGAAGGAGGAGCACAGAATGTATGAGAAACTTCCGGAACAGTTGAAAAAAGACGGACGGTTCTGTCTGTGGAAATATGAAGAAAGAAACGGACGCATGACAAAAGTGCCGTATCAGACAAATGGCAGAAAAGCGAGCAGTGCCGATAAAAATACCTTTTCGGATTTTCGATTGGCGGTCAATGCAATGGATGGTTATGACGGGATCGGTATGGGTGCATTTGATGATTTCTGCATGGTAGATATCGACCATTGTGTGTTTGGTGGAAAGATGACGCAGATGGCAGAAGACATCGTGGAGAGAATGGACTCCTATACAGAATTCAGCCCCTCCGGCACGGGAGTCCGCATAGTATGTAAGGCATCTTCCCTGTCTTATGATACGGGCAGATATTACATCAATAATCAGAAACTTGGGTTGGAAATCTATGCAGCAGGTGTGACGAAGAAATTCTGTACTCTGACAGGAAATGTGATCCGCAACCGTGGTGTTGAGGAGCGAAGCACTGAACTTGGGGAAATACTGGAAACTTATATGCTCCGTCCGATTTCTAAGAAAAAGAACGATGTACAGGATATTCCCGGCAGTTATCTGTCCGATGATTCCGTGGTCCGCTTGGCATCGGATTCCAGACAGGGCGAAAAGTTCAAAGCCTTGTGGAATGGAGAAATACTGGAAGGAAAATCCCACAGCGATGCGGATATGTCGCTTGCAAGTATCCTTGCATTCTGGTGTGGCGGTGACACAGGGCAGATGGACAGACTGTTCCGAAAATCGGGATTGATGCGGAGCAAGTGGGACCGTGTGCAGAGTGGCTCAACCTACGGCGCATTGACGATGGAAAAGGCAGTGGCACAGGCACTGGATTTCTACAGACCTTATGCAAGGACATCAGCAGAGAGTGATTTTGATGATATGCTGCAGAAGCTGATAGAACTGAATGTGTCGGATAACAGCAGATACCCGTGGAATGACAACGGCTCAGGCAGATTGTTTGCGGATGTGTATAAAGATATCGCAAGGTATGTGCCGGAAAGGAAAAAGTGGTATGTGTATGACGGAACCCGGTGGATTCCGGACATTGGCGGATTGAAAACAATGGAGCTTGCAAAATCCCTTGCGGACAGTCTGGTCAGATATGCCCTGACAATTACTGATGAACGTATAAGAAAGGACTATCTGGAATATTCTGCGAAATGGCAGAGCCGGAATTACCGTAACACGTATATCAGTGATGCCCAGAGCGTGTATCCGATTGCAATGTCTGAGTTCGACCGCAATGTTTATTACCTGAACTGTCAGAACGGAACACTGGATCTGCAGACGGGAGAGTTCCATCCGCACACACCACAGGACAAGCTGACCAAGATTGCAGGGGCGGCCTATGATCCGAATGCAAAGAATCCACGTTTTACCAGATTTGTTTCAGAGGTGATGAGTGGGGATACGGAGAAAGCAAGGTTCATGCAGAAAAGCCTTGGTTATGGTCTGACAGGTGATACCCGCTATGAATGTATGTTTTTCTACTACGGTGCAACCACCAGAAATGGGAAAGGGACTCTGATGGAAAGCACACTTCATGTGATGGGAGATTATGGTTTGACTGTCCGACCAGAAACGATTGCTGCAAAACCGTCTGCCAACAGCCAGAACCCGACAGAGGATATTGCACGGCTTGCCGGAGTGCGGTTCGCCAATATCTCAGAGCCAAGGCGGGGATTGGTGCTGAATGAAGCACAGATCAAAAGCATGACGGGAAATGATACACTGAATGCCAGATTCCTGCATGAAAACAGTTTTGATTTCAAGCCACAGTTCAAGTTGTATGTGAATACGAATTATCTTCCGGCTATTACAGATATGACACTGTTTTCGAGCGGACGTATCGTGATCATTCCCTTTGACAGGCATTTTGAGGAATGGGAGCAGGAACAGAATCTGAAAGCAGAATTTTCCAGGCCGGAGGCAGCAAGTGCCATCTTAAACTGGCTGATTGAAGGATATACCCTTTTACAAGAGGAAGGATTTGCCCAGCCAAAAGCAGTAAAAGATGCCACCATGTCCTATCAGCATGACAGCGATAAAATGGAACTTTTTGTGGAGGAATTTCTGGAACAGGAGAAGGATGCGGAATGCCGGACATCGGCAGTGTATCAGGCATACCGCAACTGGTGCAATGACAATGGATATTTTGCGGAGAACAGCCGGAATTTTAATCAGGCACTCCGCACAATCGGTACGGTAGTCCGCAAGCGTCCGAGGGATGGTGGAGAAAAAACCACACTTTTAACAGGATATCGGCTCTTGTGCAGAGATTTCCTCTGCTGAGAAAAAAGGAGGTATACATGGGAAAACAGAAAGCAGCACCACCGATGCGGTTTGAACCATCGGATTTTTCAACAGACAAGTACAGATGTGTGAATGTCATCAATTTAAGGGACAGATGCCCGGTCATTATCATGGCAAGCGAATCCTGTGACCCGCCTTATTACCGTGTGGTTGACGGGTCATTGGAGATGTTTTATCTGTCCTATTCTGAAGCAGTGGATTATTGCAGACAGAGTGGTTATATGACACAAAAATAATTTTTCAGGAGGTTTATTATGATTAACAGTACAGCTTATTATAACGATTTTTGGAACGAAATGAGAGGAAAACAGGCAGTTACGGACAGCCTTTATAACAACCGTGAAAGCAAGACAAATGCGTACCATCTGCCCGGAGAATCAAATAAAAAATATATGGCAGTACTACAGAAAGAAAGTGCAGTCCGTCAGCTGGCAACCGTTGTGAATGCGACCAGAAGTGACAGCCGTCTTTGGACATTTGACTGTGAAGGTCAGGCTGAATGGGGCGATATGGTCAATCTGGAGGGCATGGATAACGAGGACGATTTTCAGAGATTTGAAGTACAGGCATACCGATTGTCCGAGCTTGTCAGACTTGGATTGGAGTTCGCTTCTGACCAGTCCTTTGCCATAGAGGATTATGTAATCAGGAAAATGGCACGTTGTTTTGGCACAAGCGAGGAACAGGCGTTTATCAACGGAACAGGGGAAAATCAGCCGACAGGTATTCTGCACGCCACTGACGGAGCAGAAACGGGAGTGACGGCAGAGAGTGATTCTGCTATCAGCTATGATGAAATCATCAAACTGTATCTATCCGTGGATAAGAAATACCGTAAACATGGTACATGGCTTATGAATGACGAAACGGCTCTGGCACTCCGTACCCTCAAAGATTCAGCCGGAAACTATCTGTGGAAGGAAAGTGATGAAACAATTTTCTCAAAACCTGTGCAGATTGTTGATTCCATGCCGTCTATCGGAAAGGGGCAGAAAGTAATCGCATTTGGAGATTTCAGCAATTACTGGCTCGTTCAGCGTTTTCCGCTGACTGTCCGCACACTGAAAGAAAAGTTTGCAATGCGTGGACAGGTAGGATATCTGGGATGTGAGTATCTGGATGGAAAGTTGATCCGTAAGGATGCAGTCAAGGTACTTCAGATGGCAGCAGACTAAGCAGTTGGGGCTGGGGAAATACTGCAGCCCGTATGGAAGGAGAATTGCACATGGCAATAGAAAAACATGATACTACGGAAAATACACTTGTCCCTGTGAGTGAAAAGTACACACTGACAATCAAAGAAGCAGCATCGTATTTTAATATCGGGACAAAGAAAATGCGTAGACTGGCAGAAGATAACAGAGGAAGATTTGCGGTATTCAGCGGAAACAGGTATCTGATTATCCGCCCGCAGTTTGAAAAATTTATCAGTGCTTCTTCGGAGATATAATTCCGTTTGTCTGCCGAAAGTAGTTGATATTATCAGCGTTCAGAGTGATATATAGTATGACCTCGAAAACCCTTGAAAACAGCCACTTTTGGCAGAAAGGAAGTACTTTTGTGGTAAGACCAAGTTTAGCAGAAAAGGATATTTTGAATCCTTCTGAGACAATTGAATATTTTGTTTTGAGCCGGAGAAAATTTTATGATTTATTGAATAATACGGATGGGGAAGATTTTCTGGCATACTACGGAGAACGCAAGCTGATTCTTCGTGTAGCCTTTGAAAGGTATCTGCATAACCATCCAGAACTAAGGAGGCGGGTATAATGGCAAAGGCAGGAAGAGGACAGACAAGGCGAGATTCCAAGCGTAGAGTATTAAGACCGGGAGAGAGTGTAAGAGCAGACGGAAAATATCAATATAAGTACCATATTGATGGAAAACCACATTTTGTCTATAGTTGGAAACTGGAGCCTACGGATAAACTCCCAAAGGGCAAGAAACCATGCCTTTCCCTTCGAGAGTTGGAAAAACAGGTAAACACAGATTTAGATTTGCTTGTAAATATCGTGGACGGACAGATGACAGTATGTGAACTGGTAGACCGTTATCTGAAAACCAAAACAGGAGTAAGGCAAAGCACGAAACAGGGATACGTTACAGTGCAGAGATTACTTGCGAAGGAAGCATTTGGCAAAAAGACAATCCGAAGTGTGAAAACTTCCGATGCAAAGCTGTTCCTTATCAAATTGCAGCAGGAAGATGGGAAAAGCTACAGTTCTATTCATACCATCCGGGGAGTGCTGCGACCAGCTTTTCAGATGGCGGTGGATGATGACATTCTGGTAAAGAATCCATTCGGATTTCAGCTTGCCGGAGTATTAGTAAATGATGCAGTCACAAGAGAGGCAATTACAAAAGACCAGATGAGAAAGTTCTTAAAGTTTGTGCATGACGATGTGGTGTACTGTAAATACTATGAAGTGGTGTACATACTTTTTCATACGGGAATGCGAATATCGGAATTTTGTGGACTGACGTTGAAGGACATTGATCTTGAGAACAGAACTGTAAATATCGACCACCAGTTGCAGAGAACATCAGACATGCGATACATCATAGAAACCACAAAGACGGATGCCGGAACAAGAGTATTACCAATCACAGAGGATGTGGCACAGATGTTTCAGGCAATCATCGAGGACAGAAATGCACCGAAAGTGGAGAAATCCATAGATGGATATAGTGGATTCCTGTTTTATGATGATAATGGAATGCCACTTGTGGCAATGCACTGGCAGCATCGATTCAATCATATGGTCGGCAGATACAATGACATCTACCGGGTACAGATGCCAAATATTACACCTCATGTATGCCGACACACCTATTGCTCGAATATGGCAAAATCGGGAATGAATCCAAAGACATTACAATACCTCATGGGGCATTCAGATATATCGGTCACAATGAATGTGTACACGCATATCGGATTCGATGATGCAGAGGAAGAATTGAAACGGATGGAAGAGTTTAGGAAGGCGCAGGCAAAGGTTGAGCAGAAGAAAGAAAAGCCTATGTCGCAGAAGATGTTTAAGGTAGTTTAATATGGAAAAGAGATGACGCTCCGGCTTAGGCTGGGGCGTTTTTTCTATGGAAAAGAAGTGAAAATGACGATATAATACTAATGATTATAAAGAAAGGTTGATAAATATGGAAATATCGGATAAGGATAAAGAACATTTGGTTTCTGAATTAGAAAAATTAACTGGTACTAGACCATTATTTTATTTGAAATTTTGTTCAGAAGAAAAATATGCAACAGATATTTGTGAAGGAAGATTATATGCAAATACACCTAAATATTTCAGAGAAAAAGAAATTGAATCGGGAGAACGTGGACAAGGAGATCAATTTGAATTAATGTCAATTATTGAGGCACAATCGATAATAATGTGTGACAAAGAAACAAATGAGATTGTTATGGCTGTACCGAGGGGAACTTTGAGATTTCAATTTAGGGATGATGATTTAGTGCCAATGGTTTCTTTTGTTGGAATGACATTGAGAGATATGAAGTTAGTGTACGCAGATGAAAAACGTGCAGATTTTTTGTTCCCATTTACAGAGGAAGAATATGATAGTATGGTTGAAAAGTTTGGGAAATTTTGTGTGATTGTCAATGGCAGGGAATTAGAACGCCATATTAATTACTATTGTGAAGAAAATGAATGTGATTATATTTTTGATAAAGTAGAATATTGTGAGCAGAATCGTTTGGATAGGATGCAAGCATTTAGCAAAAGTGCGAAAGAAAGATTTTTATACAAAAATAAGGACTTGGCTTATCAAAGAGAATATAGACTTGTGATTGCACATGAATTGCCGATAGACCATTTTGTTAGGATTGGTAAATTGGATAATACTAAAATATTGGAAACAGGGGATATGAGAGAATTTAAATTTTCTATTGGTTATATTTCACATCAAATTGGTGAGGAGATGATTTAGTGATTTCAAAGGTTGTATTTGAAATAAAAAATAGCATTAGAAGTTGGAGTAATCAGGAGATTTCTTTTTCTTCGAAAAATATGAGGACTGTTTCAATAATTATAAAGGATATAAGGTGTGAATTGGCTGTAGATGGAAATAGTGAAGATGACAATTTGCAGTATATTATATTGATATGGGAATTGCTGGTTTGGGAAGATGGTTATTTTTACAAACCTATTAGTTATACTGTTGATGGTGTTGAAAAAACGATAGATAGCCTTGTGACCATTAATTGTCGTACTACTGATGCAAAATGGGTTTCTAGTGCAATCCTATTATGCAGGAATCAAAGACAAATCAATGAGGAAATTGTTGAAAAATACAGGAGTATCAGACATTTAGACAGAAAAGACAAATCAATGAATGCCTCCATGTTTTCCTCTTTCTTTTATCTGATTTCAGAATCATATTCTAGTATCAATTTAGAGCACAGATTAGTTTTATTAATGCACATTTGCGATGGCTTTGCAATCAAGTATTGTAATGGTAGTAGCAGTAATAATTCTGGAAATATAAATATAATCCTTAGGAAAATAGATGCAAAAAAATATAAGCATGGAGCAGCACTTCTTGGAATTTCATCTTCTAGAGCAATTGATGCATTAGGAGACACAAGAAATGAGCTGACACATTATATTTATAAATCTGGAAGTTTGGGTTCGTTTATAAATAACCCGGATATAGAGACTGATAACATGGTAAATTTGTATGCATTTTATGTTTTGGAGATTGCATTACGAATAGCTGTGTTAGAGGTGATTGGAGTAAATGTTTCTGACGAAGTTAAAAATTATGTAATGGATGAGCACTTAGATTGGATAAAGTTAGAAAAGCATCTTGATGAAGATTGTGTACTTCCTATGAATGTTTTTCGACAGATGATTGAGAAACTTCAAAATCAAGGGCAAAATCCTTAGTAGTAAAAACTTTCGCTTTACTACCAATTTTACTACTAACAGGTAGTAACAACATGCTCAATCTTGCTCTGATTTGCCACAATCTGTAATTTCAGAGCATTTTACAATAACCCCGGAATCCCTTGCAAACAAGGGCATTCCGGGGCAAAACAAGGAGAAACAAAACAATGATAAAAATACTATTTGT
>ERZ1034763.435-NODE-435-length-19070-cov-4.555824_pt1 | contig 19070 bp, 13 predicted proteins | sample MGYA00520701_ERZ1034763 | MGnify/ENA primary metagenome ERZ1034763 (study PRJEB33766, sample SAMN09781707) | gut metagenome | biome: gut microbiome | host: Homo sapiens | place: Madagascar | study: EMG produced TPA metagenomics assembly of the PRJNA485056 data set...
ATCTTTATCCTGGTCTTTGAACTGTCCCTGACGGTTGATCGTCCAGCTTAACAGCCAGCTGGAATCCTGGCAGCTGACGATACCGCCGGTTACAACATTTCCGGTGCGAGGGTCACGTTTGCAAATGTCTGTGATATAAGGAATGATCTTGTCATCCAGAGTTGTAACTGTTGCAGATTCCCAGTTTGTCTTGGCAATGTCGGAACAGAATTTTTCCGGATGTCCGAAGGATGGATCCTGACGGGCAATGTTTTTCCAAAGGTTCCATACACCGCTTGTACGGACTTCGGCATCCCCGTTTGGTGCATGGTTCTGATCTCCGTAAATGGTTCCCTCTGTACAGCTTCCGTTTGTGACAAATACGAGGTCGTTTTCTGTCAGGACGATACCTCTTTCCTGTCCGTTTACTTTACATTCAATTGCAGATGCAATCTTTTTGTCTCCTTCGAATTTGAATACAACATTTGTGACTTCTGTATTGAACTGGAAGTCCACACCGGCATTTTCGAGGTATCTCTGCATCGGAAGAATGAGGGATTCATACTGATTATATTTGGTAAATTTCAATGCACTGAAATCAGGCAGTCCGGCAATATGGTGGATAAATCTCTGGAAATATAATTTCATTTCCAAAGCACTGTGCCAGTTTTCAAATGCAAACATTGTTCTCCAATAGAGCCAGAAAGTAGAATCAAATACTTCTTCGTCAAAAACATCTTCAATGGTTTTATCGTAGAGATCTTCGTCTTTTGTCATAAAGAGTTTCATGATTTCCATACAGCCCTTCTGACTGAGGTTGAATTTTCCGTCTGTATGTGCGTCTTTGCCACGATTTACAGTTGCACGGCAAAGCGAATAGTTCGGGTCATGTTTATTGAGCCAGTAATATTCATCAAGTACAGAAACACCAGGTGTCTCGATGGATGGAATGCTGCGGAAGAGATCCCACAGACATTCGAAATGATTTTCCATCTCACGTCCACCGCGCATTACATAACCTCGGGAAGTATCATAGATTCCATCACATGCACCACCGGCAATATCCATTGCTTCTAAAATGTGGATCTGGCATCCAGGCATCTGTGCATCACGGACAAGGAAACATGCCGCTGCCAGAGAGGCAAGTCCACTTCCTACGATGTAAGCATTTTTCTGATCGACACCTTCTGGTTTCTCCGGATGTGCAAATGCTTCGTAGTTTCCGTTGGAATAATAGATGCCTTTGCTGTTGCGGTCATATTTTCCGCGTTCTGTGTTACGATAGTTATCTGGAACGGAAGAATCGGCAGCAGCACTCTTTTTGAAGATAGAATTACCGGATTCTTTTTTTGCCTTCTGTGCGAGATAAATTGCAGTTCCTGTTCCTGCTGCTACTGCAGAGATTACACCAAGTTTAGATTTCTTATTTGACATAATAAAACCACCTTTCTGAAAAAAACGGATTCATGTCTCGTTTTGAGATCATCTCATCATAATTACTCTAAATAACGAGATATGAAGTATAGTTTTTATAGTTATAGTATGGACATTTTTAAAGATTTTCAATTTACAAAAAGAGGCAAGTGATTAAAAAGTTATCATTTGCCTCTTTTTGTAAAGTATAGGTTTAGTATATTTGTGTTATGAATTCGCTTTTTCTGAAAGTGCTGCGAAATTTTCAATAGAATGCATAAGGCTTCCGTGGATGGTAATACTGATCTTATGTGCCAAATCGACATAATCGTCTTTCATTCCCTGTTTGATCCAGTCGAGCATAAGATCGACAAAGCTGTATTTATAAAAATCGGCAATAAAGAGCCGGTCTTCTTCAGAAATACTGGTGCCTTCTGCTTTTTCCTCTACAACATTCATCAGTAAATCGGAAGTCAGATGAAAAAGGAAACTTTCAATCTGATCCCGGCTGATGCCGCAGTCTTCGGTTAAATCGCGGATGGTTATCTTATCGAGCGGTTTTTGAAGCATTATTTTTTTAGAGATTCTTCCAATATTTGTTTTGTCTGGTTTATCATAGAGGGTCCCTCCGTTTGTTACGAAAATTAAGTGTGACTATGATTTATAGTATCACATTTTCCAAAACAGATAGCAAGTATTACACCATTTTTAAAAATCCTCTGGTGATGTATTTTATTATGGGAAAACAAAGGAGATTCTGTTATAATCTTTAAATAAAGTAAAAGTAAGGTTATAAAGATATGAAAGAAAAAGAAAAGAAAATCACACGGATTCTGCGTGTTTTCATGATGCTTCTTACATGTATCCTGATTGCATTATTCTTTGGAATTATGATATTGGTCAGCGATATGCAAGGGACGGCTCGTGTAGTGAATTATGCCGGACTTGTGCGTGGAAAGACGCAGCAGATCATCAAACTGGAAAATGCACAGAATCCACAGGATGAAATGATCAGGGAAGTCGATGCTTATATTGATGGATTACGTCATGGCAGTGATGAACTGAACCTTATCCGTCTGGATGATAAAGCATTTCAGGATAAGATGGAAGTGCTGGAACAATTTTTTGAACAACTAAAGGAAGAAATCTATAAGGCTCGGGAAGAAGGATATGAAAATACACAGATTATAAATAAAAGTGAAACATTTTTTACAATCTGTGATGAGACAACAGGGCTTGCGGAAAGTTATTCGCAGAAGCTGGCATCTTCCTTAAATCGTCTGGAGAAAAGCGTTGTCGTGGATATTATTGGAATTGTGTGTCTGTTGGGATATGAGCTTTTCAAGGCATTGCGGTACGCAGCACAAAACCGTGTGCTTCGTCAGAAGGTTTATCTGGATGAGGCAACAGGACTTCCGAATAAGAATAAGTGCGAGGAGATTCTGGCATCTGAAGAGCCGCTTACGGACAGGGAATCAACAGCGGTAATGGTGTTTGATTTAAATAATCTGAGAATCATTAATGACCGGCAGGGACATGAAAGAGGCGATCAATATATCAGATCATTTGCAGAACAATTGCGGGCAGCACTTCCGGAGAAATATTTTGTCGGAAGAGACGGAGGAGATGAGTTCATTGCAGTATTAAAGCAGGTGGATCATAAGCAGGTGAAAGACTGTCTGCAGATGATACGGGAACAGACGGAGCGTTATTCAAAGAATCATCCGGATATGCCACTTAGCTATGCAGTGGGATATGCATTGTCTACAGATTTTCCGGGAAGTAATATGAAAGATCTGTTCCGATATGCGGATAAGAACATGTATGTAGACAAAAATCGGGCGAAGATGAAAGAAGCAGCTGACAAGCGGAGACTTAGGAGTCGGCTGTTACAATCTGTAAAAGAAAAAGGATTTCATTTTACAGATTGCCTGTACTGTGATGCGATTGTGGATCAGTATGTTGTTCTTCGTGCAAGCTCAGAATTTTTCCTTGCAGATGATGGTAGTTATTCTGGTGCAGTAGAGCAGATTATACAGGAGCTGGCGGAGGAAGAGAAACGCAGGGAACTTTGGGAGAAACTTCAGCTGTCGGAAATCCGGAAAATCCTGACAGAGGAACATCAGGTAGAGGAATATTTTTATTGTCACAAAGATGGTGACAGAGTTTTGCGTGGCCGGATCACACTTTTACTGCCTGACTTTGCTGAAAATGGAAATCTGCATCATTTTCTTGTTGGATTTGATGTTTATCAGGACAGGGACAGATTGATCGTAAATGAGAAAAAGCAACTGACACAGTTCTATGAACAGCTGACGCAGTCCATTTTGGAAAACGGAAACTATATAGAAGCATTGATGGATACAGCAGAAATAATCCAAAGTGTTAATCTGACACAGAATTTATTAGAAAAGATATTTTGGCAAAACAGGGAAAACAGGCAGATTCCAGACATAAAACTTCCATGTCCTTATGATACGTATTGTAAGACCTATCAACGGTTCGTGACAAAAGAGACGAGAGAAAATTATCGTATCACAGAAAATCCGGCACAGCTGATCGAACGTTTTAAAGCAGGCGAAAAGCAGGTGACTGTGGAATATCAGGTGGAGCAAAGTGATGGAAGCAGATGCTGGTGGCAGGAGACAGTCCTGATGTCACAGGAGATGGTTTATGAAAGCAGGACAAAGCAGACAAGTACTATGATTGGTGCAATTATTTTGTTCAAGGATATTTCAGAGTTCCATGAGCAGGAAGACAGAATTCATGAATCGGATGAGTCATGATATCCGCACACCGATCAATGGTATTCTCGGAATGATCCAGATGATCCGTAAGAACTATAAGGATCAGGAAAAGATAGAAGAGTGTGTTGATAAAATGGATCTGTCTGTCCAACATCTGAGTGAACTGGTCAATGATGTACTTGATATGAGTAAAATCGAGTCAGGATATTTAGAGTTGCAGAATGATACGTTTGATCTGAATACGTTGATAGATCAGGTAGAAGTTGTGGTCAGTGCACAGGTAGAGGCAATGGAAATCAGCTATGAGAGCCATCGGGAAAAGGTGAATCATACGATGCTGAGCGGAGATACGCTGCAGATCAGAAGAATTATGCTGAATCTGTTCAGTAATGCAATCAAATATAATAAGCGTGGAGGAAGGATAGACACTTATGTAAAAGAACTTTCTTTTGATGGAATGTGTGCGGCATTCGAATTTCGTATTACGGATACAGGTGTCGGGATGAGCAGAGAATATATAAAAGAAGAATTGTTTAAGCCTTTTACACAGGAAATAAATGATGCAAGAACGCAGTATAAAGGAACCGGGCTGGGAATGTCAATTGTAAAAGGACTGGTCGAAAAGATGGGTGGAACAATTCGGGTGAGCAGTACGCCCGGCGTTGGAACGGAGTTCCGTTTTTATTTGAGTTTTCCAGTAGTTCAGCCGGAAAAGGAAAGCCAGAATGAAGAATGTGTGCAGAGAATAAAACAGGATCTGAAAGAGGATAAGCCGCTCAGAGGATATCATATTCTTCTTGCTGAAGATAATGAGATCAATATGGAGATTGCAGAGTTTTATCTGGAAGAAGCTGGTGCACAGGTGACAAAGGCATGGAATGGACGGGAAGCTGCGGAACTATTTAAACAGTCGGGGCTAAGAGAATATGATGCTGTTCTTATGGATATCATGATGCCGGAGTTGGATGGAAAAGAGGCATCACGAAAGATCCGCTCTATGGCAGACCAAAGGGAAGATGCAGCCGAGATTCCGATTTTGGCAATGACAGCACAGGCGTCTACCGAAAGTATACATCAGTGTAAGTCAGCCGGAATGAATGAGTGTATCTTTAAACCTGTGAATGCAAAAGAACTGATCAGATTACTTCAGGATATAGTTGCAAAAATATAAATTGAGAGGGAAGGAAAATGCACGAATTAGGTGTTGTCTTTTATGTTGTAAAAGATGTAAAGAAGGTTGCGGAAGAAAATCATGTGGAGAAGGTTTCTTCCGTGACACTGGAGATTGGGGAAGTGTCAGGAATACTACATGATTATCTGACGGATTGCTGGAATTGGGCGAAGAAGAAAGAACCGCTTATGGAAGAAGCCGAACTGAAAATCGAGCAGATAGAAGCAGTGACATTTTGTGAAGAATGCCAGAAAGAATATCCAACGGTAGAACATGGAAAAATCTGTCCGTACTGTGGAAGTGAAAATACCTATCTGCTTCGTGGGAATGAATTTTTAATAAAAGAGATAGAGGTATCGGACTGAAAAATCAGCGTCTTACCTATTGTCAACCGCTTTGATAGATGATACAATACGAGAGACTTAAAAGAATCACAGGTGTTGCTGATCACAGCAGACCGTAAACATTTCTTACAGTTTCTAGTAATACACGAGTTAAGCGAGGAAAAGAATTATGCGTCAGATTATCTATGATAAAGTGAAACACATTGCAGACAAATACAAAGGATATATTGATACAGAAGATTTGATGAAGGAAGGACTTACTAATCGTCAGATTGGTCTGTTGACAGCAGAAGGAAAGCTTGAGAAGGTAGCACATGGACATTATTGGATCATTAGTCCGGAGTTTTCCAAACCGGAAGATTATAAGGCAGTGGAAGTGGCACGAGTAAATAGAAAAGCGGTAATCTGCGCAGACAGTGCATGCTATTACATGGGCCTGATTGATAAAGAGCCGGAGATCCTTTCGATTGCAACAAGAAGAAGTGACCGTCACAAGATGAAGATGAATTTTGAAGTTAGCAGACATTACTTCTCAGAACAGGCTTTTGAGGATGAGAAGCATGTGTTTGATACAAAGTACGGTTCTTACAATGTATATGGAATTGACAGAAGCGTGTGCGACTGCATCCGTTTCCGTGAAGACATTGATAAAGATATCTTTGAACTTGTTATTGAGAACTACAGAAAGTACGATAAGAAGAATGAAGAACGTCTCATGGCATATGCAAAAGCAATGCGTATCGGAAGACAGGTAGAGAGAATCGGATTGGATAGATAGTCTATAATAATGATATAAGAGAGTCTGGTATTTGCCAGACTCTTTTTGTGCGTAGCAATCAGTGAGAAATTCCAAAATAATTCATCATGTGCATAAGAAAAGATGTTCCGATTTTTGAAAGATAACCGTCAGGATGATGGAGAATACAGATATCAGAGGTGATGACCGGATCGGTGATCACTTTTTTAATGATATTTTTGGATGTGAGTGATTCAGCAGCTGACGCAGGGAGAATTGCAATTCCCATTCCGGCTTTCGCCCATGCAGTTCCTGTACGGGAATCATGGTTGATACATAAATAGTTTGGCTGCAGTTTAAGTGTTTCAAAATGTTGGTCTAAAACAGGAAGCCAGCGATGGTAGACAATCAGGGGATGTTCTGCTAACTCTTTAAGAGAGATTGTTACATTTGGGTCGGGTTCAGCGGTAGCTATTTTTCTATCCGTGGAAAGCGTATGTTTTGTATTATAAGAAATATCGGAAGAAAAATATTTTTTATTTCCGACAGCAAGCAAGTGCTCTTTAACCAAAGTGTAACAGGTTAAATTATCTGATTGGAAAGGGGTACGTACAATTGCAAGATCCAGAACTTTGGATTGTAGTTGTTCGATGACACGATAAGTGTCATTTTCATATAATTCAAAACGAATTTCAGGAAATTGCTCATGAAATGGACGAAAAGCGCGCTGTGCCATCAGATCATGAGCAGAGGAAACAATACCAATTCGAAGTACGCCGGATTTTCCTTCACGATAGTCAGAAAGTTCCTGTAAAGTACGCGAAGAAAGGTCTAAAATATCCTTGGAACGCTCATAAAGAATACGCCCGGCTTCTGTTAATTCAATCTGACGAGGTCCGCGGAAAAAGAGTTGAGAACCGATTTCCTGTTCAAGAGATTTCATTTGTGCACTTAATGGCGGCTGGGAGAGATTTAATTTTCGCGCGGCTGAGGAAATAGTTCCTTCATTTATTACTGTGACAAAATATTCCAATTGTTTTAAATCCATGTGAAACCTCCAATTATATATTTGATATCATGTAGGAATATAGGGTGCAATGCACGAAATAATATATATTGATTCGTGAGAATAAAAAAAGTATATGAAAAATATATGCTTTCTATATAAAAATAAGATTTTTCGTATGCTTTATTCTATGATAATATAAGAGATAGATTATTATCAAGAGTTAAAAAAATAACAATTGGAAAAACAGTTAAAAAATAATAATCGAGTAAGATTAAAACAAATCAATTAGAACAACAGGAAGGAAAGAGAGGGTATTATGAAGACATTGCTTGCATATCTGAAAGGATATAAGAAAGAATCAATACTTGCTCCGCTGTTTAAGATGCTGGAAGCATCTTTTGAGCTGTTTGTTCCGTTGGTAATGGCGGCAATTATTGATGTGGGAATTGCAAATCAGGACAAGCCATATATTGTGAAAATGTGTTTTGTACTGATCGCGCTGGGAATCATCGGACTTGTCTGTTCCATTACAGCACAGTATTTTGCAGCAAAGGCAGCAACAGGAGTCGGAACGGGAATAAGACATGGATTATTTGAACATATCCAGAAATTTACATTTACGGAAATGGACCAACTAGGAACATCTACATTGATCACACGAATGACAAGTGATATCAATCAGATCCAGTCAGGTGTGAATCTTGTTTTACGATTGTTCCTGCGTTCGCCGTTCATTGTATTTGGTGCAATGATTATGGCATTTACAGTAGATGTGAAAGCAGCACTTGTATTTGTTGTGACGATTCCGCTTCTTTCACTTATTGTGTTTGGAATCATGCTTGTGACGATGCCGATGTATAAGAAAGTGCAGGCAGATCTTGATCAGGTACTTCTTACAACGAGGGAAAATCTGACAGGAGCAAGAGTTATCCGTGCATTCAATAAAGAAGAGGATGAGACGAAGCGGTTTGAAAATGCGAATCAAATTCTTACAGATGCGCAGAAATATGTGGGACGCATTTCCGGAATGATGAATCCGCTGACATATATTATTGTAAACGGAGCAATCATAGCATTGATCTATGTCGGTGCAGTCCGTGTTGATATCGGAGATCTGACCCAGGGACAGGTTGTGGCACTTATTAATTATATGTCACAGATTCTTGTTGAACTTGTGAAGTTAGCGAACCTGATCATTTCCGTGACGAAGGCAGCAGCATGTCTGAACCGTGTGGAGAGTGTGCTTGCTGTAAAACCAGATATGAATGAGGGAGATGTAAGATGGAAGAGCAATTCTTCCGAAGCAGATCGGGATTTGAAAAATAAAATTCCGGTCGTAGAGTTCTCTCATGTATCTTTGACCTATAAAGGAACTTCAGATACATCCTTATCTGATATAAATTTCTGTGCCGAGAAAGGACAGACGATAGGAATCATCGGGGGAACAGGTTCAGGAAAATCGTCTCTTGTGAATCTGATTCCGAGATTTTATGATGCAACAGACGGTACAGTGAAGATCAATGGACGTGATATCAAAGAATATCAGACAGAGAACCTAAGAGAACATATCGGTGTCGTTCTTCAGAAAGCAGTGCTTTTCAAAGGGAGTATTGCGGACAATCTCCGCTGGGGAAAGGAAGATGCAACAGAGCAGGAAATGTATGAAGCATTGGACATTTCTCAGGCAAGAGAATTTGTTGATACGAAACAAGGTGGATTAGAATTTCAGATTGAACAGGGGGGAAGAAACCTTTCCGGAGGTCAGAAACAGAGAATGACAATTGCGCGTGCACTGGTTCGGCAACCGGAGATCCTGATTCTTGATGACAGTGCATCAGCGTTGGATTTTGCTACAGATGCGGCACTTCGCAAGTCGATTAAAGAGATGAAAAACCAGCCGACCGTATTTATCGTATCTCAGAGAGCAGCATCGATTCAGCATGCAGACCAGATCATTGTGTTGGATGATGGAGCAATGGCAGGAATCGGAACACATGAAGAACTGTTGAAGGATTGTCCAATCTATCAGGAAATCTATTATTCACAATTTCCAAAGGAGGCGGTAATCAATGGCTGATAAAAGAAAGACAAATAGTGAGAAAAAACAGAAAAGTCAGGCGGCAACATTGAAAGAAGTAATCTGCCGACTTGGAAGATACAGAATTTTTCTCGTATTTTCAATTCTTCTTGCGACTGTGTCCGTTGCGCTTACATTATATATTCCAAAGCTGACAGGACATGCAGTTGATTATGTGATCGGAAAAGGCAAAGTGAATTTTCCGGGAGTCATTCAGGTGATGATTCAGATTGGTGTGTGCACACTGATCACGGCATTGGCACAGTGGCTGATGAATGTGTGTAATAACAAGATGACCTATCAAATGGTTCAGGATATCAGAAATGAAGCATTTGATAAAATAGAGCAGCTACCGTTGAAATATATTGATGGACATCCATATGGTGAAGTCGTAAGCCGTGTAATTGCGGATGTTGATCAGTTTTCCGATGGACTACTGATGGGATTTACGCAGCTTTTTACCGGTATTGCAACGATTATCGGAACATTTTGTTTTATGTTATCCGTAAATGTATCGATTACATTTGTTGTGGTTCTTATCACACCGGTATCATTCTTTGTAGCAAATTTTATTGCAAAGAGAACATTTCGTATGTTCCGCCTGCAATCTGAAATACGTGGAGAGCAGACAGGATTGATTGATGAAATGATCGGAAACCAGAAAGTGGTTCAGGCATTTGGGCGCGGAGAAGATGTAACAGAGCGTTTCGACGAAGTGAATAAAAGATTGCAGGAGGCATCCTTGCGAGCAACATTTTTCTCATCCATCACGAACCCGGCGACACGATTTGTCAACAGTCTGGTTTACACAGGAGTTGGAATTACCGGAGCATTTGCAGTTGTACGCGGTGCAATGAGCGTAGGACAATTGTCCAGTTTCTTGAGCTATGCAAATCAGTACACAAAGCCATTTAATGAGATTTCCGGAGTTGTAACGGAATTTCAGAATGCGATTGCATGTGCGCAGAGAGTATTTACATTGATTGATGAAGAACCGCAGATACCGGAACCGGAACATGCAGTTCATCTGACGGATATTGATGGAAATGTGAAAGTAGAGGATGTTTCATTCTCTTATCTGCCAGGTCAGCATCTGATTGAAGATTTTAATCTGGAAGTAAAGCCAGGACAGCGTATTGCGATTGTCGGACCGACCGGATGTGGAAAGACAACCTTGATCAATCTGCTGATGCGTTTCTATGATGTGAATGCAGGAAGTATTAAAGTAGAAGATATAGATATTCGCGAAATGACAAGAAAAAGTCTGCGTGCAGGGTACGGAATGGTGCTTCAGGAGACCTGGTTAAAAACGGGTACAATCCGTGAAAATATTGCTATGGGAAGACCGGATGCAACGGAAGAAGAGATTGTCGAGGCAGCGAAAGCTTCTCATATCCATAATTATATCCGTCGTCTGCCAAAAGGATATGATACATGGATCACAGAAGATGGTGGCGGGCTTTCACAGGGACAGAAGCAGCTGCTTTGTATTGCAAGAGTTATGTTATGCAGACCACCGATGTTGATTCTGGATGAAGCAACATCATCCATCGATACAAGAACGGAGATCAAGATTCAGCAGGCATTTGCAAAACTGATGGAAGGAAGAACAACTTTCATTGTTGCACACCGTCTGTCAACCATCCGTGAGGCTGATGTGATTCTCGTAATGAAAGATGGAAAAATCATTGAACAGGGAAATCATGAAGTACTGATGAAGAAGGAAGGTTTCTATCATCATCTGTATGAGAGCCAGTTTTCAATGTAGGATAAGGTATGATGCGAGATAGTGAGATACGTTGCAGGTCGCATGAAATGTAAATAGTAACGAAATGAAAAAGGAAGGCTATTAACTACGATAACAGTATAAAGCGTAGTTGATAGCCTTCTTCTTTTCGTTTCAATAAATTATATTTACGGTAGAAGGAATGTATACATTACTATAAAGTGACAGATGCTTCCGCCCATTACGAACAGATGAAAGATTTCATGGCTTCCGAAATTCTTATGCTTGCTGTTGAAAATCGGGAGCTTCAGTGCGTAGATGACACCGCCAACTGTATAGATGATACCACCGGCTAAAAGCCATCCGAAAGCAGCAGCTGACAGATTATCAAGGATTGTAGAAAATGCAAGCACGCAAGTCCATCCCATGCCAATGTATAAAACGGAAGATACCCATTTCGGACAGAATACCCAGAAGGCTTTGATAAGGATGCCGACAATCGCGAATGCCCATACAATACATAGCAGTGTGATACCTTTGCGTCCGCCGATTACTAACAGGCAGACAGGTGTGTAGCTTCCAGCGATCAGGACGGAGATCATCATGTGATCGATCTTCTTTAAAACCGTATTCACTTTCTCGGAAATATCAAATGTGTGATAAGTGGTACTTGCCGCATAAAGCAAGATAAGGCTGGCTGCGTAAATTGTAAGCGATACAATATAAAGTTTGCTCGGTTCACGAGCTGCTCTGTATAGAAGTGGTATTGCAGCGATAATTGCCATGATCATTCCAATAAAATGTGTAATTGCGCTTCCAGGTTCTTTGATATAAAGTCTTTTTTCCATAAAATCTACCTCCAATTCGTCTATATAATAACACATAGTTTTTAATACTACATCTCGAATATGTATATACTATAGCACATATTTTTAAAAAATCAAGAGATATTTTGAAATTAAAAGTATCTTATTCCACAAAAAAACAGGATGAAAGAAATCTGTGATGGAAAGTAAAAAACAGGCCGTGATTTCACAAAATTAAAATGTGAAATCACAGCCTGTTCCAGGTTATGTTTCTAATAAGTTCAATCTGTCAATCTATTCGATTACTGTTCCGGTCTTACCATTCAGAGCATCAGAGACTTTATCAAAGGAAGTAATGTAAGCTTTGCGGCCTTCATGTCCTTCTACGAATTCAACTGCTGCACGGAATTTTGGAAGCATGTTGTAAATTCCAAAATGTCCCTCTTCCATGTAAGTTTTTGCCTGATCAACAGTAATTGTATCCAGTGGTTCCTCATTCGGTTTGCCAAGGTTGATACATACTTTCTCAACATTTGTAAGAATAATAAGAAGATCAGCATTAATTCCTTCTGCAAGCTTTCCAGCTGCGAGGTCTTTCTCGATAACAGCACTTGCGCCACGTAAATGATTATCCTGCTCAAGTACCGGAATACCGCCGCCACCTGCTGCGATAACAATCTGATCTGCATCAAGAAGAGCTTTCACTGCATCAAGTTCAACAATCTTGACCGGATTCGGAGCAGAGACAGCACGGCGGAAACCTTTACCAGGTTCTTCCACTACGAAGTTGCCTTTCTTACGTTCTTCATTCGCTTCCTCAGCGTTCATATAACGGCCGAGAACCTTTGTTGGTGTATAGAAAGCATCATCGTAAGGATCTACGATCACCTGAGTGAGGACTGTGCTGACTGTACGGTAGATACCGCGGTTGAGAAGTTCTTCACGGATTCCGTTCTGAAGGTCATATCCGATATATCCCTGGCTCATGGCAGTACATACAGACATTGGGGATGCTGTATATTCCGGATGGTTCTTTGCAAATTCATTCAATGCAGTGTGGATCATACCAACCTGCGGAGCATTACTGTGTGTGATAGCAACCTGATAGCCTGCTTCAATCAGATCTGCGATACATTTGGCAGTGCTTTTAACGGCTACTTTCTGTTCTGGAAGTGTAGTTCCAAGTGCACGGTGTCCCAGTGCAACAACGACTCTTTTTTTCATAATATTTCCCTTTCTTCTAAGCTGTAATAGTTTGTCAGGGGGAACAGGTTCATACTGTATTAGAAAAAATCACAACAGTAAAACCAACCTTACTGATAATTAAGATTTTACTATTATTTAGCAGTAAAATCAATATTGGATTATGCCTGATAGAAGGTCAAATACAAAAATTGCTGTCAAAAGAATACAAATTGAAATTCTCATCCATTTCTTTAATTTTAAGAACAGACTATTCCAGCGTGGAGCAAAATAATAGAAAAATGCACAGCCAAGAAGTGCAAATACTGCCCCATCACCAAGATATGCTTCTCCATTCAAGAAAGTAAGGTAAGAATGATATTCTGGAAGTTCAATTCCAAAACCAAAATCAAGAAGCAGCTGAACGAGATAGTCAAGAGCCGTGTATACAACAAAGTTGATGATAAACATAGTAGCCGGTTTCTTGATATATTTCTTTAACAGCAACAGTATGAGCAGCCCACAGATTCCGTACAACGGGAGCCATGGGAGTGTCTTAAGAGTAACATTTTCCAGTGTGCCGCAACTGAGCAATTCGGAAATGATTTCCAGAAGCCATCCGAAAATAGAAAAGGCATGGAATAAAAATACACAGGACAGAAAGTCATAATTCTGCGCTGGATTGACCGGTGATTTTACTGCGGCAATAGGTGGTTGCACAGAAAAAAGAAATACCGGATACTGATGCGGTGCAAAATAAGAGATCTTTGTGTAAGGACCTTCAGAATCGTCATAAAGTGCTTTACTAATCAGAAGTTCATCTTCAGAAGGAACATGCTCAAGATAAGAATCATTGAGCTGTTCATATTTAGGCGCTCTTGAAAGCACATAGTTTCTCCGTAAAAACAGATATAAGGATGCTTTGCAGTTCATTTTGTACGGGCGGACATAAAGGATGTCCAGAATTCCAAGTGTAAAGAGAGATAAAAGCTCCCAGCCGAGGAAAGAACAATCTAACAAAAAGAGCTTCCATTTATTTCCCCTTGTAAGCTGTTTGGAGAGAAAAAAGGCATTCTTTTGACTGATTTTTGGATTCTCTGCGAGGATATATGGAATCATGCTATATTCGTAATGCTTAATAATTCCACCGATAATTGTTAAATCCCAAAGTTTCTGAAAAAGCGTATAGCAGAACATCACCCAGGAAGGATTTGCCAGGTAACGCAACTTATATAAAAAGAATATTTTAGAAATATTCGTATCCTCATAGTTATAAGATTCAACAAAAAAACGTTTCTCACCGACAATCAAAAGATTACTGACAAAAAACTTATATAAAAGCGAAAAAATGACTCCAAGTGTGAGAAACGAAGTGACAATAAAGTCCGGACGCTTCAGGGAATTCTGAATCGTATGTAAAAAGGATGCAACTACGAAATTATCAGGAATAAAATCGAGAAATGCACTGCTGAAGCTTTCAGCAGAAATAAAAACAGGTAAAATAAGCGCTGTCTTTGTCTGAATCTTATCAGGAAAATAATTCAAAAATAAAGAGCGGGAAATTGGATACGAAGCTGTGAGCATTGCAATCAGAAAGCAGACAGACACACTTCTCCAATAGTTTGATTTTATTAAAATACGCGCTTTTTTCTTGAGCTCTTTTCTTGACCACATAAATAATATCCCCCCCATTGAATCGTTGCTGCGGTTCACATGCGTGCAATCAGCAACGCATCGTTTCCATAGATAACATCATTATAATTTAGTTGCGTACAGTTTACAAGTTAAGGTTCAGCTCATAAAGAAATATGTTAGTTACTGTTCACTCCGTTCACAGCAACTTGGTCAAAATTCATTCCAAATCACCTTCGGTGATGGAATTTTGCCCCGTATGTCTCGGGATTTTGCCATATTCATGGCAAAACACCTCGCGGGATATTACCTGTGAACAGTAACATATGTTATACTATAGTTGTTGCATTCAAGCGGATAAAAGCTGCAGGTTAAGCGATTGTGTACCTGCATCAGACATAGAGATAGTGAAAAGAAAAGAGGGGTACGATGAACAGACAAAGCACATTATGTTATATTGAAAAAGATGGAAAATATCTGATGCTTCACAGAGTAGTGAAGAAAAATGATGTGAATAAAGATAAATGGATCGGCGTCGGCGGACATTTTGAATATGCAGAGAGTCCGGAGGAATGCCTTTTGCGTGAAGTGAAGGAGGAGACCGGTTATACATTGACTTCCTGGAAATACAGAGGAATCGTGACATTTGTATATGGAGAAGATGTGGTGGAATATATGTCACTGTATACAGCAGACGGATTTACAGGTGATCCGATCGAATGTGACGAGGGGATTCTTGAATGGGTGGAGAAAGAAAAGATAAAAGACCTGAATCTATGGGAGGGAGACAAGATTTTCTTCCGTCTGATGGACGAAGAAGAGGAATTTTTTTCTTTAAAGCTTGTGTATAATAAATCTGATGTGCTTGAGTATGTGGCACTCAACGGAAAGCCGATGGAGCTTTTTGATGTGATTGATGAAGATGGAAATAAAACCGGACAGGTGAAAGAACGCGGTGTTGCACATAGAGATGGAACATTGCATTCAACGGTACACATCTGGATTGTACGTCCGAATCAGGAGAGTGGTTATGATGTACTCCTTCAGAAACGAAGTGAATGTAAAGATTCGAACCCGGGAGCGTATGATATTTCTTCTGCAGGGCATGTCAGTGCCGGGGATGAACTGATGGAAAGTGCACTGCGTGAGATGAAAGAAGAACTTGGAATTCATGCAAGAGAAGATCAGCTTCAGTTTATCGGAACACACAGAGGACAGTTTGAAGCTGAATTTCATGGAAAACCATTCCGTGACAATGAACTCAGTACAGTATATCTTTATAGAGAACCAGTGGACATTAAAAATTTGAAATTACAGGAATCTGAAGTGGAAGAAGTGATCTGGATGGATTTCGAAGAATGCAGGAAGGGTATTGTGGATGGAACACTGCCAAACTGCATCTATGAAGGAGAATTTCAGATGGTAGGAAAAGCACTCGGGATAGAGTGAAAAGTAGAATAAGATAATAGAATCTGAAAAAGAGTTGAAACCATTTGCCTGAATCAGCTAGAATGATCCAGGCAGAAGTTTCAACTCTTTTTTAAAGACTGACGTATATTTTCAGTGTGGTTTCAGATTATACTTCTTCAGAAAGTTTCTTCACAATCTCAGGGAATTCCATAAAGTGGGAAGCTTTGACCAGAATCGTATCATTTTCTTTGAGAATCTGTCCCATGTTCTGGTAAAAGTCTTCTTTTGTGTCAAAATGGAAAACTTTCATGTTCTTCTCTGTTGCAAGAACAGTTTCCTTTGCAGCTTCTGCCATATCTTTGGAAAGTGCTCCGATGCAGACTAAAACATCAGTGTTTTTAAATGCTGCATATGCTCCGACTTCGCGGTGCATCGCAAGCTCATCGGCACCAAGTTCACCCATATCGCCAAGGATAGCGACCTTTCTTGTGTCTGCATATGCAAGTACGTCAAGAGAGGATTTCATAGATGCCGGATTGGCATTGTAGCAGTCATCAATGATCGTGTAATGCTTTGCTTCAATCAGGTTGTTACGTCCTGCAATCGGAACGAGCTTTTCAATTCCGCGTGCAATTTCTTCATTATCCATGCCAAGCGCATATCCGACAGCAACTCCGGCTAAAGCGTTATAGATCATATGATCTCCCGGGATTGAGATATGTGCATGGAAACGGGATGTTGGAGTAACAAACTCAGCGTATGTTCCTTTTAATCCTTTACGTTCAATATTTTCCACATGGAACGGGCAGGAAGAGGTAAGACCGAAGTAAACAGGAGTTCTTCCATCACGGGAAGTGTAGCTTTTCAGCTTATCATCATCACCGTTAAAGATAACAGAACCTTTCGGGTTCATGTAGTCTGTCATGGAACTCTTTTCCTTCAGGATGCCGTCTCTTGTTCCAAGATTCTCAAGATGTGCATATCCAATATTAGTGATCACACATACATCCGGACGGGCAATCTTAGCCAGCGGTTTCATATCTCCAAAATGGCTGATTCCCATCTCAAGAACTGCAACTTCATGTTCCTCACGGATATTGAATACGGTCAGAGGAAGTCCGATCTCATTGTTGAAGTTTCCTTCGGTTTTCAGTACATTATATTTCTCGGAAAGTACAGATGCGATCATTTCTTTTGTGCTTGTCTTTCCAACACTTCCAGTGATACCTACAACTTTGATATCGAGGGAACGGCGATAGTGTTCAGCTAAGTCTTTCAATGCTTCTGTACAGGATGAAACGCGGATATAAGGATAATCAACGTCACCAAGATCCTGCTCAGAGAGGGAACAGAGTGCACCTGCTTCCATGACCTGCGGGATAAAACTGTGTCCGTCAACACGGGAACCTTTGATCGCAACGAAAAGAGTATCTTTTACTACTTTACGGCTGTCGATCGCAACACTTGAGACCTCACAGTCTAAGAATGCAGGATCACCGCAATAAATTCCGCAGCAGGCATCTGCGATTTCAGATAATGTTATATGTTTCATTAATATCTTGCCTCCATGGACTTCTTAATGATCAGTTCGCAAAGATCGCCGTATTCGATTCCATAAACCTTAGCTTCCTTCGGGAGAAGACTTGCGGAAGTCATTCCAGGAAGGGTATTCATCTCCAGGCAGAACAGATTCCCCTTAGCGTCAAGCAGGAAGTCTGCACGACTGTAAACATTAAGTTTCAGTGCATTGAATGCTTTTACAGTAAGTTCCTTCATGCGCTCTGCAACTTCTTCCGGAATATCAGCCGGGCATACTTCAGAAGTAGCTCCGTCCTGATATTTATTCGCATAATCAAAGAATCCTGTCTTCGGGATGATCTCGATCGGAGGAAGTGCTATTCCGTCAATGATACCGCATGCAAACTCACGCCCCTTAATGTATGGCTCAACAACAAGTTCATCTTCGTAGCGGAAGGACTTCTTCAGAGCCTCTGCATATTCTTCATCTGTATTTACAATATAAACTCCGATACTGGAACCGCCGGAGCATGGCTTTACAACAACAGGAAGTGTCAGACCAAGTGACTGGTAGGACTGATCTTCAGAGTTCTTATAAATCGTTCCGCCTCCCGGAGTGTCTACGCCAGACTCAAGGAAGATCTGCTTTGCAACACCTTTGTGCATTGCAACCGCACATCCAAGGGAGTCAGGGCCAGTATATTTGATACCAAGCAGATCGAAAGATGCCTGCAGTTTTCCGTTCTCACCCTCTCCACCGTGAAGACCGAGGAAAGTAATGTCAGCCAGACGGCAAAGTTCGATTACATTCGGTCCGAAGAAACAATCAGACTGATCCGGACGGGAAGCCTTAACAGCTTCAAGATCCGGTTCCTCAGTGCTGATATTCTTCACAATCTCAAGTCCGTGATCCGGAAGAGTAAAGACATCCTCCAGATTCTCCGGTGCATTCTCTAATCCCATGAATACATCCAGAAGGAATGCATCATGTCCTTTTTCAACTAATGTACGACAGATTCCGGCAGCAGAAGAAAGTGATACGTCACGTTCTGTGCTTAAGCCTCCTGCTAATACAATGATTTTCATAATTTTATACTCCTTAAAAAAATAATCCAACTATACTTTTACGATTATAGCACATGTTGGTAGAAAGTAAAACAGGAGGAATAAAGATTTAGCAGAGGGATTCTTTTTCGAGTGCGGACGAAATCAGATAGCGCATATAAAGTTTCTTCTAATAGACAGATATTGAGGGATTGCTTCATGCTCCGGGTTCTGTATACAGGAAAGACTAAGAAAAACGAAAGATTACTAAAAACA
>ERZ1034763.440-NODE-440-length-18955-cov-8.858995_pt1 | contig 18955 bp, 10 predicted proteins | sample MGYA00520701_ERZ1034763 | MGnify/ENA primary metagenome ERZ1034763 (study PRJEB33766, sample SAMN09781707) | gut metagenome | biome: gut microbiome | host: Homo sapiens | place: Madagascar | study: EMG produced TPA metagenomics assembly of the PRJNA485056 data set...
ACGATGATGCTAACCGTGCGCTGATGGGATCTAACATGCAGCGTCAGGCGGTTCCACTTCTTACAACAGAAGCACCTGTTATCGGTACTGGTATCGAGAGCAAGGCAGCTATCGACTCTGGAGTATGTGTGGTTGCAGAGGCAGATGGTGTTGTATTATCATCTGAATCTAATAAGATAAAAGTTAAAGAGACAGACGGCAATGTACGTGAGTATAAGCTTACTAAGTTCTCAAGAAGTAACCAGAGTAACTGCTACAACCAGAGACCTATTGTATTCAAGGGTGATGAGGTTAAGGCAGGAGATGTAATTGCAGATGGTCCATCTACATCAGGTGGCGAAATTGCATTAGGTAAGAATCCTCTTATCGGTTTCATGACTTGGGAAGGTTACAACTACGAGGATGCCGTATTACTTAGTGAAAGACTTGTAAGAGATGATGTATATACATCTATTCATATCGAAGAGTATGAGACAGAAGCAAGAGATACTAAGTTAGGACCAGAAGAGATTACAAGAGATATCCCTTCAGTTGCTAACGATTCTATCAAGGATCTTGATGAGAATGGTATTATCCGTATCGGTGCTGAGGTTCGTGCCGGAGATGTTCTTGTAGGTAAGGTTACTCCTAAGGGAGAGACAGAGCTTACAGCAGAAGAGAGACTTCTTAGAGCTATCTTTGGTGAGAAGGCAAGAGAAGTAAGAGATACATCTCTTAAGGTTCCTCATGGTGAGTACGGTATTGTAGTTGCTGTTAAGACATTTACAAGAGAAAATGGTGATGAACTTTCACCGGGTGTTAATAAATCAGTTCGTATATATATCGCACAGAAGAGAAAGATTTCTGTTGGTGATAAGATGGCTGGTCGTCATGGTAACAAGGGTGTCGTTTCAAGAGTACTTCCAGTAGAGGATATGCCATTCCTTCCTAACGGACGTCCACTTGATATTGTGCTTAACCCACTGGGTGTGCCTTCACGTATGAACATCGGTCAGGTCTTAGAGATACATTTAAGTCTTGCTGCCAAGGTATTAGGATTTAACGTATCTACACCAATCTTCGATGGCGCAGACGAGAACGATATTATGGATACACTCGATCTTGCTAACGATTATGCTAATCTTGAGTGGGATGAGTTTGAAGCTAAATATAAGGACAAACTTAATGACGAAGTATTCCAGTATCTTGATGAGCACAAGGACCACAGAGCAGAGTGGAAGGGCGTTGAGATTGGACGAGATGGTAAGGTTCGTCTCCGTGATGGTAGAACAGGTGAATATTTCGATAACCCTGTAACAATTGGATTCATGCATTATCTTAAGTTACATCATCTTGTTGATGATAAGATTCATGCACGTTCAACAGGTCCTTACTCACTTGTAACACAGCAGCCACTGGGTGGTAAAGCTCAGTTCGGTGGACAGCGTTTCGGTGAGATGGAGGTTTGGGCTCTTGAGGCTTATGGTGCTGCTCACACACTTCAGGAAATCCTGACAGTTAAGTCAGATGATGTTGTTGGCCGAGTTAAGACATATGAAGCTATTATCAAGGGTGAGAACATACCTGAACCAGGTATTCCAGAGTCATTCAAGGTTCTTCTTAAGGAATTACAGTCACTTGCACTTGATGTAAGAGTATTAGACCAGAATGATGAGGAAGTTAAGCTTCTTGAGAGTGCTGAGTACGAAGTTACAGATTTCAAGAAAGTTCTTGAGGATGGCAACGGACGCAGATACAACAAGAACGATGAGAACGAGCTTAAGCAGGCAGGCTTCATGGAGCAGACTGTAGATGAGTTCGGTGAGACAAAGTATGAAGATTTGGGTGACGATTTCGATGATGCCTTCGATGCAGAAGACAGCTATGACGATGGTAATTCAGATCAGTATTAATAGAAGGGAGCAGAAAGATGGCAGAGGAATCAAAGAAGTCTAATAACGCGATGAAGTTTGACAAGATTCAGATTAAACTTGCTTCTCCAGAGAATATATTAGAGTGGTCACATGGCGAGGTAACTAAGCCTGAGACAATCAATTACAGAACATTAAAGCCTGAAAGAGATGGTCTGTTCTGTGAGAGAATATTTGGACCTAGTAAGGACTGGGAATGCCACTGCGGTAAATACAAGAAAATCAAAGATAAGGGTATTATCTGTGATAAGTGTGGTGTTGAGGTTACTAAGGCAAGCGTGCGAAGAGACCGTATGGGTCATATTCACCTTGCTGCACCAGTATCTCATATCTGGTATTTCAAGGGAATCCCAAGTAGAATGGATTTAATCCTTGATATCGGTCCTAAGAATCTTGAAAAGGTTCTTTACTTTGCAGCATACATTGTACTTGATCCAGGTGAAACAGATATTCCTTTCAAGAAGATAATGACTGAACAGGAATACAGAGAAGCATATGATCAGTATGGCAACACATTCCGTGTTGGTATGGGTGCAGAAGCTATATATGAGCTCTTAAAGAATGTTAATCTTGAGGAAGAGGTTGTTAAGCTTAAAGAAGAGCTTGCTAATACAACTTCACAGAAGGCGGCAAGACTTATCAAGAGAATCGAGGTTATGGAGGCATTTATTAATGCTGGAACTAAGCCTGAGTGGATGATACTTACAGAAGTACCAGTTATCCCACCAGATTTAAGACCTATGGTTCAGCTTGATGGTGGTAGATTTGCTACATCAGACCTTAATGATTTATACAGAAGAATTATCAACAGAAATAATCGTCTTGCACGACTTATTGAACTTGGAGCACCAGATATCATCGTTCGTAACGAGAAGAGAATGCTTCAGGAAGCTGTTGATGCGCTGATTGATAATGGACGTAGAAATGGTCGTCCAGTAACTGGTCCTGGTAACAGAGCGTTAAAGTCATTATCTGATTTACTTAAAGGTAAGCAGGGACGTTTCCGTCAGAACCTTCTTGGTAAGCGAGTTGACTATTCAGGTCGTTCAGTTATCGTAGTTGGTCCAGAACTTAAGATATACCAGTGTGGTCTTCCAAAGGAGATGGCTATCGAGCTTTTCAAGCCTTTCGTTATGAGAGAGCTTGTAAGACGTGGCAAGGCTGAGAATATCAAGAAGGCTAAGAAGAGCGTTGAGGCACTTGAGAATGATGTATGGGATGTACTTGAAGATGTAATCAAAGAGCATCCAGTTATGCTTAATCGTGCCCCTACACTTCACAGACTTGGTATTCAGGCATTCGAGCCAATCCTTGTAGAAGGTAAGGCTATTAAGCTTCATCCACTGGTTTGTACAGCGTTCAATGCCGATTTCGATGGTGACCAGATGGCTGTACATCTTCCTCTTTCAGTAGAGGCACAGGCAGAGTGTAGATTCATGCTTCTGTCTCCTAACAACTTATTGAAGCCTTCTGATGGTGGTCCTGTTGCGGTTCCATCACAGGATATGGTACTTGGTATCTACTATCTTACACAGGAGAGACCAGGTGCAAAGGGCGAAGGTAAGTTCTTTAAGGATTTGAATGAAGCAATTCTTGCATATGAGAACGGAATAATTACATTACATTCTAAGATACTTGTCCATGTAACTAAGACAGTTAATGGAGAAGTTAAGTCTGGTAATGTAGAGTCAACATTAGGTAGATTTATATTTAACGAGATTCTTCCACAGGATCTTGGATATGTTGACAGAAGCATTCCAGAGAATGAACTTATACTTGAAGTTGATTTCCATGTTGGTAAGAAGCAGCTTAAGGATATCTTACAGCATGTAATTAATACACATGGTACAACTAAGACAGCAGAGGTTCTTGATGATATAAAGGCAACAGGTTATAAGTACTCTACAAGAGCAGCTATGACAGTTTCTATTTCAGAGATGACTGTGCCACCTATCAAGAAAGAGCTTATTGCCAATGCAGAGAAGAAGGTTGAACAGATTACACAGAACTATAACAGAGGTCGTTCAACTGATGAAGAAAGATACAAGAATGTTATTAAGGTATGGCAGGAGACAGATGAGAAGTTAAAGGATGCGCTTCTTGCAGGTCTTGATAAGTATAACAACATCTTCATGATGGCTGACTCAGGTGCCCGTGGTTCTAACCAGCAGATTAAACAGCTTGCCGGTATGCGTGGTCTGATGGCAGATACATCAGGACATACAATCGAACTTCCTATCAAGTCAAACTTCCGTGAGGGTCTTGATGTTCTGGAATACTTCATTTCAGCTCATGGTGCTCGTAAGGGTATGTCAGATACAGCCCTTAAGACAGCCGATTCAGGATACCTTACAAGACGTCTTGTTGATGTTTCACAGGATCTTGTTATCAGAGAGAATGATTGTAGCGTAGGAAAGCCTATTCCAGGTATGTATGTATACGAGTTTGTTAATGATAAGGCTACAGCTGACAGTGATGCTAAGGCTGACGTACTTGAGTCATTACAGGAGCGTATTACAGGAAGATTCCTTGCAGAAGATATTACAGATGCTGATGGCAATGTTATTGCAAGAGCTAACACACTTGTTACACCTAAGAGAGCTGCTGCAATCGTAGCAACAGGCAGAGAAGAGATTAAGATCAGAACAATCCTTACATGCCGTTCACATATTGGTGTATGTGCTAAATGTTATGGCTCTAACATGGCAACAGGTCAGACTGTTCAGGTTGGTGAGGCTGTTGGTATTATCGCTGCCCAGTCAATCGGTGAGCCTGGTACACAGCTTACTATGAGAACTTTCCATACTGGTGGTGTCGCTGGTGATAACATCACACAGGGTCTTCCTAGAGTAGAGGAGCTTTTCGAGGCAAGAAAGCCAAAGACACTTGCTGTCTTAGCTGAGTTTGGCGGAGAAGTAAGCTTTGCAAAGACTGATAAGAAGACAGATATCGTAATCACAGACAATGAAGGTAATTCTAAGGCTTACCCTGTATCAAGAGATACAAGAGTTAAGGTTCAGGAAGGACAGATAGTTGTCAAAGGTGAGGAAATCACAGAGGGTTCTGAGAATCCACATGATATCGTAAGAATCTTAGGTGTACGTGCTGTTCAGGATTACATGATCCGTGAAGTACAGAAAGTTTATAGAATACAGGGTGTTGAAATCAATGATAAGCATATCGAGCTTATAGTTCGTCAGATGCTTAAGAAGATTATCATTGATGAGGCTGGTGATTCAGGATTCCTTCCTGGTTCACAGGTAGATACAATTGACTTCACAGAAGTTAATGAGAAGCTTGTGGAAGAGGGTAAGACTCCAGCTACAGGAACTCCAATTATTCTCGGTATCACTAAGGCTTCACTTGCAACTAACTCATTCATGTCAGCAGCTTCATTCCAGGAGACTACTAAGGTTCTTACTGATGCAGCTATTAACGGCAAGGTTGACCCATTAATCGGTCTTAAAGAGAACGTTATTATTGGTAAGCTTATCCCTGCTGGTACAGGTATGAAGAGATATGCTAATGTAAAGCTTGATACAGGCATTGAGTATGTTGAAGATGCACCAAAAGCAGACGAGATAACATCAGATGCTGAAGTTGAAGCTAATGCAGATGCAGAAGCAGAAGATGAAGTAATCAACATCACAGAATAATAAAAGTTAATAATGTACTAAAGTTTAAGCCACAGTTGCAAATGCGACTGTGGCTTTTTTATCTATTTTCTACACGATTTATTTGACAACACGACTAAATTGTTATAAAATTAACAATATCTAAATCGTAAGTAATACAATTATATATATGTAAGGAGGAGCTTATGGCTAAATGGGTTTATTTATTTAACGAGGGCAATGCGTCAATGCGTAACCTGCTCGGCGGCAAGGGATGCAATCTTGCAGAGATGACAGGATTGGGAATGCCTATACCACAGGGATTTACAGTAACAACAGAAGCGTGTACAGATTATTATGCCAAGGGTAAAGAGATATCAGATGAGATAAAGGAACAGATATTTGAAGCACTCAAGTGGCTGGAGGAAGTCAACAATAAGAAGTTTGGTGATACACAGGATCCACTGCTTGTATCGGTAAGATCTGGTGCAAGAGCTTCCATGCCGGGCATGATGGATACAATTCTTAATCTTGGACTTAATGATGTGGCAGTTGAAGGATTTGCCAAGAAGACAGGTAATCCTAGATTTGCATATGATTCATACAGAAGATTTATTCAGATGTATTCAGATGTCGTAATGGAAGTGCCTAAGTCATTCTTTGAGAAGATTATCGATGAGATGAAGGAAGCTAAAGGTGTTAAATATGACACAGAGCTTGATGCAGATGATCTTAAGGAACTTGCAGAGAGATTTAAGCAGGTCTATAAAGATGCAATGCATGGAGAGGAATTCCCACAGAATCCACGCGAACAGCTTATGGGAGCTGTGAAAGCAGTATTCAGATCATGGGATAATCCAAGAGCAATCGTATATAGAAGGGATAACGATATACCAGGAGATTGGGGAACGGCTGTTAATGTACAGACAATGGTATTCGGAAATAAAGGGGAGACATCAGGTACAGGAGTTGCATTTACACGTAACCCATCAACAGGAGAAAAAGGCATCTATGGCGAGTATCTTATCAATGCTCAGGGTGAGGATGTAGTTGCAGGTGTAAGAACACCACAGCCTATATCACAGCTTGAGAACGACCTGCCAGAATGCTACAAGGAATTCATGGAGCTTGCCATGAAACTTGAAAATCATTTCCATGATATGCAGGATATGGAGTTCACAATCGAAGAAGGAAAGCTCTATTTCTTACAGACACGTAATGGTAAGAGAACAGCGCATGCTGCTTTAAAGATAGCTTGTGACCTTATTGATGAAGGACAGATAACAGAGGAGGAGGCAGTACTTAGAATAGATGCCAAATCACTTGACCAGGTACTTCATCCAGTATTTGACCCTAAGGCACTTGCAGATGGCGAAGTTATTGGCAAGGCATTACCAGCTTCACCGGGAGCTGCCGCAGGTAAGGTATGCTTCACAGCAGAGGATGCCAAGGCGCTTGGTAAGGGCGGCAAGAATGAGAGAGTTATCCTTGTAAGACTTGAGACATCTCCAGAAGATATCGAGGGAATGAAGGCTGCACAGGGTATCCTTACAGTCAGAGGCGGTATGACATCACATGCAGCCGTTGTTGCAAGAGGAATGGGAACATGCTGTGTATCAGGATGCGGAGACATCAAGATAAGCGAAGAAGAAAAGTGGTTTGAGCTTGGCGGTTATACATTCCATGAGGGAGATTATATATCACTTGATGGAACAACGGGTAATATATACAAGGGCGATATAGCAACTAAAGATCCTGATGTATCAGGAGACTTTGGAAGAATAATGGCACTTGCAGATAAATATAGAAAGCTTGGCGTAAGAACTAATGCAGATACACCAGCAGATACTAAGAAGGCTGTTGAGCTTGGTGCAGAGGGAATTGGTCTTTGCAGAACAGAGCACATGTTCTTTGGTGAGGACAGAATACCTAAGTTCAGAAGAATGATTCTTTCAGACAGCGTAGAACAGAGAGAAGAGGCATTAAAGGCAATCGGAGAATTCCAGAAAGCAGACTTTAAGGCAATGTATGAAGCACTTGAAGGAAGACCAATGACTGTAAGATATCTCGATCCACCTCTTCATGAGTTCGTTCCAACAGATGAGGAAGACATTAAGGCACTTGCAGCAGATATGGGAATTACAGTCGAAGAAGTACACCAGAAATGTGATGCTCTTCACGAATTCAATCCAATGATGGGACACAGAGGCTGCCGTCTTTCTGTAACATATCCAGAGATAGCAAGAATGCAGACAAGAGCTGTTATGGAAGCAGCTATTGAGGTAAGTGCAGAGAAGGGATACACAATAGTTCCAGAGATAATGATTCCTCTTGTTGGAGAAGTTAAGGAATTAAAGTATGTTAAGGATATTGTTGTTGAGACAGCGGAGAAGGTTAAAGCAGAGAAATCTTCTGACATACAGTATCACATCGGTACTATGATTGAGATACCAAGAGCGGCTCTTACAGCAGACCAGATAGCTAAGGAAGCTGAATTCTTCTCATTTGGTACGAATGACCTTACACAGATGACATTTGGATTCTCAAGAGATGATGCTGGTAAATTCCTTGATTCATATTATAAGGCAAAGATATATGAGTCAGACCCATTCGCAAGACTTGATCAGACAGGTGTTGGACAGTTAGTTGAGATGGCAGTTAAGAAGGGCAGAGGCACACGTCCAGAACTCAAATGCGGAATATGTGGTGAGCATGGTGGAGATCCAAGCTCAATTGAATTCTGCCATAAGACAGGACTTAATTATGTAAGCTGTTCACCATTCAGAGTTCCAATTGCAAGACTTGCTGCTGCGCAGGCAGCCATTACTTACGGTGATGTAAAGCAGACTGGCGAGAAGGACGGAATTGATACTGATGAATTAAAGGAAAAGGCAAAACAGGCAGCAACAGAGGCAGCCAAGGTTGGTAAAGAGGTAGCTAAAGAAGCTGTTAAGTTTGGCAAGGAAGCCGCTAAAGTCGGTAAAGAGGTAGCAAAGGCTGGTTATGTAGGACTTAAGGCTGGTATCAATGAAGCTAAGAAAGCTTATGAAGAAAATAAAACAACTAATTAATCAGATATGATTAATAAGAATTATCCCCGGTTTACAAAAGATGTAAGCCGGGGATTTTGTGGGTATAACATGATAACAACTTTAATAAATTAAGAAAATAATGCAAAATTCTAAAAAAATTAGTGCATAAGAAAGCATTTAAGTATAAAATAATGTTGATGATGTTGGGGTCAAAAGGTATTTTGACCCCTTTGATACCAGATTGCTACGTGCTTTGCACTCTCACAATCCTCAAAAACATTCGTAATCCGCTCATTTTTCTTTGAAAAATGGCTACTTACTCATGTTTTTGGTGGGTCAAGAGGTCAAAAAACCTCTTGCAAGCAAGCTTGCATCGGCTTTCTGACCTTTTGACCCTGGTATCATGTTGATTTAATTATTAGACAGAAAGAAGGATATGTAGATGAAAGTAGGTATTTTAGGTTATGGAAATCTTGCCAAGGGCGTAGAGTGCGCAATAAAACAGAACAGTGATATTACACTGAGCGCAGTATTTTCAAGACGTGACCCATCAAGTGTGAAGATTCTTACAGATGGTGTTCCAGTATATAGTGTTAATGAAATTCAGGCACATAAGGATGAGATTGATGTCCTTATCATATGCGGAGGAAGTGCAACAGACCTTCCTAAGCAGACTCCTGAGTATGCAAAATATTTTAATGTAATTGACAGCTTTGATACACATGCTAATATTCCAGCTCATTATGCAGCAGTTGACGCAGCAGCTAAAGAAAATGGACATATAGCTCTTATTTCAGCAGGATGGGACCCAGGTATGTTCTCTCTTAACAGACTTTATGCTAACTGCATTCTTCCAGAGGGCAATGATTATACATTCTGGGGCAAGGGTGTTAGTCAGGGACATTCAGATGCTGTTCGTAGAATTGAGGGTGTAAAGAATGCTAAACAGTATACAATCCCAGTTGATGAAGCTTTAAGAGCAGTTCGTGCAGGCGAGAATCCAGAGCTTACTACAAGACAGAAGCACACAAGAGAATGCTTTGTTGTAGCTGAGGAAGGTGCAGACCTTGCCAAAATTGAGAACGAAATCAAGACAATGCCTAACTATTTTGCTGATTATGATACAACTGTACATTTTATCAGTGAGGAAGAATTTAATGAGAACCATAAAGGAATTCCACATGGCGGATTCGTATTCCGTAGTGGTGTTACAGGATGGAACAAGGAGAATAAGCACATTATTGAATACAGCTTAAAGCTTGATTCCAATCCAGAATTCACGGGCTCTGTAATTGTTGCTTATGCCCGTGCAATTAACAGATTACATAATGAAGGCGCAACAGGCTGCAAGACAGTATTTGATATTGCTCCAGCTTATTTAAGCCCATTAAGTGGTGAGGAGTTAAGAGCGCATCTTCTTTAATTGTTATAGAAGGCTGATTGTATAACATAGAAAGTAATCAATGTTTGCGATAAAAATATTTTGAAAATATTTTAGTTATATGCTTGACAACAATTTTTTTAGTAGATATAATGATTAAGCGTGTTAATAGGCGGGCAAAGTTTGTCCGCTTATTTAATGCAAAGGTTCAGAATGACTGAACGTGCAACCCATATATAATCTAATTCCGGGAGGTGAAAAAAGAATGCCTACATTTAACCAGTTAGTAAGACAGGGTAGAAAGTCAACTGTTAAGAAGTCTACAGCACCAGCTCTTCAGAAGGGTTATAACTCACTTCAGAAGAAGGCTACAGATATCTCTGCTCCACAGAAGAGAGGAGTTTGTACAGCTGTTAAGACTGCAACACCTAAGAAGCCTAACTCAGCTCTTAGAAAGATTGCCAGAGTTCGTCTTTCAAACGGTATCGAAGTAACATCATATATTCCAGGTGAGGGTCACAACCTTCAGGAGCACAGCGTTGTTCTTATCAGAGGTGGTAGAGTAAAGGACTTACCAGGTACAAGATATCATATCGTTAGAGGTACACTTGATACAGCAGGTGTAGCTAAGAGAAGACAGGCCCGTTCTAAGTACGGTGCTAAGAGACCAAAGGATGCTAAGTAATTAATATTTAGCTGTTTGGCAACTGTAATATAATAAATATTCACATTAATATTTTAACAGTGCGGAGTTGGATTAATACCAAGGTTGCAGGTTTAATATAAACTTTAAGCACGAAACACAGCCGATTATCCCATTTGGTGGAAAAAGGTAAGATATTTGTGAGTACCGATGATTTAATGAAATTATTAAGGAGGGAAGAACCGTGCCACGTAAAGGACATACTCAGAAGAGAGATGTATTAGCAGATCCTATTTACAACAACAAGGTGGTTACTAAGCTTATCAACAACATTATGCTTGATGGTAAGAGAGGAGTAGCTCAGAAGATTGTATACGGAGCGTTTGACAAGGTAGCTGAGAAGACTGAGAGACCAGCTCTTGAAGTTTTTGAGGAGGCTATGAACAACATTATGCCAGTTCTCGAGGTTAAGGCTAGACGTATCGGTGGTGCCACATATCAGGTACCTATCGAAGTTAAGCCAGATAGAAGACAGGCATTAGCACTTCGTTGGATGACAGCATACTCTCGTGCAAGAGGCGAGAAGACTATGGAAGAAAGACTCGCTAATGAGATTCTTGATGCAGCTAACAACACAGGTGCATCAGTAAAGAAGAAAGAAGATATGCATAAGATGGCAGAAGCTAATAAGGCTTTCGCACATTACAGATTCTAATAATAATTATAGGAGGAATTACCGATGGCTGGAAGAGAATATCCATTGGAGAGAACCAGAAATATTGGTATTATGGCTCATATTGATGCTGGTAAGACAACATTAACAGAGCGTATTCTTTATTATACTGGTGTTAATCACAAGATCGGTGATACTCATGAAGGAACTGCTACTATGGACTGGATGGCCCAGGAGCAGGAGAGAGGTATCACAATTACTTCAGCTGCTACAACATGTCATTGGACACCTGAAAAAGAAGGTAAGCCAGATAAGACAAAGCCTGAGTATCGTATTAACATTATTGATACTCCAGGTCACGTAGACTTCACAGTTGAGGTTGAGCGTTCACTTAGAGTACTCGATGGTGCTGTAGGTGTATTTGATGCCCAGAATGGTGTTGAACCTCAGTCAGAGAACGTTTGGCGTCAGGCTGATAAGTACAACGTACCACGTATGGCATTTATGAACAAGATGGATAAGCTTGGTGCTGATTTCTTTGGATCATGTGATCAGCTTATTTCTAAGCTTGGCAAGAATCCTGTACTCGTACAGATTCCTATTGGTAAGGAAGATTCATTCCAGGGAATCATCGACTTATTCGAGATGCAGGCTTACGTATTCAATGGCGATAAAGGTGACGATATTGCCGTTGGTGAGATTCCAGCTGATTTAAAGGATCAGGCAGAAGAATATCACAGCAAGCTTGTTGAGCAGTGCGTTGAGTTAGATGAGGACCTTATGGAGAAGTATCTTGAAGGTGAAGATATCTCTGTTGAGGAATTAAAGAAAGCATTAAGAAAAGGTACTATAGCAGGTGATGCTATTCCTTGTCTTTGCGGTACAGCTTACAAGAATAAGGGTGTTCAGAAGCTTCTTGATGCCGTTATCGAATATATGCCAGCTCCTACAGATATCCCTGATATCGCAGGTACTGACGAAGATGGTAACGAAGTATTCGTTAAGTCTTCAGATGACGAGCCATTCGCAGCTTTAGCATTCAAGATTATGACTGACCCATTCGTTGGTAAGTTAGCATTCTTCAGAGTTTATGCAGGTACATTAAACTCAGGTTCATATGTACTTAACTCTACAAAGAATAAGAAGGAGAGAGTTGGTCGTATCCTTCAGATGCATGCTAATAACAGAAAAGAAATAGATAAGGTTTATTCAGGTGATATCGCAGCCGCTGTAGGTCTTAAGTTTACAGTAACTGGTGATACAATCTGTGATGAACAGCATCCTGTTATCTTAGAGTCTATGGAGTTCCCAGAGCCAGTTATCGAGCTTGCTATCGAACCTAAGACTAAGAATGATCAGGGTAAGATGGGTGAAGCTTTAGCAAAGCTTGCTGAAGAAGATCCTACATTCCGTGCTCATACAGATCAGGAAACTGGTCAGACTATTATTGCAGGTATGGGTGAGCTTCACCTTGATATTATCGTAGATAGACTTCTTCGTGAGTTTAAGGTGGAGGCTAACGTTGGTGCACCTCAGGTTGCTTATAGAGAGTGCTTTACAAAGGCTGTTGACGTTGATAGCAAGTATGCTAAGCAGTCAGGTGGTCGTGGTCAGTATGGTCACTGTAAAGTTAAATTCGAGCCAATGGATCCTAATGGTGAGCAGCAGTTCATATTCGAGTCAGAGGTTGTCGGTGGTGCTATTCCTAAGGAATACATCCCAGCCGTTGGCGAAGGTATTGAAGAGGCTTCACAGGCTGGTATCCTTGCTGGATTCCCAGTACTTGGTGTTAAGGCAACAGTTTATGATGGTTCATATCATGAAGTCGATTCTTCAGAGATGGCATTCCATATCGCTGGTTCTATGGCATTCAAGGATGCTATGGCTAAGGCAAGTCCAGCTTTATTAGAGCCAGTTATGAAGGTTGAGGTTACAATGCCTGAGGAATACATGGGTGATGTAATCGGTGATATTAACTCTCGTAGAGGACGTATTGAGGGTATGGAAGACATCAGTGGTGGTAAGATGGTTAAGGCTTTCGTTCCACTTGCAGAGATGTTCGGATATGCTACAGACCTTCGTTCTAAGACACAGGGTCGTGGTAACTACTCAATGTTCTTCGATAAGTATGAGCAGGCTCCTAAGTCAGTTCAGGATAAGGTTATCGCATCAAGAGCTAAGTAATTATAAGTAAATAAAATTTATAGTTGAAAAATATTGTGAAATACAATATAATTGTTATCAGCTATGAAAAAACCTAAATGTATATTTTAAGGAGGATTTTAAACAATGGCAAAGGCTAAATTTGAGAGAACAAAACCACATTGTAATATTGGTACAATCGGACACGTTGACCATGGTAAGACAACTTTAACAGCTGCTATCACAAAGACTCTTCATGAGAGACTTGGTACAGGTGAGGCTGTAGCTTTCGAGAACATCGATAAGGCTCCAGAGGAAAGAGAAAGAGGTATCACAATCTCTACAGCTCACGTTGAGTATGAGACAGAGAAGAGACATTACGCACACGTTGACTGCCCAGGTCATGCTGACTACGTTAAGAACATGATCACAGGTGCAGCTCAGATGGATGCTGCTATCCTCGTTGTTGCTGCTACTGATGGTGTTATGGCTCAGACAAGAGAGCACATCCTTCTTGCTCGTCAGGTAGGTGTTCCTTACATCGTTGTATTCATGAACAAGTGTGATATGGTTGACGATCCAGAGCTTCTTGAGCTCGTAGATATGGAGATCAGAGAGCTTCTTAACGAGTATGGTTACCCAGGAGATGATACACCAATCATCCAGGGTTCAGCTCTTAAGGCACTTGAAGATCCTAACAGCGAGTGGGGCGATAAGATCCTTGAGCTTATGCATACTATTGATGAGTATGTTCCAGATCCACAGAGAGATACAGAAAAGCCATTCCTTATGCCTGTAGAGGACGTATTCTCTATTACAGGTCGTGGTACTGTTGCTACTGGTAGAGTAGAGAGAGGTGTTCTCAAGGTTAACGAGGAAGTTGAAATCGTTGGTATCACAGAAGAAATCCGTAAGGTAGTTGTAACTGGTATCGAGATGTTCAGAAAGCTCCTTGACGAGGCTATGCCTGGTGATAACATTGGTGCTCTTCTTAGAGGTGTTCAGAGAGACGAGATCGAAAGAGGTCAGGTTCTTTGTAAGCCAGGTTCAGTTACACCACACAAGAAGTTTACAGCTCAGGTTTACGTATTAACAAAGGACGAGGGTGGTCGTCATACACCATTCTTCAACAACTACAGACCACAGTTCTACTTCAGAACAACTGATGTTACTGGTGTTTGTGAGCTTCCAGCTGGTACAGAGATGTGCATGCCTGGTGATAACGTAGAGATGACAGTTGAGCTTATCCATAGAGTAGCTATGGAGCAGGGTCTTCGTTTCGCTATCCGTGAGGGTGGTAGAACAGTTGGTTCTGGTGCTGTTGCAACAATCATCGAGTAATTATATCTGATATTAATCAAATATTTCCCGGGAGGCGTAGCCTTCCGGGTTTTTCTGACAGATAATGTATATCAATACAATATTAATATGTAATTTGGTCTAATTATTTTACCTGTTGTTGGTGGTGTTACTTATAAAATATATATAATAACAATTTAGTAAGTAACTAACTGTCGAAAAAACAGTAGTACTTCATTTAATCAAATGAAATTCAGTCAAATCTTGCAATGATTTGTGATTCATATGCAGTATCATAAATGGGCTGGGCGGTTTCATCACCTGGATATTCGTTATTATATTTGTGTGGAACAGGAACACGAACTCCTTTTCCAGCCAGAAACCATTCGTATTCAAGGTCAAGATGTCCAATGTCAATTGCCTGAAATCCTTTGCAGGCCAGGTCATAAGCAAGAACTCCTGCACAGGGACCCAGCGCAATGAGAATAATGTCATCAGTAGAAACATTAGTTAACGTGGCATTTAACAGGTCATCATATCTGCTGTATGAATTAGTTGCAGGAGCAAGAATACGCCTGATTGAATTACAGTTGCTGAATAAATCATTGCCCACACCAAGACGTGACTGTGAACCTTCTACAATGACAATGTTTCTGTTGTTCCATAATTGTTTCCAGCGTTCAAAACGTCTGCGTGGTGCGTCTGTGTGATTATCAGCATACATTACATATGGTCTTGTAACATATGCATCATAATATGTGAAGTCAGGATTCAGCACAGAAGCATGTTCAGAACGTGTTTCATCAGACATATACATTCGGATTCCATTAGCAGATTCTTCATTATATCTGTCGAGAGAACCATAATTATCAGCGATAGCAATTAATATTCTGTCACTTGTGTCCTGTATAATATTAAAAAGACGCTTTGCGAGACCAGAGTCATAGTTCTGGAAGGGCTGTCTTTGATGATTGAAAATGATAGAAAATTCACCATCACCAAATCTTGCAATAGACCGCCTGTTGTATATCAGTTCATTAAGAGTTTCGTCGGAAGATCTGATATCAGGGTAAAAATAGTGTGAACAGAATTGGTTACGCGGATCATTAAGCTCGTATTTTAAATTTCGTGCATATATTAAAGCTCTCTGGGATTCAGCGCGGCTAATTGAGAGCTGTTCAATAATCGCATTAACGTGTTCTATCAGATCCTTTTCATTGCGGAATATATTAACAATAGATTCATTAAGTCTTTGAATTTCAGCATCGTAATTTTCCATTAATTATAACTCCTCATACAAAGTGTTGTTTTTGCAATATCAGATATTTACATTATCTTATAATAGCACATTAAAAGATTAATGAAAATAATAGTTAATATTTATTGTAACTTCGGAAATTGCTTAGTAAAATAAAAAAAACTAAATTGCTTAACAAAATATAATGGGAGAATGATATGATAGAGTTAAAAGAGGAGTTTTTCAAAGAAGAAGTGCGTTGCGGATTTACAGTCAGTGCAGAGATGAAGCATGTATGGGCTGCCGAAATGAAGATACTGTCATATATAATAGAAGTATGTAATAAATATGATATCCAGTATTTTGCCGACTTTGGAACGCTTCTTGGAGCAATAAGACATGATGGATTTATTCCATGGGATGACGATATAGATATATCTTTAAAAAGAGCTGATTATATGAAATTGTTATCAGCTTTGAAGAAAGAAAATAATCCAGATTATATCATTAACAGTTGTTATTTCAATAATGATAGAAGGAAGGTGTTTACAAGTATATCTAATTATACAGAAGTTCCAGTGCCAGATAATGTTCAGAAAAAATTCTACCAATGTCCTTATGTAGTGGGAATGGATATATTTGTGCTTGACTATGTCCCTAGAGATGAAGAGATGGCTTCAATGCAGAGAGCAATGTATACAGCTGTATATGACCTTGCACATAGACTTGACGAGATAACAGCAAATGGACAGCTTGAACAATATCTGCATGATGTTGAAGATATGTGCAATGTAAGCATTGTGCGTAATAATACAATCAGAGGGCAGTTGTGGAGACTTGCTGACAGAATAGCAGCAATGTTTACAGATGAAGAAAGTGACAAGCTGGTCTACATGTCTGAATATGTATCTGGATATCCAAACTTAATATACGATAAGGAATGGTTTGCAGAATCATTTGATAAAAAATTCGAAGATATGGATATTGCAGTTCCGCGCGAGTACGATAAAGTGCTTACACAGGGGTATGGTAACTATATGGAAATGAAAAGAAACACAGCAGCACATGAATATCCTTTTTTTAAGAATCAGAAAGCATTTCTGGAAGAGCTAAACGGCAGAAGATAAAGGGGTAATATATAATATGATATTAGATAACAATGTTGAAATCATGGAAGAAGATGAAATTATAAATTATGCAACAGAAATATTAGATGCGGTGGATAATAACAGGCTTGAAGATGGTGTTAATAATGGAGTATATACATATGCAAATCTTGTTGCGTTATTTCTTGCAACAAGCAAGATGGATAATGGCGCTAAATTATATAGATACTGTTATGAAGCCGCGATTAAATGTGGCGAGTCAAATGTAAGAAATAAAATATTGCGAAATGAAAAAATAAAAGTAGTATTTCTTCCAATATCTGCAGCAGAATGGCCAGCAGAATATATATACAGAGCAATGGAAAATGATGAAATATTTGAACCTGTTGTTGTCCCGGTACCACTTATTGGACGAAGCCGGGATGAGCGTAATAAAGTATATAATCAGACATACAGTTATTTTGAAGATAATAGCTATAATTTAAAAAAGGTATATAATCCGGATACAGAAGAAATAACTGGCTGGGATGCTGTTGGAGGATTTCCGGATATTGTTATTCATGTGACACCATGGTATCTGAACATGGCTAAAGAATATCAGATAACAAATTTACCATTGTCAGTTCTTAATATATCAATAGCTTATGGATTTAATGTTGCAACATCTGTCAAAGGAGACTATGAAGAAGAGTGTGTATATAACAAGGAATTTTTTAATCTTATGTGGAGAGTATACACAGAAACAGAAAAGGATATAGATGGATATAGAAGATACGAACTGCTGGCAGCTGAAAATGTTCGGATGAGTGGTTATATCAAGATGGATTATTTTTACAATAAACATATATATTCAGAGAATATTATGTGTAAACTTTGGAAGATTCCAAAGGGAAGAGCATCTGAGGAATATAAGAAAGTCATAATTGCTCCGCATTTCTCAATAGGAGATGATAATCTGCTGTCGTTTTCAACCTTTGATAAGAATATGTGGTTTTTTCTATACCTTGCTGAAAAATATAAGGATAGTGTATCATTTGTATTCAAACCGCATCCTAATCTTAGAAATGCATTGATTAGCAAAGGGATAATGAAATCTATAGATGAATATGAGCAATATCTTGATATGTTCAGACACCTTCCTAATGCTGATGTAATAGAAGAAGGAGATTATCTTGCACTTTTCGATACATCAGATGCTTTGATTAACGATTCTATATCGTTCATATGTGAATACATGTATGTAAATAAGCCGATGCTGTTTTTGAGGAGGGAAGAGCAAAGATTGACAGAGTTGGGAAATATGGCAGTAGAATCCCAGTATAATGCAGATGGCAGAGATTATATGGCTATTGATAAATTTATTTCTGAAGTTGTTATATCAGGTAAGGATTATAAAAAAGCTGAAAGAGAGCATGTGTTTGAACAGGAATTAGATTATGTGCGGATAAATGGCAGAAATTCCGCAGAATATGTGTATGGGGATATTGTTAATAGTCTTGGATTGCGTATTTAGAGTGTGTAAGGATAAATGAATCGTATAAATTTCAAAATGACATGACAACTCTTGATAGTGAAAAAATATACAATATATTTAAAGGTTAAGAAGTATCACTAATTAACCGATATATTATTTATAATTAGGAATTATAGATGATAATTCAATTAAGATACAGGAATTATTATCAACGTGCGAATGGAGTCGCTTTAATTGATATAATATCGGTAATATGGATAGAATTACGATTGATGTGTAAAGCCCTGCATTTGTATGCAGGGATTTTTGCTTGCCACAAGATTGAATGAAACATTAGGTGATAGATATGAAAAGTAAATTAACAGATGATTGGAAAGATATAAGTGAATTGGTTATATATGGGTTTGGAAAAGTAGCTCATGATAATATAGATTTTTTTAAGAG
>ERZ1034763.441-NODE-441-length-18952-cov-4.389162_pt1 | contig 18952 bp, 10 predicted proteins | sample MGYA00520701_ERZ1034763 | MGnify/ENA primary metagenome ERZ1034763 (study PRJEB33766, sample SAMN09781707) | gut metagenome | biome: gut microbiome | host: Homo sapiens | place: Madagascar | study: EMG produced TPA metagenomics assembly of the PRJNA485056 data set...
CGTGAAGTGCTCGCACGGGGCGACGGTCGGGAAACTGAACGAAGACGAGCAGTTCTATATGCGGTCCAGAGGCATTCCCGAGGATGAGGCCAAAGTGCTGCAGATGATCTCGTTCGGGGCTCCTGTCCTTGAGACCATTCTGGAAGAGGCCACCGACGGAGACCTCAGCCGCTCCGCTGTCGCAGGACTTTGATTTGCCGCCAGTCAAGATATTCCTTGAAAAAAAAGCTCCTGTGGGAGCGGGACTGGGCGGAGGTTCTGCGGACGCGGCCTTCACCCTCAAGGCACTGAACGAACTTTGCGGGCTGGGTCTTGATGACCACAGGCTTTCTGAATATGCCGCCAGGCTTGGCAGCGACTGTGCGTTCTTCGTGTCCAACCGTCCGATGATCGGGTCCGGCCGTGGGGAAATCCTTGAGCCATATGACATTGACCTCTCCGGCTACGAGATAAAGGTTCTGATTCCAGAGGGGGTTGCTGTCTCCACGGCCGAGGCTTATAAGGGAATTGTTCCTCGGGAAAATCTGCTGGCTGTGAAAGACGTGCTGGCGATGCCGGTCTCCGAATGGAAAGACAATCTGGTCAACGATTTCGAGGCCACCGTCTTCAAGGCTCATCCGGAACTGGCGGCCATCAAGCAGTCTCTCTACGACTCCGGAGCGGTCTACGCCTCCATGTCCGGCTCCGGTTCCGCACTCTTCGCCCTGTACAAGAAATAGCATCCGAGTACAATCGTGTCTCCATCCGGGGGGCAGAAAGGTGGCTTTTGCACCCGAATGCAAGACAAACAACGAAGTGGCGACAGCTTTATGGAGTTGTCGCCACTTGCGTTTTCAAAAACTTCCCCGATCGGGAACAGCGGAATTACTTGCTGTCAGGGGTCATCGAGAAGATGGCCTTGATGCGGGACATATCGAATTTCTCGCTGCGATCGTAGCAATATATTCCGTTCTGCTCCTGCTCGACATCGGTCAGCTGGGTGTAGCAGAAGCCGCAGATGTCATCGGACATCGAAACCACAGCCTTGACCTGAGCCTCAAGCCTCTTGTAGAAGTCCTCAATCGAAACCACGCTCTTGCCGTAGCCCCATGACTGGGCCGTCGAGTTGACGGTGGTGGCATCCTGGCCTTTGACCCATTTGATGCCGCCGAACTCATCGAGGATGTACGGAATCGAGCCGTCATATTCATAGAAAGTGTAAGGCTCGCCGCCGTAGCGGGCAGGGTCGTTGAAACCGATGTTGTTGATCCGGCCCTTGTAGGTCTGAACAGGTCTGGTGAACAGTTTGCCGTCATTCCAGATTATCTCTTTCAGCTTCTCAGGATCCTGCTCATAGTGATGCTCGGTCCAGATGTCTGTCTTGACCTGGATGCCGCCGCTGCAGATGTTGATCGGACGGGTAGGATCCAACTGCTTTGTCAAGGCATAGATGTCCTCACTGAAACGCGGGTACTGGACATTGTCTGGCCAGAACTCCTCATTCATCGGAGTCCAGGTGATTATGGAAGGATAGTTTCTGTCACGCACGACACATTCGGCCCACTCACTCAAGAAGTTACGGGCGGGCTCAACGCCATTGAGCTCGATGCCCCAGCTTGGGAACTCCGCCCATGTCAGATAGCCAAGCTTGTCGGCCCAATAGTGGAAACGCTCCTCGAACACCTTCTGGTGCAGTCTCGCACCGTTGAATCCGGCGCTCTTGGAAAGTTCGATGTCGTGCTTCAAAGCCTCGTCTGACGGAGCTGTCCACTGGCTCTGAGGATAATAGCCCTGATCAAGCACAAGTCTCTGATAGTAAGGAACATTATTCAGGAATATCTTGTTGCCCTCAATGTGAACCTTCCTCATCCCGACATAGGACTTCACCTCATCAATGACCTTCCCATTCTTATCAAGCACCTGATAGTCAACATCATAAAGGAACGGATTCTCAGGACTCCAGGTTTTGAGTGTCTTGAACGGAATCACGGCCACACTGCTGTTGGTGGCGGAGACCGTCTTCTGGGCGACAGGCTTTTTCGGCGACTCCGGATCGGTGACAGTGATCCTCAAACCGGCAGCGCCTTCCTTGTAGAACGCAGGACGCACAACAAGTTGCTTCTGGTCGATGTCAGTGTTGACCTGCACGTTCTTCAGACCGTTCTCCGCGATGGATTCCATCCACACGGTCTGCCAGATTCCGGTTGTACGGATATATTCACAATCGTGGGAGCCCAACATCAGGGATTGTTTTCCGGCAGGCTGGTTCATGCTCCTAAGGTCGCTCTGGGCGTACACTACAAGGTCATGCGAAGTGCCGGGGGCAGCGAAATCAGTGATGTCAAACGAGAATGATGACGAGCCTCCGAAATGGCGGCCGACAAATTTACCGTCAATGAAAACCTCTGACTGATAATAGACCGCGCCGAAGTTCAGGAATATTCTCTGTCCTTCCCAGGCGGCAGGGACATCCAATGTCCTGTGATACCATATTCCCGTAATGAAATCTGTGTAGCCGACTCCCGAAAGTTCGCTTTCCGGAGAGAATGGCACCAGAATGGTCCCCTGGAAGCCTTTGCTCTCCGCATACCCTTTCTCAAGACCAACATGGTTCAAATCAAGTTCAAACGACCATTTGCCGTTCAGATTGACCCAATCGGTCCTCTCAAACTGCGGTCTCGGATATTCCGGTCTCGGAATATTCTCTCCCGCCGCAAGGTTGACGGCCGCTCCGAAAACAAGCAGGGCGGCAATGATGTTTTTTTTCATTGTTTCTTTCATTAATATAAATTAAACACTTTCCCACTAGATAATATTTTTCGTAATATTTTCAAAATCCACGGCAATATATTTTCGCTTATTTTTGCCACCTATAAACTGACTGGCGTGCGCCCGGCCGAAAGCAACAATTTTCTTGCCTTACCGACATCGAATGGCACCTGCTTCAGCGTAAAATCTGGAGTGTTGTATGAATACGGAAGCTCAAGATAGTATGTTCGCGGATTTCTCTGTGGAAGAAGGAAAGCTTTATCGAACAGTTTCGTTTCAGGATTGAAGTGAGAGATGTACAGCCTGGTGTACAGACCGTCGTCCCTGCGGCTGCTTACCACCGCCCAACGCGAATTTGCGCTCCAATTATGGAAACTTTCAGTGTTTCCGCTGTTTATCCCACCGGCGGGATAATATTCACCGGTCCTCAGGTCATAAATCCAAAGATCCGCCTCCGGATGATCTATCAGAAAAGTTCCATAGTCCGCCACCGTGACAAGCAGGTAATTTCCGTCATAGGATGGTTTTACCGACACATGTGAGCGGTTTGTGCGGGAAGCGGAGACCAATGTGTCAACATGGTCTCCGAACAGCCCTGTCTCTGGATCAAAAGCCAGAGAGCATAGACTGTATTTCATTCTCATGGCGTCTCTCGGCAATTCTCCGGCATCAGCTACACTGAAAAACAACGTCTTGCCGTCAGCCGAAAAAGCCGGCATCGTCTCAAATTTGTCCTTGATGTTGGTTAGCGCCGGTCTAAGGATCTTATGGGTCTCTGGACAATAGACGATCACATCTGAATTCTCGTCATAGACCTCCAGTGTCCTGTCCGCCGACGAGTAGAATGACTGTCTTGTCTTGTTGACAGAATAGGCTATGTACCTGCCGGAAGGATGCCAATACGGGTAAACGAAAAAGCCTCCGGTGCTGTCGGTTGCGGTGTTGAGGCATTCATCCTGATTCTTTATGTGCATCAAGGTGGCTGAATGCTTGCCTCTGACATGAATGCTGAACCAATCCGGATCCGCCCGGTTGGCCGTGTGGCAGTTCACGCATCCGGATTCGATCATCCTTGAGTCAATCAATGTCCGCTGACGGAAATCCGAAAGTCTTCTCTCGTACAGTCCCATATGGCCAAAGGATTGGTAGCCAGGAGGAATCATTCTGTAGGTAAGGCCATAGTCAATCGAATCACGGCTTACATTGATGTCAAATGGGACATATCTGATCCATTTACCATCCACCTTGGCTGAAACTTCATAATGAAGGCTTTCGCCAGCGGAGGCGGCCAGAACCTTGCGCCACTTCCTTATCGGGAAACGGGCTGTCTTCCCTGCCGAAGACAAGACCGTTCTTCCATTCCGGTCGAACACGGAAACCTTCATCCCTGTGAATTCCACTCCATCAGCCATTCCAAAATCCAAAGGTGCGATGTTGATCGGAATCGTGACAGAAGTGTAGTCCGGCCAAATCGGAGGCAACTCGTCCGAGACATAGATGTTCGCGCTGTCACGGCACGACACAATGGCCAACATAGAGACCAATGCCAACAATACATTTCTCATACTTTACTTCCTGCTTGAAAAATAGTACCAATAAGTCTTGCCGAAATTGTCTTTCAGCCACTTCGGCGATCGACTGTCAATCAGTGCCCGTTGATAACAGTCAAAAGCCTCCTTGGTTTCCTGGCCAGCCAACTTCAAGACCGCCGGATCACAGTCCGACTCAAATTTGGACAAAAGGCAAACCGCCTCCTGGACATGAGCCGGAATCCCGTTCTTAAAACGAACACGGCCAAGATCCTCTGCAAGAGAGCGAAGGTCTTTGGCGAGCAGATCGTACGCTATCAAGTACTCGGAAGGGACATCGTAACTTCCTCTGTTCTTCTCAACCAACCGGCGGAGCATCAATCGTTTGTCATCGTCAGAGGAATCGTTGTAGAGGTACCGGGACGTGTCACGGCACTGCATGAGCGCGGAATATTCAACGTCAGAAGCGACAGCCTCCGGATCCTTCAAGAAAGTCTTTGCCCAGTGATGATAGAACAGAGTCTTGTCCAGATTTTTAAGATAGCGCCTGGCCACTTCATGATTGCCATTGATAAGATCGATCTCGGCAAGACGTTTCATGTGACGGGCACTCTGATTGTAATTTGGATACGACTCATATTCCTCAAACGCATAGTGCCTTGCGGTGTTGAGCAAGCCGGAATGGTAAACAGATTCTCCGGCCGTCAAGGCCACTACGTAGCCAAGAGCATAGTCTGGGAAAAGAGCCTCGGGGCCTGGCTGAAGAAAACGAAACATCTCCGAAAGAAGCACACCCTTTTTCGCCATGGCAAGATTGACGGCCGAAATCTCAGCCAACGAGACAGGCGGCCGTGATTCGGCCTTATCAAGGATTCCGCACCAGTCTCGGGAGCAACACAACCTGTCATATTCATAGATTCTTTCAAGGTTCGGGTTGCAGTTCCGCACCACGAAGGTCCACCCGCCAGCAAAAACCAGAACCGAAAGGCATCCGAAAATCACCGAGGCCACGATATTTCCATGTATGCGGGGAAGCATCGACAGAAATGCGATGACCGCAGTCGAAGCCATTAAGACATAAAAAGTCAATGAATATTCTTCCGGAGTGCTCAGATAATCGATCCCCATGTAGAGTTCCTTTGGTGTGTATTGGACAAACATTGACCAGACCGCGGGAAGCGTTGCCCAAAGCAAGCCTCCGGCAAACGCCATAACCGCCAAATGCAAATCTTTGCCGGCCAGTGCCTTGAAAAGCAGGAGCAAAGGAAACAGTAAAGAAACCGGGCCAGCCCCGTAATACAACAAGGCGACCATCGGCAAAATCAACCACTGTCTTCTTTTGACATGATTTGTGTAAACCAAGTAAGTTCCCAGAGTCACAATCAATGCTATGACGCACGTGAACATACTTCCAAGCTCACACATGAAAGCCCATGCTCCAAAAGCGACCACAAAGCTCAATGGGAACAGCGCGTCGTTCTTCCCATTGATGGACACCATAACTTTCCACATCAGAACCTGAAGCAGGCAGAAGGCCAGGCTGACGAGCAAAGCCGCACAGAGCCGGAGATGGAAGAATTGCACGAAGAATTCGGAGACATATTCAGAAATACCGCCAGGATAGCAGAGCGCCGCCGCAAGGTGCGAGCCTGTGTACGGAAAGAACTGTGTCGTTTCCAAAAACCACAAAGTTCCGAAAGCCAAGACACCCCAGAACCAAAAGGACACTGCGAAAAAAAGAGCTGTAAGAATATATTTCCCTTTACCTGTCAGCATACTCATCATTTATTTTTCAACGCCATCATTGCGCCTCGCCGAAAAACGGTACAGACAATGATGGTGATAGACCTGACCCGGGCGAAGATACGGATCCGGGAATGACGCTTTGTTCGGAGCGTCCGGATAATTCTGCGTCTCGAATGTGAGTGAGCCGTATCTCACCAATGGCCCGCCATATTTACCAATCTCGTTTCCCGAGAAATACTGGCCGCTATAGACTTGAAGACCAGGTTGGTCAGAAAAGACTTCCAGGAATATTCCGCTTTCCGTATCATAAGCGGTAGCGACAGACCTCATTCCAATGCCATTGATGCAATAATTATGGTCAAAGCCATAGTTCCCGCGACGGATCTGCTCATCTCCACTCGTGATAGCATCCCTGACAGGATGAGGCCTACGATAGTCGAACGCTGTACCATCAACCGGAATAGGAGTCTCTATGACATCCAGGCCATCTGTTCCAATAAAGGAATCGCCATTGACGCTTATTACATATTCCTCGCAAGTACCGTTGCCCTCCCCTGAAAGATTGAAGTACGGATGATTGGAGATGTTCACTGGACGAGTCGCATCCGTGGTGGCGGAATAGCTGATGTCCCAACCCTCATCAGAGGTCAAAGTGTAGGTCATCGTTATGTCAAGATTCCCAGGAAAGCCCTCCTGACCATCCGCATGGAGATAATGAAGTGTGGCAGAGCTGTCTGTGACCGACATCACATCCCAGACGACAGAATCAAGCCCTTTGAATCCCCCATGCAGAGTCCCGATGCCCCCATGGTTGGCCGACAGATGGTAGGTCTGCCCGTCAACCGTGAACGCGGCGTTACAGATTCTGTTGGCGACAGGGCCGACCACAGCTCCCAGAAAGCGATCACCGGTGTAGTGCACATATTCATCCAGTGTCTTGTGTCCTAGCACTACATCCCTGTACTTTCCGTTTCTGTCCGGAACAAACAATGACACTACCCTGCCTCCGTAGTTAGTAAACTGCATCGCGAGCCTGCCATTGGCGATTGTGTACAAGCCGACTTCACGGCCATCCACCTCCCCGTCAAACCCGGCAGGATCGACAAGGGATGGCCTTTCGGCACAAGAGGCCAAAACCAGGGCCGCCGAAAGCAGCCCTGTCAAGGTTTTTCTCATCATCTGGATTTTCTTAATGATTACTTCATTTTGATCTCTTTGACCAGTTTCTCAAGCTCGTCCAGGCTCTTTGCCTTCGATGCCGAGTCTTCGTCTCCGAATTTAGCATAGTTGTCATTGAGTTCCTGTCTCATCTCCGAGATGACATCCTCGATCGTCACTGACTTGGCTGGAGCCGGAACCTCAAGGTTTTCAGGATAGAGTGTCGCCAACCTGAACTCTTCCATGGCTCTCTTGTAAGCTTTCTTGTCAAGAAGTGATTTGCCTTTCAAGATATGAGACATCACGTAAATGTCGTGAATCTCTCCACCGCCTTCCCACAAATGGAAATGTCTGGAATCCATGATTTTGATTGCCTTGTTCCAGTTTCCAGTCTCATTATAGACCTTAAGAAGACGAATCACCGCGTCATCGTATTTCATGACAGTCTTCAGACCCGCCTCAAGACGTTTCTGACGCTGGATGGCCGGGACTCCGGCTTTCTCGCAGATCTTGTCTGATTCCGCGAACAGCAAAGGATCGCCAGGATTGTTTTTGATAGCCTTGTCATAGTATTCCAAAGCCTTCGAGTAGTCACCCTTCTGGCCCTCCCCAAAACCTACATTCCTGCAGGCAAGCGCTGACGAAGGATCCAGATCGGCGGCCTTGCGCCACTGTTCGAGGCCATGATCTTTCTGGCCGATATAGTAGAGAAGATTACCATACAAGTAGCGGATGACCGCATTCTCCGGGCAGATCTCGGCAAGACGGCCGAACATCCCGACCTCTTCAATCCTGAGAGGATGATTCCCGACAGAAGACAGACCCGAAGCAATGCCAATCTCTGACTTGGCGGCATCTTCGTCCTTAAGCAGATAAGCACGGTAGAGACGCACAAGCTGACTGTCTGAAAATGGATTTCCAATCTTAACAGCCTCATCAATGACAGCCAGGGCATCCTCGTCAGCTCCGACCGCCATATAGTTGCAGACAACCTCCAGAAGTTCCTGTATCGCGATCATGCCTTCGCTTCTTCGCGGTCTTGTCGATGCAAGGAAAGACATGGATCCCTTGTCCAGCATACTCTTCTCGAACTCGCTCCAATAGTCAAGAGGATCAATTGACTTTATCTCATTGAAAACCTTTTGCGCATCATCTTTCCTGCCTAGTTTTCTAAGAATATACATCTTCACGGTCAAAGCCTGCAAGTCATGCGCCCCTGTAAGCAATGACTCGTCAACCAGATGAAGGGCTTCGGAATATTTTGCCTCGCGCGCGGCGGCCACCGACAGTTGGTAATATGCCGGATGCTTGAACGCCGGAGTGTAAGTGGCGGCCCAAAGATTCTCTTCCGCCTCTGCCTTACGGCCAGTCATCGCATAGACATAGCCCAGATAATAGTCCGCCTCTGTGTTGAAGGCTCGTGTGTAGTCATGCTCCAACCTGGATTTGGCTCTTAGCAAATGCTCCTCGGCTTTACTCCATTCGGCCTGCCTGATGTAATGCTTGCCAACCTCAATGTTAACCCTGGCATCATCGGGATCCCGCTTGAGAGCCTCATTGTAGAAATCCATGTAATCAAGTCTGGCGTTGTTGAACTGATCCACACGCAAGCCGGCAAGGTAAAGTTCCTCGACCGTCTTGTACTCGGAAACAGGTTTTGTACCGTCAATCACTTTCGGTAGTTCTTCGCCAGACTTTCCAAGTCCTTTGTCCGCATAGTTTACCGGACGGTAATCTACCATAAGGTTGCCCTCCGCATCAGTGAGAGCGGTGTACAGATCTTCCCTTTTCACATCAGAAGGAACAATGACGGTCTCAAGAAAGTACTTGTCGGGATTGATGTCGATTCTCTTGTCCAACAAGATCTTGTCTCCGGCGGCGAGTATGACCCTCGCGTTCCTCAACTCTATGGATGCATTGTAGCCCAAAAGCCATTTGCCGCCCTCAAGGCACTTAAGATTGACTGCCGCGAACTCTGTGGCGTTCTTTATGCCCTGGATTCCTTTAACCGGGAACCATGTCTGTTTGAACTCACGTACCTCACCTGGAGCAAGCCAGCTATAGTCAGGCTGATTGTCCGAATAGCCCCCCACCATAAGCTCAAGATAGTGACCGTCCTTGTCAGACAGAATCTTGTTCCACAGCATTCCTGCCGGGTTGTTCCCCCAGAGGAAGAATTTCTTGCCGGGGACCTGGAAACGGTTGGCGACATGGACCGTTCCGGCATCCTTACCATAGTCGTAGCCCCCGACAAAACCCATTCGGCTGCCCCAGGCAAAGATTGACCTTGAGTTCTGATCAAAGTTCTTCCACCAAGAGAGATCCACGGTCTTGTCATTGTTCCTGACAACAGGACCGTTCGGCCAGTCAGTGAAATAAACCTTGCTGTGGTCTGTACCGGATTTCACATCCGGAGGGAAAACGACCTGATACTGTTCGTCACAATGTACCGACACATTAGCCCAGTAAAGCATAGACTGCACCATTGGTGTAGGATTGATGACTTTAACCGAAGCCTCCACCCTTGAGCTGTTCGGGTAAACAGTTATCCCGACAGACCATTTCAGTCTGTGGCGAAGTTCACTTTCTCCGACCCAGACAGTCCGGCTGCCGTCAGGATGCTCTTCAGTCGTCCAGTCCACGAGCATATAGCTACTGGCCCTGTGATGGTCCGGGATGTCCCACTCGACCCCTCCGGACAGCCATGCTCCCAGCATACCGATCAGAGCCGGCTTTATGCCTGTCTGCGTATAGAAGAAATGATAATTGTTGGTCAGATCCTCGGCCTGGAAAATTCTGCCACCAATCTGAGGCAATATTCCTATCTCAATGTACTTGTTGCCCAGTTTGACGATCTGATAGTCCTTGTCCTCAACGACATCCGTCATCACATCGTAAAGAGAGTACGGGTAGATGTAGCCTTCCGCTCCCTGATAAACCCTGCCGGTGAAGAAGATAGGGTCAATCTCAGGAGCTCCGACCTGATAGGTCGGAATAGTCTCATTTACAACTTTCATGTCCACGTTCTGCGCCTGCACGGACAAGGCGAGAAACAACGAGGATGCGACAGCTGTTGCTTTTCTCATTTTATCCTGCTATTTGATATAAAAAGCGGAAGCATCATCTGCGGCATATTTGTTTTCCGGCAGAATGAAATTCGTGATTTGGCCTTTGCCTCCCTTTTCCGCTTTAAGGAGTGTCAGTACCTGACAGTCTTTGTGGAAGCCAACCCGCAGGCCAGTGATCATGGACTCCAGCGTACCTTCACACTCAATGGCGGTCTGAAAAGGAACTTTACCGCTGTACCACCAGCAGAAACAGTCTGTAAGATTCACGTGAAGCCCCTTGCCGATCTTGAACCCGGTGGCAAACTGGTCACTGTAACAATAATTCAGGAAATTGTTCTCCGATGCGATCACAAAACCACAGCTGCTGTCATAAACCTGATCCTTTCCGAATATGTAAAGAGGATGGATGTTACGAAGACTGTTGCCTCCTGTTTTCAAGTGAACGCCGATGTGGACATCAGCAATACGCATGTTCGTGAACGTGTTGTCATGACCTTCGACAAGCAATCCTATAGAATTGACCTTTCCATTGCCGGTGATGTTCACATCGCTGACATCAGCATCGGACGAACCATTGTTAGCTCCGTATTTGATGTGGACTCCCACTCTCACGTGTTTGATGGACACGTTCTCAATCTTCGTTTCCCTTCCTCCATCGATTGATATGCCGTCAGCGACACCGGAGCCATCAATTATGCCACCATATATGCCATAATTACTGCCATTGACGTAGATGTTGTTCGCTTTCTCAATAGCCCCCAGACGCACAATTGCCTCACCCTCGACCCAAGACTCTGTCGCCTTGAGCACAGCATAATTGCCCAAAACCAAAGAAACACTCTTTGTCGGCTCGGCAGGTGTGTCTATAGGACGGGAGACCATGTACACTCCGTCAGGGAAAATTATGGTCTTGTTCGGATTGTCAACAATAAGCCTCTGAATGGCTTCCGCAGCATCAGTCCTGCCATCGCAAGGAACTCCGTGCTCTGTGGCTACAACAAACTGACCTGAAACATACGAATCAGTCTCCGCGCTTCCTTTGCACGCCTGAACCGTACCACTTGTGAATATAGACAAAGCCGCGATGGCGGTGGTCAAAACAGATTTTTTCATAATGATATTCGTTAATTTTATATACCTCATTCAGTCTCATGAACAAAAAAACAGGATGAGCGAGAATGGTGTCTCCATCCTCGCTCCTCCATCATAAACCTGTCATTAGTCAGAATATCCTGGATTCTGTTTGATTATGTCATGCGATTCATTTATCACCCGCGCCGGGATCGGCATAAGTTTATTCATGTCGCTCGCGCTGGCGTTCCTCTTACGGGCTGTCTCTACAAAATCCCCCCAACGAAGAAGGTCATCACGACGCCATCCCTCAAGATAGAATTCACGGAAACGCTCCTGCTTGAAATACTTCATGAACGCGTCCACACTCTTGGTGGCCTCATCAGGGACCTCGGTTCCGGCACGCCCTGCGACCTGTTTTACAAGATCGAGGGCATTCTTGGTCACAGCGTTGTTGATCTTGACATCGCACTCTGCCAACATCATCAGCACATCAGCATAACGGAACACAACAGAATGGATGTTCCCGGAATAAGCCCTCTCCTGTGAGTAGAAATACTTGCATGACAGACATCCGAACTGAAGGACGGATGAGCCAGGATTCTCTCTTGTGTAGGTGATGTAGTTACCGTCTTTGTCCTTGTCAAGAGACAGGAATCTGTCAGAGAGACCGCCACGGCGGATGTCATTCTCCTCAAACGCATCGTACAGATCCCATGTCGGACGGGTGCCTCCCCAATAATGAGTGGTCACAAATTCACCGGTGCCGCCGGTATGCGTCTTGTTCACATTCAGCATAGCCTGACAGTTACCAGGTGTTGTGTAGAAATAGAACTCATTGTCAGCCTTGGTCCCGGAAGGTATACAATAGATGTTCTCGGCATCCTGCTCTCCTTCCTCAGAGAATGGGAGAAAATAATCATCGGCCAGATGATAACATCCCATCTTGACAATCTCTTCAAGATAACCTTTTGCGGCAGAATAATCCCCTTTGCGCATGGCAAGTTTGGCAAGGAACATATAAGCCGTGGCCTTGTTGAGACGTCCCCAGTCCGAGGTATTGTTGGTCATGTCGTAAAGGTAAGGAATAGCCTCCGTGAAATCCTTTACCATCCACCCATAGTACTCTTCCTCAGACGGTCTCTCCTGATAGGTGATGTTGTCAAGTTCCTTAGGGTCAAGTGTCACATGAAATGTTCCGAAAAGATCGTGAAACACGTACATTGTCATGCCACGAAGAGCCTTGGCCTCGGCGACCATCTGGTTCTTCTTTGCCTCGGTGATTCCCGGAGTGTTCTCGATCGCATATATGATCTGAGTCAGACGGGAAGCATTCTTGATTATCTGGAAAGTCTGCATCCAGTCTTCGGAATTAAGTCCCCATTTGAAGTCAGCGATGTCGTTACCCGGGGAAGAATAGCGGCACTCGTCAGTAGTATAGAGATTAAAACCAAAGTAACCGATCGTGCCGATTGACCAGTATGGCCATCCCCAACCTGTGTTGGCGGTGGAAGACATATTGACGGATCCCGAGTTTGTCTTGAGATATCCATACATTCCATCGAGAAGACTCTGTGCGTCAGCCTCCGTCTTAGGATAGTTGACCTCTGTCATCTCGGAATACACCACAGCGTCCAAATCGCAGGATGATAATCCCACGGCCACAGCCGCGGCGGAAAGGAATCCTATGATAATCTTTTTCATTTTCTGGAATATTATTTTGTTTTAAAAAGAAACATTCACACCGAACACTCCGATGATTGGAATAGGAATAGGAGACGAGTTCTGTTCCATCTCAGGATCAAGTCCTTCATAATTTGTGAACAGGACAGAATTCTGCAGATCAAGATAGACCGAGGCCGAATTGATTTTGGCTCCGCTAAGGATCTTCTCCGGGAGATTATAAGTCACCCTGATGTTCTTCAGTCGAAGGAAGTGAGTGTTCTTGAGTGTGTAATCGTTGTACCCGGAAGTGTTGGCATTCGCGGTGTCGTCAGAAGCCACACCGGTAAGGAATCCGTCAGGATTATAGGTTGACCATCTGTCATAGACGTTGGTTGTGGTGTTAAGACCCTTATCAGTAGGACAGTATGAGTATCCCCAAGAATATTTTCTCTTCTGGAACAGGCGGCCATAGCCATCGATGTCGAGAGTCCAGTTCTTATAACGGAAACTTGTTCCGATACCGAACACGGCAAAAGGCGCTGAAGTGCCAAGATAAACGATGTCATCGGCATCCATCTTTCCGTCTCCGTTCTGATCAACATACTTAAGGTTTCCCACCATAGCCTTAGGTTGGAGAACCTGCCCGTTTGACGTCCAGTTCTTGATTTCCTCCGGATCCTTGAATATTCCTGCTGTCTTCCAGCCGAAAAGCGCGTTAAGATCATCCGTCTCACTCTGCCAAGGGTACAAGGCGACATCAGGATTTCTCTCCACCCACCTTGACTTGTTATGGCTGATGTTGAAGTAGCCGGACCAGTCAATGTCACGGGTCTCGATCATCTTTCCGCGTATGGCAAGTTCAATACCGGAAGATCTTGTGGCACCTATGTTCTTTGCCTGCTTGTTCATCACATCATTGATTGGAAGAAGCGAGAAATCAAGCAGATCCTTGGCCTGGCGGATGTACCAGTCAACGCTACCGGAAAGCCGGCCTCCAAGAAGGGTGTAATCCACACCGGCATTGAATGTCAAGTCGGTCTCCCATTTAAGGTCCTTGTTACCCTTTTGAAGTTGGTAGATACCATTGGTAAGTTTGCCGCCGAAATAATAGAAGCCACCACTATTTGCCGAACCATAGGTTGTAAGAGTATAGTAATTGGAAGTGAGGATAGACTCGTTACCTGAGGTACCGACTCCGGCACGAAGTTTAAGGAAGTCCACCCAATTCACATTCTTCAAGAAGTTCTCATTCGAGATGTTCCATGCCGCCGAGATTCCAGGGAAGGTACCCCATTTGTGGTTGGTGGCGAACACGGACGAACCGTCACGACGAAGAGTGAGTCCAAGGACATATTTGTCGTCGAATGAATAGTTCGCGCGGGCGAAGAAGGAAAGTTTCTTGAAACCGAACTTCCTTGATTTGTAAAGGACATCGTCAGTGTCAGAAGACAATTGCAAAGCATAGTTTCCCAGTGCGTCCGTAGGGATGTTGAACACAGTGAAGCCGTAACTCGTTCCCTCGACAGTATAGTAGCCTGTACCTGCGACAACATTGAGGGTGTGCTTGCCGAACTTCTTGTCAAATGTCAAATATTCCTCAGAGGAGATATTCTTGTTGTAGCCGTTGGAGAATCCACCATAGTTGTCTTGAATCTGCTGGGCAAGCTTGGCCTCGGTCGGAGCGAACAACTCCCTCCTGTCAGCGGTCTGGTCATATCCGAACTGTGCCGTCAGCTTAAGCCATGAAGTAACCTGAGCCTCAAGTTTCGGAGTAAACATAAGCCTGTTTGTGACAGACCAATCCTTGATAAGAAGATAGGCAAGTGGGTTGTTGGAGTTGCCATAGACAGGAGCGTTAAGGTTGCCGTTCTCATCCTTAAGGCTGAGGTAAGGAGCGAAATAAATCGCCGAGTTGGACAAATTCGCCTCATTGGCATTCTCACGCCAATGTCCACCAGAAGGGTTGTTGGCCTTGTTCTGGGTGTACATAGCGTTCACATTCAATTTCAACCACTTGGTGATATTTGCGTCAAAATTAACACGACCGCTGATTCTGTTCAAATCCGAACCTTTCAGGACAGAGGTGTTGTCGTAGTAGTTGAATGATGAATATACACGGAATTTCTCTGTACCTCCGGAAATTGACACATTGTGGTCGTGAATGATACCAGTCCTGAAGATGTCGTCAAGATGATGATAAGTCTTCGTGTTCTGCGCGATCTCCTCAGGGGTGTAGTTCACCGGCCAACCGGAAGATGGCGCGGCTGTCTCACCGTAAGGGAAATACTTGTTCTGATAAAGCCAGTTCTCCTTAAGTTTAAGGTTCTGCTGTTCCATCATGGCCTGGGAATCAAGAGGTTCGTAGTATTTACCCGACTTCTGCACAGAGACAGAACCTGAATACGTTACCCTTGGCTTTCCCGCCTGACCGTTCTTAGTAGTGATGAGTATGACTCCGTTCGCGGCAGCAGATCCATAAATAGCAGCGGCAGAAGCATCCTTAAGGACATCAATGGAAGCGATATCGTTAGGATTCAGAGTAGCGAGCGGGCTACGGTTGGCGTTGTTTCTTCCAGCATAGTCGGTCAGTCTGGAAGGTCCTCCTTTCTCCGCATTGTTGGAATTTGAGTTGATCACAACACCATCAATGACGTACAGAGGAGAGTTGGATCCGTTAGGAGAAAGCTCGCCACGGATGTTGGCCGAGACTGCGGAACCTGGCTGTGCTGAAGCCATATTCAAGGTAAGACCTGCGACCTTTCCCTGAAGGGACGCGTCGATGCTGACAGCATTAGGGGCTTTGATGTCCTTCTCCTTCACAGAGGAGATCGCACCCGTCACGGACTCTTTGAGCTGGCTACCGTAACCAACCACAACAGCGTCTGCCAGAAGTTCAGAATCCTCCTTCAGCGTCACATTGATCACTGTGTTCGACCCAACAGGCTGCTCAACCTTGACGTAGCCGATTGAAGAAAAGACAAGCACAGCTTTAGGTCCTGACACTGTGATGCTGTACTTACCGTCAGCGTCAGTTGATGCTCCTGTGTTCGTCCCTTGCTCCATGACGAATGCACCTATAACCGGTCCATTGGCGTCCACGACCTTGCCTGTCACAGTTTTAGACTGTGCGAATGCTGTCGTACTTCCTAAAACCAACAGACCAACAGTCACCATGATCAGTGAGACTGTTCTCAATAGTTTTGATTTTAACATTTTGACATAAATTGTTGTTAAACTATTTGTTTAGTATAGTTATTATAGTACTAGCTAATTATTTTTCCCCGCAGTGTAAGAGTCAACAGTGACAATCACAAACTACATATAAATAATCCTTGTGAACGAGGAATTCTCCATGTGGCAAATTCCAAAAACGCTGTAAAGGTATAAATCTTTTGAAGAAGAGCAATAGTTTTTTCTTAAAATATAATGAAAAAGGCTTTAATGTTTAAGAGAGAATTCGCAACCGCAAAAGGTTTGGTTATACATATTCCATTTCTTAATCAGGGCGTTGCGACGTTCCTGAAGGCCGCAACGGCGCCAGTTCTGATTCCACCACGTGACTTTATTCTGTCGTCCGGATAAAGGAAACTTTGAGTTTACTTCTGAGTCAATGGCGCATTCGCCATCGTAAATGCCGTTGATAATATCGCAGACCCAGCGGCCAGCCGCATCGACTTGATTCAGATCTTTCCACCTGGACGAGGCCAGGGTTGTGGTCAGAAGGGTATAGCCGTTCACTGCGGCATAGCGGGCCGCCCGCAGAAGGCGGAACTTGAAGCATTCAAGGCAACGTGGACCACGTTCGGGCATGTCGGCGATGCGGATGACCGATCCCTGAACCTGCCGATGAGACGCTGCGCCACCGGAATTGGTCGCTTCGACAGACTCAGCGACCGGGATTGTCTCCAGCTGACGGACAAAGGCCAGCCATGCGGCGTGATCATATTCATCATCAATCGTCTCCAAACCATGAGCGGCGGCGTAGCGGCACAATTCGTCACGACGTATGGAATATTCATGGAAAGGGACGATGTTGGAGTTGCTGAAGAATATTCCTGGACGAAGACCTTCACCCACCATCCACTCGATGATGGCGGTCGAACATGGAGCGCAGCAGCAGTGCAGCAGGATGCGCTCTTGCGAGAGGTCACAACCTTCCGGTGGTTCTGGCACAAACATTTTCTTATGAATATCCCCATTTTTCATTTTCACGGCAAATTTAGTGGTTTTTCAGGAATAATCGTCATTGCCGTGTGTCGCGGGTGGCCTGGTGGCGTTGTTAAACAAATAGTTTAGTCACAATGTTTCGTACCCTTGCAGGGATAATCACTTTCTAAAGATTTTGCCCGAAGAACTTTCAATGCTGACTTTTGTAAGGTTAAACCGCGCGCATAGTAGGTCATTTTGGCGAAAAATAACATAAATGTTGCGCCAAACTTTAATTAAAAATAGATTTTTGGCGAAAGATATGATAAATGTCGCGCCAAACTTTAATTTTTTTCTTAACTTTGGCGAAACAATCCACAGAACTAGAGGCTTTCCGGCGCGAGTCAAGGACAAGAAAGGCGATCCATCTTGTGATGATTTCCCCTTACGGTGTACTAAGGAATATGTATTCCGGGGCTGTCACGAATCAGGTGACCTTAGACGCACTTTTTGAGTGAGTAGGAGCAGTTCCACATTTGTGGATTTGTTAGAATTTGATTTTGCAGGGAGAACTTTTAATGCTAACTTTAACGAGACGAAAAACAGAAAGACCAAGGAGCTATGATTGAAAGGGACGAGAGATTCACTTTGGCGGAGAGATATGTGGAAGAGACGGGGGTCTCCGTGTTCCTGACCGGCAAGGCCGGCACGGGAAAAACAACATTCCTTAAAGAGATAGTAAGACAGACTTCCAAACGGTTCGCCGTCGTGGCCCCGACCGGAGTGGCAGCCATCAATGCGGGCGGGGTGACCATACATTCATTCTTCCAACTGCCACTTTGCCCGTATCTACCTGATGTAAAAGAGCTTGTCACCGAATATCAAATGCCGGAACGGATGCGTTCCCTGCGCAAGGAGAGAGTGAAGATCCTGCGGACCCTGGACCTGCTGATCATCGATGAGATCTCGATGGTGAGGGCGGACATTCTGGACGCTATCAATGACATCCTGAAGCGCTACCGGCGCAACGACCGGCCGTTTGGAGGGGTGCAACTGTTGATGATCGGGGATATTCAGCAGCTTCCGCCGGTCGTCAAGGAGTCGGAGAGGCCGTTTATGGAGCAGGTATATTCATCGCCTTTCTTCTTCAATTCCAAGGTGTTGCAGCGGCTGCCGTACGTGACGATCCAGCTGGAGAAAGTCCACAGGCAGAGCGACAGGATATTCCTTGACATTCTGAATGAGGTGAGGTCGGGAAGGCCGAGCGACGCAGCCCTCAATGAACTGAACAAGAGATTGGATCCTGGTTTCGTTCCACCGGAGAGCGAGCGTTGGATCCGTCTCACGACCCACAATGCGCAGGCGGATTCGGTCAACGAGGCGAAGATGAACGCTTTGAAGACCGATGAGGCGACTTTCGAGGCGCAGGTCGAAGGAATATTCCCGGAAAACGCCTATCCTGCTGAGACTCAGCTGCGTCTGAGGGTCGGCGCACAGGTGATGTTCGTCCGCAACGACACTTCGGGTGAGGCGCGCTACTACAACGGAAAGATCGCGACAGTGGAGAAGGTCAAGCCGCAGCTGATTGTACAGGACGAGAGCGGCGACAGCATCGAAGTCACGACCGAGAAATGGGAGAACATCCGCTACGGGCTGAACGAGGAAACAGGGGAGATTGAGGGAATTGTGGACGGGACTTTCGAGCAGGTCCCTCTGCGCCCGGCTTGGGCGGTGACAATCCACAAGAGTCAGGGGCTGACTTTCGACCACGTCATAATCGACGCTGGAGCGGCATTCTCGTTCGGTCAGGTCTATGTCGCC
>ERZ1034763.456-NODE-456-length-18571-cov-7.950529_pt1 | contig 18571 bp, 24 predicted proteins | sample MGYA00520701_ERZ1034763 | MGnify/ENA primary metagenome ERZ1034763 (study PRJEB33766, sample SAMN09781707) | gut metagenome | biome: gut microbiome | host: Homo sapiens | place: Madagascar | study: EMG produced TPA metagenomics assembly of the PRJNA485056 data set...
GTTATTTCATCAATAAATGCCTGTAAATCCTTTTTGGTTGTTACTTTTCTTGTGTAATGACTAATACTATGTCCCATAATTTACTCCTTTTTCTACCGGCACGGCCGGATTATGTTTTTGATTAAAAATATCCGGATGATATACTCATCCGGATACTGACTACTCCTGTACTGTGTAACCGATAAAATTATCGTCACAGTACTGCTTTAACAACTGCCAGTCAAACTCTGAAAAGCTAACTAAAACAGTTCCTGCAGCTGCCGTCTGCGCGATAACAGTCGTGTTTGTACGATTTACAGGAACAACAGTTGCTGCAGTTACAGCCTTTGCTTTTGCTTCAGCTTCCTCTTTTTCCTTTGCAAGTCTGGCATTTTCAGCAGCCATTGCCGCTGCTCTTGCCTCAGCTTCAGCACGACGTGCTTCTTCCTCAGCTGCTCTTTTTTTTGCCTCTTCCGCTTCTTTTTTCTTCCGCTCGGCTTCCTCAGCTGCCTTGCGTTCTCTCTCTTCAGCTGCCTTACGTTCACGTTCTGCTCTTTCTTCCGCTTCACGTTTTTCCATTTCAAGACGACGTTCTCTTTCCTCAGCGGCTTTACGTTCGCGCTCAATGATAGCATCACGCTTTGCCTCCTCCGATTTAATTGTCTGAATCGCTTCTGTCACCGGATGCAATGACTTCACCAGTTTAAGACCTATATCCTCAAATTCGGAATTCAAACTCTTAACAGTGGCTACTGCATTGACATATTCGTCAACTTTTGCACTAATGGCAGTTTTATACGTCTTTGCAGACGTAGAGACATTTGCCCAGCTATTATCATAGATCTGTGCGTAAAACCATTCTGCAAATTTAGAATCAGAGAATTCCGGTTCTTCAGCAATGATTTCATCGAAATATGCGCGGATCTGCTGATCCTTTTCCTCGCGGATTTCAGCTGCGATTTCCTTTTCTCTTGCATCAATGAGAGCTGTAGGCTCCGCAATAAGAGAAATGAGATCTTTGACCTCACTTTCAAATTCCGTCAAAGGTGCGTTAAATTCCTTTTTTACCTTTTTCCTCTGCGTGTCAAGGTTATCAGAAAGTTTTCTGAGTCTTGAACGATCGAATTTCAATTGTTTCTGCTGCTCTTCCCGGGTTCCTGTATATACAGTTACCTTATAAGAATCAGCAATTTTTTTTACTACAGTTCTGATTTCATTCAGATTTGTAGCAATCACTCCCTGTTCAACATTGACAGCGAGTTCTGTTGAAAGTTCTGTTGTTTCTGTAATGTTTGTGTTTGTTTCCATACTCATAATATTTGCCCTCCTTTTGGCATAAAAATAGAGATGCCTTATGACATCTCTTGGTTAATAAAAAAGTCCGTCGAAATAAATCAACGGACTTTTTCTTGTTACTATTTAATTTTTACTTAACAAGATAAGTATATCATATTTATTATTTTTGTCAATGATCTATATGGATTTTACAAAAAGCTTTTTGAAATGGTGTTCCAAATTGCAAAGAGTATTCTGTACAACCGTTAGGAACTGCATAGATCACATATAACTTATTATAAAATCCATCTTTGTAGGAAATATCGTTTGTATAATCATATGTCCGTTCAATAAACGGAACTCCACGGTATTTTAATTTCTCACCGTCAAATCCAATTAGGCGGAAATCAACATATACATCTTCGGGATTTTCTGACATACTATATTCTGCAATATGAAATGAGGAACCAATTCTTGGCTCAATGTCAGAAATAAATTCATCATTTTTTTTGAAATGCTTAAGGAGTTTTTCTGCATCTTCTCCACTGTGAATTTTACCAATGCGAATATCTACATCTTTATTTTTACCATGCTCGCCTAATCCTGTAGCCTCTCCAATTTGACCTACATCAAGCTGATGATAAAGATCCGATTTCTTTCCACCTGCAGTAACAATACTTGCATCCAACTTTTTTGAAATAGGATCTTTTTTATCTGTCTTTGAAGATTTCTCTGCTGTTTGTGTATCTGTTTTTTTCTTATCCTGATTATTTGTAGTCTCTTCTTCGCGTTTATTAACCACCGGATGCTTTATTTCTTGAAATGTATCTGGTTCGGCTTTCTGAGTTTCTTCCGCAATTGACACTTCATCCTCTGTATTTTCGATAGTAACAGTTTGTGTTTCTGTGTTTTCTGTATTATCTTCTGTTACTGGCGTAACAACAACGGCATTTGCATTTCTGTCTTCTGTTTGCTCTTCTGTCATTTTTTCTGGATTCTGCGTTTCATCTGGAATATTTTCAGTGCTTATTACAATTTCCGAGGTTTGATTTCTCTCATCAGAAACAGTAACAAGAGAATCTGATACGGACTTAATTACCTTTTTGTTATTGGATGAAATAGACTTATAGGTATCCCCTACAGTTCCCATGAACATAGAACATTCCCCGGACTTTGTTTTTATAGTTGTGAGTTTCCCAGAAAATGTACCAAACAGATCTTCTGTAATGGATACGTCAGCTACAACATTGACTTCGGTTTTGGTACTGTCTTTTTTTGACTGCTGCGTATATTCAGGTTTATCAGCCTCCTTAAACCATATTCCATTCAAATCTTTCTTCTTTAAAATGGATTCTACTTCGGATTTATCTGAAAAACCAAAATCTGTGTTTTTTGACACGGATATGACAAACGATTTTATATTGAATATGATGTAGGTATCATTGCCATTTTTGTACAAATATGTACCAGAACTATAATCATTGCTGTCTGCGATACTGGTCACAGCAGTTGCTGATTCCAACATTCCAGACTGAATTTCAAAGCCATATCCTTTAATTGCATCATAAACTTTTGTATATCCGCTCAGTCCCGTTTTATAGATGTTGGATGAACCACACCCGGTCACACCAAATGACAGTGATGCTGTAATAAGCAAAATTGATAGTAATTTCTTTCTTTTCATCGAAAACAATTTTTTCCCCATCCTTTCATAATTTCAAGTGACTTTGTAAGCAGATCTGCATTCATGTGACCAAAGTGGCAATCATCGAATTTGATGTTTAGTTCTTTTGACAACCGGTAATATGCCTGATTTTTTCCATTGAGAGAATAATAGTGTTTATCAAATTCTTCATGGCATAAAAATCGAAGTTTTCTCTCATCATATCCTCCAAGAACACCTAATGCATCTTTAGGATTTTTTCGATGTGTTCCGACATATGCATTGCACTGATCACAATGATAGCAAAAACCACTTTGGTATGGATCTATTCCAAAATCTTTCATTTTTCCATAACTTACATGTCCTCCGCATATCGGACATATAGTTGGTCTTGAATCAAACATATAATTTCCTCCATATAATCATTAGTATATCATATATATACATTTTAGCAATTGTTTTGCAGCAAGTTTCAGAATTTCTTTTTTGTTGGTTTTTATTATCAAATTTTATGCAACTTATTTATAAGTCAGTTTCGCTATGCAATCAGTTCGAGGCTTAGAGAAATAAAAAAAGCACAGTTTTACGCTGTGCTTTTTTAAATTATTCTATTGGTTATTCTACTTCCTCTGGGTCAAGGATCTTCTTGACATCTCTGAGCTGTTGTAAAGTAAATTTGTTTGCTTTTGTGGTGGAAATACATCCCAACCAAAGCCCCAGAAAATATTTCTCAATATGTTCTTCTGCAGCAGTTCTACTAGCAAAGAGTAAATCAGAATCTCCGAAGGATACCTTTTCAACAAGATATTCTGACTCATTGTGATTATTCATGAAACGTCTTTGTACTGTATCAATTCCAGTCGTAACATATGTGCGTCCTACAGAGGCAACTACTGTTTCTGTAATAGACGGTTCTTCCTTTCTTCCAAGGTTCATATTAACTATATATGCGATTTTTTCTTTTTTAAAGTCTTTAATTGTAATCATGTATTTTTCTCCATTCTATCTAATTCCGAATAGTTAAAATTGATAAGCAATTTCAACTATCGTTTTACTATATCATTGTAATAACTGGACAAAGTAAGCTGATTATCAGAATCCATATAAATTCCGTTGTTTAGAAACTGCTCGTAATTAACACCCTTTATATCATACGATTCTTTAAATAATTGTATAATGTAAGACCGTTGATTTTGAGTTGCTAAAGCTAAATCCTGCTCAATCCGTTTTGCATTATTAATATAAGGGCAGCCAATACATCCAGTACGATGTACATATTGATAAATCATTGGTTCATCTATACCATATGAGTTATAAATTGCATCAACTGCAGCATCTGGAAAATCGTATATCGGTGAAAATTTCCCATTTTTTGCAAGGCACGTTTGATATGCACCTTGCCTATTGATACTTTCAGTTTTCCTTACACCAAGAATCGGCTTCCTTCCAGTTTCTTTTTCATATATGGCAAGAGTATCCTCTTTTGTCTTTTTGCAACAATCGTTCGAAATTTTATGTGCCGTGCCAGACAAAGTAATTTCTTTTGCCTTTTTGCTCAAATTATGCTTCGAAGGTGTCAACCCGAGGATACGTGACATAGTATGTTCTGAGCGATTTCCTCTCTGATACCTTTTTATGTATTCATCTTGCGTCTTTGTAAAACATGGACTTCCATATTTTTCCTTAATATCCATTGGATTAAGACCAGGAATTAAAACTTTGTCAGCATTTTGATACATTCTTTGCATAATTTCCTTATGTTCCAAGCGTGTATTCACTGCTATTATTGGTATTTTGTCTGTGTTCAAACGATTTTTTATAAACCAATAAATTAAATGACTGTCTTTTCCGCCGGAATAGCTAAGGTAGTAACTATCATATTCAATTTTAGTTTCGAATCGAATTTCGAGTTTTCGCAGATATAAATCTGCTAATTCTTTCTGTGTTCCAGACCAACTGCAATTTATACTCAAAGAGACATTGGCTAACCAATGTCTGCCTCTTGACTACGATTAGAATGATTTCATCATTCCCCAAGTGCTTCGGCATTTAAGTTATCGCAACTCGCCATCCTAACCACATTATAAGTTAGCAAGTCTCCTTTTTGATAATTTTGCAGTTTGTAATGCCCTGCGCCACATGGCAAGGTCTTGTTTGTTATTGGTCTGGATTGAATAAGTAATCATTTCTTGATATTCTGCAATTTCAAGATCAACTTCTGATATTCTTACATCAATCTTTGACATGAATTTTCCTTTCCCATGCGGTAATGAAAATATCATCACCGCATGTTTTTCATATTTTGTTTTATTGATCACAGATCAAACATACTTATCTGTCCGACAACATTGTTGCTCTGCATCCACCACAAATAAACTTCTTCCCCGCATGTCCATCTCGTCAACTTTCCTCGTGATTTTCTTACCTCAAGCATTTTATCAAATGCTCTAATATATGCATCTTTGTATTTTGGGAAATCGTAAATCTCGCGTTCCCGCTGACATTTTTTTGCCATTGGACATGCTATACATCCGATTCTTTCATATCCCCATGCATACATTTCGCACACTGGAATATTTTCTTCATTAATAACATTCCAGATATTCTGAACGGTCCAGTCAATGATCGGATTAACGACTGTTTTTGCTTTCATCTGGCAGCTTTCAAACAATCTCCTTGTATCATCGTTATCTGTGATGAGCATTTTTTCATCAGATACCCCTATACTTTTATCGGCGGTATTACCTAACACTTCATAAGTGCTTCTTGCACTTCTTTTTTTACTTTCTTCCCACCGCACACCTGTTGCAATCATGCGGTTGGCATTTCCTCCTTCCTTCAGCTCCGAACAACAATACCGAACTCGCCTTGTTGGTGGCATCAATTTTTGTGGAATCAAATTCCACATAGTTGTCCGTTCGCCATTCCCTTTATCATGGAAATCAATGGTGCATTTTACCCCCTTTAATTCCAATCTTCTAAAGGTTTCTCTTATGTGATAGACCGTTGGTGGAGCATCCACAGTTGTATGCGAGTTATGAACCTCAAACGGAACCCCGCTTTGCTCGAATACCCACAACAATACATCCGAATCTTTTCCACCAGAATACTCTAATACAAGCGGTTGCTTATAATGAGATAAAGACATTTCGCTTGCAAGTTTCACACGATCTATTGATTTTTTAATAAATTCTTCCAACACACCACACTACATTTATCCGTGTGGTAAATTTACAATCCGATCTGTAGTCTTTGGAGTAATTACTGCTGACCATTGGTCTTTAATGGGGCGATACCCATGCAAACAAAGACATTTCATTCTAACGTTTATCAATTTTTACAACTCTGATTCTGATTCAGAGCAACCTCGTTTCACGAGGATAAGTGTTATTCCTTTCTACTACCTTTCATTGTTGCCTCTCTTTCTTACTACCTTGCTTGTTTTAAAAATTGTAACATTGTACATTTTGCGGAACGGTATTACAGAAGAAAGATAAATCTTTCTGATAATGCACCATGTAATTTTCAAGCATACTGTTAGTAAAATACAAAACGGGATCTGATTTTTCAGGTGCTACTAAATCATCAATAATATAATTATTATTAATAAAAGCTTTTATCTTATTTACACCAAATCCATGGAGATTCATTGTTTCAAGCAGGTTATCTACAATTGCCTCCGAATTTACTTCTCTTGCAATGTCTGCCACAGAAAAGCATATGCTACTGTAGGAGCAGTCTTTTCTGAACTTTACCAAAGTATCTGCAAAATGTTCGATGTTTTTTCTTGTAATTTCAAATATTTTCATGTTCGTTTCCTTCCTGTTAATCTTACAGCGTATACATCTCATCTTTTTCGATTCCACAAATATCTGACGATTGAATTTCTTCTCCGTGTGTATTTTTGAATTTAATAGGATTTCCGTTCTGTAATTCACTAATCTGAGAGTCCATAAGAACTGCTTCGTCATGGGTACCGTCTTTCATAAACACATCGCACCAATATGCACCACGAAAGATATTCAGTGCAGCCATTACATCATAATCACCTATAAAAGACTTTGTTTTTTGGAAAAAGATTGTTGTTGCCTGTTCTATATGACTGACAAGAAATTCCTTGATATTGAGAAACTCAGTATTATGTTCACAATAGTCCTCAATTGCATCCAGAAATCTCTCTTTTGAGTCGTTCAATCGAACAATATCAGCAAATTGCTGATATTCAGCTTCGCTTAAGGTAAGTGTTCTGTTTGCAAGAGCAATCTTATGAGAGATAAATCTTGTGAAGCATGCTCTAGGCATAATAAATTCTTCATTTTCTTCATAAAAACTAATTGAAGAAATTTCCAAAACGTCCTTGTTGCTATGTATAACATGTACAAGCTGTCCATTTAAGATTGTGGCAAGCATTGATTTTGTAAGAGGCTGATATTCATTTTCAGCATCCATGCGGTAATATACATCTCCGCTGATAACGTCGTTGCAGCTTACCTCATCAATTCTCATAAAAATGTTTCCTCTTTCTGTTTCAAACATCATAAGATTGATGTTTTTTACGTTACATTTGATTTGTGTTTTCATATTTTTCTCCTTTTCCCTGCATAGCAGTATGTTTTGATTTATAAAGCTTTCTTGATTTTGATATAGCGAATGTATTTTTGATCAGACGCTATCTTTTTGTTGACTGCAGATTTATATTTTTTAAATATTTCTGCAATTTTTTGCTCATTCATTTGTTTTTCTTTCCTCCTTATGACATAAAAAATAGAGATGTCTCATGACATCTCTGGGTTATAGAAAAAGTCTGATGAAATAAACCCATCAGACTTTTTCAAAGTGACTATTAAATTTTTACTTAATACAGTAAGTATATCATATATGTATTATTTGTCAAGCTACAGTACACCGAATACATTGTAATGATTAATTATTGAAACAATATTAGATGATTTCCATACAGCGTACAGTGATTCAAATATTGTGCTGCCGGCTACATCACTCAAAAATATTAAGCATATACTTATAATCCATATACCAAGTATGATTTTAAAACCTCCAAGGCATCCGCCAATCACTTTCCCACACTGTTTAATTCCTGGTAAATCTTCTGTAAATTCTATCAAATACAAAAATATTGTTAATGCAATAACACATGAAATATAAGCTATAAGCATTACTAGAAGATTCGTTACCGGTTCCTTAATAAGTGTTACAGATGAAGCTATTCCTGTAACTGTTTTATAAGCCTGAGACTGTTTTTCAAAAATACCGGATACCAAATCATAAATAATTGGATAAATTAACGGTCGTATCATAAATGATACCGGTTTAATAAAGACAAGACCACCAAAATAGGACAACGCAGGCTTTAATGTCCCTACCGTGCCTTTTTTCGCGCATGTAAGTACATTTACAATCAAAAGTATAATTATGGTCAAATCAATAATTCTTCCCCAACTTTGCATACGATTTATTCCTCCACATTGATAATCTCAGTTGTACTATGGCTATTATCCTTTTCCACACGAATTTTTTGAATCGCAGCGGTTTCATAATGGTAGATTTCAATGGTATATTTACCTTTCTTCGCATAACTCATTAAATAATCAATTGTTGCACCATTTTCCTGATTCTGATTAAAGGTCATCTCATATGAAGATCCATCTTGATAAGTTACAGTGCCCCATACATCATCATCTCCAAGATTTTCTCCGATTACATTTGCTGTAAAGTTCATGAATGGTTGATCTTTATCAAGCTTAACTGTTTTTTTATCACACATAGCATCCTGCTTTGTATACCCAGAAACCACAGCTGCATCTATCACAGGAAGATCTTTTGGATAAATATTGATTGTATATTTTCCTGCAATTGCTACATCCAATGTGACTTTTGCAATTCCTTCGTTGGTTTTCATTTCATAAACAGTTTGATCATCCGGGGCAACAAGAGTACAGATAATATCTTTGTCATCATATCCGGCTGACGTGTCATATGTAACTTGGAATACGGCATCTCTTGTATCATCATCCACAATTGCAAAGAATTGTTGTGAATACTGTGCAAATTGTTCATTTTTTGAAGTATAATAAGCTTCATTCATTTTTACATGTTCTGTTGATTTTTCTCCTTTTTTAAAGTCGTAATATTTAAAGAAACCAGCATCTTCAATATAGTAGTATCCACTCTTGGCATCTTCAGGCATAGATAATTTTAAATAACCATTTTTTGTAATTGCCGCTTTGTCAATTGTGTACGCTTCGTAATACTGTAAGAACTGATAGTCTGCTTTTACAGTGGCAGTTTGGTAATATGTGCCCGCATAAAAGGCAACATGATATTCTTTGTCTTTTACGAGTCCTTTGATACATCCCGCATTATTAAGCATTTTTTTTGTAATCGGCTTATCATCAATGGATACAAGCCTGATATTATCTGATTTTGCCTTTGCAAGAACCTCTCCAAAAGCTGAATCCTCAATAGAGTTTTCGCGTGCAGAGAAAGCAGCATATCCATCATCATCAATTTCAGCTCCATAAAAGCCTAGTGAATAGCCGTTAGTTTTGTATCTTTGAATTTGTACAACATCTATGTTAGATTCTTCTGATGCATAAGCAATAATTTCGCCTTTATAGTATGTAGGAATTTTCTTTTTGTCTTCTGCAACCCAAAACAATTTTTGTGGATCATAATCAGACAATCCATTACCCGATGGATCATATACCGGATTGAACTTTGTTCCATCTTTGATATAATATGTATCTGCATTCATTTGATCTACATTTACAGATTCAATTTTATTCGTATCTTCTTTCTGCTTGAATATCTGTTTTTTCCCACATCCCGTGAAAGTAAGCAGAATTCCAAAAGATAGAGTGATACAACATAATTTTTTTAAATATATACTTTTTTTCATATTGTTTTTTCCTTTTCTAATTTAATTTTTTTATGGAAAATGCATCCCCATTATTCAGCCTATCTTCTCTATAACCCTTTATATTATGATTTTTTTCCATTTATTATTGTCATCGTCACTTGACAATATAATTTGTCCATCAATTATCTCTGCTTTCGGATTTGTGTGATTTGACCAGTGAAGCGCATGACAAAAATCATTACCATGTGGTGTCAAGTCAGTGACAACCTTTTCTTCAACTTCAAAAATCGTTCCATTATCCGGAAATATTTGTAAACAAATTATAAGCATTTTTCTTAGTTCATCATCGGAAATATAGATATGCCTTTCATAATTTTTTATTCCATAAGTGAGCTTATCCCGGACATAAATGAAATACTCATTTGCATTTCTGAATCCCTTTTGTTTAACTTCTTTCAACGTAAAGGGAACATTATAGTAGTAATTTATATGTGCCATTAACATATGAATACAATAAACAAATCCTGTAACAATAGCATATAAAGTAAAGAAAATGAAGAAAACAATAACAGCAGCTATTATTTCTATCATAGGAAGAGTGAAAAAGTATGAGTATAAAGTGTCTGGCATTAAATTCGTCCAAGTATTTAATCTAAAAGAAAGCTACTTACTAAATGGAATATTTATAATTCCCAACGTGACATATATAACGATAAACACCGCCGTTCTAATTGGTGCAGATACTTTTATTACATTCTTGATTTTTTCTCCAGTTTTCGTAAAATATTTACACATCTTATCCTCCAATATTTTAATCCTTTATTCTTTCAGTAATGCATTCATCATCCGCAATTACATATCTTTTGATATATCCCTTTGATTTCCACTCTTCCGCAAGATGCTGCAGATCATTAATCATTTTTTGTTTCACATCAATATTAGCGATTTCATCTTCGTTTTTAAATAAGCAAGTTGTTACATTTCATAAATTTCTTTTTTCCTCAGTCCGTCTTTATATATTTCACTTTTCTCCTTTATTATATATTATTTATTCAATTTTACTGTGTTTGACCTAGGATCATACAAATAAAAATTTCCCCCGCTCGTAAGCGGAACGTATTCTGGTTGCTCTGAAAATTGCGATAATCTTCTAAATACAAGATAACTGTTAATTTCATAATACAATCCAGGTTCATCTTTAATTGGTCTAATATTATAATATCCTGTGCTGTCAGTATTTAGATTTCCATTAATGTGAAGATTATCAGTATTTTCATACGATTCTGTAATTTTATCTTGCTTATTCTGTTGGCTTAAAATTATCCCAATAAACCCAATAAGTAATGTGATTTCAAATACGACAATAATAAGCGCAAATCCAAACTGAATCTTCGTTTTTTTGTTTGCATCGTTTTTATCAAAACATCCATCAAGAATAGATGAAATTCCTTTTGCCAAAAGAATAGCACCGACAATTCCAACTACCATTATAATAATTACTATCTCTTTCATATTTTTATCTCCTATACTTCAAATCTTCTATTTACTTATTTTTTCTGGTATTGTTCTCTTGTAGTGTATTGAATTTTTAGATTTAGAGCATCACAAATAGCTTTGTATTCATCTTTATCATCCTCCAAAAGAGCAATCCTCTTACCTTTCATCATGGAAGATAAATATTTGGTCTTAATATGATTACATCCAATCGACTCCCTAATTTCTCTTGCAACAATATATTTACTCATTATCTCTATTACTCCTCCCTTGAATCTGCAAGTATGACGATAATAAGCGCAGCTCCAAACTCGATCTTCGGTTATTTGTTTGCGTCGTTTTTTATCAAGTACAATGCATTACCTTCTATTTTGGCAATATAATCACACAGATCAATTTCTTTAAAAGCAAAATTATCTGATACAGGTTCGCCGTCAATGTAGACATCTATCCCTTCATTGTGGATAGATTTAATTGTCTTTTCGTATCTCTTCAATAAACTTTCTTCAGCTTTTTGGTATGGTCGGATTACACGAAGATAGAATTCAACTGAAGAGATCGCAGCGGGAAAAAAGCAAGCGGGTCCGCCTAAAACTAATATAAATCCATTTAGATTGCCAATATGAATATTATATAACCCAATGCTTATTGTTAACAAAACCATTGCTAACAGACAGATAGACATAATCATTGTTCTCTTACACATATTTTTCATTATCTCTATTACTCCTCCCTTGAATCCTATGTTAATAAAACTTCCCCAATAGTTGGAGGAACTTTTCCACTTAAATAGGCATCATTTTTATGCTCTTCGTACCATTTTTTATAAAGTTCCTTATTTCTCTTTTCTACTTCCTCTTGGGGTATGCGTCTGACATTACTACAATATTTTTTCTCATCTTCTTTTATAAAATTATAACGTAATGCCCACTCCAAAATATCTTCTTCGGATTCAAGCAGTACGTATGCGTAGAAGATTCTTTCCATACCATTTAATTCCAAGCTGTAATATTCCATTTCTTCGATTTCATCCATTTCTTATTCTTGCCTCCCCTTTAACATTTCCAAATTTCTTTCTTATTATATTCTAAATCCATCTTTACAAAATCTTCTCTCATTTTATCTCTCATTTGAGCCATCATATCAAGCTGCGTATATGAAATACATCTCTTTGTTTGCTCTAATGCAACGTCTGTATCTGGAATATAATATAAGTAAGTTATTGTATCCTGATAACCACTAAATTTGGCCCATAATTCCATTTTATTTTTAGAATTTTGAGTACACACCTTTTTGTATCCATTGCTGATTAAATCCTGTTTATTCATATTATAATCTCCAATCGACCTTCACTCTGGTTTATAATGTTGTAAATCCATATGCCGGACAAACGCTCAGTCAAATGACTCCACCTACAATAATGGTGATTATTCCGGATGCATTAATAACTGATCAAATATACCTTACCATTTTCGAATTTTATATCGTACTTATCGAGACGGATACCATTTGGATCAAAATTGTCACTTGTTGGTTCTCCATCAATAAAAATTGTGTCCTCGCCAGAAGCTGCCAGCTCCTTCAAACGTCTTTCCTGACTTTTCCTTGTTTCTTTATCTTCTTTTTCTAAAGATTCTGTTTCTTCTGTAAGCTGATCTGCCATAGTATCTAACTCGTTCGAGGTCGAAGACAAAAGAATCTTTCCCTGTGGATTCACGTTTACACCTATCATCATGACAGCTATACACACTAGAAATGCTATAAAGACACTCCTCCCCTGCTCAGGTGCAAAAGTAAACACCAAAAGGCAAAATACCAATAAAACAAGTCCAACTATTAAATATATCATAATTATTTTCCACCTTCCTTTGAAGTCACTTTTCTAATTTATTTTCCTTCTATGTTAATCTTTTTGTTTTTTCTATAGGACACATTTTCATCGCTCCATCTCGCTTTTTCTGCTATTTTCCTTTCCAACGCCTATTTCTTTGCTCTCGCTTCCGTTAATGCATAGTACCCATGTTTTCTTCACTCCAACCGCGCAGAGAATATTCGCAATCACAATCCTTGCAATATACTTCTAACGTAGCCATGTTATTTTCTCCATAAAGTGTCAATTAAAATTCCAATGCTATTGTTTTCGTACTGCTAAGTTAAAAAGGGGGGTTCTTATCCGAGTAATACTTTTCCATTCTAACAAACTCGTAGTCCTTACACTTGTCTACATACATTCTAAGTGCATTATCTAAACCGGTAACGATACAGGTGTCATAAGAGCTGCTAAAGGAATAACGTTGAGTTGTAATTTTAAATGACTGCGTTACATATTGTAAACGGTTCACGTATACATCATATGCACAATAATAATTTCCTTCTTTTCTAAAGCCTTTTTGACTCTCGCAAGCGTTGTCGTTATTTAGATATTGAATAGCTGCGGCATTGTTCTTTTTAGGAAAACTTATCTCAACGATAGGTTCACCATTTGACACACATTTTTTATTTGTTGCAACGATAAAATCATGTGTATGGATATTCCGTAAGAAACTCGCCACTTTTTCGTAAGCCACATCCCAATCAAATTCTTCTGTTTTCATTGCAAATTGCCTCCTACATTAAAAGTTTTTACAAAAGATTTAGCTCGCGTCCCTGTAAGAGCGTGGTAGCCTTTTTCATGTCTCCAAGACGAAAGTAAAACCTGCCAATTCTCCGGAAGCTCTTCCACATATTTTAGCAGCATTTCTTTTTCATTCTTTTCTCTTTTGTCAAGGTATTCCAATGCTTTGTTAAGATACTGAAGAGCTGCTGCATAATCCGCATTGCAACCACCGATCCGCCATGCTGTTACCTTACGGTTTATAATGGCATACCGTAAACGTACAGAATCCAAATATGTAAGATTAAGGAATTCTCCTTCATACACTTCCATATTTGCACGAGACTTCTTTATGTCACGTCCTAATCTCCAATCGTACCCAGAATCCTTCTTTACTTCCGAGATGAAGTAATGTGCTTCTGTGACAGTATGATCAGCCTTGTAAAATTCTCTGCGAAAACACTTTATTGAATCGTCATGACTGAAAAAGATTTTGCTTTCGCGGTGACTAGAATCTTCATGATAATATGCCTCTTTCCATTTTACAAAATCTTCAATATTATCTTCCGTAATCTTGCCATATACCGAGTGAAGACCTTTTTCAAACACCCTGGTTTCTTCCGTAAGCACAGGCGGTCCTTGAAGTTCAATATATTCGTAGCGGATTTCATAAGTTATTCCACCGTTTTTATGTGGTTTTTCATTGTATTTATGTTCAATCGCAGTATATGGATAATCAAGATAATACAGATTGTAACATTCATCCTTATCAACCAGATTGATTGGATATACAGTACAATCGCTGATACTTACATCATGTGTTCTGTTTTTCTCGCCGCGGCCCCTGTCATTATTGTACTTTTCATATCTCCGTTTATTATTACCGGCATCATCCCTTGTAATCCGCTGCATCGTCAGTACCATATCACCTTGTCTGATTTCTCCATTGGAAGAATCAAGAATATCCTGCCATGATCCATAGGTGTTATCTTCAATCCACCCATCAGCCATGGAAAATACCACATATGGATTTGGTTTCGTAACGCTTACCTTCTCCGGGAGCTGGATCAGCTTCCCATCATTCACAATCCCCTGCAGCAATGCAAAGATAAAGAAACGAGAAATTTTTTCCTCACGGGATGTAGATTTGTAACTATTTTCATTGTGAACATTGATACGATCTTCGTCGGTCCATCCTATGTACAGATTCTCTCCATCTTTTATAAGAATACCAATCGTATATCCATGGTATTTCTCATATTTTTGAAGCATATTAGCAAACATGTCGTGTTTCTTATATCCAATACCGCTACGGCTAACCTTTACAAAGGAAACAGCTTTTTCTCCCGGACAGAAAAGGTCACGTAAATCTTCACGGTTCTTGAGAATATCCTCGAATAATCCGGTATCATCACCATCCACATTATACAGAGCAAGATACTTTCCAAGCTCCTCATCCATGTAACGGAGCTTCTGATAAATTACAACCGGGGAATTTGTATCCGCATGCCTGCCATTTACAAGCTGTGTGAAATCCACAACTTCTCCTGTGATACACCGGATGGCGTAAATCTGTGTATCCAGTACCGTAAGCTGATTTACCAGTTTTTTCTTTGCCTCTTCCAGTTCTGCTTGCTTTTTCTCGATCATTTCCCTGAGCGGGCGATACTGTTCCATAAGCTGCTGCTTCATTTCTTCCAACTTTTCTTCCTGTTCCTGCTGTAATTTTTTCAAAGCAGCTTCCTGCTCTTTTAATTCTTCTTCCTTATTGTGTATACCATTCTTTACATCAGTAACGGAAGAAAATTCCTGATCAGTGGGGATAATGGATGATACTGTTTCTCCAGCGATGGAACACATCTGATCCGGCGAGTAGTCGGAATAATCCTTATACTCCTCAATGTCAAGAAACCGGCATGGAAGTGTATATGTTAAATCCGTGTCGGCTCCGGAGATAATCGCAAACCGATGCTGATCATCCAGATAGAGAAGATTAAGGGACTGTCCAATGGACTGCAGGTACTCAGATATTTCAAGAAGTTCACCAATCCATGCGTTTGTCCGTTCAAGGCTCTTTGTAAGTCCCGGAACATCCATTTGAAAAAATCCAATCTGATCCGTGTTTTCCCATTCGACATGATAGTAAGTAGCAAGCTCTGGCGACCAGTTTAAGTCATACCATTTTTTGTACTCACCTGAATCGTGCCATTCCCTAAGAGTATTGATATCTTTGATATGTACTTTTCCGATTACTGAAAGTTTGTTTTCCATATCTTACTTCTCCTTATCAGCGCTTGATTTTCATTTAATGTATATTGACCAAATCATCAATACCCCACAAAATCACATTTATTAAAACAATCGTTGCAATAATAGCAAAAATTATAATAATATATTTCTTAATATTCATAATTTTAGCCTTATGATTTCTGGTAACAAAAAAGCCAAACAAAATAATAGCGATTACTGCTAAAAATACATATAATGCTGTTTTCAATATGATAATTATGTTCATGTCTTACCTCCTCAACGTTACTTAATATGTTAAAATTCAATCAAAATATCTTTTCTCTCACCTTAACCTATCAGTGACCACAATTTTTCTTTTTTTCGATCATTACATAGCCTTTGTGCAACACTCCTTGTAGTTCGATTAAGGCGAACTGCGATCTCCTTATAGGTATGACCATTATTTGCCATAAAATGTGCTGTTCTAACTTCCTCTTGCGACCATCTACGTGGAAGCATTTTCTTTTTTTCAATATTGCACTTCTCTTGAAACCATGAAAACCTTGCAAAAAAGTGATAATCGCATCTTGTTGCATACCACATATCATCATGAGCTTTAAGAAATGCAATTAAATTTTCTTCTTTTACACAGCACATTCCAGATATTTTATGATATTTCAATCCTCGATTGGCCCATATTTTTGAGCATGTGCCCTTTGGAAGTCCACACAATCGTTCCACATCTCTGAACGTAATTATGGCATTTCTATCCTTAAAACCAGTATAACCGAGTTGACGTCGTTTATTTTTTATACTACTTGTACTTTTATGGAGAACATTTGCAATCTGAGCATCTGTATATTTTGGCAATAATATAATTAAGTGATCAATTTCCTGGTTTGTCCAATGTTTTCCGCCCATTTATTCCTCTACTTATAAATTACTCTTTTCTATGCAGCTCGAAATTGTAAGTATAGCATATATATTTTAACTACTAAACTTCTTTTACATATCGTCTTTGATTTTTTTTACTGTGCATCAATTCCCAACGGTTTATTTTTATTTCATCTTGTACGATTCCACAATGTCCTTATATTCATTCCACCATTCCATAACACTGATTAATTCGGATTTCATCAATTCATTGGCATCTGCAGAGCCTGCATATTCTTCCCATTTTTCCTCAATAGATTTCTTTTCCATGGCAATGCTCTTTTTGTTATCTGTGATAACTCTCTGCGTGGCAAGTATCCAATCTTCTTTTGACTGATATCTTTGTACCCCTTTACTATCGGTATATTCCTGCCAGGAAAAAACTTTTCCATCTCGATCAACTGGATTTCCAGTAGCAATCTCTTTTTTATAGCAATCGTTATTTTCTTGTAATGATACAACTTCTTCATAGGATTTTACCACATCCTCAAAATAATGATTCACCAAAAGATATATACAAAAATCACTTGGGACAGATATTCCTGCGTCATTGGCCCAACTTTTTATAAATTTCTCGTTTACTACTGTGGCAGCTTTTTCTGCAATAAAATCTAATATTTGCTCTATTGTCATACCATTTCTTGCCAGAATCCTATACATCTGTGAAATATCATATATATCAGTCTCCGTGTGCAATTTTTCTACAACAGATTTCGTGTCATATTTCGTTTTTGACAACTGTTCTAACGATTGTGTTACTATTATTATATTGCCATTTTCATCACATTGATTCTTCATATAATTTCCTTTCTTCAATATTTAATAAACCTTCGTTGAAAAACGCTTGCGTATGCTAAAGTGAAATTTTACTTACAGCCTGCAGCATTCTATCTTTATTCCCGGCAAACCAAAACTCACACTCTTTTGCAAGCTTATCATCAAGAAATTGTTCTTCACTTATAATAGCATGTATATAGGCAAACTTGTTTTCTCGATAGGTTTTAACATAACCCTTGTTTGCCATCTTTGTAAGAAATGTATTAATCGTAGATCTAGCATATGGCCTATTATAATTTATTTTTAAATTTTCAATTAACCGGCCAAATGTAATGTCTTCTCTGTTATCCCAAATTACTTTCATAATTACTTCTTCTGCAGCACTTAAGTGTTCATAGTTTCTATCATTTTTAAATCTTGTCATATTTCCTCCTTGTGAAAGATATTTATTTTAATAATATAATACTTTTTTATATAAGACAATGCCATTATTTTAGTACATCATGCTATTACGATTTCCTCCTTTCTTTTATATTTGTGAGTATATCATATATATACACTTTTGTCAAATATTATAAATATCAAATATTAATCGAGTAGGAGGAATTTCTCCTAATTTAATTGAGAAATTCCGACCTCTCACACCACCGTGCGTCAGCCTGTCTAACGATTAAGAAAAATGTTATAATAAAACTACCAAATACAGTATCGTAGGGGGATTCGTTATGGCATATATTGTTGGCGCAGATAG